>Ga0307479_10002157_pt1 | contig 17870 bp, 14 predicted proteins | sample atmos_gasesECM4C_FD_203743 | JGI IMG/M metagenome (GOLD analysis project Ga0307479, IMG submission 203743) | Hardwood forest soil microbial communities from Morgan-Monroe State Forest, Indiana, United States - atmos_gasesECM4C_515 | ecosystem: Environmental > Terrestrial > Soil > Temperate... | reverse complement strand
GCAGCGTTCAGGCGCTGGGTGGCACGGTGGTTCTCATGCAGCGCTTCGACGCCGAAAAGGCGCTGGCTGCCATCCAGAAGTACCGGGCGACCGTCACCCAGATGGTCCCGACGATGTTCGTGCGGATGCTGCAATTGCCGGACGCAATCCGCAAAGCCTACGACGTCTCTTCGCTGCGAATGGCGGTGCACGCCGCCGCGCCTTGCCCGCCTGATGTCAAAGACGCGATGATCGACTGGTGGGGTCCGATCCTCGTCGAATACTACGGTGCGACAGAGGGGCATGGCACCACCGTGATCGCCACCGCGGAGTGGAAAAACAAGCGTGGATCGGTTGGCAAAGCCGCGCTCGGTGTCCTGCACATCTGTGACGACGACGGCAATGAGCAGCCCCCGGGCACGATTGGCACCGTCTACTTCGAACGCGACGTCGTGCCCTTCGAGTATCACAACGATCCCGAAAAGACAGCTTCCTCAAGGCATCCGGAACACCAGAATTGGTCTACCGTCGGCGACATCGGTTATGTCGACGAAGATGGCTACCTGTTCCTGACCGATCGCAAGTCATTCGTGATCATCTCCGGTGGGGTGAACATCTACCCACAGGAAGTCGAGAATGTCCTGGCACTGCACCCATTGGTCTTCGATGTCGCGGTGATCGGTGTGCCCGATTCGCAAATGGGCGAACAGGTCAAAGCGGTCGTCCAATTACGGCCCGGGACAACACCATCCGCCGAACTGGCCGATGAGATCATCAACTACGTCCGGGACCGTATCGCGCATTTCAAAGCACCCCGCACCGTCGACTTTGTCGATGAGCTACCCCGGACAGCCACCGGGAAGCTCGTCAAGAGAGCTCTCAAAGCCCGCTATATGGAGGCAACGGCATGACTGCTGAGACAGCGCCAAAAATCGATCGCCCGCCCTTCGATCCGGTGAGTATCTCGTCACTGGAATTCTGGGCACAGAGCTTCGACGAGCGCGAGAAGGCGTTCAAGATTCTCCGCGACGAAAGCCCGGTCAGCTGGCACCACCCGATCGAGGGCTCCATGATGGAGCCCGAGATCGACGGCGTCTGGGTGGTCACGCGCAACGAGGACGTCAGCTACGTCAGCAAGAACCCAGAGATCTTCTGCTCCGGGCAGGGCATCACGTTCGAGTCCGTCCCCGAAGAGATGCTCGAGGCCGCCCAGTCCTTCCTGGGCATGGACGGTGCGAAGCACTCGAGCCTGCGAAGGCTGGTTAGCTCGGTCTTCACCCCGCGGCAGGTCGCCAAGATCAAGGACCAGATCGACCACCAGGCGAAGTCGATCGTCGATGATTTGCTCACGACTAAGGAGGGTGACTTCGTCGAGCAGGTGGCCAAACGCCTGCCGATGTGGACCATCTACGAGATGCTCGGCCTGCCCGAGGACGAGCGCGATGAGGCTGCGCACCTGGCCGACGGCATGGTGGCCTGGGCCGACCCCGATGTCGCGGCCGGTCGTGAACCCGCCGAAGTACTGACCGATTCGCTCGTCGGACTGCTCAATATCGGAATCGGTCTGGCCGAGAGGCGGCGTGCACATCCACAGAACGACCTGATGACCTCACTGGTGCAGGCCGAGGTCGACGGGCGGCAACTCACCGACGACGAGCTCGGCCCGTACTTCGTCCTGCTCTCGGTGGCTGGCAATGACACCACCCGCACCACGACGACCTTCACGACGATTGCGTTGCAGCAGTTCCCCGAGCAGAAGGCGTTGCTGGAGCAGGATTTCGACGGGCGCATCAAGGTCGCCATCGAGGAATTCATACGCTGGACGACCCCGGTGATGACGTTCCGGCGCACCGCCACCCGGGAAACCGACCTGCATGGCCAGCACATCCGCGAGGGCGACTGGGTGACGATGGTCTACTCCTCGGCCAACCGCGACGAGCGGGTGTTCACCAACCCCTACGAGTTCGACATCACCCGATCACCCAACCCCCACGTCGCATTCGGCGGTGGTGGCCCGCACTTCTGCATGGGTGCCTTCATGGCCAAGATGCAGCTGGAGTCGATCTTCCGCGAGCTGATCTTCCGTGCGCCGAACCTGCGGGTCGGTGAGCCCGAGTACTTGACCGGAAACTTCATCACGGCAGTCAAATCCCTGCCCTACACCCTCGATTAGGAGAATCATGGCCGACTTCAAGGGCAAGCGCTACGTCGTCACCGGCGCGGCATCAGGCATCGGCCATGCGGTCGCCGAGCGGTTGCTGTCCGCGGGCGCGGAGGTTTACTGCCTGGACCGCAACCAACCGACCGCCAAGGTGACCCAACACATCGAGGTCGACCTGGCGAACCCGCACAGCATCGACACCGCCGTGGAGCAACTTGACGGCGGGTTCGACGGCCTGATCAACATTGCCGGCATTCCCGGCACCGCGCCCGCCGACCTGGTGCTGGCCGTCAACAGCCTCGCCGTGCGTCACTTGACCGAGTCGTTCTTCGAACGCCTTAAGCCGGGCGGTTCGGTCACCATCGTGTCGTCGACCGCCGGGTTCGGCTGGCCGCAGCGTCTTGACCCGATCCGTGACTTGCTGGCCACCGATACCTTCGAGGAGGGCGCGGCCTGGTTCAAAGCCAACCCGCAGCAGGGTAATGCGTACAACTTCTCCAAGGAAGTCACCACCGTCTACACCATGTCGATGGGTTTGGCCTTGGCCGAGATGGGATTCCGCATCAACGCGGTGCTGCCCGGACCGGTAGAGACGCCGATCCTGGTTGACTTCGAGGAGTCGATGGGCAAGGACACCCTCGACGGATTGAAGAACCTGCTTGGCCGGCACGCCGATCCAGGTGACATCGCCGATGTGGTGCTGTTTTTGGCCTCCGACGATGCCCGCTGGGTCAACGGCCAGGCGCTTGCCGTCGACGGCGGCATCACTGGGGCGGTGGCGAGTGGCGTCGTGCCGGCCCCCGAAATCTGAGGTACCCGGGGAGAATCCGTGACTATTCATGCACTGCAGACGACCGATAGCGAGAGCGTGCTCGCCGACCTCCGGCGGGTATTCGCCGCCGGCCGCACCCGCGTCCTGGACTGGCGATTGGAACAGCTGCGCGGAATCGAGCGGTTCGTGCAGGAGCGCGAGTCGGAGATCGCCGCGGCGCTGGCCGAAGACCTGGGCCGCTCGCCGGTGGAGGCGTGGCTGGGTGACGTCGCTTCGACCAAGGGCGAAGCTGTTTATGCGCGCAAGCATCTGAAGAAGTGGATGCGCAGGCGGCGTGAGTCATTGCCCTTGGCGCAACTGCCCGGTCGCGCGTGGGTGCAATACGACCCGCTGGGTGTCGTGCTGATCGTCGGGCCGTGGAATTATCCGCTGTATCTGAGCCTCGCGCCGCTCGTCGCCGCGGTGGCGGCCGGCAACTGTGCGGTGGTCAAACCCTCCGAGCTGGCGCCCGCCACGTCGGCGCTGTTGGCGCGGTTGCTTCCGCAGTACGTCGATCCAGCGGCCGTGCGGGTCATCGAGGGCGATGCCGCAGTCACTCAGGAGTTGCTGGCGGCCGGATTCGATCATGTCTTGTTCACCGGCGGCACTGAGGTCGGTAAGAAAATCATGGCAGCGGCGGCGCCGACACTGACCCCGGTCACGTTGGAGCTGGGCGGCAAGAGCCCGGTGATCGTTGCGGCCGACGCGGACATCGATGTCGCCGCGCGGCGCATCGCCTGGGTGAAGCTGTTGAACTCCGGTCAGACCTGCATCGCCCCGGACTATGTGCTGGCCGATCACAGGATTGCCGACGAATTGGTCGGCAAGATCGTCGCTAATGTCCGCGATTTCCGATCGGGCGAGGCGGATCCGGGGTTGCGGATCGTCAACCAACGCCAGTTCGACCGATTGGCTTCGCTGATCAGTACCACCGACGGCAAGGTCGTTGCCGGCGGACGGTCGGACCCCACCACGCTGCGAATCGAACCCACTGTGATCGTCGACCCGTCGCCGACTGATCCGGTGATGGCCGATGAGATCTTCGGCCCGCTGCTTCCAGTCGTTACCGTCGAATCCCTCGACCAGGCGGTAAATTTCGTCAACGGCCGTCCAAAGCCCTTGGCGCTTTATGTCTTTGCCTCTGGGCAGCTTGGCCGCGACCTCATTGACCGCATCCCGTCCGGCGGCGCGGTAATCAACCACGTCGCCATGCATTGCCTGGTTCCTTCGCTACCGTTCGGTGGCGTCGGAGCCAGCGGCATGGGCGCCTATCACGGCAAATGGGGCTTCGAGACGCTCAGCCACCGCCGCGCGGTGTTGTCCAAGCCGGCAAAACCCGATCCGCGTCTGGTCTATCCGCCGTACAGCCAACGGGCCCTGAGCATCATGCGGAGGTTGTTCTGATGAAAGTGAAAGTCGACACCGCCAAGTGTTCGGGAATCGGATTGTGCGAGGTCGCAGCGCCGACGGTGTTTGAGGTAGGTGACGACGGCCAGTCGCATGCAATCAATCCCGAACCGTCAGAGGACGAACGTGCGGCAGTCGAAGAGGCTGTGAACAACTGTCCGACCGGTGCACTGTCAATCGAGGACTAGGGTTTGGCGAGCAGACGCAGAATCGCACGAATCCGCTTCGCGGAGTGCGATTCTGCGTCTGCTCGCGTGATTCCCGGCTACACGTCGGCTGGGAAAGGATCGTTCTGGCCGCTGGAGTACGGGTCGACATCGGCCTTCTTGCGTCGCGTCACCAGCTCCTTGAGCACGCCCAGTCGGCCACCCTTCTCCTCGAGATGGAAGTGTTTGAGCATGATGCGTGCCGCGTTCTGGCCGGGCATACCGCTGATGCCGGCGACCGGGTGGGTGCCTGACCCGGTGAGGTAGAGGCCCTCGACCGGAGTCTTGTACCCTGAGAAGCCGGCCACCGGCTTGTTCGGGCCGAATCGACTGATGGTCGGGTCCACGTGGTACACCGAACCGTCGATCGCCCAGAACCGCTCCTCGATATCGGGGAGCACCAGCGGCCGTACGGCCACCTGCATGTCCTCGACGCCCTTGTAGTACATCTCGGCATCCTTGATGATGCTGTCGGTGATCCGCTTGCGCGCGACATCCCAGCCGTCCTCGGGGTAGGACGGCGTCAGACCGGTCCAGAACCACCACAAGTCTTTGCCCGGAGGCGACATTGACGGGTCAAAAGAGTTGGTCACCTGAGCCAGACCAGGGATGGCGTCGGGCACCTTCCCGCGCACGCAGGAGCGCGCAGCGTCCAGCGCCTGCTGGTAGGTGTGGTAGCAGTTGCACGCCTGCCGCAGGTCGATGCCGTCGCCGCGCCACTTCTCGTGCTTGGACATGTCGACGCGGCCCGAAAGTGCAACGTTGACCTTGGCGTCGGCGATACCTCGCTTGCGCGTCGGAATGTGGTCGGCGGCGTTCTGCTTCTTGGGCTCCAGCACGCCGCGTGGGAGCAGCCGGGTCAACGTGGTCTTGGGGCTACACGCGGTGAGAACCGCACGGCGGGCTCGGATTTCGGCGCCGCCCTTGATACGCACGCCGGTGCAGCGGTTGTTGGTGACGATCAGCTCCTCGACTGGCGAGCTGGTGATCACGTCGCCGTGATTGTCCTTGATGACGCCGATCAGTGCTTTGGGCAGGGAACCAGTGCCGCCGTGGAACATCGCCACGCCGTACTTGCTCAGCACACCCAGGTAGATCAGCGACCAGCCGGACATATCGGCGTCGAACGGCATGAACGGCAAACTCGTCAGGAGCGGTGCGCGGATCATGTCGTGCTCGAAGCTCTCTTCGACGGCCTCGGCCTGCGAGCTTGACATCCAGCGGCCGAGGGCGACCAGCTGCTTGCGGTTCTTCACCACCGCGCGTGCCGACTTCAGAACGTTCTTGATCTCCGGCTCGGTGACGCTGGTCTGCATCATTGGCAGGCCGATCTCGACGGCGGCGTCGATTACTTCGTAGAGTTCGAGCAGCGCGCGGGCGTCCTTCTTCGAGAAGTACTCCAGCTCGGCGGCGGTCTTGCGGGGGTTGCGCCACAAGCCCAGCGACGCGCCGTCGGCAGAGAGTTGGAAGTGCGCGGGATCAATGACTGTCTGGCGCAGCCCGTAGTTGCGCGACAAGCCCAAGTCTCGGTCGATGGTGGTGGTGCGGAACAGCGACGCCTGGATCGAGGCCTCGTTGATCGTGTACTCCGGCGCCTCGGGCGCAAAGGGATTCGTCGACGTCATACCGCCGGCTGTGGGGGAGGCCTCGACGACGAGAACGTCGAGGCCGGCCTTGGCCAGATATGCGGCCGCGACCAGCCCGTTGTGTCCGGAGCCGACAACGACAACGTCGGCCTCACGCGGTGGGGGAGCGTCCTTCATGACCAATCCTTCGATTGCCGGGAGCGGGCGCCACCCGCTCAGACGTGAATCTAACTGCGATTAAAATTGTATCGGAAGGGATTCGGCGTGTCGATGAAGCCCTCCTTCGCCTTCGGACAATTTACGAAGACCGTCTCGTTAGTCTGCCTGATTGCCGCTCGCGACCGGGCGCTGAGTGCCACCGACCGCGGATGTCATGCAGGCGATTGCTTCGATTAGGTCCGCGCAGGGTGTCAGAGCTGCGAACGATTGTTCTTGACCAAGTGCGTACGAGCATTATTCTCATTGCAGCGACGCGTAAATCATCCACACAGATGCCAAGGTATCAGTAAGCAGTCGTTAACCCCGTGGAAGGGAGCTTTTCGTCATGGTTCAAATCCGCGACTTTCGTGTTGAGATTTCCGAGGCCGACATCGTCGATCTGCGCGCTCGCCTGGAGCGGACACGGTGGCCAGACGCCGAAACCGTGTCCGACTGGTCGCAGGGCATTCCTTCGGCCTATGTTCGCGAGCTCGCCGGGTACTGGGGAAGGGATTACGACATGTACCGGGTTGCCAACCGGCTCAATGCGTATCCGCAGTTCCACGCGACCATCGGTGACCTGGGTATCCACTTTCTGCATGTGCGCTCACCGCATCGTGACGCCCGGCCACTGATCTTGACCCATGGTTGGCCGGGCTCGGTGGTCGAGTTTCTCGACGTGATCGGTGCGCTGACCGACCCGGAACGCTTCGGTGGGCACGCTGACGACGCCTTTGACGTGGTCATTCCATCCCTGCCCGGATATGGGTTCAGCGACAAGCCGAAGACTCCCGGGGTGGGCATTCAGCGAATCGCCGAGGCGTGGAACGAACTTATGGTCGCCCTGGACTACCGTGACTACTTCGCGCAGGGCGGTGATTGGGGCGCGTTCGTGACTGCGACCATGGGTGTCAAGCCGGCCGCTGGGCTGCGCGGGATCCACGTCAACATGGCGCTGGCCTCACCGGAGGAACTGGCCGGGCTCGGTGAACTGACGCCTGATGAACAGGCCGTCGGGGGGCTGTCGGCATACATGGAGCAAGAGGGTGCCTACGCCGTGCAGCAGGCAACCCGGCCGCAGACCTTGGGCTATGGGCTCGCCGACTCGCCGGTCGGTCAACTTGCCTGGATCACCGAGAAGTTCTACGCCTGGACCGACTGTGATGGGCATCCGGAGAATGCTGTTTCGCGCGACGTCATCCTGGACAACGTGATGGTCTACTGGTTGACCAACACCGCCGTCTCCTCGGCGCGCTTGTACTGGGAGAGCTTCTCGATGATCAGCTCATTTGAGGAGATCGCCGCGCCCTCGGCCTACACCCGGTTCCCGAAGGAGATCGTCAACGTCAGCGAACGATGGCTTCGCACCAGGTTCACCGACCTTCGCTACTACCACGGCGTCGCCAAAGGTGGCCACTTCGCCGCTTTGGAACAGCCAGAGATTTTCGTCGACGAGGTCCGCGCCGGAATCCGCGCGCTCGCCTGAATAGCGGCGGTGCGCGTCGAGCTCGAAACTTCACGATGCGCGCGGAATTCGCCGCGATAGAGCAGCCGCGGCTGTTGGTCGGGAACGCGACGACAGCCCAGCCACAGACGCGGTGCCGGCTCGAAACCGCTGACCGGGGAACGCTGGTCGTAGAGTGAAGGTCAATGTTTACGAATGAACCCTGTCGGCTAGAATCTAATCTCATGTCAAAAACAACGGGTGAAGCGCATCCCTCGGTCGTCACGTTGGACGGTCGAGCCTGCCTTCCCCGTGAGATTCTGGGCAACAAGGGCTACGGCATTGATGCGATGCGACGGCACGGGTTACCGGTGCCGCCGGCATTTTGCATCACCACTGAGGTTTGTACGAGGTTCTTCGCCAACCCAGGACGCTGTCTTGACGACATCTGGAACGACGTGCGCGACAAGATGGGATGGCTCGAGGCCGAGACGTCACGCACGTTCGGGCATGGCACGCGGCCGCTTCTGGTCAGTGTGCGTAGCGGGGCGGCGCAATCGATGCCCGGGATGATGGACACGGTGCTAGACCTGGGCATCGATGATGCGGTCGAGGACGCACTCGCGGGTGCCGCTTCCGCGGACTTTGCGCGCGACACCCGTAACCGGTTTATCGAGATGTATCGGCGCATAGTGCTCGGTGGTGACGAGCGCGCCGAGGTGCCCGCAGACCCGTGGGCGCAGCTGCGGGGAGCGATCGAGGCCGTTTTCGGGTCGTGGAACAGCCCACGGGCGATCAGCTACCGGGCGCATCAGGGCCTGGACGACGACGCCGGCACCGCGGTCGTCGTGCAGGCGATGGTGTTCGGCAATCTGGGGCGCGACTCGGGCACCGGGGTCTTGTTCTCCCGCAATCCCATTACCGGAGCCGACGAGCCGTTCGGTGAGTGGCTGGCAAATGGCCAGGGTGAGGACGTCGTCTCGGGCAACGTGGACGTCGAACCCATCGCCGCGCTGCGTGATAAGCAACCAGTCGTCTATGCGCAGCTCATGGCCGCGGCGCGGTCGCTGGAGCGCCATGGTGCCGACGTGCAGGACATCGAATTCACCGTCGAAGAGGGCAAACTGTGGCTGCTACAAACCCGGGCCGCCAAGCGGTCGGCTGCGGCCGCGGTGCGTCTGGCCTTGCAGCTGCGCCACGAAGGATTGATCGATGATGCGGAGGCATTGCGGCGGGTGACTCCCGCCCACGTCGAGACGCTGCTGGCGCCCGCGCTGCAACCCGAAACCCGCTTCGCGGCAAGGCTGTTGGCGAAAGGCCTGCCGGCATGTCCCGGCGTGGTGTCAGGCAAGGCCTACACCGACGTCGACGAAGCACTCGATGCCGCCGATGACGGCGAAGACGTCATCTTGGTCCGCACCTCGACAAGTCCCGACGACGTGCAGGGCATGGTCGCCGCCCGCGGCATTGTCACCGAGATCGGTGGAGCGACATCGCACGCCGCGGTGGTCAGCCGCGAGATAGGCCGACCGGCCGTCGTCGGGTGCGGCGCCGGGGTCGTCGCGGCCCTGGCCGGCAGGCTGATCACCGTCGACGGCGACGAAGGCGAGGTGCGTGAGGGTGTCCTCGAACGCACCGCCTGGTCCGAGACCGACTCACCCGACCTGACCCAGCTTGCCGAGATCGCCCGCCGCATCAGCCCCATCCGCGCCCACGTCGGCGGCAACTACCGGGTGCTTGACGAGACGTCCCCAACCGCGGTGGCCGACGCACTCGCTGCGGGTCATACCGACGTCATCTCCCCGCATCCCCTGATCACCATGCTCGTTGCGCTACGACTGAACAAGGACACGAAGGGAATGGCGAATGTCTGAACTAACCGTATTGCAGGCCGTCCGACTCAAAGGCCGCATAAGCGAAGCGGACCTCGTCGCCACTCTCGACGAAGACTCCGCCGACGTCGCGGCGACGGTAGCGCAATTGGCCGCGGTCGGGCTGCTCGTCACCGGGAAGGCACTCCGGATCAGCCCGGAGGGGCGTGCGCGACTCAACGCCCTACTGGCAGAGGAGCGTTCGGGTGTCGACCCGAACGTCTTGGCCACGTCGTACGGCGATTTCCGTGCCATCAACAACGAATTCAAAGCGCTGATATCGGACTGGCAGATCAAGGACGGTCAACCCAATTCGCACGATGACGCCGAATATGACGCGGCGATCCTGAACCGCCTCGACAACGTGCATCAGCAGGTGTTGCCCGTCATCGCCACGGTTACCACGCAGCTGGCCCGGCTGGGTGCATACGCTGCGAAGCTGGACTCGGCCTTGGGCAAGGTCAAGGCCGGGGATACGACCTGGCTCGCTCGGCCGATCATCGACTCCTACCACACCGTTTGGTTTGAACTGCACGAGGAGCTGATTGCCGCCTCGGGCCTCACCCGCGAGGAGGAAGCCAGAGCCGGGCACGCGACTTAGACCGACGCCTCAGCCATAGAGTTTAATATGGAATAAAATCTGCTCGAGAGGTGATGGTGTGAGCTCTGCGCTGACCGATGAGGAACGCCTGTTGGTCGAGACGGTCCGGGCGTTCATCGACCGCGACGTCAAGCCCACGGTCCGAGACGTCGAGCACGCCAACGAGTATCCCGAAAAGTGGATCGAGCAAATGAAGCAGATCGGGATCTACGGATTGGCTGTCCCCGAGGAGTACGGCGGCTCGCCGGTGTCGATGCCGTGCTATGTGCTGGTCACCCAGGAATTGGCGCGTGGCTGGATGAGCCTGGCCGGCGCCATGGGCGGGCACACCGTGGTCGCCAAACTGCTGACACAATTCGGCACCGACGAGCAGAAGAAGACCTACCTTCCGGCGATGGCTACCGGAGAAATCCGCGCGACGATGGCGCTCACCGAACCCGGCGGCGGCTCAGACCTGCAGAACATGACGACCACCGCGCTTCCCGACGGTCAGGACCTGGTGATCACCGGCACCAAAACCTGGATCTCCAACGCGCGCCGCTCGGGTCTGATTGCCCTGCTGTGCAAGACCGATCCGAAGGCGACACCGAGGCACACCGGCATCTCCATCGTTCTGGTGGAACACGGTCCGGGCCTGACGGTTTCGCGGGATCTGCCCAAACTGGGCTACAAGGGCGTGGAGAGCTGCGAGCTGTCCTTCGATGGCTACCGCATCGGCGAATCGGCAATCCTCGGCGGCGTGCGCGGCAAAGGATTTGCGCAGATGATGAAAGGCCTCGAGACCGGCCGCATTCAGGTCGCCTCCCGTGCGCTGGGCGTTGCGACCGCCGCCCTCGAGGACGCGCTCGCCTATGCGCAGCAACGGGAGAGTTTCGGCAAGCCGATCTGGAAACACCAATCGGTCGGCAACTATTTGGCAGACATGGCAACAAAACTCACTGCCGCCCGACAGCTCACGCTCTATGCCGCCGAACGCTACGACCGCGGCGACCGCGCCGACATGGAGGCGGGCATGGCGAAGCTCTTCGCGTCTGAGGTGGCGATGGAGGTCGCGCTCGATGCCGTGCGGATCCACGGCGGCTACGGCTATTCCACGGAGTTCGATGTCGAACGCTACTTCCGCGACGCGCCGCTGATGATTGTCGGCGAAGGCACCAATGAGATCCAGCGCAATGTCATTGCCGGCCAACTCGTCGCCCGCGGCGGCATCTGACATATCAAGCCGGAATCAGCCCGTACTCCCCATCAGCCGGGCGACCAGCGGCAACCATACCCGGCGCGGGGCGTGGCCGCCGAACCAGGCGAAGGCCCGGACCGCTCGGCGCGGCATGACGATCCGTTTGCCCTGCGCAAGCCCCAGCAACCCGGCCTCGGCAATCTCGGCGGCGTCGGCCATGAACGCTTTCGGGGTGCGGCGCTCGGTGCCGAGCATGCCCGCAACCTCGGAGAACTCGGTGCGCACGCCACCGGGGCACAGCGCCGTCACCGTTACCCCGTGGCGGGCGAGCTCCCAGTGCAGCGCTTCCGCCAGCGACGTCACCGCCGCCTTCGTCGCGGCGTAGGCCGCGAAGTTCGGCATCGGCTGATTGCCGGCCATTGACGAAACGAGCAGGATTGCCCCGCTGCGCCGCGCCGCCATCGCGGGGGCGATCGCGCGAGTCAGCAGGAACGTTCCCTCGACGTTGGTCCGGATCAGCTGCTGGATCCGCTCGGGGTCGGCGTCGATGAACGCGTGGCCCATCCCGAACCCGGCGCACGCCACGAGCACGTCGACTTCGAGCCCGGACCGCCCGACGTCCGCCAGCAGCCCGGCACGGCCATCGGGGTCGCTGACATCGGCAGCTATCACCTCGATGCGCCTTCGCTCGTCGCCGCGCAGCTCGCGGGCGAGCGCCTCGAGCCGCTCGTGACGGCGGGCCACCAGGATGGCATCGTGACCGCGTGCGACGAGACCTCGGGCGAGTTCGGCGCCGATGCCCGACGAAGCGCCGGTGATGAGGGCGGCGGCGCCGGGTCGTGGAGGGGGGATGGCCATCGGCGGTGGTCAGTCGAGCAGCGCGGCAGCGTCGGTGTCGGCGACGATCGACGCGGAGTTGGTGAACATCTGGGCCCACATCTGGTCGCCGCGCTCCGTCTGCTGGAGCGTCATCGACATGGCGATCGTCAACAGGAACGGATACAGCGAGCTGACGCGGTAGCTGTGCCGGCACTGCGCGATGGGGAAGTCGCTCACCCCGGCCGCGCGCAGACGGTCGTGGTAGAGGTGCAGCAGGCGATCCTCGTGCGAGCGGCGTTCGTCGATGCTCAGGCATGACCCGAGATAGATCGCGACGTCGAGCAGGGGCGGCCCGAGCCGCGCGGCCTGCCAATCGAGCACCGTGATCGGGGGTGCGCCGTCGCCGCGGCCGAACATCATGTTGTCCAGGCGGTAGTCGCCGTGCGCGATCACGAAGGGCGCACTCCACAACCGTCGCGCGCTGCCCGCCGCAGCCGGGGCGAGCCGCTTGGCCAGCTCCAGATGGGCCGGGTCCACCCGCCTTTCGAATCGCGCGACGAACGCGTCGATCAACGGCTCTACGGCACCGAACAGCAGTTCGGTCCGTTCGACTCCGGCCCACGGCAGCTCGACCAGGTCCGGCTCGTTCCAGATCGGCGCCTGCAGCGTGGCCAGCGCCCCGATGGCCAGCTCGGCCTGGTCCAACGTGCCGCCACCGACCATGTCGCCGACGTCGGAGGTCGCCTGGAGATCCTCGAGCACCAGCGTGAAGCGGCCGCTGGCCGGTTCGACGTCGCCCCAATACATCGCGGGGATCGCGCCGCCGAGCCGGGGCGCGATCTGCTGGTAAAAGCGAACTTCCGATTCGTAGATCCCCGTCGCGGCGGCCGTGCGGCGCGAGTCGGCGTCGGCCGACGGCAGTTTGACGACCAGCGTGGCCGGACCGGCGCCCTCGTGCGCGTAGCCCAGCTGCGCGCGCGCGACAAACCCGACCTGCCCCGTGCCGATCACCGTGGCGTCGACCGATACGACCGTGTCCTGCTCGCCGAGGGTGCCGTTGCGGCGCAACACCTGTGTGAACCACTGCGGGGTCAGTTGCTCGGTCGTATCCACGATCAGCGTCATGCGAGCTCCTCCTCGTCAGGGCGCGCGATTGTCCACAAGGGTTGGACCGCGTCGGGTTCGCAACGTTCTTCGACGATCCACTTCACCATCCGGCGCATCGGCTCCATCCCGTCCTGGGGCAGCGAGACATTTGGGTGCGCCGCGTAGCCCAGGGACACCAGCCGCTGCGCGCCGTGCAACGGAAGCTGTTCCCGCAGATAGGATTTCAGGGTCTCAGGATAGATCCCGACGGTCTGGGTGTAGGCGTTGATCCCTCGGATCGCATCGGCTGGATCGTCGATCGGGACGATGTTGGCGACCCGGCCGGACAGCCGCCGGGAGAACTCGACCGGCTCGTCGAGCTGCGAAACGATCACCGCGCCCTCCCCGTCGCGACCGCCGTAGATGCGGTACCACTCGGGGCTGGAGCGCAGCGCGTCGATGTCTGCGATGAGCTCTGGATCCGACCATTTCGCGTGGGTGCTCAGGTGCTGGGGCAGTCGCTGCAGTTCGGCGTAGATCGCCTCACCGAGCCGGTTGGCCCGCTCGAGCCCGTCGGGGTCGGTGCCGCTCGCGACATAGACGACGCGCGCGTTGACGCACCCGAGCTGGTTGAGCGCACCGATATCGGTGGCCGTCCGCAGCGCCACCTCGGCGAACGTCTCCTCGGAGGAGAAGGCCTGCGGCCCGATGATCGTCGCGGAGCGCTTGGGGTCGAGCGAGATCAGCTCCAGGCCCGGCTGGACGTAGCGCAGGACATGGGTGACCGAGGCGAGCCCGCCCCAGGCGATGATCTTCTCGACGCCGGAGGGTTGGAGCAGCCGCTCCTCGAATGCGGTGTCACCGCCCTTCCAGTAGGCGACGGACAGGTGGCGGGTGATCGGGTGCGCCGCGTCGAGCTCGCCCATCGTGCGGGCGATCGCGAGCGCCGTCAGCGGGTCGTTCGACGGGGTCTTGATGATCGCGTCGGAACGCGCGACCGCGTTGCGGATGATGCTCAGCGCGGCGATCAGCGGGCTGTTGCCGGCGATGATGTGCACCGCGCGCGCACCGAAGGCCCGGATCGACGCGGTCCGGCCGTCCGCCATCACCCGCGGGACCCAGCCTTGCAGGTAGGGGATCCCGATCGTCGCGTCGGCCAGTTCGCGCACCGCCGCCGGGCTGAACAGCGCGGGCAGCTGTTCGAAGGAGGAGCGGACCAGCGGAGCCGTCATGTCGGAGAACTGCGCGGAGAGCTCCAGCGCCTCCTGCAGATGGGGGTTTCGGCCCAGCACCAGCGCCTCACCGAGCGCCGCCAGGTAGGACACGATCTCGTCGAACGGCATGTCCTGAACGTCGCGCAGCAGGCTGGGGTCCGACAGTGGCAGCGCACCGAGCAGCCGGTGCGGGTCGGGCGCTCGGAACGTCGCCGCACCGCCCCGACCGCCGAATCCGACCAGATCCCCGGTGATCAGCCGGCCGCGAATGAAGGCGGGGGCGGTGAGCCCAGTCAACGTCTGGTTCATCTTCGGCCGCTCAGACGAGTTCGCCGGTGAGGAATTCGAGCGCCGCCCGGTGGGCGTCGTCGGCCGCGACGCAGGTGATCTTGTCGTCGCCGTTGTGCTTGTCGCTGTAGCGCTCGATCGTCCGCGCGGCGTGGGCGGTGGTGCGGCCGCACGCGCATGGTTCGAAGCTCAGCGTGACCTCGTCGCCGCTGACGAAACCGCCCCAGTAGGTGGCGGCGACGAGGTCGAACACCGCCATCCGCCCGGTGTGCTCGCCCGCGCGCCGGAACGGCGCCCCGTCGGCGGGATCGAGCAAGAACGGGATGATCCACGGTTCGAAGTGGTAGCGCCCGTGGTCGCACATCTTGTTGAGCGCGGTGATCTCCGACATCACATAGCAGTGCTGGACGTGGTCCACACCGATGAACCGCTGTACCGTCTCCTCCCAGTCGTCGGGGACGACCTGGCCCTTGGCGCCGCCGCCGGTGGTGACCAGCGAGTCGGCGGCGAACACCTGCTCCATGCCGGCGTCGAGTCCGGCCTTCGAGATGTTGTAGAGCACGTTCCAGGTTGCCAGCATCCAGATCCGGCGGCCCTTAAGCTGCGTGATCGTCTCGTTGATGAACCGCGGCATCGACTCGGCCATCTCGCGCTGCTCGCGTTCGAACTCGTCCCGCCTGGCCCGCAGCGCCGGGCTGATCTCGAGCTTGTCGAGCTCGCCGCGTGCGGCGGCGACACGCACCCGTCCGGCGAAGTAGGCCGCGTCCGAGCTCATCCGTCCCGGCCGTAGCGCATGCAGCCGGTCCTCGGAACCGAGCAGGTGGGGCATGGCCATGTCCGGGCAACGGGTGATCGCGCTGCGGCCCGAGCGCCAGAGCGGCCAGATCAGCTCAAACCATTCGCCGTCGTGCGGGCCGCCGGCACCGAGCGGATCCGAAAACTGGAACATCCCGCAGCGAAACGCCCGGAACATCTTTTCCCACTCATGCGCCGAGCGGGGCAAAAACGACATCGTGCCCGTCGTGCCCGAGGAGTGCGCCACCCGCAGCTGCGTCGTCGCCTCGAGCGTGTCGAGCCAAGAGTCGATCGTCTCGCAACTGGAGACCTCGACCCCCGTGAGGTCGATCGTGGTCAGCCGGTCAAGCCAGCGGGTGAGTTCGCTGAAGCGACCCCGCGCGAGCAGGGCGGACGGATACGACTTGTACACCGAGTGCTGAAACAGCAGCGGCACCACTTCGTTGAGATGGTCGAACGAGTCGATTCCCGCCTCGTCGGCCAGCCGGGTCAGCACCGGGATGGTGTCGCGTAGTTCGCTGAACCGCCGCCGCAGCGCGGCCAGTTGCACGGCGGCGAGCTCGACGGCCGGCACGTGCTGCATCGCGTGCCACGAGTGGCCGAAGTACTCGGCCGGGTCGTCGGCGAACCGCCCGGCGTACGCCGCGATGCTCACGACGCGCCGGCTCCAAGGCTCTGCCGTCCGGGCGTCGCCGCCTGCGGGCGGTCGCGCCAGGCCTCGATCAGCGCGGCGTTCTGACGGGGGGTGGAGCCGTAGGTGGTGACCTCGTCGGCGCCCGCGTCCAGGAAGCGCTGCAGCGAGGCCACGCATTCGGCTACGGTGCCGACCGCACTGCAGTCGGTGATCCAGCTCCACGGAATCACCGACGCCGGGCCCAACATCTGGTGGCGGTGGAACGTGAGGTCCGCCGCGCGGGCGAGGCCCTGGAACTGCTCGTGGTTGCGCATGCGGTTGACGGTCTCGAGATCCCAATTGTTCGCGCCGGCGAGGACGTCGCCGTACAGCGGGTACTGCAGATAGGTGACCAGCCGTCCGGCCGAAATCGAGACGGTCTCGACCTCGTCCATGTCCGGGGCGGTCACCACCGGGGCGACGATGCGGACCTCGGCCGGGTCGCGATCGATCCGCTCACAGGCGGTCCGGATCCGTTGGACGGCCGCCGCGACGGCATCGGGGGTCAGCATCGGCGGCAGGATCACCCCGTCGAACGCTTCGGCCGCCGCGGCTGCGCCGCGCTCGTGACAGAAGCCGGCGATCCAGATCGGTGGCTGGGGTCCTTGATACGTCTCGGCGAAGGCCAGCGCGCTGAACGAGCCGAGCTGTCCTGTGTAGGAAACAGACTCGCCCGCCCATAACCGCCGGGTGATCTGGGCGCTCTCGACCATCGCCGTGGTAGTGGTCATCGGGATCCCCATCCCACGGAACGCGCCCGCGTCACCTCGGCCGAGGCCCAGCACGAACCGCGGGCCGAAGCACGCGTGCATCGTCGCCCCGAGCGCGGCCGGCATCCACGGGTGGCGAGTGGTCGGGACGATGATCCCGGTGGCGAGCTCGAGGCGGGTCGTTAAAGCGCCGATCCCGGCGAGGATGACGTCGGCTTCCTTCAGATCCCAACGCTCGGAGAGGAAGACACGGCGAAAGCCGAGCCGCTCGGCGTCGACGCCGTCCTGGATCCCTTGGGCGGGGGTCCGGCCCTCGGTCTCACGCTCGAACTTGCTGGCGTCGGAGCTGACCGCGCCGGCGATGATAAAGGCGCTGAAGTCGTCGGCGACGGGTGCGAGTTCGGCGCTCGCCGCCGGCTCCCCGGTTGCGGTAAAGGTCATCGGTGTCCACTCCTCGCTAACGTCCGGCACGGTTTTCACCGTATGAGGTACGGTGTTTTGTTGACCTTGACCGTATTGTGTACGGTGTTTCCGTGTCAATGGATCCGACGAAATTGGGGGCCAGGCGGGGCCCTCGTCCCCGGTTCAGCCGTGAAGAGGTGCTGGCGGCGGCGCTGCGGGTGATCGACACCGTCCCACCCGAGGGGTTCACCATGCGCCGGGTGGCGGACGAACTCGGCATGGGTGTCATGACGCTGTACGGCTACGTGCGCAACAAGGAAGAGATCCTGGAGGGCCTCGTCGGACTTCTCATGTCCGACCCCCACCGCGCCGCGACGGGCACCGCGACGTGGGACGAGCGCCTCCGCGCCGAGGTGCGCGATCTGCACGGAGTCGGCCGCCG
>Ga0307479_10002156_pt1 | contig 17872 bp, 19 predicted proteins | sample atmos_gasesECM4C_FD_203743 | JGI IMG/M metagenome (GOLD analysis project Ga0307479, IMG submission 203743) | Hardwood forest soil microbial communities from Morgan-Monroe State Forest, Indiana, United States - atmos_gasesECM4C_515 | ecosystem: Environmental > Terrestrial > Soil > Temperate... | reverse complement strand
GACGTAGAAGGGCTGCGACAGGAAGCGCTCGATCTTGCGCGCCCGGCGCACGATCACCTTGTCCTCCTCGGACAGCTCCTCGATGCCGAGGATGGCGATGATGTCCTGCAGGTCCTTGTAGCGCTGCAGGATCTGCTGCACCCGGCGCGCCACCGCGTAGTGGCGCTCGCCGATGTACTCGGGAGCGATGATGCGGCTGCTCGAGGCGAGCGGGTCTACCGCCGGGTAGATGCCCTTCTCCGAGATGCTGCGCTCCAGGTTGACGGTCGAGTCGAGATGGGTGAAGGCGGTCGCCGGCGCCGGATCGGTGTAGTCGTCGGCCGGCACGTAGATCGCCTGGATGCTGGTGACGGCGCCGCGCGTGGTCGAGGTGATGCGCTCCTGCAGCTCGCCCATCTCGGTGCCCAGGGTAGGCTGGTAGCCGACCGCCGAGGGCATGCGGCCGAGCAGCGCCGACACCTCCGACCCCGCCTGCGAGAAGCGGAAGATGTTGTCGATGAACAGCAGCGTGTCGGCGCCCGTCTGGTCGCGGAAGTACTCGCCCATGGTCAGCGCCGACAGGGCCACGCGCAGGCGCGCTCCCGGCGGCTCGTTCATCTGGCCGAAGACCATCACCGTCTGGTCGATGACGCGCTTGCCGGTGTCGCCGATCTTGGCCTCCTGCATCTCGAGCCAGAGGTCGTTGCCCTCGCGGGTGCGCTCGCCGACGCCGGCGAAGCAGGAGTAGCCGCTGTGGAAGCGCGCCAGGCGGGCGATCAGCTCCTGGATGATGACCGTCTTGCCGACGCCGGCGCCGCCGAACAGGCCGGCCTTGCCGCCGCGCACCAGCGGGCAGAGCAGGTCGATGACCTTGATCCCGGTCTCGAACAGCTCGGTCTTCGACGACAGGTCCTTGAGCTCGGGCGGCTCGTGGTGGATGGGCCGCCGCTCCTCGATCTCGACCGGGCCCAGGCCGTCGATCGGCTCGCCGACCAGGTTGAAGACGCGGCCGAGGGTCTTCTCGCCCACCGGCACGGTCACCGGCGCGCCGGTGTCGAGGATCTCCGCGCCGCGTGTCAGGCCGTCGGTGCCGCCCAGCGCCACCGCGCGCACGCGCCCGCCGCCCAGGTGCTGGGCCACCTCGCACCAGAGCGTCTCCTCGTGCTCCTCGCCCAGGATGGTGCGCTTGATCTCGACGCGCAGGGCGTTGTAGATCGACGGCAGCTTGTCCGCCTCGAAATGGGCGTCGAGAGTCGAGCCGATGACCTGCGTCACCGTGCCGTAGTTGCCTTTGGTTGTCGCCGATTTTGCCATCGTCATTTCCGATCTGGTGACCGTTCTGGTGAGATTGATGGATCAGGACAGCGCGTTGGCGCCGCCGACGATGTCGAGCAGCTCCATGGTGATCTGGGTCTGGCGGGCGCGGTTGTACTGGCGCGACAGGCCCTTGATCATGTCGCCCGCCGCGTCGGTGGCGGCCTTCATCGCCACCATGCGGGCCACCTGCTCGGAGACCAGGGCGTCGTTGAACGCCTGGAAGAGCCGCGCGCGGATGATCGCCGGCAGCAGCTCGTCGAGCAGCTCGCGGGGGCCGGGCGAGAACTCGTACTCGATCGACCGCCGGCGCTCCCCGCCGGGCGCGCCGCCCGGGGACTCGCCGGCGGCGGCGGTCGACTGGCTCGTGGCAGGCGACTGGCTCGCGGCGGCCGCCGGCCGGTCCGCCGCGCCGGCCGCCTCCGCCTTTCCGGTCTCCCCGGTCTTCCCGGCCTCGAGCGGCAGCAGCTGCAGCACCTCCGGCCGCTGCTGGCCGGCGGAGAGGAAGCGCATGTAGGCCACGTAGGCGGAGGCGATCTCGCCGCGCAGGAACTTGTCGATGAGCGCGTTGGCGATCGGCTCCACCTGCTCGAACTTCGGCCGGTCGCCTAAGGTCGGGGTCTGCTCGGCCATCGGCCGGCGCAGGAAGCGGAAGTAGGCGATGCCCTTCTTGCCGATCACGTGCGCCTGGGGCTCGATGCCGGCGCCGGCCTGCTCGTCGAGGTGCGCCACCGCGGCGCGCAGCACGTGGGAGTTGTAGCCGCCCGCCAGGCCGCGGGTTGAGGTCAGCACCACCAGCGCCGAGCGCTTGACCTCGTCGTGGGTCTCGAGCAGCGGATGGTCGACATCGCCGGCCGCCCGCGACAGGTCGGCCACCAGCTCGGCCAGCTTCTCGGTGTAGGGCTTCGTCGCCATCGCCCGGTTGAACGCCGCCTGGAAGCGCGCGGTGGCGATTAGCTGCATGGTGCGCGTGATCTTGCGGATGTTGCGCACCGCCTTGCGCCGCTTCACCAGCTCTCTTCGATTCGCCATCCGTGCTCGCCTCGGGGCCCGCTCGACGCGCCGCGCCGCGCCGTCACTTGAACTGCGTCTTGAAGTCGTCGATCACGTCGGTGATCTTCTCCGCCAGCTCGTTGGACATCTCGCCCTTGCCGGCCAGCTCCTCCAGGATGTCGCCGTGCTGGTCGCGGACGTGCTGCAGCATCGCCGCCTCGAAGCGCGACACGTCCTTGACCGCGATGTCGTCGAGCAGCCCCTGGGTGCCGGCGAAGATGCTCACCACCTGCTCGGCCATGGGGAACGGCTGGAACTGCGGCTGCTTGAGCAGCTCCACCATGCGCTGCCCGCGGTCGAGCTGGCGCTGGGTGGCGGCGTCGAGCTCGGTGCCGAGCTGGGCGAACGCCTCGAGGTCGCGGAAGGCGGCGAGGTCCAGGCGCAGCGAGCCCGCGACCCGCTTCATCGCCTTGCGCTGCGCGTTGCCGCCGACCCGCGACACGCTGATGCCGACGTTGATCGCCGGCCGCACGCCGGCGAAGAAGAGATCGGGCTCGAGGTAGATCTGGCCGTCGGTGATCGAGATGACGTTGGTCGGGATGTAGGCCGAGACCTCGCCCTCGAGCGTCTCGATGACCGGCAGCGCGGTCATCGAGCCGCCGCTGTCGGGGAAGCGGTGCACCCGGTACTTGTCGCGGTCGAACAGCGAGGCGAGCCAGTCCTCGGCCTTCTTCTTGCCCTTCGGGCGATGGTAGATGCCGCGCGGGTCGTCGGGGCGGACCTCGATCGGCGCCTCGAGGCCCTGGGGATGCGGCCTGGCGAGCCCGCGGTCGCGGCTGTCGGCCGGGGCGTCCTTGGGCACCACGGCGTATTCCTCGCGCAGCTTGACGCTGCGCTCGAGCAGGCGGGAGTGCAGGTAGAAGACGTCGCCCGGGTACGCCTCGCGCCCCGGCGGCCGCCGCAGCAGCAGCGACAGCTGGCGGTACGACTGCGCCTGCTTGGACAGGTCGTCGTAGACCACCAGCGTTGCCCGCCCCTCCTGGTACATGAAGTACTCGGCCATCGCCGCGCCGGCGTAGGGGGCGATGTACTGCAGCGGCGACGGGTCGGCCGCCGAGGCCACCACCACGATGGTGTAGTCCATGGCGCCGAGCTCGCGCAGCTTCTCGATCAACCCGGCCACCGTCGATTCCTTCTGGCCGACCGCGACGTAGACGCAGACCACGTCGCCGCCCTTCTGGTTGACGATGGTGTCCACCGCCACCGCGGTCTTGCCGGTCTTGCGGTCGCCGATGATCAGCTCGCGCTGGCCGCGCCCGATCGGGATCATGCTGTCGATCGCCTTGACGCCGGTCTGCAGCGGCTCGTTGACCGGCTGCCGCTCGGCGATGCCGGGGGCCTTCCACTCGAGCGGGCGGCGCGCCTCGGCGTCGATCTCGCCCTTGCCGTCGAGCGGGCGGCCGACCGGATCGACGACGCGGCCGATCAGCGCCTGGCCGCACGGCACCGACAGCAGCTCGCCGGTGCGCCGCACCTCGTCGCCCTCGCGGATGCCCAGGTAGTCGCCCAGGATGACGACGCCCACCGAGCTCTCCTCGAGGTTGAAGACCTGGCCCGCGGCGCCGTTCTGGAACTCCAGGCGCTCGCCCGCCATCGCCGCGGTGACGCCGTAGACGCGCGCGATGCCGTCGCCCACCTCCAGTACCCTCCCCACCTCGGAAAGGTCCACCTTGCTCCGGTACTGCCGGATCTCTTCGCTGATCACCGAGGTGATCTCGTCGACCTTGAATCTCATGCCTGCTCCTCGCTCGCCTGCGTCTCCGCGCCATCCATGCTTGCCGTCGTCCTCGGTCCCTCGCGCCGCCGGACGCCTGCGGCGCGCACTACCGCACCGGCTCCCCGCCCTCGACCAGTCGCGCGCCGCGATGCAGCTCGAGCGCCGCACGCTGCGCCAGCGCCGCGCCAACGTCGTGCAGCTGCGTCGCCAGGCTGGTGTCGATCTTCTCCCCCGCCACCTCCACCACCAGGCCGCCCAGGATCGCTCGGTCCACGCGCTCGATCAGCTCCGGCTGCTTGCCGGTGAGCGCCGCGATCGCCTGGGTGAGGCGGGTGCGCTGCGCCGGCGTGAGCGGCACGGCGGTCGTCACCAGGGCGTCCACCAGGCCGCGCAGCGCGCGGTACTCGCCGCGGTAGGCCTCGATGATCGCCGGCAGCAGCCCCAACCGCCCCTTGCGGTTGATGACCTCGAGCGCATCGACCAGCAGGTCGCTCGCCCGCCGCCGGAAGACCTTCTCCAGCACCTCGGCGCGCGCCTCGCCGCTGACCAGCGGGCTGGCGAGGAAGGTCGCCAGCTCGGGGTTGCCGGCAATGGCCTGCCCGAGCTGCTGCAGCTCCTCGAGCAGCGCGTCCGCCTGGTCCTGGGCCGCGGCGAGGTCCAGCATCGCCCTGGCATAGACCCGCGCCACACCCAGGTCGCGGCCGTCCACGTTCGCCATCCGTCGTTCGCCTCAGTTGCGGCGCGCGGCGATGTCGTCGATCGCCGCGGCGATCAGCCGCTCGTGGTCCTTCGGGTCGACCTCGCGGCCGATGACGCGCGCCGCCAGCTCGATGGCGAGGCGCGCCGACAGCGTGTAGAGCTGGCGGGTGGCCTCCGCCGTGGCGGCGTCGATCTCGTGCCGCGCGCGCGCGATCATCTGGTCGCTCTCGTGCTTGGCCTGCTCCTCGATCTTGCGCTTGACCGCCTCGGCGTCGCGCCGCCCCTGCTCGATGATGGCGGTGGCCTCGGCGCGCGCCGCGGCGAGCTTCTCCTCGTACTCGCGCAGCCGGTCTGAAGCGTCCTGGCGGTCCCGCCGCGCGGTCTCCAGCGACTCGCGGATGAAGGCCTCCCGCGCCTGCAAGCCGGCGAGCAGCGGCCCCCAGGCGTACTTGCCGAGCACCACCAGCACCAGGACGAAGATGAGGACCGTCCACAGCGCGTTGCCGATGTCGCCGGCGAAGACGTTGTTGCCGGCCTCGGGGGCGGCCTCGGCGGCGGCGGAGGCGGCGGCCGGAGGGGCGGCGGCGGCGATCGCATGGACGGCCGCCGGGGCGGCGAGCAGCGCCGCCGCGAGGGTGACCGCGAAGGCCAGCGCTCTCGTGCGCGCCACTAGCCGGAGACCAGGAAATCGATCACCAGCCCGAACAGCGCCACGCCCTCGATCAGCGCCGCGGTGATGATCATGGCGTTGTTGATCGGACCCACCGACTCCGGCTGCCGGGCGATCGACTCGGTGGCGCTGCCGCCGATGCGGCCGATGCCGATGCCGGCGCCGATCGCCACCAGGCCGACGCCCAGCCCGGCGCCGAGCTTGCGGGCGCCGTCGGTGGTCAGGCCGGTGCCGCGCTCGGCGGCGGCGGCGCCGGCGGCATGCTCGGCGGTCTGCGCGTGCGCGGGCGGCGCGGCGGCAAACATCAGGACGACACCGCCCACGATCGACATCAGAGCGAACTTGGAAGCTCTCTTGCTCATCGAAAAGGTCCTTTCATTCTAGTTACCGCCACCTCTGGCGGGGCCCCGATGCATGGAACTGGGGGCCATCCAGGTCGGGGGCATGGCGACATGGATCGGGACTCAGATGGTTGCCTCGACCTCGTGCCCTTGCTCGTCAACGTGGTAGATCACCGCCTGGCCGATGAACAGCGAGGTCAGGAAGGTGAAGATGAACGCCTGCAGCAGCGCGACCAGGAGCTCGAGCAGGGTGATGGCGATGGCGCCGGCGATCACCGGCAGCGCGACCAGCAAGCCCACGCCGGCACCCTTGGCGCTCCCCGCCCCCAGGATGAAGCCGACCAGCACCGCCAGCATGATGTGCCCTGCCAGCATGTTGGCGAACAGACGGATGGCCAGCGCGAACGCCTTGGCGAACTGGCCGAGGATCTCGATCGGCACCAGCAGCGGCGCGAGCCAGAGCGGTCCGGGGCAGAAGTGCGCGAAGTAGTGCCAGCCCGCGAGGCGCACGCCGTTGACCACGAACATCACGAAGGTCATCGCGGCCAGCGTGCCGGTGACCCAGATGTTGCCGGTGGCGGTGCCCCCGACGTGCAGCCCGGCGAGCGGCGACACCGTCGAGAACGGGATCAGGCCCAGCAGGTTGTTGACCAGGACGAAGAAGAACAGCGTCCAGATGTACTTGATGAAGCGGTCGGTGTGCTCGTGCAAGGTGGGCTCGACGACCTCCTTGCGCAGGTACTCGCAGATCGCTTCGAGGAAGTTGGCCGGGCCGGCGGGCACCAGGCCGCCGACCTCGTCCTGCCCGGCAGGGGCGCGGCGCTTGCGGACGAACATGGGGAAGAGCAGCATCAGCAGCACGGCGGTCGTGATCATCATCACGATGTGGTTGCTGAGCAGCGTGATCCGGTGCTCCGGCGTCAAGAAGTGCCCCAGATCGGCCGGCCGCGTGATCAGCGGGTGCTGGACGATGTGCTCCAACGGGTTGCTGGCCGGCGCTGCTGTCATGGACGTGCTCGATCTCCCATGCTCTCCGCGGTCCGCCCGGACCTCGGCGTCCACACCGGGTTGCGGGCGAGAGCCCGGCCGGACCTACCGGCGCCCGCTCCGCCCGCTCTGCTCACTCTCGTCCGCCGGCGGCATCCTGCCCGCGTTCGCTGCCGGCGCCGCTCGCGCTGCCTGCACCGCCCTCGGCAGGCGCCGGCCGCGGCCACGATTCCCGGGCCGCGCGCATCGCATAGCCGCTCGCGACCGCCAGCTGCGCGGCGTAGCTGATCGCCGTCCAGAGCGCCAGCGGGCGCCTGGCGAAGCGTCCGCTCGCCGCCACCGCCAGGACCAGCGCCAGCACGGTGAACAGGCGCACCGCCATCGCCAGCAGCGCCGCCTGCGGGCGGCCCGCCGGCGCCGTACCTGCCAGGGCGATCGGCACGCCGCCGGCCGCCGAGGCGATCACCGCCGCCACGCACCCTGCCACCAGCGCCCGCACCGCGGCCGGGCCGCCCAGGCGCAGGGTGGGGAGATAGCCGGCGGCGCCGACCGCCGCCGCCACGACGACCGCCGTGGCGAGGAACCGTCCATAGCCTGCCGCGGCCCGCGCCGGCTTCTCTCCGGTCATCGGTTCAGGCGGTCCGCCCCGTCGCTCGCGCTGCCCGCGGCGCCGGCTTTGCCGGCGTCCTCGTCAGGCTGTCGGTCGGGCACACGCGGCGCGCCGCGCGCGGCGGCGGGAGCAGGCGGCACGGAACGCTCCATGCCAGGTGCGAGGGACGCATCGCGGGCCTTGCCCTGGCCGCTGCCGGCGGCCATGCGCGCCGCTCCACGAATCAGGTTGTAGAATCCGCCGATCAGCCCCAGGAAGAGGCAGATCAGCGTGCCCCACGGCCCACTGCTGTAGTGCCGATCAATCCAAATGCCGACCAGTACGAAGCCTGCTACGGCGCAGACCAGCTCGAAGCCAAGGCTGTATGCACGGGCGGCGTCTCCGCGCTGCGTCTGCTTCCGGCTACGCATCGGGCTCGGACCCACCCCGCGCGCCTACCCGCCCCCACCACCCCCCGCATTGCGGCGCGGAGTCTAGCAACTTCGCTCTGCCCGTTCAAGCGCGGCGCCGGGCGACTTTGGCGGCCCGCGCGACGGGCGGCCCCGGCGACCGTGGCGAGCCGGCGACCGGCGGGACGGGCGCGACGCGCGACCCGGGCGAGCGGACGACGCGAGGCACCGCCGGGGCTTCCCGCTAGCGGTGGCGGGGAGCCGGCTGCGGGCGGGCGCTGTCCGAGAGGATCGGCAGCAAGGAGGCGCTGGGCAGGTCGTGGGGCACCGAGATGCCCCGCATGAGGATCTCGCGCTGGCGCTCCGCGACCTGCTCCAAGGTGGTCGCCGAGAGGATGCGCTCGACCGCCGCCTTCACCTCGAGGAAGACCTCGCGGATGGCGCAGTGCTCCGAGCCGATCTCGATGTGGCAGGGCAGGGCGAGGATCTGGTCCACCGAGGTGATCTGCCCCTCCAAGGTCATCAGGATGTGCCGGATGGTGATCTGCGAGGCCGGGCGCCCCAGCACGTGGCCGCCCTGGGGGCCGCGGTTGGAGTGGATGAGCCCGTCCTTCGACAGCTGCGCCAGGATCTGGCGCAGGTATGGCTCGGGGATCGCCTGGTGCCGCGCGATCTCGTGGCTGGTTACCGGGCTGTGCTCGCCGTGCATCGCGATGTGCAGCATGGCGCGCAAGCCGTACTCGCCCCTGGTGGAGATCTTCATGAGAATCTTGAGTTTATCACAGGCTGGCGCCGCGCACCGCCCGGGCGGTGACCAGCGCCGGCAGCGGCGAGAGGTCGTGCAGGCGCGCCGGTTCGCGGCCCCGGCGGGCGGTTGCCGGCGGGCCGGGCGCCCCGGGGACCGCGGCGCGGCGCCCGCGCACCAGCAGCAGCGCGCGCATGCCCGCGGCGATGGCGCCTTCGAGGTCCTCGAGGCGGCTGTCGCCGACGTGTAGGGCGGCGCGGGGCTCCACTCCCAGCTCCCGCAGCGCGCGGCGAAAGATCCGCGAGTCGGGCTTCTCGACCCCCACCGCGGAGGAGTAGACCACGGCGTCGAAGCGCCGGGCCAGGTCGAGCTGCCGCAGCAGGTCGGGCAGCCGCGTGTCCCAGTTGCTGATCACCCCCAGGCGCAGCCCGCGCGCCCGCAGCGCATCGAGCACCCCCGGCACCTCCGGATAGACCTCCCACGCGCCACCGCTGCCGAAGCGATGGAAGAGCTCGGCGGCGGCGAAGCGCGACGGCGGCGGCGCCTCCAGGTGCTCGCAGAACCGGCAGAGGAACCGCTGCCACCAGCCCCGCGCCCCCTCCGGGTGGGCGCTGAAGCGGTCGCGCGACGGGTCCGCCGAGCAGGCCATCTCCCGCCAGACCTCGCCGATCAGCCGCAGCGCCTCAGCGGGCGCGACCTGGACCCCGTGCCGCCCCAGCACCTCGGCGTAGATCTCGCCGAGGCGCGGGCAGTGCATGAGGGTGTGCGTGACGTCGAAGGTGACCGCCGCGATCATGCCAGTCCCAGGATACTCCCACCCCGCGCCGCCGGCGCAACGCCGGCACGTCCGCGAGACGGTCGAGCCCCCGAGCCGGCGGCCCCATGATACGGTCGCGGCCGATGCTCCTCGCTGCCGGCCCGCAGACCCCCCGGCGGCTCGGTGCCTACGGGCGCGCCGCCGCCGCCCTGTTGTTGGTCTCCGCCTGGATGGGGCTGCTCTTCGCCGGCTTCCTGCTCGGGGGCGCGCTGCACCTCCTGCTGGTTTGCGCCGCGGTCCTCTTCCCGTGGCGGTCGCTGGCGCCGCCGGTGGCGCCCGACGAGCCGCCCCAGGATTGACCTGCGGCAGGCGCCACGCGCTACTCGGGCGCCTGCTTCCAGGTTTCGACCGGGTTGGCGAGCACGCCCGCGCCGGAGACCTCGACCTCGACGAGATCGCCACCCGCCAGAGGGCCCACCCCGCCGGGGGTGCCGGTGAGGAGCACGTCGCCGGGCTCGAGGGTCATCATCCGGGAGGCGTAGACGAGGAGCTCCACGATCCCGAACACCATCTGCCTGACGTCGCCCCGCTGGCGCACCTCGCCGTTGAGGCGGGTCACGACGGTGAGCGCCTCGAGGTCGGCGCCGGTCCGGATCGCGGGACCCAGGGGGCAGAAGGTGTCGAACGACTTGGCCCGCGCGAAGGTGGCGTCCTTGCGCTGCAGGTCGCGGGCGGTGACGTCGCAGGCGCCGGTGACCCCTAGCACAGCCCGCGCGGCCTCCTCGGCGCCGGCCCGGCGCAGGCGCTGGCGCAGCACCACCGCGATCTCGCCCTCGTACTCGACGCGCTGGCTCTCGAGCGGCAGCACCACGGCCGCTCCCGGTCCGATCACCGACGAGGGCGCCTTGAGGAACAGCAGCGGCTCGCTGGGGACCGGATTGTCCATCTCCCGCGCGTGCTCGACGTAGTTGCGGCCGATGCCGACGATCTTGCCCGGCAGCACGGGAGCCAGCAGCGCCGCCCCCTGCCGTGCCACCGGCCGGCCCAGCCGCCACTTCTCCACCGGCTCGGCGAGCGGGTCCGAGTGGAGCAGCCGCAGCTCGCCGTCCGGCTCCTCGCTCGCCGCGAAGAACCCTTCCGGGCCGATCCTGTAGAGGAGCATGCCTTATCTTAGCTTGGGGGCTTGTGGCCCGGGCACCGTCGTCGTGACCATCAGCGCCCCGGTGCAGCCGCCTCTGGCCGCGGCGGCGGCTTGGTACTCAGCGCTCGCGGCTCCGCAGGACCAGGAGCCAGAGGAAGAAGGGGCCGCCGAGCAGGGCGGTGAGGACGCCGACCGGGAGCTCGGCGGGGGCCATCACGATGCGCGCCGCGGCGTCGCAGGCGGCGAGGAAGGCGCCGCCGCCGAGCAGGCACGCCGGCGCGAGATAGAGATGATCGTGGCCCACCCACCGCCGCACGACGTGGGGCACGATGAGGCCGACGAAGCCGATGGGTCCGGCGACGGCGACGAGCGCGCCGATCATCAGCGAGGTGGCGAGCAGCACCTGCAGGCGCAGCCGGCCGACGTCGACGCCGCGGCTGGCGGCGAGATCCTCGCCGGTGAGCAGCAGGTTCAGGTCCCAGCGCAGCGCCAGCAGCGCCGCGCTGCCGCCGAGCACCCAGGGCAGCAGCCACAGCACCTCGCGGTAGCCCACCACCGCCAGGCCGCCCATCATCCAGCGCACCATGCGGAAGGTCTGCGTCGAGTCGGCCAGGTACTGCAGGAAGAGGATGGTGGCGGAGCACGACAACGACACCGCGACGCCGGCCAGCAGCAGCGTCTGGGTGGCGACGCCCTGGCGGCGCAGGGCGAGGCCGACCACCAGCGCGGTCGAGCCGAGCGCGCCGGCGAAGCTGGCGAGCGCCACCGCCGAGAGGCCGAGCGGTCCGGCCGCGCTCTCGAAGCGCAGCGCCACCACGGCGCCGAGCGCCGCGCCGCTCGCCACGCCCAGGGTGTAGGGCTCGGCGAGGGCGTTGCGGAAGAGCGTCTGGAAGCCCAGCCCGGAAAGGGCGAGGCCGCCGCCGGCCAGCAGCGACAGCAGCACGCGCGGCAGGCGCAGCTGCCAGAAGATGGCCGCCGCCGCCGGCTCGCCGCGCAGCGCGGCGGCGAGGGAGACGTGATGGCTGCCGACGAGCGGCGCGGCCAGCAGCGCCGCCACCCAGACCGCTCCCAGGACGGCGAGCGCGGCGCGCGAGCGGGCGCGGTTGGCGGCGCGGGTCGGACGCGGCACGCTCGCGGTCTCGGGAATCACGGCCTTGGGGCTCGGCTCACGCAGCGGGCTCGACTCATGAAGCGGGCTCGGCTCACGAAGCGAGATCCAGCACGGTCAGCGGCCGGTCGCCGCCGCGCACCACCTCGAAGCGGGCCCGGAACAGCCGCTCGAGGAGCTCCGGGCGCAGGATCTCGGCCGGGGTGCCGAGCGCCATCTCGCGGCCGCCGGCCAGCGCCAGCAGCCGGTCGCCGAGCAGGGCCGCGAGGTTGAGGTCGTGGGTGGCCAGCACCACGGTGCGCGCGGCGCCGCCCTGCAAGCGCAGCAGCAGGGCCGCCAGCTGCTGCTGGTGGCGGGCGTCGAGATGCAGGGTCGGCTCGTCGAGCACCAGCAGCTCCGCCTCCTGCGCCAGGGCGGCGGCGATGAACACCGCCTGGCGCTCGCCCCCCGAAAGCTCGTCGACCGGCCTGCCGCGCAGCTCCACGATGCCGACGCGGCGCAGCGCGTCCTCGACCGCGGCGAAGTCCGCCGGCCGCGGCGCGAGCTGCAGCGGCGACAGGTAAGGATAGCGTCCCAGCAGCACCATCTCCTCGACGGAAAGCGGCACGCGGGCGGGCCGGATCTGCGGCACGTACGCGATCCGCCGCGCCAGCTCCCGCCGGCTCAGCCTGGCGAACGGCCGGCCGGCGAAGGCGAGCGTGCCGGTCGCGGGACGCGCCAGGCCGGTCAGCAGGCGCAGCAGCGTCGTCTTGCCGGCGCCGTTCGGCCCGACCACCGCCAGGCACTCGCCGCCGCGCACGTCGAGGTCGAGCGGTCCGAGCACGGTCCGGCCGCCGGCGCTCCACGAGAGGCCGCGCGCCGCGAGCAGCGGCCCCGCGGCCGTCATGGCCGCGGCGCTCCCGGCGGTGGGTCGCCGCTCCCCTGCCCGGCGGCGCCGGAGGCAGGGGCGCGGGCCAGCAACGCCTCCCGCATCCGGCGGTAGAGCCGCGGCAGGCGCGGGCCCGGCACCAGCACGTAGTCGCCGGCGATGACGGCGATGCGGCCGTCGCCCACCGCCGGCACAGTTGGCAGCTGGCGCCAGTCGTCGACCAGCACCGCGACGACCGGCGGCGGGGCCGCCTCGCTGCGCAGCTCGAGGATCACCTGGGGGGCCCGCGCCACGACCTCCTCCATGCCGACCTGCGGATAGCGCGTGGCGGCGCCGGCGAAGACGTTGACGCCACCGAGGCGCCCCAGCAGCTCGTCGAGGAAGGTACCGCCAGCCGCGGCCAGCATGCCGGTGAGCCGCCCGGGCTGGCGTCCGACCGAGAGCATCACCCTGGGCGCGCCCGCGACCGGGCGCGGCGCCAGGCCGGCCCTGAAGGACGCCGCCAGGCGCTCGCCGGCCGGCGTCACGCCGCAGCGCCGAGCGATGGCGAGGAAGGACCTCTCGACGTCGGCCAGGGACTCGGTGGCGACGATCAAGCTGGGGATGCCCAGCCCTTGCAGCTTGGCCGCCACGTCGTGCTCGCTGGGGAGCAGCACCGCCAGGTCGGGGCGGAGCGACACCATCTTTTCCAGGTTGGGGTTGAAGAGGCCGCCGAGGCGCGCCTTGCCCGCGACCTCGGGAGGCCAGACGCTGTAGTCGTCCACCCCCACCACCCGCCCGCTCAGGCCGAGGGCGAACAGGGTCTCGGTCAGGCTGGGGGCCAGCGAGACGATCCGCCGCGGCGCCGCGACGCCCGGCCCCGCTCGGCCCGGCGGCGGCGCACCGGACCGCCCGCAGCCCGCCGTCGCGGCCGCTAGGGCCAGAACGAGGAGCAGGGCGGCCAGGGACCGCGCTGCTATCCCGGCCGGCCCGGGCGGCCGCCGCCTCATCAGAGTTCCACCGCCAGGCCGCCGATGAACGTCCGCCGCGGGCTGGGGTAGCCCAGCACCTCGGCGTAGCGGCGGTCGGCGAGGTTCTCGACGCGCGCGTAGGGGGACAGCCAGGGCAGCGCCCGCCAGCGCGCCGCGAGGTCCAGCCGGATGAATGCAGGATTGGTGCGCGGGGCGCCGGTCGCCGGGTCGAAGTCGGCGCGGTCCCCGACGTAACGGCCGAGGAGGTTGAAGGTCCAGGGCCCCGGCCGCGCCGTGAGCAGCAGGTTGGCGCTCCACCGCGGGCGCCGCACCAGCGCACGGCCGGCGGTCAGGTCGGTCGCCTCGAGGCGGGTGCCGTTGAGCTCGGCGGAGAGCACGCGCCGGCGGAAGCCGGCCTGCCCCTCGAGCCCGCGGCTCCTCGCCCGGCCGACGTTGACGTCGCGCGACGAGACGTTGTCGAAGACGATGAGGTTGCGCTGGCGGTTGTCGAAGCCGGTCAGCTGCAAACGCCAGGGGCCGGCGTCCTGCTCGGCCCCCACCTCGTAGCTGGTGCCGGTCTCGGGGCGGAGGGCCGGGTTGCCGGTGAAGGGGAAGTACAGCTCGCCGAGCGTCGGCGCGCGGAACGCCTGGCCGTAGCTGGCCCGTACGCGGGTGCCGCCGGCGATCCGCCAGACGCCGCCGGCGCGCAGGCTGGTCTGGCCGCCGTAGACGTCGTTGTCGTCGCGGCGCACGCCGAGCTCGAGCCGCACCGGCCCGCCGCCGTAGCTCGCCTGGCCGAAGCCGGCCCAGGTGCGCTGATGGGCGCGGTCGAGGTTGGTGCCGGAGCTGTCCTGGTTGGAGACCTGGAAGCGCTGAGCCTCGGTGCCGAGCGAGACCTCCAGGTCCTGGCCCGGCTGCCGCAGGACGTGGTACGAGCCCACCGCCCGCCCCGAGAGCGCTTCCGAGCGGGTGGTCGAGGCATAGGCGCCGAACGGGTCGTCCGGGCTGCGGAAGACGTCGTCGAAGCGCGTGTCCGCGAGCTGCGCCGCCACCGTCCAACGCTCCCCGGTCGCGTCGACGGGCAGGGCGAGCTCCCGCTCCTGCCACGAGATGGTGGTGTCCGGCGTCGGCACGCCGAAGGAGAAGGGCACGCCGGTCTTCGCGTCGTTGGCGCGCGCCAGCACCCCGAGGCTGGTCCCCGGCTGGACGGCCCAGAGGGCGCGGGCCACCAGCTCCTCGCCGTCGAAGAAGTCGTTGGCGAGGGGCGTGCTCGCGCTGCGCCGCGCGTGGCCGGTGAGGTCGAGCTGCACGCCGCCCAGGTTGGCGCCGGCCGCGACGCCGCCGCGCACGTAGCCGCGCTCGCCGCCTTCGACGTCGGCGGCGACGCCGCGCCGGGCGCCGGTCAGCACCTGCACCACGCCGCCCATGGCGTTGCTGCCGTAGAGGGCGCTGAACGGGCCGCGCACCACCTCGACCCGCTCGACGCCCTCGGTCGGCACGAACTGCCAGTTGATGTCGCCGAAGAAGGGGGCGTTGAGCGGCAGGCCGTTCCACAGCAGCAGCGTCTGGTTGGAGTTTGTGCCGCGGGTGAAGACCGAGGTCTGCTGGCCGGGCGCGCCCGCCTGGGCCACGGTCAATCCGGGCACGCCCCACAGCAGGTCGGCGAGGTCGCGCGCCTGCCGGTCCTCGATCTCCTGGGCGTCGATCACGGTCACGGCGGCGGGGGTGTCGTCGCGGGGCTCGGCGTCGAGCGAGGAAGTGACGACGAGCGACTCGGCATACCGGGGCGTGGCGGCCGCGGCAGGCGGGCTCTGGGGCTGGGAAGGGGGGGCAGGGACGGATTGGGCGAGCAGGACCGGCATCGCACCCCCGAGGATGCCGGCCGCCAGGAGGATCTGACGCATGTGCGCTCCTTCTGCGGTAGCGACGTCCCCGCGGAGGGACGAGGCGAGGTCAGAAGGCGCGCATGGCCGACCTGCTGCCCTTCCCCGCACCCCGCGGGCGGCGTCGGACGGTACGGCAGGTCTCCTGGCTCCCGGATCTTCCTACTCCCGGGCCTTCCCACGCCGGCAACCCCCCTGGGGGGATCCGCCGTGCGCAGTGGCACGTCTCCGGTTTCGTACCCGGTTACAGTGGCGGGGGCCGCGCCGGATTCACACCGGCTTCCCTCTTCGCAGACGGCGGGCCTCCTCGCGTGGAGGCCGCGCCGTCACCGCACCGTCGGTTTTGTCAAACAGAGCCCGCCGTCCGCCAAGACGAGGCGGTCGAGGGCTCGAACGGACCGATCACTGGTTGGGCGCGCTGGCGGCGGGCGGCGGCGGGGCCGCCGCGCCCGGCAGCGACGGCAGCGACGGCATCAGCACGGGCGACGGCGGCGCCACGTTCGGAACCACCCCGCCGCCGATGAACCGCGAGGGCAGCCCGGTCGTCTGGTCGGTGTTGACGAACTGCGGGGTGGTGTAGTGCGACTGCGCCTCCTGCTGCTGGTAGATGTTCTGCAATGCCTGCAGGGTGGCCGCCTGCGCCGCCTGGGGATTGTTCTGGAGAGTCGCCGGATCGACGGCGTCGTTCGGCGCCCAGCCGATCGCGATGGTGTTGAAGTTGAGGGCGATGCCGAAGCCGCGGATCTGCGATTCGGGCACCACGCTCTCGATGTCCCGCTGGTCGACGCCGATCCAGTTGCCGGCATCGCTCAGCAGGATCACCACGTTGGGGTCCCAGTTCGCCTGCTGCGGCTGGTAGAGGGTGTCGATGGTGGTGCCGTTGCGCAGCTTGACGTGGAAGACCTCGCCCGCGGCGGGCGCCGGGATCACGGTCAGCGCCAGCAGGCCGGCCAGGGCGGCCAGCGCGAGCGGCGTCATGGCGAGGGTGAGCCGACTGCGGTTGCGGGCCATCACGGACCTCCTGCGGCTGGCATACGCCGGCGCTCAACTGCGCATGATAGCACGCTTTACCCCGCTCGCACCCGGCCGGGGCCGAGGCGGCCGAGGCGGGTAAGCACCGGGGAGGAGGCGGCGGATAAATGTCTCCCCCCGTTCACCGCCGCCGGGTTGGCCCGGCGCCTATCCCCGCCAGGCGGCGAGCTCCATCGCGGTGTCGTTGTAGTGGCGATAGGCGCTCACCTGCCCGCTGCCGTTGAAGGTCCAGGCATGGACGGAGTCGTTCACGAACGGCTGGCCGTTTTTGTTGACGTGGCCCTCGATCCGCAGCATCACCATCACGTGGTCGCCGCCGGCGACGAAAGTGTGCGGGTCGAAGACGCCGAGCGTCAGGTGCTCGCCGACCGCTTGGAAGAAACCCGGAACTTTCTCCCTGCCTTGGAAGTTCCCGTTCCAAGGGCACTCCCGCGAGTAGACGCGGTCGTTGTTCCAGTCGACGTCGTCCGCCAGGACGGCGAGGATCGCCGGCACATCGCCGCGGCCAAACGCCTCATAGATGGCTCGAATCGTCTCGACATGGCTCATCGGTCGGTCTCTCCTCTCAAGGTTGGCTCCATGGTCAGCCAGCAGTACGGCGCCGGGCATCTCCCGGATGATGCGAAGAGGGCGGCACCGAGCGCGGCTTGGTTGCCGCCTCCCGTCGGCGCGGTAACGCCGAGCCGGGCGAGGGGCCGGGCGGCGGACGGCCGGGGTTAGAGGTTCTTGATGACGAGCAAGGCCAGGAGGGCGACGAAGATACCGATCAAGAGGTACCCCCCGGAGCGGTCGAAGAGGGGGATCGGGTTCTTCTCGAGGGTCATCTCCACCTGCTTCGGGTCGAGCTCGCCTCCCTGCCGGCAAACGTCGCAGACCTTCAGGTAGCGCTTCTTCTCAACCACCCGGAAGACCCAGTTCAGCGCGCCACTGCGGTATTGGAGGTACTGATGGAAGGACTGGGCCTTACCGCAGGTGGGACAGCGCTCCGTGCCGGCGGGGCCGAGGTCGATCGTCTTCCATTGCCAGCTCAGGTGGATCATCGCCGTCCCCTCGGGCATCGCGCCTCTGCACCGAGAAGCGTCGGCGGCCTCGGCAAGGGGCCACGCGCGGTCTCGCCGCCTGAGCCCGGCTCTACCCGATGGAGCGCCGGCGCGCCCGACGCTCTTTTCTACCAGGTTTCCATTTGGATGCCATCAACCTGGGTGAAGTGACGGTCGTTCGTGTAACCGGTTACAGAGCTTCAATACCTGCCGAAAGGCTTGACAGCGGAAGCCGCTATGCCGGAGTATCCACGGCGCAGGGTCGAACCAGAGCTGACCCGAGGACGGCAGGTTCTATAGTCCTCAAGGAGGCGCAATGCTGAGAGGCGAAGCCGGGCCATTGGATGGAGGCCCGATTGCAGGCGAACGCCGGGTGTCGATCAAGACGAGGCTCCTTTGCCTGGCCGCCGCACTGCTGGTGGCGGTGTCCTGCACATTCGGAGGGCCAGGAGGATTCAAGCTCTTTGTTCCATATGTGAAGCAGGCGCAGCCCAACTACTGCACGGCGGCATCGGTGCTGATGTGGCGTCTCTACCGCGGCGAGGGCGGCGTCAGTCAAACTGATATTTTCAATTGGGAGGGAGGTGCT
>Ga0307479_10002155_pt1 | contig 17884 bp, 14 predicted proteins | sample atmos_gasesECM4C_FD_203743 | JGI IMG/M metagenome (GOLD analysis project Ga0307479, IMG submission 203743) | Hardwood forest soil microbial communities from Morgan-Monroe State Forest, Indiana, United States - atmos_gasesECM4C_515 | ecosystem: Environmental > Terrestrial > Soil > Temperate... | reverse complement strand
TTTGGCGGAAGGGGTGGGATTCGAACCCACGGTACCCTTGCAGGCACGCCGGTTTTCAAGACCGGTGCCTTAAACCACTCGGCCACCCTTCCAACGCTGCGACATCAATCATTTAGCGCCGGCAATATCAAGAACGGGTTAGCAAGGAAGCCCGTTCGGGTGACGGGCCGCTTGCCAAACGCCAGAGCAGGCGCGTGACCTCATGTTCCGGTCCGGCGAACGCTCCATGGGCTTCGCGATACGGGCGCAGCGACGGCGATCAACCATGCCAAAGGCTTTCGACGGGCTCGCCTCGTAAAACGGGTTCCATGCCGCGATGTGATATCGTATATGTCAGGCTGCATGTCCCAAAGAGGGCATCGGCTCAGCCAGGGAGGGCGTGAGGTGAGGGCGGAACCCAACTACATATTCAAGTTGCGGCCATGGTCGCTTCCTGCGTTTTTGGTGGTCTTGCTGGCCGTTGGGGCGGCGACCGCCACGCAAATGATCCTGGCGTCCCTGGGACTGCAATTGTATTTCGCCACATTCTTCCCCGCCGTTTTGGCGGCCGGCCTGATTGCGGGCGCACCGGCCGGCGCATTTACGGCCGTGCTGGCGATTCCCATTGTCTGGTGGGCCTTCATGCCGCCCGTCTTCGAGTTCAGTCCCCTCGGTCCGGCTGACTATGACCAGTTTGCTCTTTATCTATTGTCCAGCGCGCTCGTGGTGTGGCTCTCGCATCTCTATCGGGAGGCGCTCGCCACGCGCAGGCGACTGGAATTTTCCGAGAGGCTTTGACGGCAAGGTAGCGGGTCGGTCCGCCGGCGCCGCGGTTACGTTTTCCGCATTGCCGATCGTTGCTTGCGAATTTCGTACAAAAGCGCCTAGGCGAGCGCGAAGGCCAGCAGGCTGGAGCATAACAGCACGAAACCTGCCGCCATCAGTATCAGGAAGCCGCCTGAGACTAAATCCTGGTTGCGCATGATAAACCCTCCACTCTCGATCCTCGTCCGAATTAATTAAAGGTTTCGGAACAGGCCTAATGGAAAGAACTCGGCGCAGACTCGCTCGCGGGATTCATGCCCGCGAGCGAACGCCTTCAAACGCGTGGGCGAGAAAAATGCAGGCACCAACCAGTCCCATAAAAGCTGTAACCGTCTCGAACATCGCAAACGTCCTTTGCGCCCCGCACGGACAAAACGACGCGCAGGCCTGCACAGTCAAAAGGATTCACGGCCGTGAATTCAAAATCGGAGCCGACTGGGGATTCAATGCAACAGGTGTGCCAAAAGGGGGCGCCAATCGGGCGGCACTGTGGCCCGTCCCGTAAGGTTACGGCTTGCGGATTCAACCATTGATTCACCATGGATTAGGTGTCCCCATTTCCGCCGCGTTCCGGTTGCGATATCTTGCAACGTTGGTGGCGGAGGTGGGCCGCGGCCAGGTGGAATTCCGGTAATTGCCGCGAATAGGCATGCGTCCGGCGAAATGGTAGTTGGGACGGATGGGGATTCGACGGTCAGATGCGGTTATGCCGATCGCGCGTGGCGCTGCCGCCGTGGCCGTCTGTCTAGCGCTCGCCAACTGCGCTTCATCGAACAAGCTTTCAAGCCGCGTCGATCCCAAATACGGGGTTTCCTCGAGCCCGCGGGTGGTCGAGTTCGGCGAGCCCGTGCCTAAGGGCGGCGGCACCTATCGCGTCGGCAAGCCCTATACGGTGGCCGGGCGCATCTATGTTCCGGAAGAGGACGTCAACTACCGCGAAGAGGGCCTGGCGTCCTGGTACGGCGACGATTTCCACGGCCGTCAGACCGCCAACGGCGAAGTCTTCGACATGGATGGACTGACCGCTGCCCATCCGACACTGCCGATGCCGAGCTATGCGCGCGTCACTAATCTCAGCAACGGCAAGTCGCTGATCGTCCGCGTCAATGACCGCGGGCCCTATGCCAACAACCGTCTGATCGATGTCTCGCACAAGGCTGCCGAACTGCTCGATTTCAAAGGCGTCGGCGTGGCGCACGTCCGGGTCGAATATGTCGGCCGGGCGCCGCTGGAAGGTTCCGACGACAGTCAGCTCATGGCGACCCTGCGCAGCGGCACACCGGCGCCGGCGCCGTCCCTGGTCCGGGTCGCCTCGGCCCGCCCGTTCGTCCCGAACACGCCGCCATATGGCCGTCCGCTCCGCGGCGAGGTTCCGATGCCGGAAGGGCGGCCCTATACGCTGGGTAACACCTCGCCCGATTACGCATCGATCAACGCGACCTCCGAGATGTCGGCTTCCAGCCGCGCGCGTTCGGCCGGCCGTATCCTCGATAATCCCCGCGCGGTCTCCTATGAGGACGACCGCAATGCGGCGGGTACGCAGCCGGTTTCGGCCTATGCGCCGGTCGATTCCCACGGGCCGAGCGAACTGCTCGCCGGCCGTGGGCTCTACTGAACGGGCGCGGCTTCGGCCGCGCTTCCCTTCAGGAAGGCGATCAACGCCGCATTCACCTCATCGGGCCGTTCCTGCTGGATCCAGTGACCGGCGCCGTCGATGATGAGTTTCTGCTTCAGGTTCGGCAATACGCGCTCGAGCTCATTGACACGCTTGGCGCCGATCAGGCCCGTGATGACGGAGTCCTTCGATCCCGCGATGAACAGCGAGGGCTGATGGATCTGTGCGTCCTGCCACGGCGCGGTCAGTTCCCAGTTGCGGTCGATGTTGCGGTACCAGTTGAGCCCGCCACGGAAGCCGGACTTTTGGTAGGCCTCGGTGAAAAGGCCGAGGTCGGCCTCACTCAGCCACGCCGGCCGCGGCCGGTCGGGCTTGATCTCGCCGAGGAAACCCTTGCCGGGTTCGACGAACAGGTACGAGGGGCCTTCTGAAAATCCACGGCCGAGCAGGGTTTTCATGGTCAAGCCGAAATCGCGCTCGAACTCGGCTTCGGCGATGCCGGGCGTCTGGAAATACTGCCAGTAGAAATTGGTGATGCCGCTGGCCTGCAGGCTGTCGAGCGGCCGGGTGCGGCCGCGGAACGGCGGTGGCACACTCAGACCCGCAACCGCCGAGAAGATGTCTGGCCGGAACAGCGCGGCGTGCCAGGCGACCGGCGCGCCCCAGTCGTGGCCGACGATCGCGGCCTTTGTCTCGCCGAGCGCCGCGACCAGCGCCACCACGTCGCCGACGGTGTCGAAGATGCTGTAGGCGGAGATATCGGCGGGCGCGCCGGTTCGGCCGAACCCCCTCATGTCCGGCGCCACCACATGGAATCCGGCTTGCGCGAGCGCCTTGATCTGGTGCCGCCACGAATAGGACAATTCCGGCCAGCCGTGACAGAGCACCACCAGCGGCCCTTCGCCCTCTTCAAGCAGGAAAAGTTCGATCCCATTGGCGGAAATCGTGCGTGAGGAGGGCAATCGCGTTTCCACCTGCTCTCGAGGTTTTCAACCTTTCTCGGACGATACGGATGTTTGCTGGCGGCGGCAATCTGATCCGCCTATATCCCGTCATCGGCGCGCCCCAAAAGCTGAGTTGTTTGCGCTAGTTCCTCCTGTTAGAACGCCGGACTCAAGGCAATCGCCAATGGCACTCACGATTTTACCGTTCCGCCACCCCACGGTTACGACCGGACGGCTGCTGCGCGGCCTGATCGCCGGCGTGGTCGCGGCTTCGGTCGCCTGGAGCGGGGTGCTCCATGCCGCCAACCACAGCGTGCAGGGCGCGCCGAAGGAGGAGGGCGGTTTCGACGGCGATGCGCCGACCGCGATCCTGATCGAAGCCACGAGCGGCAGCGTGCTGTTCGAGAAGAACGCGGACGAATTGCGCGCGCCCTCCAGCATGATGAAGCTGATGACGGCCGAGGTGGTGTTCCACGCCATCAAGCAGGGCGACCTCAAGCTGACCGACGAATACCGGATCAGCGAAAACGCCTGGCGCAGGGGCGGCGCGCCCTCGGGGACCTCGACCATGTTTGCCGCCATCAACAGCAAGGTCTCGGTGGACGATCTCCTGCACGGCGCGATCATCCCGAGCGGCAACGACGCTTGCATCGCCCTCGCCGAAGGCATGGCCGGCAACGAGCGCATTTTCGCCACCGATTTCATGACCAAGCGCGCGCGTGAGCTCGGCATGACCCAGTCGACCTTCGGCAATTCCAACGGGCTGCCCGACCCCACGAACAAGATGACGGTGCGGGAGCTTGCGATGCTGGCGCGCTACGTCATCCTGACCTATCCCGAATTCTACAAATTGTTCGGTGAGAAGGAGTTCACTTGGAACAAGATCCGACAGCAGAATCGCAATCCACTGCTCAATTCTCTGGAAGGCGCGGACGGATTGAAGACCGGCTATACCAAGGAGGGCGGCTACGGCATGGTCGGCTCCGCCGTGCAAAACGGCACGCGGCTGATCGTCGTCGTCAATGGTCTGGAGGATCCCGAGGATCGCGCCAGCGAAGCCAAGAAGATGCTGGAGTGGGGATACCGCAATTTCGAGACGCGCACGCTGTTCGCGGCACAGCAGCCGATCGGCTACGCGAAAGTGTTCGGCGGCGAGAGTCGCTCGGTCAAGCTGTCGAGCTCCGACCCGATCAAGGTCATGGTGCAGAAGAACGGCAACGAAAAACTGATCGCACGCATCGTCTATAACGGCCCGGTGCGCGCGCCGATCGAAGCCGGGCAAAAGATCGGCGTCGTCAGGGTCTGGCGCGGTGCCAATGTTGCCGTGGAGTCCCCGGTCTTTGCGGCGGAGTCGGTCGGCACCGGCTCGACAATGCGGCGCGCGATCGATGGCGTGAGCGAGCTCGTCATCGGCATGTTTCGCGCCGGCGTCGAGAAGCTCTGAGCATGGCGGAGACGTCGCTCAAACGCCCCTCCGGACGCGGCCGCTTCATCTCCTTCGAGGGCGGCGAGGGGTCAGGAAAATCCACGCAAATCAAGAAGTTGGCGGAACGTCTTGAGGCATTGAAGCTGCGTGCGATCGCAACCCGCGAGCCCGGCGGTTCGCCGGGCGCCGAGATCATCCGGCATCTCCTGCTGTCCGGCATGGGCAAGCTGCTCGGGCCCGACGCGGAGACGCTGTTGTTTGCGGCCGCGCGCGACGACCATGTCCGAACCGTGATCCAGCCCGCGCTCAACCAGGGCACGTGGGTGCTGTGCGACCGTTTCGCCGATTCGACGCGGGCCTATCAGGGCAGGCTGGGCCAAGTCCCCGCCGGCCTTCTCAACGCCATGCAGCGAGTGACCATCGGCGATCTGAAGCCCGACCTGACCATCATCCTCGATGTTCCCGTGGAGGTCGGGCTGAAGCGCGCCGCCGCCCGCCGCGGCAACCATGCGCCCGACCGGTTCGAGTCCGAAGACCTCAAATTCCACCAGGACCTGCGCGACGCCTACCGGGAGATCGCGGCCGCCGAACCCGGGCGCTGTGTGCTCATCGACGCCGATGCCAACCCCGACGCGGTCGCGGCCCAGGTCTGGACCGTCCTGCGTGACCGTTTCTTCGCAGTCCCGACCGCGAGCGTGGCGACGCCGGCATGAGCGCGCGCCAGGTCGAACCGCAAATCACCGTGCCGCATCCGCGCGAGACCGCGGCGCTATCAGGACATCGCGAGGCGGAAGCCGCGCTCTTGAACGCGTATCGGAGCGGACGCATTCCGCATGCCTGGCTGATCGGCGGCGCGCACGGCATCGGCAAGGCGACGCTGGCTTACCGCATGGCGCGCTTTGTGCTCGCCCATCGCGATCCGTCCATGTCCGCGGTACAAGCCGCCGAAACGCTGTGGGTCGACCCGAACGATTCCGTTGCGCGCCACATCGCGGCGGGCGCCCATGGCGGCCTGTTGACGCTGGAGCGGACGCTCAACGACAAAGGCGTGATGCGCAGCGTCATCACGGTCGACGAGACCCGCGAGACCATCGGGTTTTTCGGCTCGACCGCGGCGGTCGAGGGGTGGCGGGTCTGCATCGTCGACACCGTCGACGAGCTCAATCCCAATGCTGCCAACGCGCTATTGAAAATTCTCGAGGAGCCGCCGCAGCAGTCGCTGTTCCTGCTCGTCAGCCACGCGCCGGCGCGGGTGCTTGCGACCATCCAGTCGCGCTGCCGCAAGCTGCCGTTGCGGCCGCTGGCCACCTCCGACGTCGTGCGCGCCGCGGCGCTGGCCTCAGATGTCGCGATCGACGATCCCGCCCTGGCCGAGGCGGCTTCTGCTTCGGAAGGCAGCGTGGCACGCGCGCTGACGCTGCTTGGCGGCGATGCGCTCAAGCTGCAGCAGCGCACCGCGGCGCTGCTGGCGACGCTGCCGAAGGTCGATCCGCGCGAGCTGCATGCGCTCGGCGATTCGCTCGGCACCAGCGACCGGGTGGCGCTCGCGGCCTTCGTCGACAGCATCGATCGCTGGATCGCCGAGTGTCTGCACAGCCCCGATCTTGACGCCAACGCGGACCTGCCACGGCTTGCGCGGCTGGCGGAGGTATGGGAAAAGATCGTCCGCGCCGCGCGCGACACCCAAGACTATAATCTTGAACGAAAGCCGCTGGTTTTCTCGGTGTTCGGGATGCTCGCGGAAGCAACGCGCTAGGGCGCTCGGCTTCGGTTTCACCCCACATTGCGTCTGAGCGGTTAAAGGATTTTGTAGTGGCTAAGCGCAAGAAAAAGGCTGCCAAGAAAAAAACCGCGAAGAAGGCGGCTGGCAATACTGCGGCCGGCAAGGCTTCGGCCGCGAAGAAACGTGCCGCCAGCGCAGCAGCCAAGAAGAAAAAGGCGAAGAAGGCCGCGCCGAAAAAGGCCGGCAAGAAAAATTCGAAGAAAGCCGCAAAAAAGAAGACTCCCAAGAAAGCTTCCAAGAAGGCTTCGAAACCAGCGAAGACGGCCAAACTACCTTCCGCGCCGAAGGAGCCGAGCGTTGCCGCAAAGACACCCCGCGCGCCGAAACCTTCAAAAGCGAGCGCCGCCGTGGAAGCCCCGCCTGCGGTCGCACCGGTTGTGACTGCGAAAAACTCCTTCTACATCACGACCGCGATCGCGTATCCGAACGGCATCCCGCATATCGGCCACGCCTATGAGGCGATTGCGACCGATGCGCTGGCGCGCTTCCAGCGGCTCGACGGTAAGGACGTGTTTTTCCTGACCGGCACCGACGAGCATGGCCTGAAGATGGTGCAGACGGCGGAAGCGGAAAAGCTGCCGACAAGCGAGGTCGCGCGACGCAACGCGGCGCGGTTCAGAGCGATGGATGAGCGCCTCAACGTCTCGTTCGACCGCTTCATCCGCACCACGGAAGAGCAGCATCATCGCTCCAGCAAGGAAATCTGGCAGCGGATGGCCGCCAATGGCGACATCTATCTCGATCGTTACGCGGGTTGGTACTCGGTGCGCGACGAAGCCTATTACGCGGAGGACGAGACCACGCTCGGCGAGGACAACGTCCGCCGTGGCCCGCAGGGCACGCCGGTCGAGTGGGTCGAGGAGAACAGCTACTTCTTCCGCCTCTCGGCCTATCAGGACAGGCTGCTCGCGCTCTACAAAAGCCAGCCCGATTTCATCGGGCCGGACTCGCGCCGCAACGAGGTCATCAGTTTCGTGAAGGGCGGCCTGCGCGACCTCTCGATCTCGCGCACCACCTTCGACTGGGGCGTCAAGGTGCCGAACGATCCCGAGCACGTAATGTACGTCTGGGTCGACGCGCTCACCAACTACATCACCGGCGTCGGCTTTCCCGATGAGACCGATCCGAACTGGCGCTACTGGCCGGCGGACGTGCACATCATCGGCAAGGACATCATCCGCTTTCACGCGGTGTACTGGCCGGCCTTCCTGATATCGGCGGGGATTGCTCTACCGGAGCGCGTCTACGCGCACGGTTTCCTGTTCAACAGGGGCGAGAAGATGTCGAAATCGGTCGGCAATGTCGTCGACCCCTTCAACCTGGCCGATCAGTATGGCGTCGACCAGATGCGCTATTTCTTCCTGCGCGAGGTGCCGTTCGGCCATGATGGCAATTATAACCACGAGGCCATCGTCGCGCGCATCAATGCCGATCTGGCGAACGACCTCGGTAATCTGGCACAACGCTCGCTGTCGATGATCGCCAAGCAACTCGGCGGCGTGTTGCCGGAGCCCGGTGCCTTCAGCGACAACGACAAGGAAATCCTGGCGGAAGCCGATGCCATGATCGGTGCAGCGCGCCATGCGATGGCGACGCAGCAGATTCATCAGTGGCTCAATACGGTCTGGGCGGTGGTCGCCGAAGCCAACCGCTATTTCGCGGGCGAGGCGCCATGGGCCCTCGCCAAGACCGATCCGGCGCGGCAGAAGACGGTGCTGTACGTGACCGCGGAGGTGGTCCGGCAGATTGCCATTCTGACCCAACCGGTGATGCCCGGGGCCTCGGCAAAACTGCTCGACAGCCTCGGCATCCCCGATGGCGCCCCGCGAAAATTTGCCGCGCTCGGCGGCGCGACGCGAATTGCGCCGGGCACGGCGTTGCCGGCGCCGCTGGCCGTGTTCCCGCGCTACATCGAGCCGTCAGCGGCCTGAAGCAACAAGCCATGCTCATCGACAGCCATTGCCATCTGGACTTTCCGGATTTTTCCAGCGATCTCGACGCCATCGTGGCGCGCGCAGCGGCGGCCGGCGTGGGACGGATGGTCACGATCTCGACGCGGGTGCGGCGGCTCGGCGAATTGATCGCGATCGCAGACCGCTTTCCCAATGTCTATTGCTCCGTCGGCACCCATCCGCATCACGCCGACGAGGAGGACGGGATTTCTGCTGACGAACTGGTCGAACTCAGCAAACACCCGAAGGTCGTGGCGCTGGGGGAGGCGGGGCTCGACTATTTCTACGACAACGGCTCGCCGGAAGCGCAGGCGCGCGGCTTTCGCGCGCACATCGCGGCCGCCCGCATCACCGGCCTGCCGCTCGTGATCCACACCCGCGACGCCGACGCCGATTGCCGCCGCATCCTCGAGGAGGAGGTCGCGAAGGGGCCTTTTCGCGCCGTGCTGCATTGCTACACCGGCGGGCGTGAGCTTGCGATGAAGGCGATCGAGCTTGGACTGTCGATTTCATTCACGGGCATTTTGACGTTCAAGAAATCCGACGCGTTGCGCGATCTCGCGGCCGAGCTGCCGGCCGACCGCATCATGGTCGAGACCGACTCGCCCTATCTTGCGCCCGGCAAATTCCGCGGAAAACGCAACGAGCCGGCCTATGTCGTTGAGGTGGCCAAGGTGCTGGCGGACGCGCGCGGCGTCTCGCTCGACGAGATTTCGCGCCAGACAGGCGAAAACTTCTTCCGCCTGTTCTCCAAAGTGCCGCGTCCGGACCTGGCCGCATGGCGCTGACGCTGACGATCCTCGGCTGCGGCTCCTCGGCCGGTGTACCGCGACCGGCGCTCGGCTGGGGCAAGTGCGATCCCAACAATCCCAAGAACCGCCGCCGCCGCTGCTCGCTGCTCGCTGAACGAACTTCCGAGCAGGGGGTGACGCGGATCGTGATCGACACCTCGCCTGATCTCCGCGAGCAGTTGATCGATGCCAATGTCGATCATCTCGACGCGGTGTTTTTCACCCACGAGCATGCCGACCAGAGCCACGGCATCGACGATCTGCGCTCGGTGGTGCTGCATCAGCGCCGGCGCATTCCGGTCTATCTCAACCAATCGACCGCCAAAGACATCGTGCACCGGTTCTCCTATTGCTTCGTAGCACCCCCGGGCAGCGACTATCCGCCGATCCTGTCGCAGCATTCGATCGAGGCCGGCGAGAGCCGCGGCATCGACGGCAAGGGCGGCGAGGTGACGCTGTCCGCGTTCAACCTGCAGCACGGCAACATCCCTGCGCTCGGTTATCGCATCGGCGACGCCGCCTACACGCCCGATCTCAGCGACATCCCGCGCGAGAGCTGGCCGGCCCTCGAAAACCTCGATCTCTGGATCGTCGACGGGCTGCGCCATGCGCCGCATCCGAGCCATTTCAGCGTCAACGACGCGCTGTCCTGGATCGACCGCTTCAAGCCGCGCCGCGCCGTCATCACGAATATGCACTCCGACCTCGACTACGAGATCCTGCGCCTCAGCCTGCCGGAAAACGTCGTGCCGGCCTATGACGGGATGCGGCTGACGGTGGGCTGAGCGGGCGCCTGCACAGCTTTGGCTCGCTCGCGCCATCGTGTTTATTCCAATCCAGAGAACGAAAAATTTCGGTTGAGGCCCGACGGCTTTTCGCCGAGCTTCGCGGCAAGCGAACCGGACTATTAGCGGAGACTTGAGATGAAAATTTTGAATGCCATCGCAATCCTTGCGATCTTGGTTGGCGGCGCCGGGGCCGCCACGGCACAGAACGCCCCACCGGTTTCGACCAAGAAAGTGGATGGCACCGATAACGTCTACATCTTTCGCTATGGCGGTCATCAATCGATGTTTGTCGTGACGTCGCAAGGCGTCATTGCCACCGATCCCATTTCCTACCTGCGCCCGGCAAAACCCTATATCGACGCCATCAAGGCCGTCACCGACAAGCCGATCAAATACGTCATCTACAGCCATCACCACTACGACCACATCGCCGGTGGCAAGCCGTTCAAGGATATGGGCGCTGTCTTCATCGCGCACCGGCGCACCAGGGAGCGCCTGCTCGAATTGAAGAAGCAGAACGCGCTCCTGCCCGACATCGTGATGCCCGACCGGGTGGTCGATGACAAGAAGACGATCAAGCTCGGCGATACCACGCTCGAACTGATCTATGTCGGCCGCAACCATTCAGACAACTCGCTGGTGATGCGGCTACCGAAGGAGAAGCTGGTGTTCGTCGTCGATTTCGCGCCGATCGAACAGGTCCAGTTCCGCAACATCCCGGACAATGCCTCGCCGCTGGAATATATCGCCTCGCTGAAGAAGCTCGCCGCGGTTGACTGGGACCGGATGATCCCCGGCCATCCCTATGCGGGCGGGCGCCTCGGCACCAAGAAGGATGTCGAGGACGACATCGCCTACATGGAGGACCTGTCGGCGGAAGTGAAAAAGGCCGCCGATGCCGGCAAGTGTTTTGACACCGCGATGAAGGAAGTGAAGCTGCCGAAATACGAGAAGTGGGCGAACTATGAAGCAAGCCTGCCCGCCAACATCGAGCGCTTCTGCTATTGGTGGGGACGGGGATATTGATCGGGGCGCCGGTCGACCCAAAAGAAAGAGCCGGCGCTGTTAGCGCCGGCTCGTGGTTATCGCCATGGCCTAGACGATCGATTCCAAGAAACCTGCTGGAACTGATTGAGTGTTGGTGGATTCCTCGGTTGTGGTTGGCGCAACGAGGAGCGGTATCATGGCAGGATGGCGGCAAGCGGTCGAATTGGCGATGACCAACGATGAGATTGAAGCGTTGGCGGCTCTTTCGCGGTCGAGAACCGAGCCAGCGAGCCGGGTCTCGCGGTCCCAGATGCTGCTGGCCTACCGGGACAATCCTTCGTTCTGTGCCGTGGGGCGACGACTTGGGGTCCATCACCAAACTGTCGAGCGCTGCGTTGAGCGGGCGCTGGCCTACGGGGCGCTGGCGGCCCTCGATGATCGGCTGCGGCCGGGCAAGGAGCCCACGATCACGCCGGAGGCCAAGGCCTGGCTGATATCGCTGGCGTGCGACAAGGCCAAGGATCATGGCTATCCGCATGAATTGTGGACGACGCGGTTGCTGGCACGCCATGCCCGCGAGCACGGACCGGCGGCCGGACACAAGTGTCTGGCCAATTTGGTCCAGGGCACGGTGTGCAAGATTCTTGGCAAAGAGGAAATAAAGCCGCACAAGGTGCGCTACTATCTGGAGAACCGCGACGCCGAATTCGAACAGAAGATGGCCGAGGTCCTGTGTGTCTATCGTGAAGTCGAGGTTCTGAAAAAAGCCTCTGCCAGATCGAAGCGGCGAGGCAAACCGGTGGCAATCGTCTCCTGTGATGAAAAGCCGGGAATCCAGGCTATCGCAACGACGGCGCCGGATTTGCCGCCCGAGCCTGGCGTTCACGCCACCTTTGCGCGGGATCATGAGTACAAACGTCATGGCACGCTCAGTCTGCTGGCCGGCATCGATCTGCTGACCGGCAAGGTCCATGCACTCGTGAGAGATCGCCATCGCAGCCGAGAGTTCATCGAACTCCTCAAGCTGCTCGATGCCGCTTATCCGAGGGGCACCGCAATCAAGCTGATTCTCGACAATCATTCCGCGCACATCTCGAGAGAAACCACAGCCTGGCTCAACGCCCGCCCCGTCGGACGCTTCGAACTCACCTTCACCCCCAAGCACGGGTCATGGCTCAACCTGATCGAGGGCTTCTTCTCCAAGTTTGCTCGCTCGGTGTTACGCCACATCCGGGTGACATCAAAACACGAGTTGAAGCAGCGCATCATGGCCGGCATCGACGACGTGAACCGCCATCCGGTCCTCCATACTTGGTCCTACAAACTCGCCGAGGCCGCCTGATATGATTCGAACCAAGGAAACGCTCGACTAGTGACGGTCGTGGCCGTCATCATCGCGATGATCGTCATCGTCGGCCAGATGGTTGCGATCGGTGCCCGGCGTGAACGAAACGCCGCGCAGAACTTCGGCAAAGCCCGCAGTCCGTACCGCGATAAAGCTTTCGCCGGCAGGCAGGCCGGTTGCCGCCAGATTGTCGGTAATCGTCACCAGCTGGTTCGGATCGGCACCCTGATCGCCGTTTCCGCTGACGGTTGAGGTGATGGCCCAGATCGTCGCGGTGCCATCGCGATTGACGCGGCCGATGATGTTGCGAAGGCCGTCGGCGGCGGGCGCCCAGGGCAGGCCGGTCTTGGGATTTTCCCCGATGGGATACCCGTCGATGGTATACGGCATGCCCAGCTTCAATCCGGCCTGCAACGTGTAGGCCAGCTTCCATGCGCCGAGGCCGGCATCGAACACCCACTTCTGCAGTCCCGCCCCGGTTTGCGCGGCGGCTACCGCATACTTGCCCGATGCGGGATCAAACGTGTTGATGCCATCGCCCTCGTCGGTGACATAGAGCGTCTTGGCATCGGCGAACCAAACCCCGAACGGGAACGAGGTCGCGGTCTTGGCCAGGTTGGTCGGAAAGCCCTTCAGGACGCACATGTTGTAAGGCACGACGCCCAGCGTCTGCAGCTTGGTGGCGTCGTAGAAAATCGGTGTCGTGGGAAGCGCCGCATTGGCGCCGGGCAGGCCGACGCCGTTCGGGCAGGCCAGCGGCTTGCCGTTGGCATCGAACCCTGATGTGTCGATGAAATAGACGGTGTTGATCCCGTTACCGCCGCTGCCCTTGGTGAGGTAGATGACGTTGTTGAAGGCAGTCAGGCCGCGGAAGTTGGTGTCCTTGCCGATCTTGTCGGCCTTCAGTCCGAGCTGGGTCATATTGAAGCTGCCGACAGGCGTCGGCAGGCCCGGATTCTGCGCGGCGAGGGGTGCCCGTTCGTCGTTCAGGATTTGCGCCCCGGCGCCGATGATGATGCCGTTCGGCTGTGGATTGCCACCGTTGCCGGCATTGCCGGCCGTGTAGAGAACGCCAGCGCCGTTCTTGTCGTTCAGGATCGCGGCCCGGCCATTGTTGCCGCTATAGGCATTGGTCTTGGTGAAATGAAACCGGCCATGCGCGTCGACGTCGGCGACCACGCGATAGTAGCTCCCGGGGACGGGATTGGTGGGGTCGACGACACCAGGCGTATTTGAATTGGAGACATCGAGCGCGTTGACGGGGGCAAGATAGGCCATGAAGCTCACGACCCTGTCATCGAGCGACAGGTTGAGCGCGATTTCCGATTTGGACGGAAAGCTGGTGACGATCTGATTTCCGGTCGGCTGCTCCCGGCGCTCCGAGCCATTGGGCAGTTCCACCTTGAGCGAGTTGATCAACCTGCCCGACGTCTTGAGCTGATCCAGCACAATTCTAGAGGTGATACCGAAACTGCCGTCGGTGAGAACGTTATTGAAGACAAACGGATAGGCGCCGCTATCGGTCGCGGTCACGCAATTGGCGGGCAAGCAATTCGGCGGCAGCGCGGTAACGCCCGCGACCACATTCGCCGGATTGTTGTCGTAGACTGAGCGGCTGACCAGCAGATTTCCCGGTTTCAAACTAACGTCGTCGTCATCAGCAAAGGCGCTCGTGGCGCCCACGATGCCCGACAGGAAAAGGGTAACGGCAATACCGGAGCGAAAAGCCGACATCCGGCAAGACAAGCGCGATCCTGCAGCAATCATTTTTAAAATCCTCCCAGTGCTTCGCTGCCGCAACACCCGATGCGCGGCGAGCGCGGGAGGTTTGGCTTTGTTCTGTTACATCCGTACGAACGGGATGCGACAGCACACAGCAACAAGTCGCACGGCAATCAATCCAGGCGCGACGGGGCGCTCGGCCTCACGCCGAGATCGCCTTCGCCGAATCCACCCGATTGCGCAGCATGAATTTTTGGATTTTTCCGGTCGACGTCTTCGGGATCGGCCCAAACACCACCGCCTTCGGCGTCTTGAAGCCGGACATCTGGCTGCGGCAATAGGCGATGATCTCGGCTTCGGTGGCGGTCGCGCCGTCCTTCAATTCGATGAAGGCGCAGGGCACTTCGCCCCATTTCGGGTCCGGCTTGGCCACGACCGCCGCAAACAGCACCGCCGGGTGCTTGAAGAGGACGTCCTCGACCTCCACCGACGAGATGTTCTCGCCGCCGGAGATGATGATGTCCTTGGAGCGGTCCTTGATGATGACGTAGCCATGCTCGTCGAGCACGCCGAGGTCACCGGTGTGAAACCAGCCGCCGGCAAAGGCTTCCTTCGTCGCAGTCTCGTTCTTCAAATATCCCTTCATCACGATATTGCCGCGGAACATCACTTCGCCGATGGTCTCGCCGTCGCGCGGCACTTCGCGCATGGTCGCCGGATCGAGCACAGTGACGGCTTCCTCGAGCGGGTAGGGCACGCCCTGCCGGCGCTTGAACTGGGCACGCTCGGCGGCCGGCAATTCATCCCAGCCGGGCTGCTCGGCGCAGACCGAGGCGGGGCCGTAGACTTCGGTCAGGCCATAGACGTGGGTGAGCTTGATGCCGATGCTTTCGGCGCCCTCGAGCACGGCAACCGGAGGTGCCGCGCCGGCGATCAGTCCGACCACCCGCCGCGCGGCGCTACCCTTCGGCGCGTCGGGCGCGTTGATCAGCGTGTTGTAGACGATCGGCGCGCCGCACATGTGGGTGACGCCGTACTTCCTGATCAGCTCGAAAATCTTGGTCGGCCCGACCTTGCGCAGGCAGACATTGACGCCGGCTGCCGCCGCGACCGTCCACGGAAAACACCAGCCATTGCAGTGGAACATCGGCAAGGTCCAGAGATAGACCGGATGCTGGCCGAGATTGCCGGCCAGGATGTTGCTGACCGCGTTCAGATAGGCGCCGCGGTGATGGGTGACGACGCCTTTCGGGTTGCCCGTGGTGCCCGACGTGTAGCTCAGCGCAATCGCGTCCCATTCATCGTCGGGCATTTTGGCCACGAAGCCGGGATCGCCCTCTTCCAGCGTCGCCTCATATTCGATTTCGCCGATGCGTTTTCCGCCTCTGAAGGAAGCGTCATCGACGTCGATCACGAACGGTCTTGGTCCCGTCATCAGCTTCAGCGCGTCAGTAATTACGCCGGCAAATTCCGGATCGACCAAAATGATCCTGGCGCCGCCATGGTCGAGCTGGAACGCGATCGAGGGCGCGTCAAGCCGGATGTTGAGCGCGTTCAGGACCGCGCCCGTCATGGGAACCGCGAAATGCAATTCGTTCATCGCAGGCACGTTCGGCAACATCGCCGCGACCGTGTCGCCTTCGCCGATGCCCTGGCGAGCGAGATAGGAGGCAAAGCGCCGGCAGCGCGCGTCGGTTTCGGCCCAGGTGAAGGCGCGCCCCTCGTAGACGGTGCTGACGTGATGAGGATAGACCGCCGCACTGCGCGCGATAAAACTCAGGGGAGTCAGCGGCACGTAATTGGCCGGCGTCTTGTCGAGGCCGATATCGTATTGGCTCTGCTTGCCGCTCATCGGTCACCTCCCATTTGAAAAACTTACAGGAACCCGATCGAAATCCACGGAAATACTGCAACGATGATCAAGCCGATCAGAAGCGCCAACAGATAGCCCCAGATCGGCCGGATGCCTTGCGCCGGATCAACCCGGCCGATGGCACAGGCAGCATAATAGCCGACGCCGAAGGGTGGGGCGAACAATCCGATGCCCATGGCGAGAATAATGATCATCGCATAGTGCACTTCGTGCACGCCGACCGCGCGCGCGATCGGAAACAACAGCGGGCCGAACAGCACGATCGCGGGGATTCCTTCCAGCACGCTGCCGAGGATCATGAACGCCACGATCGACACCGCGATGAAGGAGGCCGACCCGCCCGGCAGCCCAGTCATGGCGGCGGCCAGCGCGCGCGAAAATCCGGATTGGGTCAGCCCCCAGGCCATGCCGGTCGCGGTGCCGATGATCAAGAGAATCGCGCCGGACAGCGCCGCGGTCTCGATCAGCATCGGCGCGAGCCTGCGCCAATCGAAGCGGCGATAGACCAGGAGGCCGACGAGGACGCCATAGACGATGCCGATGGTCGATACTTCCGTGGCGGTCGCGATGCCTTCGACCACCGCGGCGCGGATCACGAACGGCAGCGCCAGCGCGGGCAGGGCGATGACGAAGGCGCGGACGATCTCGCTGGCGCCCGCCCGCTTCACATGGCTCAAATCCTCGGCCCGATAGCGCCACCACACCAGCGCCGACAGCGTGATCGCGAGCACCACGCCCGGCAACAGGCCGCCGGTGAACAGCGCCGAGATCGACACGCCGGTGACCGAACCGATGGTGATCAGCACCAGGCTCGGCGGGATCGTCTCCGTCTGCGCGCCGGTCGCAGCCAATAGCGCGACGAGATCGCCGGGCTTGGCGCCCCGCGCTTTCATTTCCGGAAACAACACCGGCGCGACGGCCGCCATGTCGGCGGCTTTCGATCCCGAAATGCCCGAGACGAGATACATCGCGCCGACCAGCACGTAGTGCAGGCCGCCCCTGACATGGCCGAGCAGGCTCGCCAGAAACGCCACCATGGCGCGCGCCATGCCGGTCATTTCGATCAGAAGCCCCAGGAACACGAATAACGGCACCGAGAGCAGAATCAGGTGGCTCATGCCCTCGTCCATCCGCCCGACCAGCACCATCAGCGGCGTATGGGTGGTCAGCGCCAGATAGCCGAAGATCGCAAGTCCAAAGGCGAACGCGATCGGCACACCGGCGAACACGCAGAAGCCGGCCACGCCGACGAAGAAGATGACGAGGTTGAGATTGCCGAGCGGACGCAGCCAGGGCTGGGCCAGCCAGAACACGGCGATCAGCACGGCAACCGATAAGACCGCGGCGGCTAGCTGCTTGAATTCGCCGGTCCGCGCCAGCCGCAGCAAGGCAAATAACGCCATCAGGCAGGTGCCGACCGGCAGCGCCGCGGCGCGCCAGGAATTGGAAATCTGCAGCGCCGGCGTGGTGATGAAGCTTTCCTCGTAGGCGTATTGGTAGGCGGGCCACGCGATCATCAGGAGAAACGCGAGTGCTGCGCAGGTCGCGACCGTATCCAGATAGGCCCGCGTCGGGCGGCCCGCGGCAGCGACGATCGCGGTCATGCGCATGTGCTCGGAGCGGCGGAACGCAACGGCTGCTCCCAGCATGGCCAGCCACAGGAACAGGATCGAGGCCAGCTCATCCGACCAGATCAGCGGCTGGCGTAGTCCGTAGCGCGCGACCACGCCCGCGAACAGGATGACGATCTCGGCGACAACCAGGATCGCCGCCGGGATCTCGACCAGCATTTCTAGGACAAGTTCGATCGAGCCAGCAGCAGAACGCCGGCGAGGGGGCTCAATCGCAACCTCG
>Ga0307479_10002154_pt1 | contig 17888 bp, 10 predicted proteins | sample atmos_gasesECM4C_FD_203743 | JGI IMG/M metagenome (GOLD analysis project Ga0307479, IMG submission 203743) | Hardwood forest soil microbial communities from Morgan-Monroe State Forest, Indiana, United States - atmos_gasesECM4C_515 | ecosystem: Environmental > Terrestrial > Soil > Temperate... | reverse complement strand
TTCAGCCAGGTATCTGTTGAGATACCGCGATAACGCTTGGCTTGGTTGACGGGCTTCTACTCTGACCGTATACGTGCCCGGACGGAGACATTGACTCTGGCCGATTGGAGACCGGGTGAGAAACCACTGGGGCGTGTATGGCGGAGTGCCGCATCCGCTTCTTGTGGGCTGCTGCTGATTGTCAGCTTGTCGCATGCGCAGCAGGACGATGAGCCCGGCCATTCGATCGGCAAGGTTTCGACTCAAGGAGACCTCATCGTAATGGAGCTGGATAACGATGCGCTGGGAAAGCCCAATCTATTCGACCTTTCGGGTCGGACGCTTCGCGTTACGCCCGAGGTCGGCGGACGTCTGCTCCCCGGCTCGGGTGGGCATTGGCGGCAGACCTCTGCAGGCGCCAGTTCTATGGCAAAATGCGGTGGTGCTTGAACGACTGACCGCGCGCAAAGAATGGAAGTTCTTTGCTGTCCTGCCGAAGGCGGACCCTGGCTTGGCCGCCGCTTGGTGGTTATCCCTCCTCCTGAGAGGGATTCTACCGGCGGCGTTCGCGATCGCGATGGGTGTGCTCGTGGGGGCCGTACAGCGCGGGAATCCTCTCGCCGGTCCGCTCGCGTTTGTTGGCGTGATCTTCGTGCTGCTCCAGGTACTCAGCCCGATTCATCAGGCGGTCAGCGCCAATCTGGGCGACCGCACCGCCGCATGGCTCTATGACCGGCTCGCCGAGGCCTGCGTGCGCCCTCCGGGTATGGGACACCTCGAGGATCCGACGCTCACCGGCGACCTCACCGTCGCGCGCGACTTCGATCTCGGGATGACTGGGCCGCCGCTATCGATCTCCATGGATTTCATCGCCAGCGGAATGGTCGAGATGATCGGAGGCGTGGCGTCCGCGTTGATCCTCGCCCGATATGCATGGTGGGCGGCGATCCTGCTCGCGGGGGCGTGGCTGGCGACGCACTGGATACTAAGCGACAGCGCGATCTGGCACGACCGCAATACCGAGGAGGTGCGCGGTGCGCAGCGGGATGCCGACTACGCCTACCGGCTGGCGGTGGACCCGCCCGCGAGCAAGGAGTTGCGGCTGTTCGGCCTCAGCGGTTGGACGATCGACCGTTTCATCGCCCGACGCACTCGCTTGCACGAGCTGCAGTATGCGGCCACGCGTTTGCGCGAGCGTCCTGTCATCTGGAGCGTGCTCCTCGTCGTCTCCGCGAACGTCCTGGTGTTCTGGTTCCTGGCGAGCGCCGCTGCCGCTGGCCGCATCAGCCTTGGGGAAGTCGTCGTCTACATACAGTGTGTCATCGGCGTTTCGATGATCGCGTTCGGCGGATTCAGTTGGGCGCTCGACGGTGCGGCTGCCCCGGTCGCCGCGGTGCTGCGACTCGAGCCGGCGATGCGTCCCGCGGGAGGTTTGCGCTCTGGCAATCGTTCTGCGGATGCGACACCAGCGCGCGAGATTCGTCTCCGTGATGTCACGTTCCGATATCCTGCGGGCGTGCCCGTGCTGAGACACTTCGATCTCACGATTCCCGCCGGCTCCTCGCTTGCCATTGTTGGACAGAATGGTGCCGGCAAGACGACGATCGCCAAGCTGCTGTGTCGGTTGTACGATTCGCAAGCGGGCACGATCGAGATCGACGGAGTCGACATTCGCGAACTCGATCTCGCGTCGTGGCGCTCGCGCGTCGCGGCCGTGTTCCAAGACTTCATCCGCCTCGAGCTACCATTGCGCGACAATGTGGCGCCGGCAGGCGCGCCGGACGACGTGGTGCGCGCCGCGCTCGAGTCGGCGGGAGCGGCAAATCTGGCATCACTGGACACCGTGCTTGCCCGCGGATACGACGGGGGCACCGACCTGTCGGGGGGACAATGGCAACGGATCGCGCTCGCCCGCGCGCTGGCAGCCGTCAAGCTCGGCGCAGGCGTGGTGCTGCTCGACGAGCCGACCGCGCAGCTCGACGTGCGGGGTGAAGCGGAGATCTTCGGTCGCCTGCTCGCCGCGACACGGCATTGCACGACCATCCTGATCTCCCATCGCTTCTCCACCGTCCGCCATGCCGATCGTATCTGCGTGCTTGAGCACGGCCGAGTGATCGAACTCGGCACCCACGATGAACTGATCGCGCTCGGCGGCCGCTACCGAACAATGTTCGAACTGCAGGCGCAGCGATTCAATTTTCCCGACGAGGAGGGCACGACATATGACGTCCTCTCCTGATCGAAAGCGGGCAGTCGAGCAAACGATCGAGCCGCTGCCTCCCGCAATGTCGTCGATGTGGCGGCTGTGCAAGTTGGGATATCGCCACGAGCCGCGCTTGATGATCGTGGCGTTCGTGCTGTCGCAGCTCGCTGCACTACCCGATGCGCTTCTCGCATTGTGGCTAATGCTGCTCGGCAAGGGCGTCCTGGAGCACAGACCCGGCTTGGTGCAAGGCGCGGCGATTGGCCTAGGGGTGTCGGCCGCCGCGACCTGGTTTCTCCGCACGATCAGCACGCGCGTACAGCGCCGTTTCCGTGACAGAGTTACGATCGCGCTCGAGGCGCATGTTGCGCGACTGCAGGCATCGATCGCGACGATCGCGCATCAGGAGCGCCCAGAGTATCTTGACCGGCTGTCGATGCTCCGCAATCAGGTGTTCGTGCTTGACCACATGTACGTGTCGCTGTTTTCCACGCTTGGCTGGATCCTGCGGCTGGGGGTGACCATGGCGCTGTTGGTGTCGATCCACCCGGTGCTCATCCTGCTGGCGGTGTTCGCGGTTCCGACCGTATTTACGTCGACGTGGCGGCCGGAAGTCGAGAAATCTGCGCAGGAGCGTGGGGCGCAAAGTAATCGGCTGGCGCGTCACCTGTTTACCATCGCCACGACCGCGCCGCCCGGGAAAGAGGTGCGGGTCACCGGCATCGCAGAGCGGCTTATCACAGAGCGCCGGGCGGCGTGGGAGCGCGGGTACCAACCTGTGGCGGCTGCTCGCTGGGGCTCGGCGTTATGGCACGCACTGGCTTGGGCGATATTTGGCGTGGCCTATGTTGGCGCGATCGTGTTCGTCTCCTCCGGCCTGCGCGCGCCAGCCAGTGCAGTATTGCTGGTTCTGGCCGCGGGGGCACGGCTGTCGGCATACATCGGAGCCACTGTCGGCGAGATTGGATTTCTGCGCGGATTCTGGATGGACGGTTCGCGAAGGCTGGCATGGCTGGAGGACTACGCTGCTTCTGTCGCGGCGTCGGGCGAGCTGCCGGTTCCCGACGTGTTGCACCGGTGCATCCGGCTCGACCACGTTTCGTTCGCGTACCCCGGCACATCACGCCTTGTGCTGGACGATGTGTCGGTAACGCTGCCCGCGGGTGCGGTGGTCGCGATCGTCGGCGAGAACGGTGCCGGTAAGACCACCCTGGTCAAGGTGCTCTCGAAGATGTATGAGCCGTCCTCAGGTTCGATCTTCGTGGATGACACGCCGCTGGCGCGCATGCCGGCCGGAGAGTGGCGGGCGCGTCTCGCGGGAGCGTTCCAGGATTTTTTCCGCTTCGAGTTCCGGGCGGGACACACGGTTGGGTTGGGCGACGTTTCCCGACTGGACGACGAGCCCGCAGTAGTCGCGGCGGTCGACCGCGCCGGAGCGGGTGACGTCATCGCCCGTCTGACGAAAGGCCTCGACACGCAGCTTGGTCCGACGTGGCCGGGCGGAGTCGAGTTATCGTTCGGACAGTGGCAGAAACTTGCGCTGGCGCGTGGCTTCATGCGCGATCAGCCTCTAGTGCTGATTCTCGACGAACCCACCGCCGCGCTGGACGCGGAGACTGAACACGCGCTCTTCGAACACTACGCGGCAGCGGCGCGCGGCACCGGCGCGAGCGATAGTGGACGTCTCACGATCCTCGTCTCTCACCGTTTCTCGACGGTCCGAATGGCGGATCTCATCGTCGTGCTCGATGGGGCCCGGCTCGTGGAGGTCGGCACCCACGATGAGCTGATGGCCGCTAGTGGTCAGTACTCGGAGCTCTACAGCATCCAGGCTGCCGCGTACCGCTGACCACCTGTTTGTTGGTCGTGGGTCATCCGGCGTCCGAACCGCTCAACTCCCGAGTGGTCGGCGAACCTTTCCCTACCGGATTATGGAAGAGTTGCCCGTCATGCGACTAGAATCCGCCCAGACCTCGTCGCAGACGTTCATCCGCGTTCGAGGTCAATCAACGAGAGGCTAGGCCTAGGCGTTTTCGAGCCGAGAAGGCGCCGTTCTGCGAACAGATGCCCTCCCGAGTCAAAGACAGGGAAGAGACTCGTCTACAATACCGGCTTTCTGGGCTTATGAGGTGAGGTGATGATGATACAGGGAAGAATTGGGCGCAAGAGTCTCTCCCCGATATTGACCCTAGCCCTGATTGCGTGTGGCTACGCCTTTGGACAAACCCGATCAGCTCCGGTGGACCCAGGCGTGCGCAGTGGCGCGCTGGGTGCGGGTGGTCCACTTCAGGGTCTCACCGCGGACGAGACAGCGTTCTTCCTGGATGGGCAAGCGAGGTTCGCTGAAATCGAAGTTGTAAACAACGGCTCGAACAACGGCCTGGGCCCGCGCTTTAACTCCAATCAGTGTTTCTCCTGCCACTCGCAGCCCAGTATGGGCGGAACGAGCCCGGCGAAAAATCCCCTGCCCGACGTTGCCGCCTTGGCTGGGGCCAAGAACGTGGTTCCATGGTTCATCGCGCCAAATGGTCCGATCCGCGAAGCGCGGTTCAAGAAGAGCGGCAACGCCGATGGCGAAGTGCATGACCTCTTCGTGATCACGGGGCGATCTGACGCCCCCGGGTGCAATATCACGCAATTCGGTTTTCTGCCCGCGGGAAATCCGCTTACCGGCCAAGGCGGAAATCAAAACATTATTTTCAGAATCCCGACTCCCGTTTTTGGCGCGGGGCTGATTGAAGCGATTCCCGATTCGGCCATCTTGGCCAACCAGCAGGCCAACGCATCGGCGAAATCCCAACTGGGTATTCACGGACATGCGAACGCTCACCTCAGCGGAAACGTGAATCTCAGTGCCAACGACGGGACTATTACTCGGTTCGGGTGGAAGGCGCAGAACAAATCCTTGCTCATGTTTTCGGGTGAGGCCTATAACGTCGAGATGGGAATTTCGAACCAGCTATTCGCGCAAGAGCGCGATGAAACCCAGCTGTCTCTTCACCCCCACTCCCAACGACAACCTCAACTTCACAACCACTCCCTCGACTACCTCGAGCGGCATTTCGAACCCGGCGGTCATCTCAGACATCCAAGCGTTCGCTAACTTCATGCGGATGCTGGCCCCACCGACTCCCGCCCCCCCCACACCAGCGAGCGAAAAGGGACGCGAAACCTTTGCCAGGATAGGATGTGTCCATTGCCACACGCCTTCATTCACCACTGGCAAAATGATTGCGAGTGGCTCTGCGACGAGCCCGAGTGCTGCGCTTTCCAATCAGACGGCGAATCTTTACTCTGACCTTCTCGTCCACCACATGGGCAAACGCCTCGCTGACGGCATCACGCAGGGCGGTGCCGGCCCTGACGAGTTCCGAACCGCTCCTCTCTGGGGTGTCGGACAACGGGTCTTCTTCCTTCATGACGGACGGACGACCAACCTGGTGGAGGCGATCAGAAATCACAAAAGCAGGGGCAGCGAGGCGAACAGGGTCATCGAGCATTTCAATAAGCTGAGCACCCAGGAGCAGCAGGAGATCATCGATTTCCTACGGTCGCTCTAGCTATAAGGGCGCTCCCTTGAATCGCAGCTCATCCTTATGGGGAATTGGCGCGCGGATACCTCCCGGATTGATTAGATTGCACTTAAGCGGTGAAACAGTTTGGGCCGGTTATTTTAGCAATGCGGAAGTGATGCTGCCCCTGACACGTTTTGACAGAAGATGGCGGTGTTCGGGTCGAAGAATTGGCGGGAGCGACAGGACTCGAACCCGCGGCCTCCTGCGTCCCTGCGTGACAGGCGTTCTGACCTTCTGACCGGCTGAACTACGCCGCCATGCTGACGATGGTCTGGCTCCTTCCGGTTCCCTCCAATGCCCGCTCGTTTCGTCCCGTACCATCCGGCCATGCCGTGACAGGGCGGCAACGAGATGTAACTGATTGATATCAAACGGTGTCGGCGGACGTCGTTTGGCACGAAAGAGCACAGTATGACATTTCTTATCGTGCCCTTAGCGGCCCCAGGATTGAGGCGTATTAAACCATTCCTCCACAAACTCAAAACCTCTCTTCTTGGGCGTTACTCTAGCCAAGAGGAGACGTTCCCATATTCAAAAAATTCAAAACTCCAGGCGCGCCTGGAACGCGATCATTCGCGGGCTGCTATCGCCGCCCAAGCCAACTCCGAGTAGGCCGGTTGGGGGAGAGGTCGTGTAAGTAAGCGCTCCAAATCCAGTTTGCGTGAAGGGCTTGCCGGGAATGCCCGCCAGCACCATGCTTGGAAGGCCAAAGTTCGGATGGTTGAACACATTGAAGAGCCGAGCGTCCAACCGCAGTTTCACGTGCTCGGTCAGCGGAAGCAACTTTGTCAGATAGAAGTCGTTCCAGAAGAAATCCGGACCACGCAGGGCGTTGCGGCCGAGATTCCCGAATTGGCAAGTCTGAGGGCTGTCGCCGCGGTAGCACTGTCCGGTGCTCGGATCGACCGCGGATACAAATGCGTCGGGGTTGAGCCACTGAATCGTGCCCGGTTGCGTCACGCTCGGGATGGGATGGTGCTCATAGAGGGGAACACCGGGAACGATGCTCGCAAACTGCGGACCACTGCCCTGGACAATACCATTTCCATTCGCTGAGTACGCCGTACTCAGAACCGAGAACGGAATCCCACTGTGCCAAAAAACGGTGCCTGAGATCTGCCAACCATTCACGGCGTATCCCAACCCGTGGTTTCGCACCTTCAAGGGCAATTGATAAACGTACTGCGCGTTGAGATTCTGCCGGATATCATAGTCGCAGGGCCCATAGTCGCGAGCCACTCCTCCCGGCAGAGGGGAGAGAATTCCCCCGGCGGAGAATTGCAAGAGCCCTCCATTCGAAACCGTATCCATGCAGCGGCTCCATGTGTAATTGACCTGTCCTTGCAGACCATAGCCGAGGCGCTTCATGGCCGTGAGTTGAAGGCCGTTGTAGTGACTGTTCTCGCCGGTGGAAAACTGGGTCACTGCGCCGAACCTAGGATCCGTCGGCCGGTTGTAGGGAAAGGGCGCAAAGCACCCCTGGCACACAGTCTGGTATCCGTTGACCTGCGTCAGATAGGGCTGGTTCACTGCACGGGTGCCGACGTATTGTGCTTGTAAGCTAGCCGTCGTTCCGAACTGATGCTCGATTCCCAGGCTCCACTGCATGAAGTATGGCGCACGCAGTTTACCGTCCGGCACCGCTGTAATGGCGATGGGAGGAAGGCACGTTGCAGCTCCAGCAACTGGCGAAGCGCACGAAAGTTGCCCCTGCTGGAATCCGGCGCCAAAACTCTGGTTGGCGGCAACGGTTGCTTCCACCGCGCTGTTTGGCACTCCCGGCGCGATCGTTGTGCCGCCCACGGTGCCTAGCAGTCCGCCCTGAAAAGTCCTGACGTAAGGTGGATTGGTGCCGATCAGGTCAGCGATGCTGCCCGGCATAATGTCACTGAAGATTCCGAAGCCGGCGCGGAGCACAGAGTTTGGTTCGAACTGCCAGGCGATCGCGGTTCTGGGTTGAAGGATCGCGATAGGGGTCGAGGAAAACAGGTGGCCGAGATTCGTCTGAATCGCGGCATTGAGCGGCTGATTTAAGTCGTGCGAGATGGAACTGAAAGCTCCCGCAAGGCGGCCAATTTGCTGATGTGGATTAAGAGGATTGGAGTTGAGGGTATCGCGCATGCCAAGAGTCCAGGTAAGCTTCGGCATGACTCTCCAGGTGTCCTGCGCATACAGATCAAGATTAAGGAAATTGAATGGCTCGTTCGACACAGTCGGGAAGGCCTTGGTCGCGGTCGACGCCACGCCATAGATAAACTGCGGCAGAGTCGTGTAGGTCACCGTAGGCACCGTGCCCTGACCGAAGTCGTAATCGTTGAGTCGAAAGATTCGGGTGTTGGTGCCAAACCTCAACTCGTGGGCTTCGTGACTCCAGGCGAGATTGTCGTTGATAAAGAACCGAGAGGCGCGCCTGCCTTGGACCCAGGTGTTGTCGAGTCCTCCGATTGTAGTGAACGGAGCGTTGGCGCCGCTGCCTTCGAGCACAATCGGGAAAGCAGCGAGGGTCTTCTGAAAGTTGCTCGGCCCAAACAGGCTCCCATACCAGGAGAACGCCGGATTGAAATAGTTCACAAGATCCTGCGAGAACACATGCGTATATCCCGCAGCAAAAGAGTAAAGTGGCTGGGGAGAAATCGCGTTGAACAATGGATTGATGGAATCGGTGTAGGCCGCCTGGAGTCCGTTGTCGGTCTGAAAACGAAACCAGGTGGTGTCCTTCTCATTGATGTTGTAATCGATTCGAGCGGTCTGTACCTGCTCATGATCGGCGCTCGAATGGGAAATGCTCTGCCGGTTTGCACAGCCGTTTCCATCGTGGGCATTGGCGGGAGGACCTCCGCCAACATCGAACGGACAACCGAGTACCGCCAAGGGTGCACCGGCTGTGTTTCCATAGAGCGAGAACATCTGTTGATAGAACGGGACCAATTGTGGGGCAGGCGCATACTTGGCTCCAGAAACCGAGTTGGTTCCGCCCAGTGGAAGCTGCTGCAGCACATATTGCTGGAATGCGGTGCTCGGAACGGTGGTCGCAGTCACAATGGGCAGGGCGATCCGGACCCATTCGCTATCGAAGAAGAAGAACAGTTTGTCGGGTACGATTGGCCCGCCCAGGCTGCCCCCAAAATGATTCACGTTCGAGCGCGGCTTGTGATTGCCGGGCGTGGCGTTGGTAAAGTAATCCGCCGCATTCAGGAGCGAACCGTTCCACAGTTCGTAGAGATTCCCGTGAAACTGATTGGAGCCAGATTTTGTTACGTAGTTGACTTGGGATGCTCCGTAACGTCCCAGATCGACGGCATAGGAAAGTGTATTGACCGTCACCTCCGAAATCGAATTCAGTCCCAGCACAAGGTTCGTTGCCAGACCGCTATTGAGATTGGTTAGGGGATCGTTCGTCTCTAGTCCATCGACGATGTAGCCGTTCGAGAGCGCGGGGAGTCCGTTGAATTCCACATTGCCATACCCGTTGGTGCCTCCCACAAAATCGTTGCCGCTGCCCGCGGTGTTGATCAGGGCGCCGGCGGCAAACTGCAAGGGGTAGGTCATATCCCCACCGGGATTCGGTAGGTCCTCCAGGGCCGGCGCGTTCAGAGTTGTGGATGTATTTGCGTCGCTCGGGTTGATGATCGGTGCTTCAGCACCAACTTCCACGATCTCCTTCGATTGCGCCACCCTGAGTGTGAAGTTGATAGTCTGCTTCTGGCCCAAGCCCGAGAAAACATCGTCGGCCTGCTGCGTCTCAAATCCACGGGCTTCTACTCTGACCGTATACGTGCCCGGCTTGAGCTGCGGGAAGTTGAGACGTCCGGCATTATCGGTCTTGGCGGCACGCTTGAGACCTGTCTCTTTGTTCGTGACCGTCACAGTCGCATCGGGCACAACTGCATTGGTCGCGTCGGTCACTTGGCCAACGATGGCGCTGGTGGTTTCACCCTGCGCCCGTGCGGCGCTCGGCATGACCAACACCACAGCTGTGGCAAGAATCATCAAACGGAGTGCGTCGCACAAGGCACATTCGAAACGCAAACCCATGGTGTCCCTCGAATCCTCAGAGTGAACGAGAGGCATCGCTCGTCCTCATCTGAAAATCAGGATACACCATTGGATATTAACTATAGTAAATATATGTGTGGATATTATGATTTAGAGACCCAGATTCTGTCCGCAGCCGATGTGCCAAGACGAATCCGGCTTTTGTCCACCGACAAGGAAACGGTACCGTCGTAGTTTCGGGCTTCGACCGCAATGTGAACGCCGGGACGGAGCCCCTCTTTCTCGAAGAATTCCAGGAGCTTCCGGTCGCGCTCGTAAACACTGGTAACCACATATTTGACACCGGCCTCTGCCTCGCTGAGCAAACGCATCCCCCGTTTGCGGCGTTCCGCAGGGCTGCGCAGGGCTAATCCGTTTCCATGAGGGCAAGTGTCTTTGTGCCCCAATTTCTCTACCAATTTCTTCTCAAAGGCGGGGGACACGGCGTGTTCCAGTCGTTCCGCCTCGTCGTGGATCTCGTACCAGGCCATGCCGAACATCTCCGACAACATTCGTTCTATCAGGTGGTGGCGAACCATCGTCCGTTCGGCGATTTCCCGGCCTTGCGAGGTGAGGCAAATCTGTCCTTCTTTCTTAATGGAGACGAGCCCGTCTTTGCTCAGGCGCTTGAGGGCAAACGTTACCGCAGGTCTGGTCACGGAGAGCCAATGGGCAAGCGTGGCAGGTATCACGGTCTGCCCCTCAGCCTCTGCCTCCGCGATGGCCTTCAGATAGTCTTCTTTTGAGATCGTGATCATCGTCGGCGTGAGAAACTCCACAAATCCGTGCAGTCTAACACTTCCAGGCCTGACGCTCCGTGTCAGGGCGGCAGACGTCGTAGACTACTCGAATCTGCAGGTCAAGCCGACCCAGGGTGCGTGCCACGTGGCGGGCAGCGTACAACTTGAAAGCTGAGGGCGCCGCCCGCGTAGCTGCCGGAGCCCCCTTCGTCATGGCCCACGCCAGGCCTGTGCCTTCTGCATGATAAGCAGTTTTTTATCTGCCGAGACGTCGCGCCTGAAACAGCGCAGTCAAGTGCAGTATCAAGAATGTCGGCACCAAGTATGGCGGAACCAGCACCAGCGGCCGCTGTGCCATAGGAGCCGTTGAAACAACTCCGCAAAAATCGGCAGTACACTGGCTCTGGAACGTCCAGCGCTGCATTCCGTGCGAGGCCGAAAACCCATTGGGAAACAGGATCAAACATCATAGCTGCAGTCGCCTGCACGGCGTGTCGGCCTTCCGAGTGCCGGAGCCAGGACGGCGTTTGAAGGAGTTTCCAGAACCGACCCAAAGGAAAGGGAGGTGCTCATGTAGTTAGACTCTCGCGACCCGCAACGTTCCGGGTGGATGGTCGGCTTAACCGGAGTTTACCGTCTTCTGTTTTTCCGAGAGCCGCGTGGCTTAGGGTTTCAGCAGTGACTTCCCGTAGGCTACGGGAATCGCGAAATTCGATCCGCCGAACTCGCGTACCATCGCAAAGTTAATTCCGATAACTTTGCCCTCGTTATTGAAAAGCGGACCTCCAGAGCCGCCCGAAGTCGTTTGGGCATCATAGACAATCTTGTCAGGCAGGACGTCGCCGATGTGCCCCTGGGTGGTGGTAGGTCTGATCAGGCTGCGGCGCGCCAGTTCTTCCATCACCTGCTTCGGATCACCTTTGGATGCAGCGGCGATGGACTGGAGCGTCTCTGCGCCGGCCCGAGCCAGAATTGCATCCAGAGCGGTGGGATATCCAAGCAGCACGACGGGGCCCCCGCTTACTGCCGAACGGCGGCCATCGGCAAGAGCGATCTGTTTGATTCCAAGGGCTGAGACATTTCCTTTCACGACAGCAACGTCCGCAGCAGAGGAAATCTTTTCGGTGTCGATGGCTATGCCGTGTGGAACGCCAGGGAAATATGCCGTCATCTCAGCGATCACCGGCTCAACCCCTTGATTGAGCATTTCCTTCAAATCATCGTTCTGCCACCAAGGCTCGGCCACGTGATGATTGGTGAGGATTTGTCCGCTGGCGGAGGCCAGAAAGCCTGTGCCAAAAACATCGAGGTGTACTTCCGGACCATTCCCGGTAAGGCTCAAGAGCGGGTTGCTGTGTTCGTCGGTGATTGGTTCGCCACTGCTCGTCACACCGGCGTAGCGAAGTCTCGACCCAGTGGTGTGCTCGCGGAAGGCAAGCACAACATGGATGAGGCAGACGCTCGGCTCATAGGACTGGATAATCGTCTGCGCGACCTTGCCTTCGGTCTCAAGCTTCTGAAGGCGGCTGTCTACGGCGGCCAGTTGACTTTGCAACGTGGAAGCGTCTTCCGTTTTGCTGGCTGCAATTTGCGATCTCAGGTCTTCGCTCTTTTTCTGAAGTTGAAGCTTTTGTGGATCGCTTGTCTGGGATTGGCCGCGTTCCCCGTCTCCAAGGGCCCGACGCGAGCGTTCCATCAGCCGTTGTTCGGTCAGCACGCCCGACTGCAATCGAGTGATTGCGGCATAGACCCGGGTGTTCTGTTCCTGGGTGCGACGGTAAAGGAAGAAGAAGACCAGGCCAGCCACGATCAGCACAGCAACCGTTGCCAGTCCGCCAACCCGAAGCGTCCGTCGTTCTTCGTTGACGGCTGTCACCACCTGCTGGGTAGCGTTTCGATTTTCGTCGGCAATTCGCAGCCGCTCTCGAAACTCGTCCGCGATGGACTTGTTTCGTAGTTGCGACCGTAGCCGCGACAGCAGTTCGTGTGGGTCAAAAGGCACGGACAGCACATCGTCAGCTCCAAGATCCAACCCTCGAGTGCGCTCCCCTGGTCCTCCCGGAGAGAGCATCACGACGCGTATGTTCCGAGTGTGCTCGGAACCCTTGATTTCAGAAAGAAGGTCACAGCAATCGAGCTGGGGCGGATCGGCGCCCAGGACAACTGCGTCGGGGTTGAAGGCGAGGACGGCCTTCATGCCCTCCCGGCAGTCGGTCGAGACCTCATAACCCGCATCGCGCAACCCGGCGACGATGCGGTCCCGGAGAGCATCGTCAGACTCAACCACCATCAATTTCTCGGCTTTGGATTCCATAGCCCCGCTTGTTGAGATGGTCTCAGACGTTGGGAAGATTCAGTTCAGCTCGAAATTACACCACAATCGCTGGGAAAGCCATGGGTCGAGGCGCGAAGAGCGTATCACAGCAGCGAGCCTATCTCGGGCGCGCATTCAGCTTGTCGAGTGTGCGCTTCAACTCCTCAAGCTTCTGTCCAGCCTCGCCGAGCTTGCCTTCCGCCGTCAGGCGCTGGTAGTCGGCAAGGTCTTTGGCCGCTTCCGCGATGAGCGCATTGAGGTCCGCTGCGGGCTGCGGCGACGCGGTGGATGCGGGTGTGCTTCGCTCGGGCTGCGCGGGGGCTGCCGCGGCACTCGTCGACGAGGCCGCTCCGCCAAAAAGAGACGCCATCGCCGATTCGAAGGTTGGTCCGTAGGCAAGGCGATCTTGCAACGCGAGCACGACCAGACGCAACTCCGGCATCGGACTCCGCTCGGCCTGCAGATAAATCGGCTCCGCATACAAAAGGGCGCGCCCGGACGGAATCACCAGCAGCGCCCCGCGCCGCACGTGCGAGCCTTGCTGATTCCACAGCGTTAATTGTCCGGAGAGCTGCGCATTCTGATCGATGCGCGCCTCGATTTGCAGCGGTCCGTCCACCAGCTTGGTTTTGGGGAAGTTGTAGACCACAGACGTACCGTATTGTGCGCCGTCACCGCGCCCGGCAATCCAGCCAATCAGATTATTCCGGTTGGCGGGTGTAAAGGGCAAAATCTCTACGAACTCCACCCCCGTTTCACCCGGCAGTTTCATCAGCACAAAATTCGGCTGCATCGCCTGGGTCGTTTGCTCACCACCCGCGCCCATCCCGACTTCGGTTGCGACCGTCCACAAATCCTCCCGGTTGTAGAACGCTTCCGTGTCCGTCATGTGATAGAGGCCGTACGCTTCCGCTTGCAGTTTGAGCAGCAACTCGGGGTAGCGCACATGCTTGCGCAGACCCGGCGGCATCATCGAGGCATCCTTGAAGAAACCAGGAAAAATGCGGCGATAGCCGGCGATGATCGGATCCTCCGTATCGAACACGTAAAACGTGGTCGTACCGTCGTAGGCGTCGATCACCACCTTGACGCTGTTCCGCATGTAGTTGATGAGATCACGGTCGAGACGGTAATGGGTCGAGTAGGGATAGCTGTCTGAAACCGTGAACCCATCCATGATCCATGACAGCCGGCCATCGTCGCCGAGCACGATGTACGGATCGGGATCGTAGGTGAGGAATGGCGCTAACGCCGATACCCGATCACGCACGTTGCGCCGCATCAGCAGCCGGCTATCCTTGTTGAGATCATCGCTGAATGGCAGTTTCGCGAGGTCGCTTTGGTCAAGCGCGATGATCATGCGGCGCAGGAAACCGCCGAGCACGATGCCGCCGCTGCCCTCGTACGAGGTCAGGCTGTTGCTCGCGCCTTGCGGGTAGTTGAATTCCTTCTGGCGTGTTTTCACGTACACGTCGGTATTGGTCAACTCGCCGAAATAGATCTCCGGGCGCGTCACGGTGAGACCACGCACTGTGCTCTGCACCGGCATGTTGCTCAGCAGCAGCGTGGGCAGCCCTTCGGGCGTGAACCCATTGACTGGGTTCATGGTGATGCCGTAGCCGTGGGTGTAGATCAGCTTCTCGTTAATCCAGTTGCGACTGCTCTCCGGGAGCTTGTCGATGTTTAGCTCGCGGGTGGCGAGCATCACCTCGCGAGTCGTGCCGTCGATTTCATAGCGATCGATGTCGATGTCGGGGAAGTCATAGTAGGTCCGGATTTCCTGAATCTGGCGGAGCGTGTCCTGGAGCGCACGCCAGTCCCAGAGCCGGATGTTCTGAAGAGTAGCCTGATTGTTCGCCGGTTCGGCCGCCTCGACAGTTGTCTCGGCGGGGAACTCACGCTGCGAGACTCGGTTCAATCCGTAGGCCTGCCGCGTCAGATCGATGTTGTGGGCGATGTAGGGCTGCTCACGCACCAGTTCGTTCGGCTTGACGATAAAACTGCTGACGTACCACCCGACTACCTGAAGGGCGACATAACAGACCGCGGCGGGAAGGATCGCCGCGACCAGCCAGCGTCCGCGTGGCGCCCTCACGGCGTTGACGGCTGTAATCACCGCGCCGAGAACGAGCGCTGCGCAGACGACCAGCAGCCCGGTGAGCGTGACATGCGCGTCCGTGTAGGTCGCACCCCCGAAAATCGTATGATCCTCGAACAATCGCTCGAACCGGTCGAGATACACGCGCATCGCGAGGACCAGCAACAGGAAGGCAAACGTGATGGAGAGTCCGCGCAAAGGCAACGCGACGGAGCGGCTGAGACGCCCGGCGAGTACACGGCTTCCGCCGGTGATGAGAATAAAGAAGATCGCGAGCAGACAAGTAATCACGGCGAGCGTGAGCAGCCAGCCGGTGATGAGTTGCCACGCGGGCAGGATAAACAGAAAGAAGTTCAGCGGCTTGTCAAAAATCGGGTCCAGGACGCCACTCGTGCTGCGGGGTGCGTACCAAAGGAGCGCGAGCGTCGGCCACTCCGCCATCATACCGGCGCCGGTGGCGGCGGCAATGACGATGGAAACGCCGAGCGCGATGAGGCGCAGGACAGGCTCGACCGGCAGCCTCAACGGCTGGCCACCAATGTAAATCGTGTGGCCACCCGGCAAGTCGGGGAGATGTGCCCGCTTGAGAGCGAGGAACGATCCATACAGAATAATGAAGGTTGCCGCGGTAAAGGCGAGGAAGATTCCCCACTCGAGGCCCAACGTTTTCCAGAACACTTGCCCGTAGCCGAGCGAGCTGAACCAGAGCACGTCCACGTAGTACGACAACCCGGTCCGACCACCGAAGACGATGCCGACAAGGATGGCGAGGAGGACAAGGACGCGACGGCGAGAGCGAGGCCGGGCCTGATGCGGCGGCGGCCAGTCAATGGACTCAGGCACTGCTCCACCTCGTTTTCCCCAGCTTCATTTGCTCATCCGCATAATACTCCCTCGGCTTCCGCCGGTTGCCTCATGGCCCGATCCTCACCGCAACGTTGCACGGCCAAACGGCTGTCATCGTGAGAGGGGCTTTTACACCGCGGAGGAGCCTCTTCGCAGCCCGCGACCCTCTGTTTGCCGCTCCAAAGTCGCAGCTCAAAACTCCCCGTGAGGTTGCACGTCAGTAACGCCACCTCGGGGCCATTGTCGAGCGGTCAGCTTTCACTCAAACTGATGGGCGACTGGGGAGAGGGTAGCATGCGATCAAGCAGGCGAACGAAGATGGCTGACGAGAGAGACTGGTATTCCTGGCTGCTCCCAGGCCTATGCCTGGTGCTGCTCACGGTTCTCTTATTCAAGCACTTATGAGGGCAGGCCTAGCGACGGCAAAACCGGCTGGGCCGTGCATCGTCGGGCAATTCCCCCTTTCACTCTCTGAAAGGACTTACACGATGACCTCTGAATGCAAAGGCGGTGGAAAGTTCGTAGGCAAGTGGAGCGTCAGCGCTCGCAACACTACTCCATGCCCGGTGTGCAGTTTGCCCCAGCCCGTCAGACCATACGGTGGGCGATACAAGATAGCAGACCACCGGGAACCGGAGAATTCGAAAGGCGTACCACCGACAGGTCGGAGCTGAATCATTCCCCTTGTATTTAGATGTCTTTGAGGCCCCCCTGTGTCTGCCACGGGAGGGGGAGACTGTCGACCTCGCAAAGTACTCCCCTCGCTCCTCCGCTGGTTCCTCGTTAGGCGGCGATCCCCTGGACAACGACTGCCGCCCCTTGAACATCCGGCTCGCTGCTTTGCCGATCGGAAGATGATCACGCCCAGAACGCCGGCTTATTTCTGCGCGCCTAAACTCGGTTCGATGGTCGAAGTTGCGGTGTCCGACTTCGATAACCTTGCTTCTCTGCGGTTACTTTTGTAGGAGGTGGAATTCCTTCATTTCCCGTGCCGCATCTTCGATTTTGCCCTGCCTGCGGTAGAGGCCTGCCAGTGAATAATGCGCTTGAGCGGCGAGAGGGCTTTCTCTTTCGAGACGAATCACGCTCACCAAGGCGCGCTCTGCCGTGACGCTGTCGCCCGCGAAGATGGCCGCCTTGCCGAGGGAATACAGCGTATCGGACATGTCGGGACGCAAGTCGTCGGAGCGTTTAAGTTCGCGAACCGCCTCCTGAAACTTCCCCTGCTGTAGCCATGCATCACCCAGACGATAGGCGGCTTCGGCGTTGCCCGGCTGCAGCTTGGTTTCCAGGAGAAACTGTTCTTCGGCCTTCGCCCATTGCGAACTTGCGGCATAGACCTCGCCCAGTTCTTTGTGAAGTCCTGGAATGTCCGGACGCTGGGTCAATGCCTGTTGATATTCTCTTTCGGCTTCGGAAAACTGATGCAGCACGAAATGGTTGTGAGCCCGAACCTGGTGCGCTCGGCTGGAATTGGGATTCGCGGATGTGAGCGCATCGAGAGATTGTTGGGAGAGCATTTCGCTCGCTTGGCTTAGATAGAAAAGCAGGTCTGAATCATTCGGTGACTTCACTAGGGCGGCCTGCAAATTCGAAACTGCTGCCGAAGCTTGTCCCATCTCAATCTGCGCGATTCCAAGCCCACCCACTTCGTGGACTCTTTCCAGGTGAGAAATCGCGTCCGCGGCATAACCTCTTGCTAACAGGGCGTATCCAAGCAACTTATGCGCGATCGGCAGATCCGGGTCTCGTTCCAATGCTTGCTGGAGCGGTCGAATCGCGTCGCCATACTCATGGTCCTCCATCAAAGCATTGGCGAGGCTGACGAATCCGACTGTGGCGGCAGGGTCGGATTCCGTGACCGCTTTGAATTCAGCGATGGCGGTCTCGAGATCGTGCCGCCTCTCGGCGTCTGCGCCCGCTTCCATGTGTTGCATCGCCTGTGATGAGAGTGTCGGCGCGCCGGAGTTAATTTGCGCCAGCAAGGAGAACGCGAATAGGGCGTTGATCATGGTTGTGTGGGCTCCCGAATCTCCATGAATTGGTCAGTAGGCACGTTGCTCAGGGTTTGGTGCATGCCCGAGGGCCAACTAACTTC
>Ga0307479_10002153_pt1 | contig 17890 bp, 17 predicted proteins | sample atmos_gasesECM4C_FD_203743 | JGI IMG/M metagenome (GOLD analysis project Ga0307479, IMG submission 203743) | Hardwood forest soil microbial communities from Morgan-Monroe State Forest, Indiana, United States - atmos_gasesECM4C_515 | ecosystem: Environmental > Terrestrial > Soil > Temperate... | reverse complement strand
GTTGGCACGCTTCTCGCTCTGTGGGTCCGCTCCCGGCTTTCGGTTGAACGGCCCGGCGCATCACAGCAAATCGCCGAAATTCTTTTGAACAACCCGATGGGCTTCGGCATCCGCGACGTGCTCAGCCAGAATGCCGGCCACCACTGGGAGCGCTACATCCCGATGGTCGGATCCATTGCGTTGTTCGTCCTCATTGGCAACCTATTCGGGGCCTTTCCGTTTCTGACGGCGCCCACCAGCGCGTATTGGGTACCGCTGGCCTGCGCGATCATTACTTTTCTGTATTTCAACTGGCAGGGCATTCGCCATCACGGACCGATTGGTTATTTGAAGCATTTCACTGGACCCGTCGCCTGGCTCGCTCCGCTCATGTTTCCGGTGGAAATTCTCAGCACGACGGCGCGCCTGCTGTCTCTTTCCGTCCGTTTGTGGGCCAACATTTTTGCCAGCGACATTATTTACGGTTTATTTCTTGGACTATTTGCGGGGGCATTTACCAGCGGCTGGACTAAATCTCCAATCCTCGGCGTTCTTGTCGGCGTGTTACCAGCGCTGATTCCTATCGCATTTATACTTCTGCACGTCTTCGTTTCCGTTGTACAGGCCTACGTGTTTACGATTCTGCCCGCCGTGTACATTGGCATGGCCACGGCAGACGAGCACTAACAATTTTGTTAGCCGCTTCAGCGTGAGCCCGGCTGCACGGTGTCCGGGAACCACCTCCTGGCGGCAATTCATGAGGAGGCAGTAAATGAAGAAAGCAGCAGTGGTTCTGGTAGCACTCGTAATCGTAATGCTCGTTGTCCCCGCGGCATTCGCGCAGGATAACGCTCCCGCAGGAGGCAAGCTCCCGCTCAATCCCACCACGCTCGCGTTGGCCGCCGGTTTCGGCGTGGCTATCGCCGCCTTTGGTTGCGGTCTAGGCCAGGGACGGATCGCCGCCGCGGCCTGCGAAGGTATAGCTCGCAATCCCGGCGCCACTGATGGAGTCCGCGGCGCCATGATTCTCGGCTTGGTCTTCGTCGAAACGCTGACGCTCTTTACATTCGCGCTGGGCTTTTTGCTCTACCGCCTACTCTAATCTCTGGGGGTTGACTAAACACGTCGAGTAGTAAAAACGGCTTGGAGAACGTTTCCGAGCCGTTTTTGTTTTGCGTCGGTGGTGTCTTCGAATTGTGTTTTGACGGCGATGAAAAGCGAAGAGAGATCGCTTCACTCCTGGTCCGGTCGGGATGACAAGTGTTGCTGATGGCAGGAAGGGAGCCAAGATTTTGGCGGCAAGCGCGGCGCTGCGGTGACTGCTTGCTGAAGAGAAAGGAGCCAAGGTTTCGGCGACAAGTGCGGTGTTAAGCCGACGGCCTTGCTTGCTGATGGTTCAGCGCCAATGCGAGGGCTGAGGCAGGCAGCGTGGTAAAATTTGCGCGTGAAAAAAGAAACCATACATCCAGCTAAAGCTGTTTCCGGCGGCGTGGAGCCTCCTGGCGATAAGTCTATTTCGCACCGCTACGCTATGCTCGCCGGGCTGGCTGAGGGCATCAGCGAGCTGCGCCATTTCTCAGCGGCGGTGGATTGCCACAGCACGCTCACGTGCATGAAAGCACTGGGCGCAGAAGTGAAGGTCGAGAAAGATTCGGTCAAGGTGACTGGACGCGGCGCCCGCGGGCTGAAAAGCAGTTGGCGCGCGCTGGATGCGGGAAATTCCGGCACTACTATGCGTTTGTTGGCTGGAATCCTGGCGGGGCAAAGATTTAATACGCGTCTGATCGGCGATGATTCGCTGCAAAAACGCCCCATGAAGCGCATCGTGGGACCCTTGCGCGAAATGGGCGCGGACATTCGCGCGCGCGAAGATAATTTTGCGCCGCTGGAAATTCATGGCGCAGCGCTGAAGGCCATCGATTACAAAATGCCTATGGCCAGCGCGCAGGTGAAGTCCGCAGTGTTGCTGGCTGGATTATTTGCCGACGGCATAACCACGGTAACGGAGCCGGCGCGCACGCGTGATCACACGGAACTGGCGCTTGAAGAATTTGGAGCCACCATTGAGAGGCATGGAAAGACCACGGGTGTACATGGTTTGAGCGGCGTCCCGAACGGCGCGGGGAAATTGACGGCTAAATCGCTGGATGTGCCGGGAGATTTGTCTTCGGCGGTGTTTTTTATTGCCGCGGCTTGTTTATTTGCGGAGTCGAGCCTGCTGATTCACAACGTAGGTTTGAATCCGACGCGCACAGCTATTCTGGATTTGTTTTTGTCCATGGGCGCGGCGATTCAAACGCCGACATTGCGCAGCGCCCATGGTGAGCTGGTGGGCGACCTGGCGGTGAAAGGCGCAACGCTGAAGGGCGGGGTGATTGAGGGAGAACAAATCGCGCTGCTGATTGATGAGCTGCCCATGCTCGCGGCGCTCGGTCCGTACACCGAAAATGGCATCGAGATTCGCGATGCCAAGGAATTGCGCGTGAAGGAAAGCGATCGCATCGCGGCGCTGGTGGAAAATTTAAAACGCATGGGCGCGACCGTGGAAGAGCGGCTAGACGGACTTAAAGTTGAGGGACGCAAAGCGGGGAAGTTGCACGGCGCGGAAATCGATCCGCACGGGGATCATCGCATCGCGATGGCCTTGGCGGTGGCCGGCCTGGCGGCGGAGGGGGCGACGGTCATTCGCGGAGCCGAATGCGCCGGAGTTTCTTACCCCACGTTTTTTGAGGATTTGAAACGAGTGGCGGAACGGTAGACGGCCGTCTTGCAAATGCCAATCGAGATTGGCGTGTTGGGGAATGCTAATTTTCTTCTGGTTCAGGAATTTCGGGCGGAGGATGCGGGTTTGGGTGCGGCGGCGGGTTTGGAACATGCGGCGGCGCTGGCGGCTGCATGGAATCGCCGCTGGTCTTGCGCAGCGAAATATTTCCATAACTGGTTTTCAACGTGATCCTGATAGCCCGGCCAGTGCCATATTTCCCCTGCAAGTGATTATCCCCTGAGCCGCCGGACGTTTTGGAAAGAGTGCCGCCCGAAAAGTCCGAATCGATATCGCAGGAATGGCAATCCGCGGTGATTTCAAAACTCGCAGAAGCCGGCAAGCTCAAGGAAATTACCGCGTTGGCATTGGTGATTTCGATGTCGTCTTTGGGCGGCGAAGAGAATCGCAGTTCTACGCTGCCATCGCGATTCTCGAGTTTCGCTTTGCCGCCAACATTTTCTACGTCAACGTCGTAACGATTAGTTCGCAACTGCAAATTTCCCGGTGCGTCGGTAATTTCCAGATTGCCGGAGCTCAACTCCAGGTGCCCGCTGAGTTGACTGAGGGTCAAATCGCTGCGCTGCGAAATATAACGAACGCCCCTGGCAATCTTGTCCGCGCGAATGGGCCCGTAAAATTCACCGTCCACAGTAAGGCCGCCGGATGCGCTGGTGACGTCCACTTCGCCACCTTTGCCAGCGAGCTTGATGTCACCCTTGGTGTCGGCAACTTTTGCGTCGCCGTGGCGCATGTCGATGGTGACGTCGCCGGTGGTATTGCGGATGTCCACATCTCCATTGCGATTGTCGATGATCACCGGGCCGGCGATATCGGAAACCACGATGTCGCCTTTTTCATTGCGAACCGTTAACTGTGCCTTCTTCGGCACGACAATTTCCATATTGAAGCCGAGCCTTGAATCGCCGGTATTCGATCCGGTGGGATGAATCTCGTAGCCGTCGCCATTTTTTACCACTTCCACGGAAACGCGGTCGGCGAGTTGAGCAGCTTCTTTGTCCGACCATGCGCGAACATTTTTCTTGCCGCTTACGCGAATCTCGGGGTCGTCGGCGCTGCGCACGGTGATATCGCCGCGCGTGGAGCGTACAATTATGCGGGTATTGGGGGGAACCGGCTTGGGTTCGACTTCAAGGTCGTAATCGTACGAATTCCTGCCGAAATCACCGAACTCAAGATGAGTTCCGGGAAATTTACCTTTTACGGTATCGACGCCAACCACGATACCGACCAGAAAGAGCAAGCCGAGGACGAGAAAAATTTCACCGGAGGTGATGCGGGCAGCGCCGGGCTCGTAACGGTTGGAAGTGCGTTCGTAGAGCTTGATGAGCCCAAGAAAAATAAGAAGAACAGGCCACCAATGAACGAGCACAGCCTGAAATTCGAAGCCGCGATAATTGTGCAGCAAAAATGCGACGCCAAAGATGATGAGCGCCACACCGCTGAAAATACCGCTGCTACGGGGCCGGGACATGGAGCGCTATTGGCCCTGTCTCGGATAATTTCCGGGCGCGGGATTCGCAGGCGGAACTGAACCGGCTGGCGGCGGTGCAATTGGGGGCACGGCAATAGCGGATGAGATGTGTCCATCCATGGGAGCCATAGCAGACGCGAGGCTAATGATGCCGATCACCACGAGAATTACTGGCCACGTTTGGCCAAACGAAAAGCCGCTGCGGGTCTGCTCCAGCAGAAACAATACACCCACGGTGATGATCACCGCAGGTCCCATCAAGCTGCGGATGGTACAGCGGCGGCAATTGCAACGAATACGGTCACTCATCTGTGTTGGCCTCCAACAACTTTTCCGGCACCAATTCTCCCGCGCGTTTTCTGACGCGACGCGATCATCATGGGCGCCCCAGCCGGTTGCGGAACATCAACACGCCAACGCCAATCAGGATCAAGGGCCAGAAACGCTCTATCCGATAAAACGGGAACCATGCGAAATTGTTCAACAGAAACAGGACGCCGATACCAATCAGAATAATGGGACCGATCGGTCGCTCTTTGCTCCACGATTCCAGAGGATCGACGGTGGCTTCGCCAAGCTGCTTCGCTTTGGCGGTGCGCATGGCATCGAAAGCCATATAGAAAACAAAACCCGCGAGCAGTAGTCCCAGTGCGGTATCCGCGCCAGCACCCAGATCGCTGCTCAGTCCCACGATCATGGCGGCGAAGACCACAATGTGAAGCAGCGCTTTGTTGTATTCGCCATTATAAATCGCACCCAGGCCCGGACAGAATCCCAGGATGAACGCGACAGTAGGACTGCTGGCGGTATTCGCACGCGGCGGAATCGCACCCGGTTGTTGGCCTGGAGGTGAAACGTAAGGCCCACCGCCGGCTACATACGGCGTGGAACCAGGAGCGTTAGGAGCGGCCGTCGGCGGGGGATTTGGGGGAATACCAACCGCTCCAGCCAAGCAGTCTTCACAATAATAAACATCGCGAATCGGCCGCGCACACACCGAACAGAGCGCTTTGCCGCAGTTACGGCAGTACCCTATAGCGTCCGCATCCGCATGGACGGCACACTTCATCGAATTCTCCTCTCCACGAAAAGCGGCAAATCCGCAGCAAGCATCTGCAAATTTCTCTCGATGCCGTTCGCGCGATTCTGCTGTCTCGGGGAAGAGGGATTGGTGCCGTCCGTGCTGCCGGGATCGCTCTTAGGCGCAGGCTGCTGCCTGCCGCGATCCTGCGCTGGAATTTGCTGGTCATCCTGGCTGAGACGAGATTGAATTTCGTAAACCACGCGAAGGTCGCTGACGAACTTCGTTCCCTGCGCGTATACCAAGTGAACCTTTTGGTCGGCGCGGCGATAAATAGTGGCCGGCTTCAAGTCCGCGAGGCGTGGTTTGCGCCATGAAAAACCGGAGCTGGAAACGACGATCAAGAGAGTAGCCATCACGGAAGCGAAACCATAACCAACGCGTGGGTTCGCGAGCGCGCGCAGCCAGGCAAACGCAGCGCGCCAGCCGGTAACCGTTTCACGCGGACCAAGAGTTTTATCCAGGATGGCGTAGACGAGCCGTGGCGGCGGCTCGATTTCATCCATGGAATGAAGATCTGTAAGCAGATGCGAAACGCTGGCAAGCAACGGCTCGCACTGCGCGCAAGTGGAAATATGAGCGTCAAATGTGCGTTGCTCTTCGGGCGGCAACAATCCATCAAGATAGTCGGTGAGCCGTGCTTCGATTTCTTCGTGTGTCCAGTTCGGAAGGGTACTCATGACGGGCCGACTCCCATCTGCTGCAAAATGCGAGCGAGTTCGATGCGCCCGCGATTGATGCGGGATTTTACAGTGCCTTCGGGCACGGCTAAGGTTCGTTGAATTTCGCCATATTCCAGTTGCTGCAGGTCGCGCAGAATTACCGCTTCGCGCAATTCGGGCGAAAGCTTGGTCAAGGCTACTTGAATTTGGGAGCTGAGTTCGCCTAAGAGAGCCAGTTCATCAGGCCGGCGAGCGGAAGAAGCCTTGTTTTCGACGACGGGCATAGCGTCATCGAGCGAGTCGGTGACGCGGTCCCTTTTGGTGCGCCGGTAATGGTCAATTAACAGGTTGCGAGTCACGCTAGTCATCCACGTTGCGAAGCCCCCGTAAGCTGAACGGTAGCTGCCCAGAGTCTTGTAAACGCGCAGGAAGACGTCCTGCGAGAGGTCCTCGGCCTCCGCCCCATTTCCCGTAAACCTATAACAAATGTTATAGATGCGTCGGGTGTGACGGCGCACAAGTTCCTCCCAGGCCGACCCGTCGCCCTGGAGGCATTGCTGGACCAGTTGGGCATCCTGCTCCAACGTATCATCAGCCTCGAATTCCCGCTACGATGCAAGGGTGACCGCTTTCCGCAGTTACGCAAAGCAGCCAATCTCGGCCTGCCATTAATGGAACGTAAACTCCAGGTAAAATGTTCCCTATACCTGCCTGCCTGTGGGCTACAGAGCGAGCAACCGTGCGTGCATAGTACCGGGGTAGCCCCGTAGATACAAGGCACAGCAACTATTTACTGCGCGAGCAGGCCGTGCTTGGATTTGAGTTCGGTTAGGAGGCGCTCGACGTCGGTGTCGCGGTCGAGGCGCGCGAGGCGGTCGCCGGCATTTTCGTTGAGCAGCTCGACTTCGGCGCTGGCGATGGCTTCGGTGTGGTTGACGCGGTCCTTCAGGCGATCAAATGAGGCGCTGTTGGAATAATCGCCAATCGCGGACTGTGCGCGGACTGCTTTGCCGAGCGCGACGCCGCGGCGATGACGCGCGAGGAAGAGATCACGTTTGGCTTTGGCTTCGTCGAGCTTTTGTTCCAGCTTGATGAGCGCGTTCTTCAAAGTTTCCACTTGTAGCTTCTGGTCGTCGACCTGTTCGCGGTAACTGAGCGCGAGTTTTTGAGAGGTCTGAAAGCGATCCAGCGCGGCCCGGGCCAGATCGTCCTGTTGCTTTTCTACCGCGAGTTCAGCCTTGCGCATCCAGTCCCTCCCGGCGTCTTCATTTTCGCGATTCTTTTTTTCGAGCATGTGCTGGTCCGCGATGGAGACCGCGACCTGCGTCTTCACCTGAAGATATTGATTGTCCATATCGAGGATGACCTGCTTGATGAGCTTTTCTGGATCTTCCGCGCGCTCGATCATCTCATTCAGATTGGCGCGAATTAAAGTGCTGACACGTTCTAAAAGTCCCATGACGATTCTCCTTTGCTTTCAAAGACTAAATTCCGATTGCCGAGCCCAACTTCCGTGAAGTTATTTCTTTGACCCCTGGTTGCTTAATAAAGCCTCCCGGTGAACTCTGGAAAATTCTCCGGGAGGGAAGCGCCGGTTTACAGCGTGGGAGCAGGCGGAATAGCCGGCTTCACTGCTTTGTCGCCAATTACGCGTACTTTGCCCAGCAACTCTGACATCTGCATGCCCGATAGCGCTTCGAAGAGCGCGGGAACCTGCGCAGCGATCTTGGTGATGTCGCCGGTGAGTTTGTAGGCGCCAGCAGCATCGCCATTGCCGGTGGAGACGATGGTGACCTTGTCCACTTTGCTCAACGGTTCGCTGAGCGCTCGCACCACTTCCGGCATTCCGGTAATGAGTTTGTCGAGCACCGCAGCCTGGTTGTATTCCTGGAAAGCTTCCGCCTTGACGTTCATGGCCTTGGCTTCCGCTTCGCCCTTCTTGAAAATAATTTCGGCTTCCGCCTCGCCTTGCGCGCGGATAGAAGAAGCGCGGCCTTCGGCTTCGCTGATGAAGCGTTGACGTTCGGCATTGGCGATCGTTTCGATGCGTTGGCGCTCGATTTCCGCGGGCTTCAGCACCGTAGCGATCAGCTCACGCTCGCGGCGCTCGATTTCCGCTTCCTGCACTTTGACCTGCGCTTCGCGTTCGATCTGCTGCACTTTCACGGATTCGGCGATCAGGCGCTGTTGCATCACGTTGGTTTCGATCTCGTAGGACTTGTCGGCGGTGGCCTGCGCTTTCTTGGTCATTTCCAGGAAAGCGGCCTTTTTGAGGTCGAGGTCGCGGTTGGCTTCCGCTTGCTTTGCCAACGACGCGGTTTCGGCGAACACGCGCTCCTGGTCGGCTTGCGCCTTGGCAACAGCAGCGGCGCGCTGGGACTCGGCACGCTTGATGGCGATGTCGCGTTCGGCTTCGGCGGTAGCTACTTCCGCATCGCGGCGAATGCGCGCGATGTCCGGCCGGCCCATGTTGGTGATGTACTCATTCTTGTCGCGCACTTCCTTGATGGTGAAGCTGATGACTTCCAGGCCCATCTTGGCCATATCGCTCGCGTTGGTGGAGCGCATGCGATCGGCAACCATTTCAGGTTCCTTCACAATTTGTTCTACCGTGAGCTGGCCGATGATGCCGCGCAGGTGACCTTCCATCACCAGGCGGATCAAGCCTTCGCGTTGCTCGGGGCGCTTGGTGAGAAACTGTTCGGCTGCGGTGCGGATGGAAACTGGATCGGACTTTACTTTGATTTGCGCAACCGCTTCAACAGTGACGGCCACGCCTTGTTGGGTGTAGAGGCTTTGCTGCGGAGCCACGTCGAACGACATCAGCTCCAGCGACAACTCCCTGCAGGTTTGCACCATGGGCCAGATGATCGTGCCGCTGCCCTTCACGATGCGCGCTTCAGAACCGGTACCGTAAATAATGAGCGCTTCGTGCGGGCCCACTTTGCGATACATCTTTGCCAAAGTGATCATGATGAGGAGCACGGCCAGCACAGCGAGACCGGCAATCATGGGAATGACTGGGAATCCGAACATAAAACCTTCCTTTCACTCTTCGGCGGACTGTTGAGTCGGGAGTCAGTCCGCGAAATTCGTGTACTGCCTTAGCTGGTGAATTCTTCCCACGGTTTCACATAGGCCACGCCGTTTTCGTAACGTTCGATGACTACTTCGGCGCCCTTTTCCAGTGGCTTGCCATCGCACGAGCGTGCACCGGCGCTGCGGCGTACACCGTTTTGCATGAAATGAATTTCTCCGGTGCCGTTTGCGCGCGCGGGCATGGTCACGGTGCAAACCAAACCCTCGTGGCGATAGTCCTCGTCCTTCAAATGCGAACTTTCTGCGTTCATAAGTTTCACCATGAATTTAAAAACGGCCCACGAAGCGATAAGGCCGCCAGCTATTGCAAATGCCAACGCGATCACACCAACAAGATGCGAATGCGCGGAAAGGATGTAGCCGATCCCGCCAAACCAGGCGAGGAAGGCCATAACCGTCGAAGTGTTGAACCAGGAAATATGGCTTGCGCTGTGCGACGAAGCAGAGTCGGCACCGCCATTGTGAGAATGGGCAACTCCGCCCCGCGCCGCGCCATGAAATGGCATGTGCGCCTTAAATGGCAAGCGAATGGGGACGTGCACCGCGCCCGCTAAAAACGAAAGCACACTAAGCGAGAATCCAACGATGAAGCAGAGAAGATAGAAATCGGACCACGTCATAGGGCACCCCCGAACCGAACCGTTGTTGCTGGGGCCTCCGCGTGCGGTAGTATCACAACCGAATCCACGCGCAGCGGTTGTTATCGCGAAGCTTCGGGTGGCGGATGAGCGCTTCCCTGACTTGTATCAGGACGAAGTACTTCGGCCAATCGCTCGGCCAGGCCAGGAGCACGAAGAATTTCCGCCAGCAGCAAGATTGCCTGGCGAGAATCATGGTGGTTGGCGATGGTTTCGAAGGCGCGATGCAAATCATTGTCAGAAGCGAATTGCTCGGCTCCAGCGTAGAGCCAGGAGTCAATCTTGGCGTCAATGGCGCGCAGCTCCGATTGCAGCTCGGGCGTGTAGCCCTCAGGATCGCTAACGAGGAAGCCTGGATAGATGCGGAAGAAGCGGGCCAGGAGTTCGCGGGTGGTGTGGGTCAGGTGCGGCCGGGAGCCGCTCTCGAGCTGCGAAAGATACGCTTGGCTTAAGGTGCGGCCGGTTTCGCGCTTCATGGCCGCAGCCATTTCTTGCTGGGTCATCGGCCGGTTCAGGCCACGAAGGGAGCCTTCGACGGCGCGAAGGGAACGGATTTTGTCACCGAGGGTCATTGTACACACCGGAGTTGTATTGCAATATGCGAATACAGTATCACAATTTGCTATTATGTCAAGTAGATTCTAAGTGGCTTGTTATTATTGAGATACATCGTTACAGCAAGAGATGCCTAGGCTCTGGTGTGTTTCTTCAGGGTTGGCCGCAACTGGAGGTTGCGCATCAGGCGATGCAGATAGTTGGCGTGCACGCCCAGTAGCGTCGCGGCGTCGGTAACACTGCCGCTAGACTGCTCCAGCGCGCTCAAAATGAGCTGCTTCTTCAAGTTGCGAATAGCGTCGTGATATTTAGTGGCGGCACTGCATCCGGTTTTGCCAGTTTCCAAAACGCTCTCTGGAAGATCTTCCGCCAAAATCCTATCAGAGGAGCCGACCACCACGGCTCGTTCCATGGCGTTTTCTAGTTCGCGGATGTTGCCCGGCCAATCGTACTGCGTCAAAAAGGCCATCGCTTCACGGGAAATTGCCGTTACGTTTCGGTTGCAGTGCTTGGCGTAACGAGCCGCAAAATGTTCCGCCAATGCGGGGATGTCTTCAGGGTGGTCGCGCAGCGGGGGAATGGTGATGGAAATAACGTTGAGGCGGTGAAACAAATCCGGCCGAAAGGATTGCTCGCGCGTGCCTTTCTGCAAATCTTTATTGCTAGCGGCGAGAAACCTCACATTGATTTTAATTGGACGAGTTCCGCCAACGCGCACGAATTCTCGCTCTTGTAGAACACGCAGCAGCTTGGCCTGCAGGATGGGAGAAAGCTCGCCAATTTCATCCAGAAAAATCGTGCCGCCTTCGGCAACTTCCAGAAATCCTTTTTTCTGCGCAATGGCGCTGGTGAAGGCGCCCTTTTCATGGCCAAACAATTCGCTCTCCAGCAAAGTTTCGGAAATAGCGGCGCAGTTCAGCGCTACGAACGGCTGGGTTTTTCTCGGGCTATTGTTGTGAATCGCGCGCGCGGCCAGCTCTTTGCCGGTGCCGCTCTCACCACAAATCAAAACGGTAGAATCGCTGGGAGCGACGCGCTTGATGAATTGATAGATGTCCCGCATGCGCGCGCTGCGCCCTACCATGTCGTGGCTCAGGCTGACTTCGGCGTGCAGTCGCTGGTTTTCGCTTCCGAGGCGCTCCAACTGGCGAACGTTTTCGATTCCGATGACCAGCAGGCCTGCAATAGCGGACAGCAACTGGAAGTCATCCTCAGACAGCGCGGTCGTTGGAGTGCTGGACTCCAGATAAATGAGTCCGATGACCTTTTCATCGGAGAGCATCGGCACGCAAAGGCGGGTCCGTTGCTTAGTTGACTGTTCGACCCCAGCCGAGTCCCCAGTGTTTTGAATCGCGGGGCCGCGATCGAGTAAGGAAACTTTTTCTTCAACGACGCGCCGCACAATCTCCTGGTTGATGGGGACTGAATGGTCGGGTCCATGTACGCGGTCCCAGGCGACCTGGGAGCGGATGTCTGGCGATCCGTCTTCCGTCATGAGGATCGCCCCTCGTTCCGCGGGGATGACGTCAAAGATCATGGCCAGCAATTGCCAAGGAAGCGCGGCTTCGTCGCGGAGTGAGCCGAGAGCTCTGGAGATTTGCAGCAAGGTATTCAGATTGCGCGATACGCGCGCCGGTTGCGGTAGCGCAGCCAATGATGCGGCATCCAAATTGAGCAGTTCGTTTGGGCGAAATTGCAGCGCCTTCAAGTTCAGTGGTTCGGGCGCGCCTAATTGCACCGGGCTACTCGCAGTGGTGTGGAGCTTTTCTGTCTCAAAGAGAAATACAGAATTTCCCACCGCTATCTGATCGCCGGAGCTTAATTCGCGATCTTTAACCGGAAGGCCATTGACGAACGTGCCGAAATGACTCTCGAGATCCGTCAACAACACTTTGCCGTCGCGCGATTCGATCAGACAGTGATGTGGGGAGACCGCGGAGTCCTCGAGGCGGATGGTGTTGCCGGCATCGCGGCCGATGGCCACTTGGGCGGACAAGCGAAATTCAGATTCTCGTAACGGACCGCTGATCGCCACTAGTTTTGTTGCCAAGATTTAGCCTTTTGCGGTGTGAGCCGCACCGAATACTGAGGGCGCCATTCTAGCGCCAGCAGGCCAGTACCGCCAGAGTAGAAGTCTATCCGAAAGGATAGAGAGCTATCCGAATGGCTTACGGTTGTTTAGCATCTCAAAACCGCAAGCGCAGATCTCTCCGCGCCCACTAACTAGCCAAGATGGTTCGGTTTAGCGTGACCGCTGCCCAACATCCATCAAGAAGCGACTTTTAGCGACCCTGCTTGTAAATTGCCTATAAGGCGGCCGTATAGCTGGATGGATAGGATTTCGAAGGCGGTTTCACGGGAATAAATTTCATTCATCTCATGCAGTGGCGGCAACGTGTTCTTTTGCCGGCAGATAAAAATCATTTTGCAGGCATCGTGAGATTTCGCGGGGTGGCATCTCGATTGCCTTTGTAGTTGGCGTCAAACGGGTCAACAAAATAAGCGCACGGGGTGGCAAATGAAAGTTCAAAACATATTTCGGACGCACGTAGTAACAATCGGATTCGCGGCGGCTTGTTTGTTTGCGGGTGGTGCGTCGGCTCAAGAGATAGACAACACAGTATGGGCGGACAGCTCGACCGTTGAACCGTTTCCGCAGTCCGTGCCCGCCGCAGCCGTAAATGATCTTGGCAACGCGACCACGAACTCAGTCCAGACGGACACCCCAACGGCTATCGCCCAACCCGGGTTGAACAGCGAAGCCGTTGTTTCTGGCGGGGCTGCGAGAGAGGGCTGGTTGATTGGAATGTCAATCATGTTGATGGCACCTCTCGCAGTGGTGCTGTTGGCCAAGGCGCGACGCGCGAAACAGAGCGTCCGGGCGCGCGCGCTCCACAGCAAAGAAAGCGCCGCTCTCTATTAATACCCTTAATACATTGAGAGACGGCGTGTTCGGAGAAGAGGTAGCGGACCCCCGCCCAGCGGGCCCGCTACTTTTTTTGTGGCAGTAAAATTTCTTCAATGCGCGCCTGATTAGACAAAGCTTCCTCAGCTTCGACACTGCCGACGCGTACGTTTAATTTGACGCCCCTACGATTTACGGCTCAACCATGCCGGTTGTCCCACAGGTGTAGAGATTAGTGCGAACTGAGCCTCGACATTTCGGGATATACTACGCGCGCTTTTCCTAAACATATTGGAGCGTGGAAATGGGTGGGACAGTTCGACGGCGTCTCGCGTGGATTTTCTGTATCTTTGCGGTGTTGTGTGCCGCTGTTTTCGCGGCGCCCAGGCACGATCTAACACAAGATCAGCTAACTGCAATTGATCACTACGTGGATGCCGAGATGAGGCGCGAACATGTTGTCGGAATCGCTATGGGCATATATAACCGCGGACAGATTTTACTGGCGAAAGGGTATGGCATGGCGAACATCGAATTGAATGTTCCGGTTAAGGCGGAGACCATTTTTCAATCCGGTTCTGTGGGCAAGCAGTTTACATCCGCGGCGATCATGATGCTCGTAGAAGAGGGCAAAATCGGTTTGGACGACAGCATCGTTAAATATTTCCCGAACGCGCCGCCAAGTTGGCAAGCGATTCGTGTGAAAAATCTGCTCTCACATACATCGGGTCTCTCCGAATATGAGACTGACGAGCGCGCAGGACCTACGGGACCGTTCTACATACGCCTGGACTTCACCGAAGATGAACTGGTCAACAAGGTCGAAGCTCTACCGATCGAATTTAAGCCCGGCGATAAATGGGACTATCGCAATACCAACTACATGCTGCTCGGCGTCATCATCCATAAGGTGACGGGCAGTTTTTATACCGATTATCTGCAGCAGCGAGTTTTCACGCCTCTCGGCATGAGCTCGACCCGGCTCATCAGCGAGGCGGATATCGTTCCAAACCGATCATCGGGCTACGAAACTAAGGGCGATAAAATTCAGAACCAGTCCTGGGTTTCTCCCACTTTCAATTCGACTGCTGATGGCGCGCTGTATTTTAACGTGCTGGATCTGGCGAAATGGGACGCGGCGCTGTACGGAACGAAATTACTTAAGCAAGCGAGTCTTGACCAAACCTGGACGGTCTTTTCACTCAATGATGGCAAACCGAATAGCGCGAACTACGGTTTCGGCTGGGAGATCACCAGCGTCAACGGCCATAAACAGATCGACCACGGCGGCGCGTGGCAGGGCTTCCGGTGCCACATCCTGCGCTATCCGGATGACAGCGTCAGCGTGGTCGTGCTCGCGAATTCGGATTCCGCGAGCCCGGAACAATTCGCCCATGTGATTGCGGGCATTGTTAATCCAGCTTTGGAATTGCCTAAACTCGTGGCGATTGAAGACAAGCAGCCGGAACTGGCTCGCCGCCTCGGAGCGCTTCTTGATCAAATCGCAGCCGGCAAGGATGTCAGGGATCAACTTTCACCTAAACTCGCGGCGTTATTTACGCCGGATGTGAACGAATATGTTATACGAAAAGTAAAACCGATCTGGCCGTCAGACAAGATGACGCTGGTTTCCAGGAAAGAAAGCGATGGAATCACGGTGTCGCGTTACCGAATCGTGAAAGGCGACGAGAGTCGCATTGTCCGTTTTGGGTTGGGAGCAGACGGAAAAGTTGCGACGATAGGATTTCAACCGGATCCTGACGTGCGATGAGTTTTAATCTGCGGCTTGAGGATCGCTCATAGAGCCCAAGCGGCGGACCTACAGTCACGTGCCACCAACAAAGCGATATACAATGCCGGTCAACACGTCGAGGGGTTTTGTGACCGCTGAAAAAATGTTTTCGCCGCGCGAAGCGTCGAAGGTGCTAGGCATCAGTTATGCCACGCTGAAGTTATGGATCTATAAGGGCAAGCTTCGAACCATCAAGACCGCGGGTGGCCATCACCGCATCCCCGAGAGCCAGCTCGACAAATTCCTGCACAGTGCAAGTGACAAGGGTGAAGTAGCTACAAAGCGTACCGGCTTTCGCAATATCAGCGGCCGCAATCAACTCATCGGGCGGGTGACGGATATCAAGATCAGCGGACTGATCGCGCAGGTAAGTCTCTCGATTGGCGGCCAGCACATTACTTCCATCGTGACCTCCGACGCGGTGCGTGAGATGCGTCTCAAGGTCGGCGACAAGGCAGCGGCGCTCATCAAATCAACGGAAGTTATGATCTTGCGCGCTTGATCCGTGTCACCAAGGCAAATCTTTTTTAATCGTAGCCGTTGACGCGATATTTTAGCGGATCCAGCCGCCAGCCAGGACGCGATCGCCGTCATAGAGAACGGCGGCCTGGCCGGCAGTGATAGCGCGCTGCGAATTGTCGAAGACCACGCGGGCAGTTGTGGCGTCAAGAGCTTGCACGGTGGCAGAAGCGGGTTCGTGCTTGTGGCGAATTTTTACCTCGGCGCTTAGTGGCGCGGCCGGCATTTCGCACGACACCCAATTTACGTTCGCGATTTCGCATGTGGTTTTGTGCAGCGCCTGATCCTCGCCGACCACCACGCGATTTGTTTGTGCGTCGATGCTTATTACATAGAGCGCTTTTCCCGTCGAAAATCCCAAACCTTTTCGCTGGCCGACGGTAAATTGATGAACGCCGTCATGATGCGCCAGCACCTCACCGTTTTCTGTGACGATATCGCCACCAGCGGATGAGCGCGAAATGTTTTGTTCGCTGGCGTATGCGTGAATGAATTGCACGTAATTCCCGCTGGGGACGAAGCACAGCTCCATGCTCTCGGGCTTTTCTGCTACCGGGAGATTTACCCGGCGAGCGACCTCGCGTACTTCCTCCTTGGTTAGTTCGCCAAGAGGAAATTCGCTGTTGGACAGCTGCTCCTGGGTCAGACCCCACAGAAAATAGGATTGATCTTTGCTTGCATCGCGGGCGCGAAGAAGTTCCCAGCGTCCGGTTGCCTCGTTTTTGCGGATGCGCGCGTAGTGGCCGGTGGCCAGCCGGGCCGCGCCGATTTGCCGCGCCATGCGAAGCAACGGATCGAATTTAATGTCGGTATTGCAATTGGTACAGGCGATGGGCGTGCGGCCGGAGAGATATTGATCGACGAACGGGCGGATGACGCGAGATTCAAACTGGTCCTCGAAATTCACCACGTAGTGAGGGAAATCGAGATGCTGTGCGACGCGCTTGGCGTCGTAGACGTCGTCGATAGAGCAGCAGCGGTGTTGCGCCGGGCCCGCGGATTGCAGTGTTGGTAGGCGGCGCTGATTCCATAACTGCATGGTGAGACCAATAACGGTGTGGTTTTGCTCCTGCATTAATGCGGCGACTACCGAGCTGTCGACACCGCCGCTCATGGCTACAGCGACGACCTCGGCGGTCGTGTCGGTTGCCCGGCTCACGGAATCGGATTGGAGTTCGACATTCATTATTTTCAAGTGCCATACATATTGTACTGGAAGAATGCAACCGGTGTGCTGCAACTGCCTGCGGATTCGTGGTTAGTTTCTGGAGGACATTTCCTTCGGGTAGTTAGGCGAGATTTGGCGGAGCTGTTCGACCGCTTGCGGAATCGCCAGGAGGGCGGCATCGATTTCCTCGCGAGTAGTGTGGCGGCCGAGGCTGAAGCGCAGGCTGCTGCGGGCCTCCGCGGGAGTGAGACCGATGGCGGTTAAAACATGTGACGGTTCGACTGCCCCGGAAGAGCACGCGGAGCCGGTCGAACACGACATGCCTTTGAGATCAAGAGCGATCAGCAGGGCTTCGCCATCGACACCGGGAAAAAGAATGTTGGTGGTGTTGGGCGTGCGAGGCGCAGTGGCAGCGTTGACGCGTGATTGTGGAATGCGTTGGAGCAGGCCGCGCTCGAGATCGTCGCGCAGCGCGGAGATGCGTGTCGCATCGTGCTCGAGTGCTGCTGCAGCAAGTTCCGCAGCTTTTCCAAAACCTACAATGCCGGCAACATTTTCGGTGCCGGGACGGAAGCCGCGCTGGTGGTGACCACCGAAGAGGAACTGGCGCAACGGTGTGCCACCGCGGACGTACAGGGCGCCGATCCCTTTGGGTCCGTAAATTTTGTGAGCGGAGAGGGAAAGCAGATCGACTTGCAAAGCGTCCACGTCGATCGGTAATTTGCCGGCCGATTGCACCGCGTCAGTATGGAAATAAATGTCGGCCTCCGCCGCGATACTGCCGATTTCTTCGAGAGGCTGCACCGTGCCAAGTTCATTGTTGGCGTGCATCACGGAGACGAGACTCGTGTCAGGTAGGTCGCGAAGGAGATCGCGCAGATGTTGCGGATTGATTAGTCCATCGCGATTGGCGGCGAGATAACCGACGGTAACCCCGCGGGCGGCTAAGGCCTGGCAGGTGTTGAGTACCGCTTCATGTTCGATGACCGTGGAGATGAGATCTGCTTCCGCGTAATTCGTCGGATTGAACATGCCGAAGATGGCGTGATTGTCTGACTCCGTGCCACCGCTGGTGAAAACAATTTCCTGGGGATGGGCGTTAATTAAGGCGGCTACTTGTTCGCGTGCGGTTTCCACGGCGGAGCGGGCTTTTTGCCCGGTCGTGTGAATGGAAGCGGCGTTGCCAAATTCCCCGGAGAAGAAGGGGAGCATGGCTTCCAGAACAGCCGGCTCTAC
>Ga0307479_10002152_pt1 | contig 17893 bp, 16 predicted proteins | sample atmos_gasesECM4C_FD_203743 | JGI IMG/M metagenome (GOLD analysis project Ga0307479, IMG submission 203743) | Hardwood forest soil microbial communities from Morgan-Monroe State Forest, Indiana, United States - atmos_gasesECM4C_515 | ecosystem: Environmental > Terrestrial > Soil > Temperate... | reverse complement strand
TCTTCCGCTGAGAGCAAAGAGCCATTTCGCACCAGCGCGGAAAGGCGCTCCATGCCGAATTCTTCGCCAAACCGGTTTTCTGCCTCAGTGACTCCGTCGGTGTAGAAAACCAGTACATCGCCGCCAGTAAGGTCAGCTGAGGCCAGTTTGCAGGCCTTGTCTGGAGACAGCCCGATAGGTGGGCAGGACGAGTCCAGGCGCGTGAGCGTGCCCGTCTTCGCTTGGAACAGAAGTGCGGGATTGTGGCCACAGTTCACGTAGCGGATCGTCCGCTTGTGCGTGTCGATTTCCGCAATCAGTAACGTCACGTACCGCTCGGGATCCGACACGGCGCCGATCTCGGTATTCAGCCGTTCCACTTGTTCAAGCATGTTTCGGTCACGATTCGCCTCAAGCCGCATGGCAGCCGCGGTCGCGGACATTAAGAGGGCCGCTGGAACACCTTTTCCGGCTACGTCGGCAATCACAACCTGGATGGTATGCGCATCGATGGGAATGTAGTCGTAGTAATCCCCGCCCACGCCCCGCTCGGGCTGCATCATGCCCGCTATTTCCAGTCCGGCAACGTCCGGTTTGCGCAGGGGAAGAAATAAACGCTGGACTTGCGCGGCCAGTTCCATGTCCTTGAGAAGGTCATCCCGCTGCTGCTGAATGGTATTGGCAAGTGCTTCTCGCTGCTCGATATACCGCCGGATCACGTAAACAACGAAGGCGAAGCACAACATCGCCGAAACATTGTGGAAGATCCGTAGCCCCGGATTGATGCTTCGCGGAGAGTAATAATCATGGAACAGGATGCAAGCAGCGATGAGGCTGTAGCTGACCGCCTTGCGCAGAAAAATAGCAGCCACGGAAACGGGGAGGATGTACAGGTATACGAGCGAAATCGAAACCACAAGATGGTCGGCATACGCGACCGCGCTAATGGCTCCCAGGACCAACACAAGCGGCAGCCACGCCGGTCCACTGGAAGCCACATCCTTCCGCAGGAGGGACAGCAATAGAAACCCCTTGCGAGGACCGCGCAACTCCGCAGGCCTCGGTTCTCGGACGATGCGATGTACTAGGTCACTCATTCAAAGAGAATTTTCGCCATCATCCCCTTGTCTTCGTGATTGAGGAGATGGCAGTGAAAGACGGACATGCCTCTGATTACGGGGTCGGTGAAGTCCATGACGACATCAACGGAGCCGCCGTATGGGACATTCACGGTGTCCAGCCACAACGGGTTCGCTATCGGCTTGTCGTTTTCGGCGTACGCCAGGAAATGGACTTGATGGATGTGCATGGGATGCAATTCACGAGTCGCATTGACGATCCTCCAATGCTGAAAAGACCCCACTCTTGCACGCACCATCGGAGCGGCGTCGAGTGTGAACATTTTCTCGTTGATGTAAAAGCCTTTCTTGTCTTCCGTGAACGTCGCGACAAATCGAGGAGGCGCTTTTTCCTCCGCCGTAAGGTCGAGCGTTTTGAGTTCAGGTTTGAGCGAACTCTTTGCACCCTTGGGCATTAAGTCTGGCGTCGACCGCGAAACAATATCCGCCAACACCATCGCTGGATTCGGATCGCCGTCTGGCCCGGTGTCCACGCAGTGAGAGATCAGGCGGTGTGGCGTGCCGGCTCCGGGACCTGTGACGATGGCTTCAAGCCTGCCTGCGGGCGGCAATAAAACGTGATCGACGATGCGCGTTCGGTGATTCGAATCATGCAGGGCGATGGGCATCCCGTCCATTGCCACGATTTCAAATGTTTGCCCCTCAAGTTGCAGATCTAGGTAGCGATCGGCCGAGGCGTTCACCACGCGCCAAAACTGCTGTTCGCCCATAGCGATTTCAATTTGGGGCCGTACGGCGCCGTTCACGGTCATGACCTCTTCTGGCTGCTCTGGCTCGGCACCACAAACATCCGAACTGAGGTCCACGCGCTGCTTCAAATCGGCGGACTGTACATCCTTGCCAACGGAACGCCCGCGCACAACCAGAACGCGCTCCGGCAAGCCGGCGAGCGCAGGGACATACGATTCTATTCCCTCAATCACCAGCGCCCCGGACATACCATCCAACGCTTGTCGGTAGCTCTCGCCATGAGGATGCGTGTGGTACCAATACAAGCCCGGAGGATGGTCTTTGGGAATTTGCACCCTATAGTGAAGCGCTTTCCCAGGCATGGCCAACATGGTCAAAACATCGTCCTGGGGAGAATCTGGAGAAACCGTCAGGCCGTGAAAATGCAAATTCGTCATGTCCATACACGGGCCAGCCAAGCACTTTTCCGGTGGCTTGACCGGAAGATCGTTGACGTAGTTGATCTTCAGTTCGTCTCCCGGTGACAGGCGCAAAGTCGGAGCATTTGGCTGCCCGTCAAAGTAGAAGGAGTTCTTTCCGTCGCTTGCGATTGCAGCGTGCAGTGTGAAGGAAAGGATATGGTGTCTAGCGCGAAGTTCCGGAGGATTCGGGAATTCGCTTGGCGGTTTCCCCGCAAATTCGAGCAAACAAACGACCGCGCCCGACACAACCATACTAGAAGCAGCGATTCGGGGAATGTATCCAAAGCCTGGCATTGACAACTTCCTAGGCGTCGCTCATTCCGTTTTGTGCCACGTCGAATCCGGATCGTAGACCGTCATCGCTTGTGCAAGCTTTGTCGTGTTGGGACCAAGATCCTTTTCGTAAATGGTTCCGGATGCGTCAACGATAAAAGTCATCACGCCCGAGGAGCGGTACTCGACGGGGTATGCTACAAAGGCAAATCCCGCAGTCATCTTCCCATCGACGATATAGTGCTTGGCTCCCCCAGGTGCATGTCGTCCCTGGCTAGTGAGAATCCGGAACATATATCCATTGAACGGGACATGCTCGCCAACTTGATCCGTTGGGAGATTTTGCCGTGCGTAAGCAATGAGAGGGTTTATCGGGCTATCGAACTCATCGCTAGCACCGTGCCAGTACAGACCGTTGTGCCGGCCTTCATCGCTGACCAGTTTCTGGGCGAATTGCTGCGGCACGTCGCGCGGCGGGCGTTCAAAATACTGCTTTTGCGCTTCGACCAACTGGCGGCACGCATCCTCGGCCGCAAGTTCATTTTTGCCTATGCGCCGGAACAGGATCTCGTCTTTGCCCGCGGCCGTATCGAAGAACCACGAACCGTGATTGTTCACCAAAGGAATCGGAAACGGCCAGTTTTCAGCTCCGATCACCAGCGTCGTGGTTCCGTTCGGCTCTTTGACGAATCGATGCATCTCCTGATATTTGACGACGAAGCTCGTGCGAGCATCCGCGTCTTCGTCGGGATCGCCTGACGACAGGATGTCTTTTCCGGCTGGTCCGAGAATACTTAACGGTGAAGGAGATTGTTCGCTCTGTGCCTGCATCGCGGCGAAGAGAGCGTTGCCGGCATCTTCGGGTGACGCAAAGGTCCGTTGTCCGGGCTGCTGCGCTATCAGTGACGCGGGCGAGCACCCCAAGGAAAGTGCCACCAAAAACGCCGCTAAAGATCGAATAAACCTTTTGCTTTCGATGTAAAAGCAATTTGAAATTCTCTGCAGCATGATGTTCTTCTCCATTCTGAAATTGTTGTGAGGGGGCTAGACGCTAAGAAACTGATCAACTAGCGTCGTCCGCCACCGCCGCGGCCTCCGTGGAAGCCGCCACCGCCAAAGCTCGACCGTCCCCGGGAGGCAAAACCTCGGGCATTTCCGCCATGATCAAAGCCGCTGAACGCCCCGGAGTGCGTTCCTGGCTGACCGTGAAAGTTAGTACCTCCGTGAATGCCCGAAGACCCGTGGAATCCGCCGCTGTGTCCAAAGCCGCCATGTCCGAAATTGCCGTGGTGGAACCCTTCATGACCGAAGTCTCGGCTGTGCGAGACGAAGGCGTGATGATCGAAGAATGGGCGACGGCCGTGCCAGTCATATCCCCAGTGGCCCCAGCCCCAGCCAAATCCCCCGAAGAAGCCGATACCAAATCCAACGCCAAAGGAAAGGCCCACGCCTTCCCAAAAAATGCCCGGCACGGGATACCACCCGGGGTATGCAACGATAGGTGCACCGTACACTAGCCAAGGGTCATAGGCGGGGACGTAGACTACCTCAGGGTTGGCAGGCTCAATGATGATCGTGCTGCCTTGCGTCGATACCTTCTCTTGTTCGTTGCTATTCAAATGGCCAGTCTTGTGTGCCTCTTGACGCAAGGTCTGCACCGCGTCCGATACGTCCTGGGGCTGATTCACATATGCCTCGCCAAGCGACGACGTCCAGGATAGGTTCTTGTCCATGTTTTCAAGAACCGAGGGAAATTGCGTCATGGCCTTTACGCTCGGATCCCAGTCCTGTTTGTCGACCTCTTTGGCCAGTTCTTCACCCTTCAGATTGGAGTGACCTTGCACCCAGCGTTCTGCCTCGACGATCTGGGTTGGATACGTGGAAGCGGCCAGAATTTGTGCCACCAAAGCGTCTGGATATAAGGCGATCGGCGCGACAAGTTGCTGCAACTCCTGGGGGGACTGTTTCGCGGCCGGCGCCGGCTGCTGTTCAGTCGATTGATTCACGGCAGCGTAGACATCCGTCTGCGCAGTGAATACCACCAGTGAACCGCAGAGAAGCACAATAAAAACCTGCTTGGAAAGCTTGAGAATGTTCATGGCAAATTCTCCAGTACTAACATTGAGACCATCTGCTACCGTTCAGAGTGCTGACGAACTTATTGGCCACGCAGCACGCCTGGCTCGATGTCATTACGGCGGGCCAGGTCTTCCAGGTCGTTGAGCCTTGCTTGCTGCTCCATTACTCTTTGCTGCAAAATCTCGATGCCGGCTTCGGGAGTGGTGGCGTAATCGTCGCCAACTAGATCTATACCGCCGGTTGCTTCCCTGAGACTTCGCGCGTCGTCGAGCGCCTGCTGGTAGTCACGAAGCTGAGCCTGCCTGTGTTCCAGTTCGTCGTGCAGCCTCGCTGCCTGCTCCGCGTACCATTCCGGGTCCCGCGTTTTGACGTATCCTGCAGGCAGAGATGCTGAGTTTGGCTCTTCTTTGTCGCTCTGACCTACGATAGAAATAAGGCCGAGACTATGGAGCGTTGCGAGATCGTCGTTCGTCCAAACGATCGGGTTGGGTCCGTCCGTCCCCGCGTGCGGCCTATTGGCCGCACGCAAAGGAAGGACCGTCGTAAGCAAAGCTAGCGAAAGGCAGACGCAGAAGTGGCGAATCATCGTCGTGCCCCTTACTTCTTCGGAGAACCTGGAGGGAAGTGCTTGAACATTTTGTCCACGCCCTTATCCAGATTCTTAATGTTCTTCTCAGAGTTGTTGGAGAGGGTGTCGCTTGCAGAAGCTCTCCAGACTAGTTGCTTGGTCTTGGTATCGAAGAGATCGACGACCACCGTGCCCACCTTGTACGTATCCGTAGTGGTCGTTGCCTCGCCGAAACCTCCACCACCAAAGCGCCTCCAACCCCAACCTCCTCCGAAGCCGTCGTAGAAAGTGTTCAAGGTTTGTTGATTGCGCGTGATCTCCATGGCTACAATGGATACATCGCCGCCGGAATCCACCTGCGTCCAGCCTTTTGCTGCCAATGCGGCATTGACGGCGGTCTTGATGCGATCGACGTCCAAGGGATCTTTTGTCTTAACCTGCTCCCACGAATAGGTCTTGTATTGCGCGAAGTTTGTGCTTCGATCGCAATCGGTCTTCACCTGTTGTGCTGACGAGTTGGCCGCGAATAAGAACATCGTTCCGATCAAGACGAATGCGATTCTTTGCAACTTCATATTTCCTCCTTTTTTAAATGCCGAGATAAAGTTTTTCGTGCGAGGAAAAGTGGTGTGCCCGCACGCAGCACTGCTGTTCGGGCGAGCCATTAGTGTCCTCGCTGTCCGGCGCGATGCGCCGTCACATGTGCTTGGGGTTCCGAGGCGGCTTGACTGACCTTCTTCTCGTAGCGGGACTCGAGCACCTGGCTGCCGCTTGGGTTGCCTTCGTCAAACAACTCCGCAAGGAAGTAACGATTTCCGTACTTGTTGAAGATTAATTCGCTCTTTGTCGGTGTGGAGCTGCTATCTGCCTCTTGGACATCGAAAAGAGCGGATAGAGATCCGTCGGCGCTGGTGATTTCCATGACGGTCAGGTCGGAGCTGTCGAGCATGTGGATGCGGTACTCACCCGCCGGCAGTTTCGCGTTGCCCGCATGGAACTGGAATGGAATATTCACTTCAAGGTCTCCAATGATTTGCGCCTCTGCCCTACTCGCATGAACTGCAAGACCGAAAGCTAAGGCGATAAACAACGGCAACAAGTGCCGTCTTACTACCCCGGCTACATGAGAGTTGCCGGTAGTTTCCGTGAACATCATGATTTCTCCTCGTTTCTGTCGCCGCGAGAGAACCGCTGTCGAGCGACGCGCCTGAAATAGGCAACATGTCTGCCAAACGTCGCTGGTCGTAAGTGACGGAAAATACACGCGGACTGCGAGAGATGCGAGAGTGGGCATGCCAGCCGACTAAACAACCCGTCCACGTGCTGGCAGTCCAGGCAAGGTGATTTGCCGATTGTGTTTTGAACGGCTAAGGAGTTTCAGTCCACCGGGGGGTAAGCGTCCATGCGCGCGACCGCGAACTCAGCCAATTGGCGCGCCGGTCGCCGCATCCCTTGCAGCTTTCTATCCAGGAATTGGCTCTCTGTTCGGTCGCGAGATGCCCAGCTTCTGCATGCGGAAATACAACGTAGACCTTTTGATACCCAATCGTGCAGCCGCTCCGTTGGGACCGGCGACAACCCACCGTGTCTGCTCAAGAGTCTTGAGTATGTGGTCTCGCTCCGCTTCTTCCAGCGTAACAGCCCCTTGGCACTCCGTCGCCGCGGGAGTTTCCAGGGTCGACAGGGGAGGTCGTAGGACATTTCCCGAGCTAAGGATTACACTTCGCTCGATAAAATTCTGCAGCTCGCGAATGTTCCCAGGCCACGGGTACGAGGTCAGTTCAGACATTGTTTCTGGGGAAATATGGTCGATTTGCTTCCCCATTCGATCTGCATAGATCTCCACAAAGTGTTCCACCAACGCCGGAATATCGTCGCGACGCGCCCGCAACGGCGGGAGTGGAATTGGAAACACGTTCAAGCGGTAGTAGAGGTCGCTTCGAAATTCGTTGCGCTTTGTCATGTCCACCAAGTTTCGGTTGGTCGCGGCCACCAGCCGAACGTCCACTTGATGAGTCCGAGTGCTGCCCAACCGTTCGAACTCCTGTTCCTGTAGGACCCGCAGCAGTTTGGGCTGCAAGGCCGGAGGGATATCGCCCACTTCATCCAGAAACAGCGTCCCTTTGTCGGCCAGCTCGAAACGACCAATCTTTTGCGCTATGGCTCCGGTGAACGCCCCTCGCTCATGACCAAAAAGCTCGCTTTCCAGTAGATCGAAGGGAATGGCAGCGCAATTCAATTTTATGAATGGGCGTCCGCATCGTGCGCTCAGATTGTGAATTGCACGGGCAATCAGTTCCTTCCCGGTGCCTGTTTCTCCCTGGATAAGCACCGTGGACTGCGTAGGCGCAACGCGTTCGACCTGTTCGAGTACCGCTTCTAAGGCAGGACTATTCCCTATGATCTGCTCGAATCTCCGCGGACTACGATCGTGATCGACGGATCCCAATGTTGCCACAGCTGCCACGAAGGACCTCCTTGCTCACTTCACGCTTCCTTAGTGGGTTCAACTTTCCAGAGCAGCCCGAACACTCTCGAGCAGTGCTTCGTCGTTGAACGGTTTTGCCATAAATTCCACTGCGCCGCCGCGCAGCGCCTGCAGCCTCATTTTTTCGTCCCCGTGTGCGGTGATGAAGATGATCGGAATCCTGCAACGTTCGGCGTTCAGCTTGGCCTGTAGCTCCAGACCGGACATTCCCGGCATACGGATGTCCGCGATCAAACATGCGGTCTGGCGGTGTTGGCCGGATTTCAGGAATTCTTCTGCCGAGGCGAACGATTGTGCAGTCATTTCGGCGCTCTTCAGCAAGCCTTGCAGTGCGCTGCGCATCGAATCGTCATCATCGACAATTGCTACTAGTTTGGTTTTACCTTGAGTGGCCATGGCTGAAATCTAGCAGTCTCAGAAAAGCAGCGCAATTATACTTTGGTATGAGGGCTTGAACGTCGCCGCGATCACAGGCGCGGGCACAAATTTCAGAGGCCCGACCAAGTGACAGTGAAAGTGTCGCGCCGAGGAACTCGCTCCTGTGCTAGCAGCGAGTTGCCGTTTGCTCTACTTTTTGCCTGGTGAAAGCTCCAGTTTCGCCGCCATTCTAACCAATTGCGCCAGCGAATCCGCCTGCATCTTTCGCATTACATGGCCGCGATGGATCTTCACTGTGATTTCGCTGGTCCCGAGATCAGAAGCTATTTGCTTATTGAGCTTGCCAGAAACCACTAGGTCCATGACTTCGCGCTCGCGTGCGGTCAGCGTCGCATAGCGTTTTCGCAACTCGACAAGATTACTCTGCTGTTGGCGCGTCACACGGTCGCGTTCCAAAGCCTGGTGGATTGCGTCCAGCAAGTCCTGGTCGTGGAACGGTTTGGTCAGAAACTCCACGGCCCCCGATTTCATTGCCTTCACTGACATAGGAATATCTCCATGACCAGTGATGAAGACGATCGGGATCGAGACGCCAGCGTCAGCTAACTCGCGCTGCAAGTCCAAACCGTTTACGCCAGGAAGGCTCACGTCCAGAACCAGGCAGCTTGGTCCGTCCGGGGGCTGGCTCCGCAGGAATTCTTCCGCCGTTCCAAACGATGCGCACCGTAAACTGGTCGATTTCAACAGTCCTTGGATCGCCGCACGCACGCCTGCATCGTCGTCAATGACGAACACCGTAGGAGCCTTCGCGGGCGTCATCAGCGCGCCTCGGCCTTGGCGGGTAGCGTGAAACAAAAGCTTGCGCCGCGGGGGCAGTTGGCGGCAGCCCACAAGCGGCCACCATGCGACTCAAGAATGGAACGGCTGATCCGAAGTCCCATGCCCGTGCCATCGGGCTTAGTAGTAAAAAATGCATCGAAGATCCGGTCGGACTGCTCCGGGGGGAGCCCTATGCCGGTATCACTGATCGAAACCAGTACTTGCTCGTTTTCCGCTTGGTGCGACTTGATGGCCAACTCCCGTGTTCCGTCTACGTTCTTCATCGCGTCGATGCCATTGATCATCAGGTTCATCAAAACCTGCTGCAATTGCACACGATCGCCCATGACTTGCGGAAGGCCCGCGGCCAGTTCCGTCCGGACTGACATGTCGTCTGGCATTGCTTCGCTCTGTAGGAGGACGATCGTCTCGCGAATAACCTCGTTTACATCGATCAAATCCCGAGTCGCAACGCTCTTTTTAAACAGCAGGCGTGTCCGGCTGACGATTTCCGCAGCACGGGCTGCATCTTTGGCGATCCTCGATGCAGCTTCGCGCGCCTCTTCCACATCGGGGCGATCGCGAGCAAGCCAGCGCAGACACGTATTGGCGTTCGTTAAAGCCGCGGTAATCGGTTGATTCACCTCGTGCGCCAGGGAAGCGGTCAGCTCTCCCATCGTCGTTACCCGGTTCACGCGGGCGAGGTCTGCATGTGCTTGTCGCAGTCTCTCCCGCTCTTCCTCCGCCTGTTTGCGCTCTGTGACGTCTATGGATGTGCCGACGTATTCAAGGACACCGCCAGATAGGTCACGAACGGGATGACCGGTCGAGCGGACGTACCTAATTGCTCCATCTCGAATGATTCGGAATTCGACGTCAAAGTCGCGGCCTTCCTCCGGCTTTTCAACAAAAACTTCCTGGCGCACTCTATCTCGATCGTCTGGATGAACTCGCTGGTAAAACGCCTCGTCTGACGGTATCCCTCCTTCCGGGTCGAATCCAAATAACCGGTAATTTTCCTGTGACCAGTAGACACTTTGTCGATCCGTCGCGTTCCACGCCCAACTGCCCGTGCCGGTCAACCTCTGTGCTTCCGCTAGATAACCCTCGCTCCGCCGCAACGCTTCTTCCGCCTGCTTCCTTGCCGTGACGTCCATCACCGCTCCAACAAACTTGACCCTGCCCGATCCATCGTTCAAGGCATGCGCCACAACGTGGACATATTTGACGGAGCCACCTGGCATTAGCAAGCGATGTTCAAAATCAAAGTCCTTCTCGTCCCGCGCCGCCCGCTCGATGGTCTGTTGCACGAGACCTGCGTCTTCCGGATGAACCCTTTGGAGAATAAGTTCTACGGTCGGTTTCGTCGTTCGGTCGTACTGGAAAATTCGAAAAGATTCTTCGGACCAGATGATGTCGCCGGTGGAAATCCTCCAGCCAAAACTGCCCGTGTGGCTTAATCGCTGTGCTTCCGATAAATATGCCTCGCTCTCCTGCAGCTTCTCTTCCTGTACTTCCAAGGTCTGGGTAGCGAATCGCCTGTCAACCCAGGACGTCAGCAGAGCCAAGCCAAGGACGATAAAGGTGACGGCGGCAATTCCGGCGGTGCCAAGTGTGGAGATGCTTACCGCATGAGACAGGTCCTTCGGCATGCTGGAGGGAACGAAACTGGCGGCGGCCATGCCAGTGTAATGCATCACGGGGATCGCCGCCCCCATCACGACGGCTCCGGCTAATTTTTCCCAGCCGATCCCCGTTTTCTCATCTCGAAAGTGAAAGGTAATCCATAGCGCAGCGAGAGAAATCAGAACCGCGAACACGACGGACAGGACGACGACATAGGAATTAAACTGGCATATCGCAGGTAAACGCATCGCGGCCATGCCGATGTAATGCATGCTTGCTATACCCGCACCCATCAGGACACTTCCGGCGAGCGCTCGGAACCAACTCATTTTCTGCCGGCTCACCACGCCCAGCGCAACGACCGAAGCGAGAATGGCCGCGACCCAGGACACTAAAACGGTCGGCCAATGGTAGGCCACGGGAATCGGCAGGATGAACGCCAGCATCCCAATGTAGTGCATGGACCAAATGCCAGTCCCCATCGCACCAGCCCCACCCAGTAGCCAAACCGCGCGAGTCCAACCGCCCACGGCAGTTACGCGACCTGCAATATCCAGAGCAGCGTACGACGCAAACATGGCGATCAACACGGAAAGTGCCACGAGTGCGTAGTTGTACGAGCCAACCAAGTTCACGGCAGCCATGGGCCTCCGTCTGGTTGCGACGCGGCGAACAATCGGCCACGCATTTCCTCTGAGGCCTCAACGTATCGCTCGATCGGAGTAATAAGTCCGGCGAAAATCCGCTGATCCGGTTTCCTCGTATCCCGAATCGCATCTTCATAGAGAGGATCGAGGTTTGGAGCCTCGCTGTCGCTCATTGCGACCCGCTCGATTAAATCAACGGGTCTCGGAATACTGCCGGTTGGCTCGGTCGGTATCGTGATTCGCGCAGCCTTGCCCATACCTGCCGCCTTGCTCAAAGCTTAATTGAGCTCTATGTTGTGAACAACATAGGTCGACTACTTTCTCCATCTCATCAAGTAGCGCGCTTTTTGGCCATTCGCGTGGAATTCCAAGCCGTCTTCGAGATGGACGTTCGCGCTGTTTTTGCTCGTCCCGGACTCCGGAGTCATTTACTTATGAAGCAGGCCGAGAAACCTCGGGCGTTCACGGGCTTAACCCTTTGCCTCGATTTTGGCGGGCAGAGCAAAATGAAAACTTGCCCCGCCCGGCGAGTTGCCTGCCGCCCACAAGCGCCCGCCATGCGACTCAACGATGGAGCGGCTGATGCGAAGCCCCATGCCGGTCCCGTGAGGCTTCGTGGTAAAAAATGCGTTGAAGATCTGGTCCGCCTCCTGTGGAGGAAGCCCTATGCCGCTATCGCTGACCGATACCAGAACTTCTTCTTTCTCAGTCCTCTGGGATTTCACCGCTAACTCCCGCGCTCCATCCACTTCCTTCATCGCATCGATGCTGTTCACTATGAGGTTCATCAGCACCTGTTGCAATTGCACTCGATCTCCTACGATTCGGGGGAGATCCGCGGCTAGCTCCAGCCTGACGGTTATGTTGTATCGTGTGGCCTCGCCGCGCAAGAGGACGATCATCTCTCGAATCGCTTCGTTTACGTCCACCACCTCCCTTTGCGCAGTTCCCTTCTTAAAGAGCAGGCGAACCCGACTAATTATGCCCGCTGCGCGCGTTGCATCTTTGACGATTCTTGACGCCGCCTCGCGCGCCTCTGCTACGTCGGGGTGATCGCGCGTAAGCCAGCGCAAGCAGGTATTGGCGTTGGTGACTGCTGCCGCAATCGGTTGATTCACCTCGTGAGCCAGGGAAGCGGTCAGCTCTCCCATGATCGTCACCCGGCTGACGCGCGCTAGCTCCGACTGCGCCTGACGCAGCGCTTCTTCCGCCTGCTTGCGCTCAAGACTCTCTGTCTGCAACGCCTCGTTGGTGCTCTGGAGTTCTTGCACTGTCTTTCTCAGGTCGTCACGCGTGCGCCGGAGCGATTCCATGGCGCTTCTTTCGGCGGCGCTCAGCGACCCGACAAACACGGCCGACACTGTAAATATGACAAGACGCGGTATTTCTTCGGCCTTTAGACCCAACGAATGGATCGGAGGCAGGAAGTAATAATTGAAAGCGAGAACGGAGAATGCTGTCGCCAGCAATCCCGGCCCGATTCCGCCGAACCACGCACTCAATATCACGGAGCAAAGAAAAAGTGACACGGGAGCATCTTGCAAATGAACCGCCGGCAACCGTGAAATGATTAGGGCCGCGGAGACCGAGAGAATAGCAATCCCATATCTCCAAATTGCCGGCGGCTTGCGCCACAGAAGAGGGTTGGACCTGGGCACTTCTGCTCCTGGCATTGCAGGATGTCGCTCATTGCAATCCAAAATCCTAACACCAGACCGTATCTTGCTTCGACCCCATCGCTTGTGCGGTACGTATCAGTCGGTCCTGCACACCTGCCAGCTCTCCGCTTGTCCAGTGCAATGGATGCCATGCCAACAGCCCGACAGTGTTGCGACTATTGACACTGGCGAGCCGCGCTCGAACTGGCCTATCCCCCATTCCATTAGCCACTTTTGATTCGTGATCGTTACGCTGAGCCTTTGGCACGCGAATTGCCCTCGTAATGGCGACCGGCATTTTCCTATGAATAGATTCCGCAGTGAGCAAGAAACAGCGACGCCAGACCAGCAGGCGGGGCGCAGATAGGAGTACAACGATGAAAACTGTATCCATCCTCAATTGGTATCACATTCTGCGTGTGCAGCATCAGTGGACGATATTCCAGGCCATTCGATATGCCCTGTGGCTGACCCGCTAGTTCGTTTCTCTGCGTCGAAGTTTTCTCCTGGAGGCTATCAGCGGTCGTGAGTTAAGCGGGCGCTCGTATCGAGCGGTTTCGCTCGGCGGACTTCCTCTGGTAATCCGGCGGCTGGCTATTCCAGGTGAATCAGGTGAAAGCCTTGATTGGAGTTCGATATCTACCCAAATCCAATGGTCGAAGTAATCTAGAAGCTTTCGAGAGCCGCGGCTTCGGTTGCATACGTCTCGAAGATCTTTGTCAGGCGCACGTATTCTAGTGCTTGCTTGAATTTTGGGCCGAGATTAGAGAGCTTCAGGCGCCCGCCTCTCGCCTTTGTCGTTCGATGCGCCTCGATCAGCGCACCGAGTCCGGCGCTATCCACATAGTTGACGTGTTCCAGATTTACGACAATCCCTGTAATGCCGGTTGAGAGAAGATTCTCAACAGTCGAACGAAATCCGCTGCTTTCGTCCCCGAGCACAAGTCGCCCTTTTAGTTCCAGGACACAGACTCCTTTGACCTCACGCTGTGTTATTTCTAATGGCACGCAGTGACTCCCCTTGAGGCGAATCGGTTCGACCTATCCGTTCATGACGCGTGCAAGTCCACCCATTGCGCGTTGCGACGAGAAGACTCCAGAGTGGCGGTGATGAAGCGCATACCCTCGACACCATCTTCCACGTTCGGCACCAGCAGAGATGCCGGAGAAGGCTTGCGCCCTGACTGGCGTGCGGAAATTTGCTCCGCTAGATCCGTGTACAGCTGCGCGAAAGCTTCCAAGTAGCCCTCGGGATGTCCCGCGGGTATGCGGCTAGCGTGCGCGGCAACGTCAGATTTCCCTCCGGGACCCAGGCGCGAAATGATTTCCGGCGGATTTCCGAGGCGAGTGAAGCGCATGGTGTTGGGCTCTTCCTGTTGCCACTCCAAACCAGCCTTGTCGCCGTAAACGCGCAAGCGGAGATTGTTGCCGTTTCCCGTGGCGACTTGACTGGCCCAGAGCATCCCCCGCGCACCGCCATCGAAGCGCAACAGGATTTGCACATTGTCGTCGAGCCGGCGCCCCGGAACAAAAGTGCTGAGATCCGCGGCGACTTGGCGGCATTCCAGGCCAGTCACAAAGGAGGCGATGTTGTACGCGTGCGTGCCAATATCGCCGAGGCAACCCGCAGGGCCGCTTTGCGCGGGATCGGTGCGCCACGCGGCTTGTTTCTGGCCGGTCTGTTCGAGTGGCGTCGCCAGCCAGTCTTGCGCATATTCCACTTGGACCACGCGAATTTTCCCGAGTTGCCCTTCGGCGACCATTTGCCGTGCTTGGCGGACCACAGGATATCCCGTGTAGTTGTGCGTGAGACCGAAGATCAGGCCGGTTCGGCGGACAATCTGCGAGAGGTCAATCGCCTCTTGAAGCGTGGTGGTGAGGGGCTTGTCACAAATAACGTGGAAGCCAGCTTCGAGGAAGGCTTTACACATCGCGTAGTGAAGATTATTGGGAGTCACAATGGAGACGGCATCGATTCGGTCCGGACGCTTTGCTTCAGCGGCGGCCATTTCCGTGTAGCTGCCATAGGCGCGATCGCCCCCAATGTGAAGCTCCTGCGCACCGGAACGGCTGCGCTCCGGGTCCGACGAAAGCGCCGCCGCCACCAACTCGTAGCGGTCATCGAGGCGAGCGGCAATGCGATGCACGGCGCCGATAAACGCGCCGGGGCCGCCGCCCACCATGCCCAGCCGGAGGCGGCGATTACTTGTCTCAGCTGCATTTTTTGCACTCATAAAACTAGTCTTAAGTGGACTAGCTCAAACTAGTCTAAATTAGACTAGACCGAGCATTCGCCGGTTCGCGGCTTGATCAGCGGAGGATTTTGCGAAATCCTCGAACGAAGTATCGGCCGCCTGGATGATGTGATGGGCGATGAAGGGCGCGCCTTCCGCCGCTCCTTGCTCGCTGCTCTTGATGCAGCATTCCCATTCCAAAACGGCCCAGCCCGGAAAATCGTACTGAGTCAGCTTGGAGAAAATTCCCCGAAAGTCGACCTGCCCATCGCCAAGCGAGCGAAAGCGCCCGGCGCGATCGAGCCAGGGCTGATAACCGCCATACACCCCCTGGCGTCCTGACGGGTGAAATTCCGCGTCTTTGACGTGAAACATTTTGATGCGCTCGTGATAGAAATCAATAAATTCCAGATAATCGAGCTGCTGCAGCACAAAGTGACTCGGGTCAAACAAGAGATTGCAGCGCCGGTGATTCCCAAGACGTTCCAGGAACATTTCAAACGTCACGCCGTCGTGAAGGTCCTCTCCCGGATGAATCTCAAAGCACAGATCGATTCCCGCCTCATCGAATGCGTTCAGGATGGGTCGCCAGCGAGCAGCTAGTTCGTCAAACGCGGTTTCGATCAATCCGGCGGGACGCGGCGGCCACGGGTACATATAGGGCCACGCGAGCGCGCCGGAAAAAGTGACGTGCGCCTTCAGTCCCAGATTTACGGAGGCCTTAGCGGCCAGGCGGAGTTGCTCGACGGCCCAGGCTTGCCGCGCCCGAGGATTTCCGCGGACCGCTTCCGGCGCGAAACTATCGAATCCGAGGTCGTAAGCCGGATGCACGGCAACCAATTGCCCTTGCAGATGCGTGGAAAGCTCGGTGACTTGCACACGGTGTCCGGATAAGGCCGCAACCAAATCGTCACAATACGCCTTGCTGTCGGCGGCGCGTTGCAAATCGAATAAACGCGCATCCCAGGTGGGAATCTGCACGCCTTTGAAGCCAAGACTGGCGGCCCAGCTCGCCATGCTCTTCAAATTATTAAAGGGAGGCTGGTCGCTTGCGAACTGCGCTAGGAAGATTGCCGGTCCTTGGATAGTTCTCATCCAGGTATCTACCCCCAAATGCAACCGAGCATACTAATACGTTTTGAGCGAATTGCGTGGCACTAAATGCCGTACCGCACAATTTTTGGGCGGGTGCGAACTAATTCCAAGTCTCTAGCATCTACGCTTAGAGCCGATGCGTTATTTCTGCCTTACCTGTGATTACGATGGAACCATTGCGCACGATGGGAGATGTGCGCCGAGCACGGTCAAGGCGCTAAAGCGGGTTGCGGAGTCGGGGCGCAAGTTAGTGCTGGCCACGGGACGAACCTTACCCGAACTCATCGAAGTCTTTCCTGAGATTTCGATTTTCGACCGGGTCGTCGCGGAAAACGGCGCGGTTCTCTATGGTCCGGCGAGCCGCGATCAGAAAAGCCTTTGCGAAAGGCCGGATGACGAGTTCGTACAAGAGCTGAAGCGGCGCGGAGTGTCCCCTCTGCAAGTGGGGCAATGCATTATCGCGACCTGGCATCCGCATGAATCCACCGCTCTGGAAGTAATTCGCGAGCAAGGGCTGGAGCTTCAAGTAATTTTTAACAAGGACGCCGTTATGGTGCTGCCCTCCGGCGTGAACAAATGGAGCGGCCTCAAGGCAGCCCTCAACGAACTTCACTTATCGCCCCACAACACCGTCGGTGTTGGCGATGCGGAGAACGATCACGCGTTTCTTCGCATGTGTGAATGTAGCGTGGCTGTCAATAACGCCCTGCCCTCAGTGAAGGAACGCGCCGATTTGGTTACAACGCAATCTCACGGCGAAGGGGTCGAGGAACTCATCGAGAAAATTCTAGCAGAGGACCTACAAAGCCTCGCGCCACGGTTGAAACGACACCATATCCTTCTGGGACGCACGGAGACGGGCCAAGAGGTTTCGCTGCCTCCCTATGGGTCACGCCTGCTGGTCGCCGGACCTTCTGGGGGAGGCAAGTCCACGACGGTCTCCGCGATTGTTGAACGGCTGATAGAGCACAAATATCAGGTGTGCCTGTTCGATCCGGAAGGCGACTACGACGAATTCGAACAACTCGTGACGCTCGGCGGCCCACAGCGGGTACCCGCAGCGTCAGAAATTCTGGAGGTGCTGAACACGCGCGAGCAGTCCATGAGCGTCAACTTGCTAGGTGTCCCGGTGGCGGATCGTCCGTCGGTATTTTTGAGTTTGCTTTCGAGAATTCAGCAATTGCGCACGCAAACGGGCCGGCCACACTGGCTGATCATCGACGAAGCGCATCACTTGCTGCCAGCGACGCTGGAGTCCGCGAGTCTCGCAATCCCTAAAGAGCTGTCAAGTTTTGCGCTCGTCACCGTACACCCGGACAAGGTCGCGCGTGCCATCATGAGCTCGATCAATGGCCTGATCGCCATCGGGCCGGATCCGGCGGCGCTCATTTCGCAGTTCAGCGCCGGGGCAGGGAAGGATTTAGCTCCCGCGACATTGCCGACACCGCCATCCGAAGCCGGTCAAGTCGTCATTTGGATGATTCACGAATCGTCCGGGCCGACCAAAGTGCTTGTGGAGCCTGCCAAAGTGGATCTGCGGCGTCACCGACGCAAATACGCGGCCGGCGAACTCGGTGAAGACAAAAGCTTTTATTTTCGCGGCCCGCAAAAGAAACTCAATTTGCGCGCCCAGAATATGAATCTATTTGCGCAACTCGCCGAAGGCGTGGACGACGAAACCTGGAATTTTCATCTCAGAAATGAGGACTATTCCCGTTGGTTGCGCGAATCCGTTAAAGATCGCGAGGTTGCCGACGAA
>Ga0307479_10002150_pt1 | contig 17907 bp, 14 predicted proteins | sample atmos_gasesECM4C_FD_203743 | JGI IMG/M metagenome (GOLD analysis project Ga0307479, IMG submission 203743) | Hardwood forest soil microbial communities from Morgan-Monroe State Forest, Indiana, United States - atmos_gasesECM4C_515 | ecosystem: Environmental > Terrestrial > Soil > Temperate... | reverse complement strand
CCGAGAGCTTTCCCCAGACCTCGGTGAGCACGTGGCGGGTGAGCGCGGTCTCCTCGGGGCACGCAGCGCGATCCACGGCCCTCTCGGTGTCCTCGTCGTGCGCCCACGGGTGGCGCCGGCGCCGTCGCAGCTCCTCGAAACAGACGCTCCTGGCCACCGTGACCACGTACGGGCGTAGGTCTCCGTGCAGCCGGTCGGCGTTGCGCGCCACCCGCACGAACGTCTCCTGGACAGCGTCCTCGGCGTCGGCGCGGTCGCGGAGGATGGCGTGGCAGAGCCGGAAGACCTGGAGGCAGTGTGCCTCGAAGACATCCTCGACCGCCACCAGACTCATTGCTGAGTTCCTTCCTGCGAACGCCCGCTGCGTGCTCGCAGTATAGGTGCGCGGTTCTCAGGCGGCCTTGCGCCAGTCTCCGCTGCCGCCGAGGAGCTCCGACTGACCGGAGATCAGCTCGACCATCTCCTGGCACCAGAAGGCGAGGCCGCAGAACTGGTAGGTGAGGAAGCCCTTGGTCAGCGCCGGGGAGTTCTTCTCGAAGTACCTGTGGCCGAAGACCTGGAGCGCCCAGCCCGCGGCGAACAGGGGCACGCCGACCCGCGGCCGCCCCAGCATGAGGGGCAGCGCCACCGTCACCGCCGGGATGCCGACGAGGTGGGTGGCCCGGATGCCGGGCGTGGTGTGCTGGGAGCGGTAGTAGTCGAGCTTCTCGGCGAACGGCGCGCTGCTCGGCGGCGGGGTCGCCTCGCGGCTGATCGACGGCATGTCACCCATGGTGGTGGACCTCCTTCTTGAGCCGCAGATGATCGCACCGCGGGACGCGCGGGCGGCTCGCGCAGGGTTGGCCGAGCGGGAGGCGTTGTAGTTGCGGCGCCCATGCTGTTGGAGGCCTTCGTGTTGCCGTCGCTCCCGCGCGCCGGAAAGGCGCTGCTGGCGTTCTCCCTGCTCCTCGCCGCGGCCGTGCCCGCGCTCTCCGCGCCCGCGTCGGCCGACGGCTGGGCGCTGGACGTCCTGCCCGCGTTGGCGCCGCTCGACGGCGTCGACCTCACCACGACGGCCTGGACGGCGCCGGCCGACGACGGCTGGGCCGGCCACGGCATCGACCCCACCAACCCGCAGGCCTGCGACCCGCTGGACCCCGCGCAGTGCATGCTGCCGTACCCCAACGACTGGTTCACCAAGCCCGACCCCACCAGCGCCACCGGACGCCGCCTCGACCTCAACCAGCTGGCCATGCCCCACAACGCGGAGGGCAAGCCGATCGAGGTGCAGGAGTGGAACCGCAGCGACGGCTTCAGCGCCGGCGCGCAGGTCCTCACCGTCGTCCCCGGCATGACCAGCAACGCCGACCTGGTGTCGTCGGGCCTGCCCCCGGTGACCAACCTGGCGAGCAACACGACACGCGACCCCGGTGTGATCCTGCTCGACACCCAGAGCGGCAGGCGCGTGCCCGTTTGGGTCGAGGTCGACCAATACACGTCGGAGTCGGGACTGACCTCGACCGGCTCGGTGCAGCAGGACCTGATGATCCACCCCGCCGTCAACCTCAAGGACGGGCACCGCTACATCGTCGCCCTGCGCCACCTGGTGCGCGACGACGGCAGCATCGCCCAACCGTCGGCGGCGTTCCAGGCGTATCGCGACGGCACCGCGCCGTCGGGCGACCCGCGCCGCGCGCACATGGAGAACCTCTTCAGCACCCTGCACCACGCGGGCGTGCAGCGCAGCAACCTGTACCTCGCCTGGGACTTCACCACGGCGAGCACGCAGAACGTCACCGGACGCCTGCTGGCCATCCGCGACGACGCCTTCGCCCAGCTCGGTGACTCCAACCTGGCCGCCGGCACCGTCACCGGCAGCGCGCCGGCGTTCGGCGTCGACGCGGTGACCGACTACACGCCGTCGCAGAACGCCGACATCGCCCGCAGGGTCACCGGGCACTTCACCGTGCCCTGCTACATCGCGCCCGCCTGCGAGCCGCCCACCAAGTGCAGCGGGCTGACCCAGAACATCTTCACCACCTGCCCCACCCCGGGACAGTTCGCCCTGGACCCGCTGCAGCCGGACGCCACGCCGACGCCGATCCCCGGCCAGACCTACAGCGCCAACTTCATCTGCAACGTCGGCCGTCCCGCCTTCGACAACCACCGCCTCGTCCGTCCCGTCGAGTACGGGCACGGGTTGTTCGGCGGCGCGAGCGAGGTCAACTCCGACGCGGAGACGAGCATGGCGCGGCGCTTCGACATGATGTACTGCGCCACCGACTGGTACGGCATGGCCACCGCCGACGTGCCCAACGCGGTGATCGCGCTCGCCGACCTGTCGCGCTTCCCGCTGCTCACCGACCGCGTCCAGGAAGGGGAGCTGGCCTTCCTGTACCTCGCGCGACTCATGGTGCACCCGCAGGGATTCAGCAGCAACGCAGCCTTCCAGTACGGCGACGGGACGTCCTTCGTCGACACCCGGCAGCCCTTCTACGACGGCAACAGCCAGGGCGGCATCTTCGGCGGCACGGTGTGCGCGGTGTCGGTCGACGTGCGCCGCTGCACCCTGGGCGTGCCGGGCATGGACTACTCGATCCTGCTGCCGCGCTCCAGCGACTACGTCGCCAACAAGCCGCTGTCGCAGTTCAACCCGGCGGCGTTCAGCCCCACCGACCCCACCGGGCAGATCGGCTACTCGCAGGTGTTCGACACCGCCTATCCCGACCAGTCGCAGCGCATGCTCATCCTCGACCTGATCCAGACGCTGTGGGATCGCTCGGACCCCAACGGCTACGCGTCGCACATGACCGGTGGGCTGCCCAACACGCCGTCGCACCACGTCCTGCTGCAGCCCGCGTACGGCGACCACCAGGTGGCCAACATCACCGCCGAGACCGAGGCGCGCACCATCGGCGCGCACGGCCTGTACCCGCCGCTGGTGGCGCAGCGCTACGGCCCGTACCACGACGTGTTCTGGAACATCCCGCAGGTCAGCAGCTTCCCCTACAACGGCTCCGCGATCACGCTGTTCGACACGGGGCCCGTGCGCGGCGCCAGCCCGGACGGCACCGACCCGCCGCCCACCGCCGACGTCCCCAACCGCTCCGGTTCCGACCCCCACGAGGCTCCCCGCCGGGCGCCGTGGGGACAGGTGCAGAAGTCCGACTTCCTGAGCCCCGGCGGCCTGGTCACCAACCCGCAGCCCGGCGGCGCGCCGTACTTCGCGTGGGGCTGGGACGGAGTGAGCGGGCTGTAGGCACGGAGTGCAACGCGGGCCCCGGCGGGGCGGTCATCGTGACGTGACGCATCGCACCGCGACACGACGCCCGCGGCCCGCCTGGGGCCTCGCCCTAGTGGCGCTGGTGCCTCTGGTCGCCCTCGCCCAGCCGGCCAGGGCCGATCGCCTGGCCCAGTTCGGGCCGGACACCGTGCTGCCCGGCTCGGGCGGCGCCGAGCCCTCGCTGGTCATCGACCTGGGCAGCGCCCACCACGACGCGATCTACGTCACCGCCATCTCGCCGGGGCCCAACATCTGGCACTCCTACGACCTCGGCAAGACCTGGTCGCAGCCGGTCGGCTTCGACAGCTCGGGGACCAGTCCCGGCGGCGACGCCGACGTCGACGTGGCGCCGGACGGCACCGTCTACGTCGTCGACCTGAACATCAGCCACAACTGGGTGCAGGTCTCCACCGACGGGGCGAAGACCTTCTCCACCGGGACGGCCACCGCTCCCGAGTCGGACCGACCCTGGATCACCGCCGGTGCCGGCAAGACCGTCTACGTCGCCTACCACGACTTCGCCGGCGAGGTCCCCGTGGTGTGCACATCGACCGACGGCGGGTCGACCTTCACGTCGTGCAACGACGCGCTGCAGGGTGCGGCCGCGATCCCCTGCGCCGAGAACACCAACATCAGCAAGAAGCTGCGCGTCGATCCCAGCGACGGCTCGCTCAACTTCATGATCGAGTGCTCGACCACGCAGGAGAACGCCGGCCAGCCGCCGTACGGCCCGGTGCACGACTACTACCTGGCGCAATCGACCGACGGCGGGCTGACCTACACCGTCTATCCCGTCTACACGGCGGACACGTCGGGCGGCAAGGCGCCCACCCTCGCCAACTTCTGGACGTCGATGTACATCGACAACGCGGGCAACTACTACGCGCTGATGGACGGCTCCATGGACGACACCCATCCCATGCAGAACCCGTTCCACGTCTACCTGCTGACCTCGAAGGACCACGGTCACACCTGGGGCGCGCCGGTGCAGGTCGACCACGAGCCCGACGGTCGCGGCACCCACGTGCTGTCGGACATTGTCGCCACCGCGCCCGGCCAGGTCGACGTCGTCTTCTACGGCACCACCGCCACCGGCGAGCCCAACGGCGTGTGCGGTGACTTCGCCGCCCAGGGCCCCTGCCCGGAGAGCTCGGGCTTCGCGGCCGCGGGCAAGCCGGGTGCGCCGGCCTGGTACGTCTCCATGGCGCAGAGCTTCAACGCGCTGGACAGCCACCCGACGTTCACCCAGACGCGACTCACCGGCACGCCGACGCACTACGGGGAGCTGTGCACCAACGGCCTGGTCTGCAGCGCGTCGGACCGCTCCCTGCTCGACTACATCAGCGTCGGCGTGGACTGCCAAGGCGACGCGCACGTCGCCTTCGGCGGCAACCCCGACGAGGCGACTGGCGGCAAGGTCATGGTGCACGAGGTCGACCAGGTCGGCGGCAGCGTCGTCGCCCCGCCGGCGGCGTGTCCGCAGACGGCCGCGGGCAGCAACGGTGGCGGCAACCCGGTGACGCCCGCGGCCAACCCGGCGCCTTCCGCGTCGCCCGCGCCCGCGCCCGCGGTCACGCCGCCCGCGCTGCCGAACACGGCGGCGGGCTCTGGCGGCGTGGCGACGGGCGTCGCGGCCGGAGTGGTCGCCCTGGCCGCGGCCGGCTACCTGCGGCGGCGCCGAGGGCGTGGCAGCGACGTACCATCCGCTGCCGATGAGCCAGCGCGTCCGGGTCCTGCTCCACCTTGGTGAAGACGGCGCCTTCACGCTGAGCTCGCGGGCCGCGCCCGACGAGCTCGCCGCCACTGTTGCCCGATTCCGCAGTGCCGACGTGGTGCTCGACGGCGACGGCCTGCACAGAAGCGCCGACGAGGTGCTGGTCTACGACCTGGCGGCGGCGAGCCCCCTCGATCCAGACGTGCTGCAGCGTCCCCACGACCTGCTGATGGTGTTCGCGTACCACGTCCCCGACGAGGCAGCGATGCTCGCTTTCGACGCGCGCATCACCGAGGAGTACACCCGTTTCTACGCGCAGCGTGGCGTGCTGTATACCGGCGTGTACCGGGTCGACGGCGGAGCGCTCGGCGGCGGCAGGCTCGGCGAGGTCCTCGCCTGGGACGGCGTCGCCTCCGTCGAGGAGGCCGAGCGACTCGGCAGCGAGGACCTGCCGCAGCGCATCGTCGACATCGAGGACGAGTGCCGCGCCCTCCAGGACCGCGAGGCCTCGCGTTTCGTGCTCTGGCTGCAGCCGAAGGCGTAGCCGCCAGAACTGCTAGGTGTTGGACAGGACGAAGACCACCGCCAGGAGCATCACCACCGAGAGGGCCGCGATGCCGCCCAGCGCGCCCCAGTGCCGGTCGTAGCGGCTCAGCGCCGGGGGTGCGTAGTGGTACCCCTCCGGGACCCAGCCGCACAGTGGGCAGTGGCCATCGGTGTAGAGCGGGGTGAACTCCAGGTTGTCGACGGGGCACACGGCTCGCGCCCGCGCATCGGCGTAGCGCGTGCGCATCGCGGCGAGCGCCTCCGCGATCTGTGGCAGCACGGCACCGGCGCGCCTCACGACGCCCGCCTCAGTGCGGAGCGGTGCAGGTAGACGGCGCCGGCGAGCGCGACCAATAGGGCCTGCCAGGCCAGGTAGGCGAAGAGCAGCCAGCCTGGGTGCGGCTGCTTCAGCAGGGCTGAGATGGGGACGGCCGACAGGGGCGGCGCCTTGGCGGCCGGCGTGGCGGCCGGCGCCGGGGCGGGTCCGGGCACAGTGGTGGTGACAGTCCCGCTGCCGACGGTGTTGGTGATCACAGTGGTGGTCGAAGACCCCAGATCGGCGGGCGCCGGGATGTCCGTCGGCGCCGGCACTGACGAGTCCAGGATCTGCGGCGGTGCGAGGACGGCCTCGTTGTCGATCACCACCTCGCCCAGGACGTGTCGGAATGTCTGCCTGGGCACGCCGTCCGGTGTGCCGGTCTGCTTCACGTCGACGACGAGCGCCTGGGCCTCGACGTGCAGGTTGGTGCCCTGCTGGGTGACGAGCGGCGCGACGGTGTGGACGCTGATCCCCGCCCCGGCCAGCGCCGCATTGACCTGTTCGCTGACCTGGTGCAGCAGGTCGGTCGGCGTGGAGTTGTTGGTGTCCTGCACGGTCACGCCGTTCTGGTCGATGGTGACTGCAACCAGGTTGCCGTTGAGGTTCACGAAGGCGCTGCCGATCGCCACCGAGACTGCCTTGGTGAAGGTGTTGGAGCCCTTGGTGGACACTGTGACGTTGAGGTGCACATTGTCGATCTGCAGCATCCCGCCCCCGTACGAGGCGTGGTGGACCCGCGCGTCGCCGCTGGTCACGAAGCCCAGGGTGGAGTCGAAGTAGCTCGAGGATCGAGCGCTGCCACCGTCGCTGCCGTCCGGGTGGCTGCTCAGCGGCGCCGTGGTGGTGCTGCCCACCGCGCCGTAGGTCCCGGACGCCACGGCTGAGGCCGGGGTCACCGAGGCGTCCGCCGTGGCGGGACCGACGCGGTACCCGGGCGGGTTCTGCGTGCCGGGATAGCTGGCGCGGACGTACTGCGGCTGATTGATGTTCTGGCCGGCGGCGACTGCCTGGAACAGCGGGCCTGTGTCCGCCGGGCTGGCCTCCGCGTGGGTCCCGGCCAACGCGACGTTGACCCTGGTGTCAGGGTAGTAGTTGCAGGCCGCGCCACAGGGCAGGCCGGGGTCCTTCTCCGTGGTCACCACCTCTTGGTCGGCGGCCGCGAACACCTGGCCGTTGTAGACGTCGTAGTTGGGCGCCTGGGAGTCGTCCTGCGCGGCGTGACCGACGGTGAAGAGGGTGACGTCGCCGGCGGCGACAAGCACTCCGGCGGCGGCAAGCAGAACGCCCAGCCGCCGCTTCCCGTGTTTTGCACCACTCATGACTGAGCCCCCGCTGTGGTCGTCTGCTCGATGGTCTCCGGGGTGAGGTTGCCCTCCAGGGCACGCTGGAGGAGATCGCCAAGCGCAACGCCCTCACGCTCCGCACGCTCCTCCAGCGAGCGCATCAGTGCCGGCGGCAGTGACACCGTCACGCTTTCGCCGGAACGAGCGCGCAGGCGGGGCGCCCCGACGAGCTCCGCATCGGCCGGCTTCTCCGCCTCGGCGCTGCCCAGGTATGAGGCGCGCACGAACTCCGGGTCGGCGGCCAGTGTCGCGGCGTCGCCCGCGTAGCGCACGGTGCCCTTCTCCAGAACGTAGGCGCGCGAGGCCACGCCCAAGGCCTTGCCGACGAACTGCTCGACGAGCAGCACCGAGGTGCCGCGCTGCGGGAAGCCGGCCACCAGCTCGAACAGCTGCCCGACGACGGTCGGTGCCAGTCCCTGCGACATCTCGTCGATGAGCAGCAGCTTGGGCCGCACGATGAGCCCGCGGGCCAGCGCCAGCATCTGCTGCTCACCGCCGGACAGGGTGCCGGCGAGCTGGGTGCGCCGCTCGCCGAGCCGCGGAAAGACGGCGTACATCTCGCGCACGCGGTTGTGCACCTCGCCGCCGCTGACACCGGCGGTCTTCGCCGCCAGCTCCAGGCTCTCGTTGACGTTGAGCGTCGGGAAGATCCCGCGTCCCTCGGGGACGTGCACCAGGGATGCCCGCGCGATCCTGTCGGCACTGCGTCCGACGATGCCGGTCCCGTTGAACTCGATCGCACCGGCCATCGGTTTGAGCATCCCCGAGATGCAGCGCAGCGTGGTCGTCTTGCCGGCACCGTTGGCGCCGAGGATGGCGACGATCTCGCCCTCGCCCACCTGCAGGTCGATGCCGAACACCACGGGGATGCGCTCGTAGCCTGCGCGCAGGCCGCGAACGTCGAGCAATGTGCTCATGCCGCCTCTCCCAGGTACGCGGTGATCACCACGGGATCGGAGCGGATCGCCGGGGGATCGCCCGCAGCGATGACGCGTCCGAAGTCGAGGACGGTGATGTGGTCGCAGACGCGCATCACCAGTGACATGTCGTGGTCGACCAGCAGCATGCTGACGTCGAGGCGTTCCCGCGCCTTGCGCAGGAAGCCCGCGAGCTCGATGGTCTCGTCGGCGTCGAGCCCCGCGGCCGGCTCGTCGAGGAGCAGCAGCGAGGGTCGGAGGCAGAGTGCACGGGCCAGCTCGACGCGGCGCTGCATACCGGTGGGCAGGTCCTGGGCGCGGAGGTCGGCGAACTCCTCGATGTCGAGAAAATGCAGCGTGGCCAGGGCCCGCTCGCGCGCCCGATGTTCCTCGAAGCGCGCCCAGGGCAGCTTGAGCGCGTCAGCCAGCATGCCGCGGTGCGCGAAGGCGTCGTAGGACACCATGCAGTTCTCCAGCACCGTCATGCTGCCGAAGAGCTGCAGGTTCTGGAACGTGCGCGCGATTCCCAGACGTGCGCGGCGATGCGGCGGCATCCCCAAGAGGTCGCGATCCTCGAAGGCGATGCGCCCGCTGTCCGGCGACTCGACGCCGGAGATGCAGTTGAACAACGTGGTCTTGCCCGCGCCGTTGGGACCGATGAGACCGACGATCTCACCTCGGTGCACCACGGTGGAGACGTCCTGCAGCGCCTGCACGCCGCCGAAGCGCTTGCCGACGCCGCGCACGTCGAGAAGTGGCATCAGGCGGCCTCCGAGTGCGCCGCCGCGACCGCCGGCCGCCGTCGCTGCGCCAGGCGATGCATCAGGTGCGCGATGTCACGCTGCGTTTTGACCACCACCCCGTCCGGGCTGGTGACCAGCTGCACGATGAGGATGGCGCCGAGGATCAGCGGCCACCAGTTGTGCGACAGCCCGGGAATCATGTCGAGCAGCTGCGGCGCGAAGACGATGAAGAAGCCGGCGGCCGTGGCCGAGAAGATCGAGCTGGCGCCGAACACCGTGATCGTCGCCACCAGCGCCACCGAGTACTGGAAGCTGTACGCGCTCTGCGAGCCGCCCGCCACGCTGCCGGTCGCCACTGCCTGCAATGCCCCCGCCAGTCCCGCGAGCGCCGCGCTGACGCCGAAGGCGGCGAGCTTCCAGCCGGCCACGTTGAGGCCCAGGGTGCTCGACGCCACCTCGGAATCGCGAACCGCGCGCAGCACCCGCCCGGTCTTGCCGTTGCGCAGGTTCCAGACCAGCAGCGCAGCGATGGCGAAGACGGCCAGCGAGAACAGATAGAAGGTGTAGTTGTCCATGAGGTGGCCGAAGATCGACGGGAAGGGGACCAGGGGCCACGCCAGGGTCCCGCCGCTGAACCCGTCCCAGGTCCCGGGGGCGAGCAGGAACACGTCGAAGAACAGCGCGACGGCGACGGTCAGCACCGCCAGCAGCAGGCCGCGCAGGCGCAGCGCCGGAATGCCCACGAGCACCCCGCCGACGCCCGCGAAGGCGGTGCCGAGCAGGGCGGCGAACCAGAAGTTGACGCCATGGCCGACGACCAGTGAGCCGACGGTGAAGGCGCCGAGAGCGGCGAAGGAGTACTGGCAGAAGGAGACCTGGCCCACCATCCCGGTGAGCAGCACCAGCGAGAGCGCCAGCAGCGCGGCTGCGACAGCGCGTCCCGCCAGGCCCTGCAGTGCGAAGTCGTAGAAGGACGGGAGGATGGCGACAATCGCGAACCCGACGGGGATGAGGATGCGGCGCAGCGTGGCGGGCGTCATCAGACCGCCCTCACGGCGCGGTTGCCCGGCCGGAAGAGGACCCAAAGGGCAAGCAGCACGACGGAGAAGGTGACCGCCTGGCGCCAGGACGCGCCGCCGTAGCCGAAGGTCGCCGGCACCTGCTCGGCGACACCGAGGAACAGCGCTCCGATCACCGTGAAGACGAGGCTCTGCAGCCTGCCGAGCAGCGCCGCGGCGAAGGAGTTGACCACGACGAGAGTCAGGCTGAACGGCGTGAAGATGATGAAAGGAGTGATGAGCACACCGGCCACCGCCGCCATCGCCGAGCCGATGATCCACGACAGGGCGGTGACCCGGTCGACGTCGATGCCCCACAGCCGCGCTCCACGTGGGTCGTCGGAGACGGCACGCATCGAGGCGCCGAGGGTGGTGCGCTGCAGCAGGTAGGCGGTCCCGCCCGCCAGCGCTAGCGCGGTGAGGATGACGAGCAGCTGGTTCAGGCCGAAGTGGACATCGGTGCCCGGAAGCGGGAAGGTGCTGTTCCGGTCCACCAGCTTGATTGGCGGGTGGTATCCGGTGAAGTCCCACACCAGGCCCGCGATCTGCTGCAGGACGAGGAGCCAGCCAATGGTCACGGCGACCTTCACGATCGGGGGACGTCCGGTCAGCGGCCGGATGGTGAACACCTCGATGACAAACCCCATGAACCCACCGGCGACGATGGCGGCCAGGAGCCCGATCCACGGTCCGTACCCCGTGTTCTGGAACCAGACGTTGGCGAACTGGTACGCCACGAAGGCCGACACGGTGGCCACGGCGCCCTGGGCGAAGTTGAGGACTCCGCTGACCCGGTAGATCAGCACCAGGCCCAGCGCGGCCAGGGCGTAGACGCTGCCGTCGGCAAGACCGGTGGGCAGCAGGTTCTTGAAGGTGGTGAGATCGGCGACGAGTGCCGCAGCGAGCGACGCGTGCATGGTCAGGAGGGGTTGTAGGGGATCTCGACCCAGTCGGAGTCGGTCACCCATCCGTCGGCCTTCCCGGTCGCGTTGTGCATCCACTCCACCCAGCGGTTGGGGTCGTTGATGCCGCCGTGGCCGTACGTCAGCGGCTTGGTCAGCCCGCCGGTGTCGAAGTTGGTGAGGTTCTGCGCCGCCTGCACCAGCGCCGCCCGGGTGATCGGACCGTGGATGTTGCGCAGCGCCTGGACGAAGACGTGCGCCGCGATCCACTGCTCCTCGGTGTAGACGTCGAGGTTGCCCTTGTGCACCTGGTCGGGGTAGTACTGGGTCACGGTGTTGAGGTAGTCGGCGATGGCCGGGTTGCTCTCGTGGCCGACCGGCTCCAGCACCGCGGTCAGCGACTGCGCTCCCTGGAAGTAGGAGCCATAGGCACCTTCGGCGGTGGTCTTGTCGAGACCGCCGGCAGCAAGCGGGACATGGAACTGATCGGTCTCCATCGCCTGGTAGAGGCGAGCGATCGAGAATGGGTCGAGCGCGGCCAGGACCGACTTGGTGCCGTCGGTGAGCCAGGGCGCGACCACAGGGCCGTAGTCCTGCGTGTTGGAGAGGTCTTCGGAGACGTCGTCGTTGCCGGTGGGATGCTGCCCGCACGTCGCCAGGCCCTTGAGGATGCCGCCGTTGACGCTGGCCGCGAACGCTGCGTTGAGGTACACCACCGCGGTGTGCTGGTTGCCGACCTGGCAGGAGTGCCAGCCGCCCGCGTAGCCCTGGCGCCCCAGCGCGTCGGCGACGGGGAAGGACAGCGGCGACTGGAACTCGGCGTCGACGCCCAGCCCGCCGAAGATGGGGACGCCGCACTGCGAGCAGGACTGCGTCTGAGTGTCGAGGTACGGCGCCTCGGTCTGCTCACCGCTGACCGACGTCCAGCCGACGATTGCCATCACGCCCGCGGCCAGCAGCCGCTGCGCGCAGGTGTGCGCCTGGGAGGGGTTGAAATTGGAGTCGCAGTCGATCAGCTGCAGCTGGTAGCCGTTGACGCCGCCCGCCGCGTTGACCTTGTTGAAGTAGGCGCGCACGGTGTCGCGCTCGACCGTGGCGTCGAGCGGGCCGGACTCGTCGAAGATGCCGCCGACGGTGATCTTGCCGCCGTGGATGAAGTTGTTGGAGTTGTTGACGCCGGCCACGGGACGCTGATTGCCGCCGGTGCCGCCGGTGGTGGTGGTCGTCGTCGAGCCACCCTGGGGGCCCGACGTGCCCGCTGCCGCGGACGGCGCGCTGGTCGCGGCGGCAGCGCCCTGGTCACCGGGAGCCGGGGTGCCGGCGGCCGCGGCCAGGGCCTGATTGCCTTGCAGCGCCACGGTCGAGGTGCCGCCGTGGGTCAGCGCGTACGCGGCCGCCGACCCGAGCCCCACGGTGGCCAGCACGCTGGCGGTGGTGAGCACGATCACCAGACGCTCGCGCAGGTTGTTGTCCACCGAGCTCTACCCTCCAAGCAGTTCGCCCCCGCCTGCTCACTGAGACTGGCGGGGGCTTCAATTTCTTGCGGCGAGCCCGCGATGCGTCTCGTACATCCGTGCGGCCACCACCAGCCCTGACGCGGCGGTGAGCCCGGCGACCAGCCAGATCGCCGCGCGGAGCCCGAGGACGCACCGACTGACACAAGAGTCGCCCGACCTCGGTCGTTGAGGTACCGGGGACGTTCGCCATACGCGGGCGCCTCGGCGTGCTTGCGCATTGGGGTTCGTGGGAGATGGGATGACAGTGGTTCGCGGTCTTCGTCGTGGCGCGCTCGCGCGCCGGAGTGGCGTGATGCTGGCGGCGGGAGCCGCGTTCACCGTGGGGACCATGGTCACACCGACAGCCGCGGCGACGACGCCCCAACCGTCGCTCACCGTTGCCACCGTCAACGGTGCAGCGCCTGGCGCGACGGTCAGGACCAGCGCCAGCACCCTCTCGGTGACCGGCAGCGCAACCGGCCTGCCCGCGATCGCCGCCGACGCCGGCCCCAGCCTCTACCTCCAGCAGGGCGACACCGCGACCCTGTATGCCAACGCCTTCAACAGCATCGCGCCCGCGACCTACGCGTGGACGCTGGACGGCTCGTCCTCCCCGTTCGACAACGCCGCCGCGCTGCAGCCGAAGCTCAACACGGCGGGACTGAGTGACGGCGTCCACGTCGCCGCGCTGTCGGTGACCGACTCGCGCCGCGTCGTCGCCCACGCGCAGACCAAGGTCGTCGTCTATCGCATCCTGCATCCGGCGCTCGCCGACCAGAGTGGCCAGCTGAGCCCGTCCACGCAGACCGGCACGCCGCTCGACTCGAGCACGCCGGTGAGCACAGCGCGCGTCCCCTTCACCGTTGCCGCGGGGACGACGTCGATCGACCTGACCCTCGCCTACGACCAGGTGGTGACCCCGGCGGTGACCGTCGGCTCCTTCAGCGTCACCGTCGAGGACCCCAGCGGTGTCAACAACAACGACCAGGACGGCTCCAAGGGCGCCGCGGCCAACCCGCAGAAGATGCACATCGACAGCCCCGCGGTGGGCCAGTGGTACGCGGACGTCACCGACAACGCCAGCGCCCCCAACGCCAACTGGCACCTCACCGTCGCGTCGCAGCGCATCACCGTCGCCGATCCGCGACCGCACGCGTCGGCGGGCGGTCCGTACAGCTTCGCCACCGGGGTGACGCAGCAGCTGCACGGTTCGTCCAGCGGTGGCACCGCGCCCGTGCAGCTGTCCTGGGACATCCTGCAGACAGGACTGTTCACGACGGCCGGCGCAAGCCCCGTCACCACCTTCGGACTGGGCAGTCATCTCATCACCCTGCGCGCCGTCGACGCCGCGGGATACGACTCGCGCGAGTCGACCGCGGTGCGCATCGTGCCGCCGGGCACCGCGGCGCCGAGCCCGATCGTCGTCGTCGCCCTCGCCGACACCGGCATCAACCCGTACCACCAGGACTTCGGCTCGGCGCTCTATCCGGACAAGAGCGTCCTGGCGCGCAGCGGCAACTTCACCGCCGACCCCGCGACGTACATCAGCGGATATCCGGCCGGCACGCCGTCGCTTCCCGTCCACCTCGGCCAGGGCTACGACCCCGCGGTCGACCAGCCGCTGTGGGCGCCGGGCGGCGCGACCAAGCTCAACACGCTGTACTGGATCCCCGGCACCAAGATCGTCGGCGCCATGGACTCCGGTCTCGGCACCGGCAGCTCCGCGGGATCGACGCCGCCACCGCCGGCGACCATCCTCGACACCGAGGGCCACGGCACCGCGTCGGCGAGCGTCCTGGCGGGCAACGTGCACGGCAGCTGCCTGCAGTGCCTGCTGGTCGCCATCAAGGGACTCGGCGGCGAGGCGTGGGCGTACACGCAGTCGTGGATCGACATCGTCAGCAACTCCTACGGTGCGCTCGGCGACGTGGGCGACGCCGGCACCGGGCTGCTCGGCGGTCCCGTCTTCCCGCAGGCGTCGGCGGAGCGCGGCCAGATCGCGCTGTACGCCGCGGGCAACGGCAACGAGAACGCCTTCGTCACCCCGGAGCAGACCTACACGTCGAACGAGCTCGGTCCTGACTGGGTGGTCCGCATCGGCGCGGTCGACCGCAGCACCAACCAGCCGTTCATCGGCACGGGCAAGCCGGTCAGCGCGTCGTCGTTCGGGCTCGGCAACATCCCGGCGGCCGCGTTCGACTCCACCAACGGCGAGGTGCAGCACAACGGCACCTCCGCGGCGACGCCGATCTCCGCGGGAGTCATGGCCGGCACGCTGGACTCCATCCGCGCAGCGCTCGGCGACAGTGGCGTGGGACAGCGCCCCAACGCGGTGATCGCCACCGGCACGCCGATCGCCGGCAGCCCGTTCCTCAAGGACGGGCAGCTGACTCGCGCCGAGCTGGTGGACGCCATCCTGCACACCGCCGCGACGGGCACGGAGAACGGCTCCATCGAGTTCCCGCCGACGACGCCTGGCAATCCCGCGCAGTTCGCGCTGGAGGGCTACGGCATCCTCGACACCGACACCGGCGCGCTGGCCACCCAGGTCCTGCTGGGCGCGGCGCCCGAGCCGACCCGGTCGACGGAGGACCAGTTCTTCTCGCTCGACAGCCAGCTGCGCGATGAGCTCTGGGGGACGTGGAGCGGCGGTGGCACGAACTCTGCGCATACCAGTGGCACCAGCTCGACTGCGGCACCCCGCTTTGCCGGCGTGATCGCGGCCCAGGTGGGCACGTTCTCCGCCGCGATGCAGCTGCTCACCGGCGGCGCGCCGACGACACCCGGCAGCGCAGCGGCAACGCCGTCGGGCCCGACCGTGACGCTGACCAGCCCCGCCAACGGCACGACGCTCGACCCCGGGACGACAACGCTCAACGTCACCGGCTCCGCGGCGTTCCCCGCGTCGTTCTACCCCGCGGCTCCCGCGACGTTCTACCTGCGCCGCGACGCGTGTGGCACCAGCAACGACAATCCGCACCTGAGCCGCCAGCCGTCCACCGCAGATGCGGGTGAGGGTTGCGCGCAGACGCTGTCCGGGCTGTCGGCGCTCGGCCAGCCGGGGATCACCGGCGACTTCAACACGGCGTACGCGCTCACCACCACCGACCTGCCCGTCGTGCTGGGCAGCGGCGCACCGGTGTCGGGAACCATCTACGAGCAGGCGTGGAACGCCGTGCCCTCGCCGTCGGTGACCCTCGACATCGAGCTCAACAGCGGCGGCACCACGATTGCCGACCAGGTGGTCAGCGGCGCCGTCACCGACCCCACCGACGCCACCCCGGGCGCGTTCCCGTTCTCCTTCGCCGTGCCCAGCCAGTTCGTCGGCACAGTTCTGGACAACCTGAGCCTCATCGTCCACGTGCGCAGCACCGAGGGGCCCGAGTACACCGAGCTCAACAACCCGCACTCCTTCGTCTCGCTTCCTCTGGCGGCGGGCACGGTTCCCGCCGGCGCCCAGGTCCAGCTCAGCGTCGACGACCCTGGGTTTGCGACACCGGTGACCGCAACCGTGCTCTCTGACCTGAGCTTCGCCGCGTCGGTGCCGGTCGGCTCGCTCGCCCCCGCACCCAGCACGCACACGCTGTACGCCCGCGCGGTCGCCGGCGCGACGAGCGGCACTCCGGTGTCGGCGACGTTCCTCATCGGTACGGCCGCCGCCCTGCCACCCGCCGCGGCGCTGCCGGGAACGGTGCAGCTGCAGCTTGTCCCGCTCGGCCAGGTCGCGTCTGCCTCCGGCTGGCAGGCGGCCACCGACGGCGCGGGCGACGGCACCTACACGACGTGGTCGGCGAACCTCGACATGTCGAAGCTGCCCCACGGCCGCTACACGCTGTACGTGCGCATCCTGCTCAGCGACGGCTCGGTGGTCTCGGCGCCGGGAATCGCGGTGCGCAAGCTCTGAGCTGAGCCGGCGGTCGGGTTCCGGTCAGGACATTCGCCACCGGATCGACACCGTGTCGAAGAGTGGCTGCCCCGCCGAAGCCCGGCCTTTGCGGTCCTCCAGAACAGGGCGTGAGCTCAGCTGATCCTGAAGGTTGCCGCGGGGGAGGTGCCCGCCGGCCACTCGCCGCGAACCATGTACGTCCCTGGCGGCACCTGCCCGCTGCAGCCGCCCGCCTGCCAGGTGCACTGCTGCCACGTTGCCTCGAAGCTGCTCGACTGCCCCGCCGCCATGGTCGTCTTCGCAGGAACGGGGCATGCGGCCGTGCCGGGCGCCCGCGACGACCAGACGAAGTTGCCGTTGCTGTCCTGGACGTACACCTGGGGGCCGCAGCCACCCGACGGCGCCGAGCAGGCGTGGGGTGAGACGTTGCGCAGCGAGGTGGTCATCCGGATCGGCGTCGCCGGCGCGTACGACGACGCGTCGGTGGCCACCGTGACCGAGAGATCCGACGCCGAGCAGTCCGGGACGGCCGCGGTCGGTGACCCCGCTGTAGACGGGCTGGGATGCGGACTTGCCGTGGGACGGCTGGTGGGCGCCGGCTGCGGCGTGGCAGCGGGATTCGCGGTGGTCGACGCGGAGGCGCTCACGTCTGCCGTCGCTGATGGCGTCCCCGTCGGCACCGGCGATGCGGTGGCCGATGCGCCGGCAATCGCGGGCGGCTGGGGCGACGCGCGATGGCCGCGCACGGCGATGGTCGTCCCTCCGATGATCAGCGCGAGGGCTGCCGCAACCGTCCCGGCCACCAGCCAGTTGGCGCCCTGCACGCGGCGACCGCCCGACATGCGCGCCCTGGCTCTGATGCGATCGACCAGCGACGCCGGATGCGAGCCCTCTCCCAGAGCGTCATGGATGGCGCGGCGGATGTCGTCCTCGTTCACGCCGGCGCCTCCTCGGCGAGGCCGCCGTCGACACGCAGGTCGCGCAGGGCACGGTGCAGACGCGATTTGACGGTCCCCAGCGGTGCTCCCGTGACCTCAGCGACAGCCTCGAGGGGCAGGTCGAGGTAGTAGTGAAGGACGACGACGAGGCGCCGGTGAGCGTTGAGGCGGCCCAGCGCGGCGCGAAGGTCGGTGCCCGCGAGGGGCTCCGCCGCAGCGGGCGCGTCCTGCGGTGGCTCCGAGGTCCTGACCACTGACCACCATCGCGTGCGCGACAGCGAGCGGCACCGGTTGGCCACGATGGTGAGGAACCAGGGTGCCGGGTCGGCTTCAGGCCGCAGCGTGTGCAGGTGCCGCCAGGCACGCAGCGCCGCCTCCTGGACGACATCCTCTGCGGCGTGGGAATCCTGCAGCATGCCGTAGGCGAGCCGGTACCCGGCTCCAATGAGCGGGGCGATGAGCCCGTCGAACGCCTCCTCTCCAGTCACCTCGTCCCTCGTTACCGCACCGCTCACCGGCAGTGTGACGCAGGTCATGTCACACGCTACTACCCCGTCGCAGGCGCGCAGGGTTCCTGGTTGCACCACAGTCCCGAAGCAGTGGGTCAATCCTTCCCGCCGGAGTCGTCAGGACTGTGCTGAACGTCGATCCATTGTCGGTCGAGACGTACACATGCGCTGGGCATGAGGCTGGGGATCAGAGCGATTCCGGCCGGCGCGCGCTGATGCCGGTCACACCGGTGAAGTCGCCGACATTTGCCGTGCAGATCTCGGCGATCCCATG
>Ga0307479_10002149_pt1 | contig 17918 bp, 10 predicted proteins | sample atmos_gasesECM4C_FD_203743 | JGI IMG/M metagenome (GOLD analysis project Ga0307479, IMG submission 203743) | Hardwood forest soil microbial communities from Morgan-Monroe State Forest, Indiana, United States - atmos_gasesECM4C_515 | ecosystem: Environmental > Terrestrial > Soil > Temperate... | reverse complement strand
GCACTGCCGGTACGGACCAGGAGCGCGGCGTAGTAGATCAGGATTGTCGAATTGTCCGGCTGGAAGCGAAGGGCATTCTCGAAATAACTCCGGGCTTTGGCGATGTTGCCATGCTCGAATTCAAATTTTCCAGCGATGAAGTCGGCCGTCGCGCTTAGCTCGGCGTTCCCCTTGCCTGCCACACTGGCAAGAACATCGGTGTCGACCTTTCCTTCCTTAATGATCTGGGCGAAGACGTCGCTTTCGTGGGCAAGACTGTCGGCGGGCTGGAAACTGGGAAGATCGGCGACCCTTCCCGCTGCCGAAGTGTTATGTATCGGCATGCCTCCGGCATCCACGTGATCGACCGAAGACTTAGGGATCTTGTAGGAATCGTCCCCAATTTCGTATTCGTAATGATTGCCATTTTCTTTGACATGGTCGGCTACGATGGTGCGGCCGTTCTTTAGATGGATCGTATCAGCCGCGGCTCCGCTTAGGGCGAAAGCGCCGGCCATAAAGAGGATGGTGACACGTAGCCGCATTCAGGCGCATTCTAGCAACAGAGGACGACCCTTCCACGTGACGAAGGTACTACCTAAACGGCGCGGCTTGCGGATTACCGTGGTGACCTGCCTTGCGATTTGCACGCTGCATACGGTCAATGCCTTCGGTGGTGTTCCGCCCGACAAGCCGGCCGAAGCGCTGTACTTACAACTCGGGCAAGTCAAGTTGGATCCGGCACGTGTTTATCAAGTTCGAGGTGCGTCTCTGGATCGATCCGCGATTCACATCAGTCTGGAAGACGGCACGATCGGCTTCACCCAGGATGTGATGGGCCGGATCACTGGGGCGTTCTTCGAGGGCGATGGCGAGGTGTTACTCGTGCCTCCAAATGACGTTGAACGGAGATCGATGAGCCTGTTCACGGGAATGGCAATCTTGGAAGAGCATTTCGCAACCGCGTATTTTCGCTTCAACGACGACGCGGCCGCCGAAATGCAACCAGACCTGCGGGCCACAGCAGAAAAACAGGCGTTTGTCGAGCGCTGGGGCACAACTGCGCAGAACCTGGCCCAGGGCGATGCCATGAGGCTGCTCGAGACTCTTAGCCTGATGCTTCCCGTCAAAGACGCCACACTGCCCTCGGAACTCGTAAAGGTTCAAGCCAACCCGGGGGACCGGTTCCTTCACGCGCGCTTGCAGGGGACCAAGCTCGGCGTTTTCGATCTTTATTTCGATTCTCTGGCCGGAGAGCAGGTTCATGTGGGGCAAACTCGCCTGACGGAAGACGGCGTGACTTACTACAACGTATGGACATCGTTCTCTCCCGCAATGGCCGCAACTGCGGAAGCCAAATCCAAAAGCACATCGCACGAGGACATGGACAAGCCCCACGAAGACTGGGTCACCGTTCAGCACTATTCGATTGCTACTGAGGTTCAGCCGCCGAAGCAGATTCACGCGAGCGCCCGGTTGCAGCTTGAAGTAACGGCAGGCGGGGCGAGGGTGATTTTTTTTGAGCTATCGCGATTTCTTCAGGTGGAGAGCGTTGTGCTCGCGGGTCAGCCGGTGGAGTTCATTCACAATCCCGCAGTGGAGGGAACAGACCTTGCTCGCAGTGGCAACGACCGCGTGGCCGTTATTCTGCCGGAACCAGCACAGGCCGGACAGAAGATCGAGTTGGAATTCGTCTACGGCGGGGAAGTTTTGGCAGAGGCTGGCGCCGGATTGCTCTACGTGGGAGCGCGAGGGAACTGGTATCCCAACCGCGGGATGGTGATGGCCGAGTTCGATTTGCAGTTCAACTACCCACCGGGTTGGACCCTCGTCGCAACTGGAAAGCCATCCTCGATCTTGCCGGAAGGCGCTCCTCGGAATGCTAGCTCACTGCAGACGTCGCGATGGATTTCGGAGCGGCCGATTCCGTTTGCAGGCTTCAACTTGGGCAAGTACAAAGTATTCAAGACGCAAGTCGGGGACGTCTCGGTTGAGACATATGCCACGCAAAGCGTCGAGCGCAGTTTCCCCAACGCCCTGGCTGAGCAACCTGAGCCCAAGCATTCGGGTATTTCCCCCCAAGCGCTTGAGGTGCTCGTCCCGCACCGCCCTTCGCCGGCGCAAAACGAAGGCGCCGTTGGGGAGGCGGCGGCGCGAGCGATCCAATACTACTCCGAGAGATTTGGGCCGTATCCCTATAGCCATCTGGCTTTGACGCAGTTGCCAGGCCATACCAGTCAAGGATGGCCGGGGCTGGTGTTTCTGTCGTCTTATGCGTTTCTGAATCATCAGGAACGCGAACAATTGCATTACGACCCGGCTGGGATCTTGCTCCAGGAGTCGGTCCCCGCACACGAGGCAGCCCACCAGTGGTGGGGAGACCTTGTCAGCTGGAATACCTACCGGGACCAGTGGTTTTCCGAAGGTCTGGCAAACTACTGCGCCTTGATGATGTTGCAGGATAAGAATCCGGCGGGGTTTCGCCAACTCATGGAGAAGTACCGGCGAGATCTGGTGCAAAAAAACAAAGATGGCGTTGCTCCGATGGATGCGGGACCGGTGACGCTGGGCCTGCGGTTGCTATCGTCCCAGTTTCCGGAAGGGTATGAAGCGATCAGTTATGGACGGGCGACCTGGCTGTTTCACATGTTACGAACTATGTTGAGAGATTCAACGCAGGGAAGCAAGAGCGGGTCGGATGAGCCTTTCGTGCGCGCATTGCGCCGACTCCGTCAACGTTACGAAGGCCAGCCCATCAGCACACGTCAATTGATGGAGGTGTTTGCCGAGGACCTTCCTCCTTCGCTCCGGTACGAAGGCAAAGATTCGCTGGACTGGTTCCTGGACGGCTGGGTGAACGGAACCGCGCTGCCAACTCTCGAATTGAAGTCCGTGAAGTTTACGCCAAAGGCGACGGGGACGGCCGTCAGTGGAACGATTGTGCAAAAGGAAGCTCCGGAAGGGCTGGTGACGTCGGTCCCCGTGTATGCGGTAAACTCGGGGAAGCAGATGGTTTTGCTGGGGCGTGTGTTTGCCGACGGCGAAGAATCGTCGTTCCATGTTTCGGCACCCGCCGGGACGCGCAAGATTATGCTCGATCCCTACGAGACGATCTTGACTCGTCCGAAGTAGCGGCTCGGCTGATGGTTCCGGATCGGCCGCTGGTTCCGAAAAAGATTCCCAAAAACGAACTGAATGAGAGTCCTCGAACGAAGCCTGGCGAAGCTCTCTGCACTTAAGCCCTGCCCGGCCATTGACTTCTGTTTTGACACCGGTTGCGTCTCGATGTGGCAGCCAAGCTGCTAATTGCCACAATGCCCACCAGGAGTGAGCGGTGAACTACAGTCCAAGCGGTCAGCCAGAGATTCCCGAGGAAATGGTCACCTCCACGCAGACCCCGGATGTCATGAAAGAAGCCGTCCGATGGAACCGCGGTCTTGATCAGGAACTGTCTGGCGGCGCTAAGACAATTCTGATCGTCGAAGATGAAGCCTTCGTGAGAAATGTGACCGCCGAAATCTTGCGCTCCGCTGGCTATAGAGTCCTGACCGCCAGAAGTGCGGATGAGGCTCTGGTCGCTTACCGCGAATATCCCGGTGCGGTGGACTTACTTCTATCGCATATGATCCTTCCCGGAGAGACAGGGTTGGCGCTCACCGCAAGACTCCGTCGTGAGGATTCAAAACTCAAGGTCTTGTTCGTCACCGGATATGCGGAGCAGCTAGGACCGTTGCAGAGGTGAGCACGCAGAATGTTTGGCGAAACCTTTCTCTACGGGAACTCTGTTACAGAAAATCAGCAGATGCTCGACACCCCGCAAGCAGCGGCCGGGGAACATCCTCGAATTAAGCACGCCTGCGGTAACCCGTAGCATGCAAGATCTGGGCGGGCACTTGAGAGAGTGGCACCACACGGCTGAGAACCCCCAATTCAAAGCCGGCACGCGGCATGCCGTAAACGGCGCAGCTGGCTTGGTCTTGCCCGATCGTGAGACCACCTTCACGGTAAATAGCCCTCATCCCCCGGCACCATCTGATCCCATCCCCGTGAGGATGACCCCCATGGCCAGGTTTCTGAAGTGCCTGGCGACCGACTTCATCATAATGTAAACCGTCCTTAATCCAACAGCCCCAGTCTAGTTAGAAAACGCTCAACTGCAGCCAAAACTAGGCGCGCACCAAGGGCTGTAGTTCCGGGAATGAGGCTCAGTTTCAAAAGGGAATTCGTGCGCAACCCCGCCGTCTCCGTCGTCGAACCTGGGGGGCCATTCCAAGGAAGGTGGTGCAGCGGAGATAATTCCAGGGAGTTCTCCAACCGGAGCAAATATCTTGCGGATGTTGAGTAGGACGACAGTGAAGTCTCTAACGGTGCCCGGTGGGACTCTTTTGCTCGGCGTCGCCATCCTTGTGCATTCCGGCTGGCTAACCCTGGCCCTGCCTGCCCTGAGCTTCCTTTACTACTGGGCAATCATCGGTGGGATGCTGCTCGCATGGCGTTTTCATTCTACCCGCATCTTTTTCGCGCTGATCGTACTCTTCCTCGGCCAGCAGACCATCGCTCTCTCCGGCGGCGCGCACGCTGCTCCGGGGGCGATGGTGTTTGTCGTTGCGTCAGTCCTGGTGCCGCTGAACCTCGTCTTAATTGCCCTGATGCATGAGCGCGGCTTCACCATTTCCGGCATTGCTCCTCTCGGCCTGTTCCTTTTTGTACAAGGCGTGATCGTGGCCGTGCTGGCCCGCGCCGAAGAAAGTGCATCGCTGCCTGTCCGAGCGCATCACGCCGCAGCCGTCGTTTTGCCGGACTACGCCCTGCTCGGCTTTGCGGCTGCGGGGATTCTCCTGCTGGTGCGGTCGCTGCTCACTCGCAAGCCTGTCGATAGCGCTTTGTTCTGGTCGCTAGCTGCGTTTTTTCTCAGCCTTTACTTCACCGACACGGCACGTATTTCGGTCGCGTATTCCGCCACCGCGGCGTGCATCCTCGCCACCTCGATCATCGAGACCTCTTACTTTCTCGCCTATCACGATGAACTCACCGCGTTGCCCTCCCGACGCGCCTTCAGCGAAGCCCTGCCGCGCCTGCAACACCCTTATTCGATTGCGGCGGTCGATATCGATCACTTCAAACGCTTCAACGATACTTATGGCCATGACACGGGAGACCAGGTTTTGCGCCTGGTCGCGGCCCAACTGGCGCAGGTGAACGGCGGAGGTCAGGCCTACCGTTGCGGCGGAGAGGAATTCGTGATTCTGTTTCCGGGCAAAACCGTCCGAGAGGTCGCGGATTATCTGGAGCAGCTGCGGGTGGCGATCGAGTCGACAGAGTTTCGCATGCGAGGAAACGACCGACGCCAGGCTCCACGCGGCCCCGACCGTCGCAGTGCTCGAGCTACGGGACGTGCACGAAAAGCGGATCCCATTCGGCGCCTCGCGCCAGAAAAGACTGCGGCGCCAATGTCCGTAACAGTGAGCATCGGTATCGCCAACTCCTCCGCGGACCGGTCCCATCCCGATCTGGTACTGCAAGCTGCCGACAAGGCGCTGTACCGCGCCAAAGGCAACGGCAGGAATCGCGTGGAAACGGCCGCGTCGCCTCGCCGGCGGAATTCCGCGAAAGCTGCTGGGATTGCTTGAGGTGTCAGGAGGTCGAAAGATAAAGCCAGCCGTGGAAAGCCGGGCCGCCGATTGCAGGACGGGAAGTGACGACCCGGCTTCGCACGTTTCGCAAGCACCACGGGCCGTGCGGTCAGCCTGTGGCGGTGGGAGAATTAGCGCGCTTCCGGCCCGAGCCCCCGCAGGCGGGACATTTCACCCGGATAAAGGCAACACCCTCTGACTTACCGTTCAAGTCGACGGGCTTCGCAATGTATCCAGTACCGCCGCAGTTCGGGCAGTCGTCCGGACTCACTCATCTCCCCCCTCACTGTTGAGAGCATTCTGCCCGACCTAGGCATAACATGCTCAGCAATCGATTTTGCGTTACGAATCGCGAACAAACACAGCAATAAAGGGTTAGGAAACCCAATGCGCAGCCTGCCAGAACTCAGATGCGCACGTTGAGTTCTCGATCAATCGCAAGATCACTGCAGAATTGTGACGGAACGAGACTTACGAGGGTTAGCTCATCAACGCAGGTCTGCTGATCGGCACCAGTTCGTTCGCCTGCGGAAAGTGCGTGGCGACATAGTTGCGGGGAATCTCATAAGTTACGGCTGCCAACTGGGGAGTTATCCGGAATCCTTTAAGCCGTCGTTTTTATATGCAGCCGCAAAACGAGGGTTTGTTTACAGGACGTTAGGAGGCGATTTCATGCAAGCGACGGATCTCCGACTTCGGAGTGGGGCGATCAGACGCGACCAGGGTTGCGAGGTAGGCATTGACGCCCTCCGCTGCCTTACGACCCTCGGAGATGGCCCACACCACCAGCGATTGGCCGCGACGCATGTCGCCCGCCGCAAAGACGCCGGGGACCGACGACATGTAATTCTGGTCGGTCGCGACGTTACCCCTGTTGTCTAGCCGCACCCCCAAATGCTCGATCATTCCGTTGCGTACCGGGCCAAGAAAGCCCATCGCAATCAGGACGAGGTCGGCGTCCAGCGTGAACTCGCTTCCCGCGATTGGTTCAAACTTCGGGGGGGGGCCAACCCGCACCGCGTGAAGCTGCTTGACGTTGCCACTTTCATCGCCAGTGAATTTTGTGGTTGCGATGCTCCAGTCGCGCACACCGCCTTCTTCGTGGGCGGCCTCAATGCGCAGTTGCATCGGCCAGAGCGGCCACGGAGTTTGTTCGGACCGCTCCTCTGGCGGCTTCGGCAGGATCTCGAACTGGTGAACAGAGAGGGGCTTTTGCCGGTGGCACGTACCCAAACAATCGGCACCGGTGTCGCCGCCTCCGATGATTACCGCGCGCTTGCCGGTCGCGAGAATCTCGACTGCAGGATCAATCGTGTCGCCCAGGCAGCGTTTGTTCTGCTGCGGAAGGAATTCCATCGCATAGTGGATACCCTTCAGTTCGCGCCCCGGAACCTTCAGATCGCGTGGGTGCTCCGAGCCGCCTGCCAGCACAATGGCGTCAAACTCACGCCGCAGATCTTCCACCGCGATGTTCTTTCCGACCTCGGCGTTGGTCACAAACTTCACGCCTTCAGCCGACATCTGATCGATGCGTCGATCGATGATTTGCTTTTCGAGTTTGAATTGCGGGATGCCGTAGCGCAGCAATCCGCCGATGCGGTCCGCCTTTTCGTAGACCGTAACCGAGTGTCCGGCGCGGCCCAATTGCTGGGCTGCGGCCAGTCCGGCGGGACCCGAACCGACAATAGCTGCTTTTTTCCCCGTGCGAACCTTGGGAGGCTCGGGACGAATCCACCCTTCCTGAAATCCACGCTCCACAATATTTTTTTCGTTCTGCTTGATCGTGACCGGCGGCTGATTGATGCCCAGCACGCACGAAGCCTCACACGGTGCAGGGCAAATACGCCCTGTGAACTCGGGGAAGTTGTTGGTTGCGTGCAGCTGGCGGACGGCATCCTTCCAGCGTCCCCGGTACACCAGATCGTTCCAGTCAGGGATGAGATTGTTGACTGGACATCCGGTCTGGCAGAAGGGTACGCCGCAATCCATGCAGCGCGCGCCTTGCTTGCGCAGGCTTTCCTCAGGGAAATCCTGGTAAATCTCGAACCAATCATTAACCCGCTCGGCCACAGGGCGACGCGGAGCCAGTTCGCGCGAGTAATCCATAAAGCCCGTGGTCTTACCCATGCTGCACCTGCTCCACCGGCTCCAAGTCCGCGACCTGTTGGGCCGGAGTGTAGGCTTGTTGGCTCCGCACGACTCCCAGCACCCGCTTGAACTCATGCGGGAATACCTTGATAAACCGCGGCAACGTCTCCTGCCAGTGTTCGAGGATCCACGTGGCGCGGCGGCTGCCGGTCAGTTCCATATGTCGCGCCACGAGATCTCGGACGAGTTGCACCTCCCGGTCATCGAGCAACGGCTCAAGATCGACCGACTGAAGATTGCAGCGTTTTTCGGTGAACTCTCCGTGCTCGTCGAAGACGTAAGCCACTCCGCCACTCATGCCTGCCGCAAAATTCCGGCCGCAGGAACCAAGCACGACCACCAGTCCATTCGTCATGTACTCGCACCCGTGGTCGCCGACGCCCTCGACCACGGCGGTCGCCCCGGAGTTGCGAACAGCGAAGCGCTCCCCGGCAATTCCATTGAAGAACGCTTCGCCGCTCGTGGCGCCGTAAAGTGCGACATTTCCGATGATGATGTTTTCTTCCGCGGCGAATCCGGAGCCGCGCGGCGGATAAACAACCAACCGTCCGCCCGAAAGCCCCTTTCCGACGTAGTCGTTAGCATCACCTTCCAGCGTGAGAGTGACGCCCTTAGCCAGAAACGCTCCCAAACTCTGGCCAGCCGAACCTGAGAGATGGACTCGCACCGTGTCGTCGGGAAGCCCCGCAGAGCCGTAACGGCGCGCAATCTCGCCGCTCAGCATGCTGCCAACCGTACGATGCACGTTGCGCACCGGCAACGTGACCTCAACGGGAGTTATAGTCTCAAGGGCGCTTCGCGCAGCTCCGAGAATCTTGTGATCCAGTGCCTGCTCCAGACCATGATCCTGCGAGTGAATGCAGCGCTTCGCCACCCGTGATGGCATCGGCGGATTGTAGAGAATCGCCGAAAAGTTGAGGCCGCGCGCCTTCCAGTGATCGACCGCAGGCTCAACGTCAAGCAGGTCGACGCGCCCGACCATCTCGTCCACGGCGCGGAAGCCCAATTCCGCCATGTACTGCCGAACTTGCTCGGCAATGAAAAAGAAGAAATTGATCACGTGCTCGGGCTGTCCCTTGAATTGTTTGCGTAGCTCAGGATCCTGGGTGGCGATGCCCACCGAGCAAGTGTTGAGATGGCACTTGCGCATCATCACGCATCCCAGCGCAACGAGCGGAGTGGTCGCGAATCCGAATTCTTCGGCGCCCAGCAAAGCCGCAATCACCACGTCGCGTCCCGTCTGCAGCTTGCCGTCGGTCTGGACACGAATGCGGCTGCGTAAATCATTTAGCAGCAACACCTGCTGCGTCTCAGCCAAGCCCAGTTCCCACGGAATGCCAGCATGCTTGATCGAACTCAAGGGGGAAGCGCCCGTGCCGCCACTGTCGCCGCTAATCAAGACCACATCGGCATGCGCCTTGGCGACGCCAGCGGCCACGGTTCCAACTCCAACTTCCGCCACCAACTTCACCGCTATGCGCGCCTGCGGATTTACGTTCTTCAAGTCGTAGATCAGCTGCGCCAGATCCTCGATCGAATAGATGTCGTGATGCGGCGGTGGCGAGATGAGTCCGACGCCCGGAATCGAGTGGCGCAGACGGGCAATCACTTCATCGACTTTATGCCCGGGGAGTTGTCCGCCCTCTCCCGGCTTGGCGCCTTGCGCCATTTTGATCTGCAACTCGTCGGCATTCACCAGGTAGTTCGCCGTCACGCCAAAACGGGCGGAAGCCACCTGCTTCACCGCGCTTCGCCGCAGATCGCCGTTCGCATCCGGCCGGAATCGCTCTTCGTCTTCTCCGCCCTCTCCGGTGTTCGACTTGCCGCCGATGCGGTTCATGGCGATGGCAAGGGTCTCGTGAGCCTCCTTGCTGATGGATCCAAAAGACATCGCACCGGTGGTGAAGCGCTTTACAATTTCCTTGGCAGGCTCAACTTCTTCGATTGGAACCCGCTTGTCGCTCTTCTTGAACTTCATCAGGCCGCGTAGCGTGCATAGGTTGCTGCTCTGCCGGTCAATGAGTTCGGTGTACTCCTGAAATGTCTTGAAGTTCTCCTGACGCACAGCCTGTTGCAACTTGCTGATCGTCAGCGGATTGAGCAGGTGATATTCGCCGTTCACACGCTGGTGGTAGTTGCCTCCCACCGCAAGTTCAGTCTCAAACTCGGTCAGCGGACGGAACGCGAACTCGTGCTTCATCTGCGCCTCAGCCGCCAGCACCGAAAGCCCAATTCCCTCCAGCCGCGAGGTTGTTCCCGAAAAATACGCGTCGATCAGTTCCTTGTTCAGCCCGATGGCCTCAAACACCTGCGCGCCTTGATAGCTTTGCAGAGTAGAAATCCCCATCTTGGAGAACGTTTTCAGCAACCCCTTCTTGATGGCCTTCAGGAAGTGCTTGACGGCGTCTTCGGGAGTTACACCTTCGCCAAGTTCGCCGCGCCAGGCGAGTTCCTCTACACTCTCCAGTGCCAAGTATGGATTGATGGCGCTCGCGCCATAGCCGCTGAGCAAGGCAAAGTGCATGACTTCGCGGGGCTCCCCCGATTCGGTGATCAATGCAACTTGAGTTCGCGTCTCCTCGCGCACGAGCAAGTTGTGGACTGCGGCCAGTGCAAGAAGACAGGGAATGGGCGCGTAATCCTTGTCCACGCCGCGGTCGGAGAGAATGAGCAGCGAATATCCTGCCTTCACGGCTCGCGAAGCCCTTTGGCACAACTCATCTAGCGCCCGCTTGAGTCCGGCTTCACCATCGCTCGCGCGGAACAGAGCCGGAAGAGTCGTCGCCAGCAGGTCACGGTTCGAGACTCGGCGCAGCTTCTCCAATTCGCGATTGGTAAGCAGCGGATGCTCCAGCTTCAGCATGTGACAGTTTTCAGGAGCCTCGTCGAGAATATTCCGCTCGCTCCCGATATAGCTGGTGAGCGACATCACCATTTCTTCGCGGATGGGATCGATCGGAGGATTCGTCACCTGTGCGAAGAGCTGCTTAAAGTAATTGAATAGCGACTGGGGCTTGTCCGAGAGACAAGCCAGCGGCGTGTCAGTTCCCATCGAACCGACCGGTTCTTCCCCCTTGGCCGCCATGGGAGCCACGATCATCCGCAGGTCTTCATCGCTATAGCCAAACGCCCGCTGCCGGCGCAGCAAAGTCTCAGAGTCCGGAAAGTGCATGCGCGAAGGCTCGGGCAGTTGATCGATGCTGATCTGGTTTTCTTTGAGCCACTCCGCGTAGGGCTGCCGCGAAGCCAGCGTATGCTTGATCTCTTTGTCGGAGATGATGCGGCCTTCATCGGTATCGACCAAGAACATCTTCCCCGGTTGCAAGCGGCCCTTGCGTTTCACTTGTTCGGCGGGGATGTCGAGCACTCCCGCTTCCGACGCCATGACCACCAGGTCGTCATCAGTTACAACATACCGTCCGGGCCGCAAGCCGTTGCGATCCAGTGTCGCGCCGATGACGCGGCCGTCGGTGAAAGCAATAGCGGCCGGCCCGTCCCATGGCTCCATGAGGCATGCGTGATACTCGTAGAACGCGCGCTTCTCCGGCTTCATGTGCGGATTGCCCGACCATGCTTCTGGGATCAGCATGGCCATGACGTGCGGAATGCTTCGCCCGGACTGAAAAAGCAGTTCGACCGCGTTGTCAAAATTCGCCGAGTCGCTGCCGTCGGGGGTAATGATCGGGAAGAGCTTCTGCAGGTCGTCGCCCAATAGCGGTGACTTCAAAAGCGACTGGCGCGCGTACATCCAGTTGACGTTTCCCCGCAGCGTGTTGATCTCGCCGTTGTGCGCGATGTAACGGTAAGGATGCGCCCGCTGCCAACTGGGAAAGGTATTCGTCGAAAATCGCTGATGCACCAGGCACAGCGCGCTTACGAGGTCCGGATCGGAGAGCTCACGATAGAAGTTGGTGATTTGCCGAGCTAGCAGCAATCCCTTGTAAACGATCGTGCGACAGGAGAGCGAGGGGAGATAAAACATTTCAGCGTCCTCGACGCCAGCCTCGCGAATTTCATTTTCCGTGCGCTTGCGCACGACGTAGAGCTTGCGCTCGAGGGTATCCTCGTCCATGCTCGAAGGGCAGCCTACGAAAATCTGCTGAATATAAGGCTGCGAAGCGCGAGCCACGCGGCCGATGGCGGACGCATAGACCGGCGTATCACGCCATCCCAGTACCGCCAGCCCCTCTTCGCGCACGATGCGCTCGAGAATTCCTTCGCACTGCAACCGCGGGTGCTTTTCGACCGGCAGGAAGGTCATTCCGACGCCATAGGTCCCGGCCTCCGGAAGCTTGAAACCCAACTTGTCGCATTCGCGCGCGAAGAACTGGTGGGGAATCTGGATCGTGACCCCGGCGCCGTCTCCCGTCTCCGGGTCGCAACCGCAGGCGCCACGGTGTGCGAGGTTGAGTAGGACCTGAATGCCCTTCTTAATGATGTCGTGACTCTTCTGGCCGGAAATGCTGGCCACAAACCCGATCCCGCAAGCGTCATGCTCGTGCGCAGGGCTGTAGAGTCCCTGGGCGGGCGGCAATCCATTTTTCGGGTTGAGGGGTATCCTGCTGGACATCTCGGTCCACCTTGTTAACTTTCTGAATCAGTTGTTCTTAGGCGTGTCTGGCGGGGCAACGGGAGCGTTGGACACCCCTGCTCAGGAACAGACGTTCGCCTTTATGTAATAGCGCCTTCTGGCGGCTAAAGTACAATGCAGAATTTCGATGCGAGTCATGCGAATTTCAGGTGCGCCAGCCAGAATGGGACGACGGGCTGAAATGCTAGCAACGCTCCCTGGTGCCACGGCGTTCCTGAATTCCGATATTCTGGGCGCTCATGCAATCGACCCGCGCAGCTCCGGTCATTGAATTCCGGGATGTCTCCTACCAGGTGGCAGAGACACACGTCCTGCTCAACCTAACCTTACAGGTTCAGTCTGGAGAAATCCTGGCGCTTTTGGGACGCAGCGGTTCAGGCAAAACCACCACCCTCAAGCTGGTCAATCGCCTCGTTTCACCCACCTCGGGTGAAGTTCTGGTCAATGGCGTTCCCAACCTCAATACCGATATCACGCGCTTGCGGCGCAGTGTCGGCTACGTGATCCAGGAGGTGGGCCTGTTTCCTCACTTTACCGTCGCACGGAACATCGGCCTCGTGCCCAACATCGAGGGCTGGCCCGAGCCGCGAATTCGTGCCCGCGTCGAGGAACTTCTGCAGATGGTGGGCCTGGCCCCGGAATTAGCGTCGCGCTATCCCCACCAACTTTCTGGCGGACAACGGCAGCGAGTCGGCGTTGCCCGTGCGTTAGCCGCCGATCCGCAGATTCTGCTGATGGACGAACCGTTTGGCGCTCTTGATCCCCTTACGCGCGACGAACTGCAGCGCGAGTTTCTTTCCCTGCAGAGAAAGCTCCGCAAGACCGTCGTCTTCGTCACGCATGACCTGCGCGAGGCCATGCGGCTGGGCTCGCGGATTGCTTTGATGGAGGCGGGGAAGTTGGTCACGATACTCTCTCCCGATGAGTTCTTGCGGTCCAGCGATCCCTGGGCAGCGGCTTACGTCAAGGCCTTCGGAGACCGGCTAGAGTCCATTGCGACAGAAGGCAAGTCATGAACTTCTTTCGATTCATCCTGCAAAATCGAAGCCAGGTGCTGGAACTCACCGCCGAGCATCTTTGGCTGGTCGGTCTTTCCACTCTATTCGCGACGCTGATCGGCATCCCGTTGGGTATTGTGATTGTCCATTGGCCTCGCCTCAACAAGCCAGTCCTGGCGGGCGCAAATATCATCCAAACCGTCCCCAGCCTGGCGCTCTTCGGATTTCTTCTGCCGGTCCCTTGGCTTGGAGACCGAGCCGACAGGCTGGCGATTTTGGCGCTCACTCTCTACGCGCTGCTCCCGATCATTCGGAACACGTACACCGGAATTCGCGGAGTCGACCCGGCTGTGCTGGAAGCGGGCCGCGGCATGGGGCTGACGGAATCGCAGCTGTTGCTGCGAGTGGAACTGCCGCTGGCCGTGAGCGTGATTCTCTCCGGCGTTCGGACTGCGGTCGTCATCTCGGTCGGCTTAGCCACAATCGCCGCAGCTATCGGCGCCGGGGGACTGGGGGAATTCATATTCCGGGGCCTCGCCATGGTCGACAACCGGGTCATTCTCGCCGGAGCCGTCCCCGCCGCGCTGCTGGCGTTGTTGGCGGACGTTGGCGTGGGCTGGCTGGAAAGACGCCTTCAGCCGCGATGAGAGCTGCTGCACAGAAGTCGTCGGCTGCCACGATGCTGATCGTGTTGCTGATCACCCTATTATCATTCTCGTGCTCACAGTCTCACCCTGACCGCATCGTCATCGGTTCCAAGAACTTCACTGAATCCCTCATACTGGGCGAGCTCATGGCGCAGCAGATCGAGGCCCACACCAACTTAAAAGTGGAACGCCGTTTCTACCTGGCGGGCACCTACATCTGCCAGCAGGCGGTGCTGGCCGGAAGGATCGACATCTATCCGGAGTACACAGGTACCGCATTGACCGCGATTCTCAAGGAGAAAACCGGTAGGGAGAAGCAGACCGTTTACCAGCAGGTCAAAAGTGAATACGAACGCCGTTTCGGCCTGACATTAGGCCCGGCCCTCGGCTTCAACGATACCTTCGCGATCGAAATCCGCGGAGAGGATGCTCGCCGCTTGAACCTAAAGACGCTTTCGCAAGCCGCAGCGTTTGCTTCCCACTGGCGCGCCGGATTCGGATACGAATTCATGGAGCGGCCCGATGGATATCAAGGCTTGGCCGCAACCTACGGGCTGCACTTCGCCCAGCAGCCTCGCGTGATGGATCTGGGCCTGCTGGCGCGGGCCCTGCACGATCATCAGATCGACCTGGCGGCCGGCAACGCTACCGACGGCCTTATTCCGGCTCTCGATTTGTTTGTGCTCGACGATGACCGGCATTACTTCCCGCCTTACGAAGCCGTGCCCGTAGTACGAGAGCAAACGTTGCGCGAGCATCCCGAGATTGGCCCCCTTCTCGCGGATCTGGAAAACAAAATTTCCGATCAGGAAATGAGGCGAATGAATTATGCGGTCGATGGCCAACACCACGATGCGAAGGACGTGGTAAGGGAATTCCTGCATCAGAACAAACTCGCCCCTTAGACCGCCCAAGACGCCATAGGTGCCCGCCGGACGGGCCATAGGGGAGCCCCGCAGCCGCTCAAAAAAGTCATTTCGACTGCAACTTTGCCTCTGGAGGCACATCTAACCGGGACGTGGGTGGACACCGATCTCCAACGCGGGTCCTGAAATTGGGAGCTTCTCGGCTCCTTAGAGCTTACTTCAAGCCCTTCGTCTGGCTGTGATCACTCTGGGAGGCACAAATGCTTGCCACACAAACCGGTGTCGCTGCTCACGAGTTAATGCTCAGGATCTCCGATGCACGCCGGCAAAGCGATGCTCTATTCCAGGTAGTTCGCCTTGACTCACTTTACGGGAGGCCCATCCCGGAACGTCACCGTATTGTTTTTTATATAGGCCACCTGGAGGCGTTCGACTGGAATCTCCTTCACGAAACCATTCTCGGCCTAAAATCCTTCCATCCTGAATTTGATCGACTTTTTTCCTTCGGCATTGATCCCGTCGATGGCGGATTGCCGAAGGACCAGCCATCGGATTGGCCCTCGATACAGGGCATTCACGAGTACGTTTCCAGGATCCGCGAGTCATTGGACGACAAGCTTGCGGATGCTCTTTTGGAATCGCCCGCTCCCACGCGTGACGGCTTTCCGCTCGCCACGCTGCTGAACGTTGCCATCGAGCATCGACTCATGCACGTCGAGACCCTGGCTTACATGCTTCATCAGTTGCCGTTGGCCCACAAGATCAAGCCTCTGATTGATTCCCCCATTACCCTCGCTCCACCGGTAGCCCCTAGAGCCGTTGAAATCCCCACAGGCATTACAACCCTTGGCCTATCGCGCGACGACGAGACATTCGGTTGGGACAACGAATACGAGGCGCACGCGACTGAGGTGCCGGCGTTCGCAATCGACCAGTACAAGGTGACGAACCGTCAGTATCTCGATTTCATCGCTGCGGGAGGCTATGAAGCGCGCAGTTTCTGGAGCGACGCGGACTGGGACTGGAAAGGCAAAGAAGGGATTTCTCATCCCGTGTTCTGGAAGAGGGTTGGTGGTCACTGGCTCTATCGCACGATGTTCGAAGAAATCCCGTTGCCGATGGACTGGCCTGTCTACGTCAGCCACGCTGAAGCAGCTGCATATGCGCGCTGGGCAGGCAAATCGCTGCCGACCGAGGAAGAATGGCAGCGCGCCGCCTTCGGCGCGCCGAACGGAATTGAAAGACGATACCCGTGGGGAACCCATTTTCCCGACGCAGATTTCGGCAACTTCGATCTCCACCGATGGGATCCCGTTGCTGTGAATTCATTGCCGCTAGGTAGAAGCGCATTCGGCGTCGACGGGATATTGGGCAATGGGTGGGAGTGGACATCTACGCTCTTCGCACCCTTTGCAGGTTTCGAGCCGTTTCCGTTTTATCGCGGATATTCGGCCGACTTCTTTGATGGCAAGCACTTCGTCATGAAAGGCGCATCGGCACGTACCGCTGCGTGCATGCTGCGGCCCACATTTCGCAACTGGTTCCAGCCACATTACCAGTATGTCTACGCCGGTTTCCGCTGCGTGAGCCACTAATCAAAGGAGTTTGGAAATGCTTGTTCATGCCATCCCCGCGAGCCCCACTTATGAATTCGCAGCCGACCTTCGTGCCGGTCTGACCCGGCCCGGTCAGAAGGAACTTCCTTCTAAATATCTTTACGACGACGTGGGCTCCGCGCTGTTCGAAGTGATCAGCCGCCTGCCGGAATACGGCCTTACTCGCGCCGACGAGCGATTGTTGCGCAGGCATGCCGACGAGATCGTGGACCGCGTCCCAGGGCCGGTCGCCGTCGCCGAACTGGGCAGCGGCAGTGGCAGAAAGACTCGCTGGGTGCTTGAAGCGCTCTGCCGGCGGCAGCGGACGTCCTATTACCCGGTTGAAATATCGCGTTCGGCGTTGGCCATGTGCGAGCGAGAACTCAGCGACATCGATGCCGTCACCGTGGTCGGATTTGAGCGGGAATATCTCGACGGCCTGCTCGAAGTAGCCGCATGCCGCGAGCCGGGCCAGCACCTGTTCCTGTTGTTCCTTGGCAGCACCATCGGAAACTTTGACCGGCCCGCCGGGGCGCAGTTCCTGAGCGAGGTCCGTCGGATTCTTCAGAGCGGCGATGCCCTCCTTTTGGGCGCAGACCTGGAAAAGCCTGCCGCGCAATTACTGGCGGCTTACGATGACGAACTCGGCGTAACCGCGGCGTTCAATCTAAACCTGCTTGCCCGCGTGAATCGCGAGCTCGACGCCGATTTTGACCTGTCGCAGTTTGAGCATGTGGCCACGATCAATCCCCGCGCCCGCAGCGTAGAGATGCACCTTCAATCCAAGTGCCGGCAAACGGTCAGGGTGCCCGCGGCAGAGGTAGTCGTAGAGTTCCTCAAGGGAGAAACCATCTGGACTGAGAGTTGTCACAAGTACTCCGCAGAGGAGATCGTCAGGACCGCCCGCAACGCGGGTTTCGCGTGCGCAGCCCAATGGATCGACGATCAGTGGCCCTTTGCCGAGAGCTTGCTCATCGCTCAGTGAGAGCGACGGCCCGGCTTCAAGAAGTTCTCGATTTGCGCCAAGCGAGCAGGTTGATTGCGCTCATCACCATGCAGAATAGGTTGGCTGGAATGAATCCCAGTTGCGCAGTTCGAATACCGATAACGCACATCACGACGCAGTTGGCGCCCGCCAGCGCCCATCCCTCCCAGCACCGCCGTCCGACTAAAATTGTGGACACGATCGTTAGAACACAAGATAAATAATCAAGACGCAACACGGATAAAATGGCCTCCACGACTATTCTGAGTTATGAAGCGCTATTTTTGACCGTTTTGGGCCTTTCGTAATGTGACTGCGGTCACTTGAGAAAATTAGATAGGTTGTCGCCTAGCGTCGCGCTCCTCAACGACTGCGGAGGGACGGCCAAACCACCAGGAGGAAGTGATGGCGAACGAATGCTCGCACCTCGACCAAATCAAAATCAAGCAAACCAAAACGCACGTCTGCGAAGAGTG
>Ga0307479_10002148_pt1 | contig 17931 bp, 19 predicted proteins | sample atmos_gasesECM4C_FD_203743 | JGI IMG/M metagenome (GOLD analysis project Ga0307479, IMG submission 203743) | Hardwood forest soil microbial communities from Morgan-Monroe State Forest, Indiana, United States - atmos_gasesECM4C_515 | ecosystem: Environmental > Terrestrial > Soil > Temperate... | reverse complement strand
CACCACGACCATCAACGCCATCGCTACGGCGCCGAACTTCCTGCAGAGCCCGGTGGCGACCACCACGTACACCCTTGTGACACAGACGGCGATGCCCACTTTTACTCCCGCACCGGGTTCTTACACAACTGCCCAGTCTGTGACCATCACTTCGACTACCCCCAACTCTAAGATTTACTACACGACGAATAACACCGCGCCTTCGCCGGGAACTTCGGGCACTACCCTGTACTCGACTCCATTGCCGATCGGCTCGACCACAACCCTGCAGGCCATCGCCACAGCCACCAATTTGACCAACAGCCCGGTGGCAATCGGTACCTATACCATCGACATCGGCGGCGTGACCTCCATCAACTTCGGCAGCGGTTTCGGCGCCGGTGGAATCGTCATGAACGGCAGCGCCAAGCTGAATGGCACCCGCCTGCGCCTCACGGATGGAGGCGGCACCGAAGCAGCGAGCGCCTGGTACAACGTACAAGCCAACGTCCAGACTTTCACCACGGACTTCAGCTTCCAGATCACGCCCGGATCCAATCCAACCGCGGACGGAATGACGTTTGCCATCCAGGGAAACAGCACTTCCGTTCTCGGTCCCTCGGGAGGCGGATTGGGTTACGGCCCCGATACCACCACGGGCACGGGCGGCATTGCCAACAGCGTCGCCATAAAATTTGATCTCTACAGCAACGCAGGAGAAGGAATCAATTCGACCGGCATCTACACCAATGGTGCGTCGCCAACAACGCCATTTGTCGATCTGACCGGGAGCGGCATCGACCTGCACAGCGGACACGTCTTCAACGTCCACATGGTCTACGACGGCACGAACCTGACCATGACCATCACCGATGCCACCACCAATGCGGCCTTCACGCATGCCTTCCCCATCAATATCCCCGCAACGGTCGGAGGGAATTCGGCGTATGTGGGCTTTACGGGCGGCACGGGCGGTCTGACGGCGATTCAGGAAATCATCACCTGGACCTACGTTTCGAACGGCGGGACGCAGCCCCCAACGCTGAAGTCCATCGCCGTGACGCCGGCGAATCCATCAGCAGCCGCGGGGACAACAGTGCAGTTCACCGCTACGGGGACCTATTCCGACAACAGCACGAAGAACATCACCGGTTCTGTGACTTGGGCATCAGCCACCCCGGCCGTGGCATCTATCAACTCTGCAGGACTAGCGACCGCTGTGGCCGTGGGCAGTAGCGCCATCTCAGCCACTTCGGGCAGCATCTCCGGCAGCACAACACTAACGGTCACTGCGGCGACATTGAAGTCCATTGCCGTGACACCGGCGAGTCCATCTGCGACGGTGGGGACAACGGTGCCGTTTACTGCTACGGGAACTTATTCCGATAACAGCACGAGGAACATCACCACGGCGGTAACTTGGGCTTCCGGAACTCCTGCGGCAGCCACGATCAATGCCTCGGGCGTGGCAACTGCAGTGGCGGCGGGGAGTTCGACAATCTCGGCAACCTCTGCGGGTGTTTCGGGCAGCACCACGCTTACAGTCACAGCCGCAAACTTGAAGTCCATTGCCGTGACACCGGCGAATCCGTCGGCAGCGGCAGGGACAACTGTGCCGTTTACCGCTACGGGCACTTACTCCGACAACAGCACGAGGAACATCACCAGCTCTGTGACCTGGACATCAGCCACGCCGGCCGCCGCAACCATCAACTCGTCCGGCCTGGCAACTGCCGTCGCCGTCGGTAGCTCGACGATCTCGGCCACCTCTGGAACTGTTGTTGGCAGCACCACGCTGACGGTCACCGCCGCGACTTCCGGCGGCGTCAATTTCGGAACCGGATTTACGGCAACCGGGCTAGCATTGAACGGAAAGTCAACGCTCAACGGCACTCGGCTGCGCCTCACGGACGGCGGCGCGAATGAGGCCTCCAGTGCCTGGTGGAGCACTCTCGTGAATACCCAGACCTTCACCAACGACTTCACCTTCCAGCTCTCCAGCGGAACAAGCACTGCTGACGGATTTGCATTCGTCATCCAGGACACAGCTACGACCGCACTCGGTCCTTCGGGCGGCGGCCTCGGCTATGGTCCCGACACGACAGCTGGAGCGCTCGGTATTCCAAAGAGTGTCGCGGTGAAGTTCGATCTCTACAGCAACGCTGGCGAGGGTGTTAACTCCACAGGCTTGTACCTGAACGGCGCCTCCCCAACCATGCCGGCGACAACGCTCGGCGGCGGAGTGAATCTCCACAGCGGCGACGTCTTCAAGGTGCACATGACTTATGACGGCACGACCTTGACGATGACCATCACCGATACAGTCACCACCACGCAGTCCTTCACCACCAGTTGGGCCGTGAACATCCCCGGCACAGTTGGCGCGAACACCGCATGGGTCGGCTTCACCGGCGGCACTGGCGGCCTCGTCGCCACGCAGGAGATCGTCACCTGGACGTACGCACCCGGTGCCGTCACGAACCCGAAAACGCCCGTCGTCTACGATACGAAAACGCTCACCGCTGTCAGCTCTGGGCCGACGTTCCGGCAGTTCGCCTTCGCCGGGTTCCCCGACGGCAACGGCACCATCCTCGACGCCTCCAAGATAGGTGACAACGTCGCCTTCACCCTCAACGTCGCGACGCCCGGCATCTACGATGTGAAGGTCGGTGTGAAGCAATTCACCACGCGCGGCATCTGGCAACTGAGCGTCAATGGCGTGAACGTCGGTTTACCTCAAGACGAGTACCTAAACACTGGCGGAACATACGCCGTCCTGGACGTTGGCAACGTCAACATCTCCACCGCCGGAAACCAGACTTTCAAGTTCACCGTCACCGGCAAAAACGCCGCCAGCACCGGCTACACCATCTCGTTCGACCCCATCACGCTGACGCCCCAATAACCGGACGCAGCATTTCCAAGACTCCAAGGGGCGCAGGCCGAAATGACCTGCGCCCCTTTCTCCGCCCGCAAGCGCTGGCTTGCCCCTACCCTGTCGGGGAAGCGCGTCAGACGTTAGCCCAACCCGTCAGGGCTGGGAAAGCCTCGAAAGAAAATCCGGAGCGCCGTAGGTACGTCACACGCTTGTGGGTAAAGCTCTTCAGCTCACACATTCGTGCACGCCACTCGGAAAAGACCGTCTCTTTGTAAGGAATCCCTGCTACCCGGGCGGCCAACGGAACGTCCGGCCGCCAAGCAGGTGCACGTGAAGATGAAACACGGACTGGCCCGCTCCGCGGCCGTTATTCACTACCGTGCGGTATCCTTCGAGCAGTTTCCCCTCACGCGCGAGCCGCGCTGCGACAAGTTGAAGTTTTCCGAGGACACTCTGATCCTCGGCGTCGGCCTCATCCAGCGAGGCAAAATGTTTCTTCGGACAGATCAAGATGTGCGTTGGCGCCTGCGGGCTGATGTCTTCGAATGCAAATACATCCGCATCTTCGTACACAACCTTCGATGGAATCTCTTTGCGGCCGATTTTGCAAAATAGACAGTCTGAGCTCATGGATTCCCTCCGGCGGGTGTTCCTTCGTCCAGCCGCACGACGAACGGCGTAAATCCTTCGCGGCTACGCAGCTGCTCCCCAAATTGGTGCGCGGCGTCTTCGCCGGAAACCTTGCCCACGCGCACACGATAATAGAGCCCTTCGGGCGAATCGTATTGCTGAATAAAGATCGGCGAATAAGATGCGCTCAAGCGATCGCGTAATCGCTCTGCATTGGCGGCCTCGCGAAAGGCGCCAACCTGCACGGCGAAGAAACCCGATCCGGGATCCGTTCGGCTCGAAAGAATTTCCACTCGCACGGGGACAACGCCGGCGCCGACGGAATCGATCTCGCGCGCCGCGGCGAAGGACAGATCAATGACACGGTTTTCGACGAACGGGCCGCGGTCCGTGATTCGAACGACCGTCGATTTTCCGTTGTTGAGGTTCGTGACGCGCACCATCGTTTCGAACGGTAACGTGCGGTGCGCTGCCGTCAATTTGTACATGTCGTAGATTTCGCCGTTCGAAGCACGCCGTCCGTGAAACGGCGCGCCGTACCACGAAGCGTTCCCTTCTTCGCTGTAGCCTTCGGGAGCAGGAGTACCAGCGGGCCTGGTGCCTGAGGTTGTGGCCTTCGGCTGTACCGGCGGTGGCGGGCGACGGTTTGCAACGGGGCGGCGCGAGGCACAGCCAAGGATGGATAGGAAACAGAGGATGCTAAACACATGAAAGAGAATCGCCCGGCGATGCGTGGCCCGAAGAAAAATCACAATTCTTCTCGAGTCATGGCCGCGGGTTCGGCGGATTTTGAGGAGAACGAGCCGCGTGCCGCGATTCCAGCCTGGCTGCGGCTTCCGTGAGTTTTTGCGAAACTTCGCGGAGAAATTGCGCCGTCCGGCGCTCGGTTTCCGGAGCGACTTCTTCTTCCACAAAACGCCGCAGGCGCGTGAGCTCCTCGTCGAGGCGGTGGCCGATTTCTTCGAATTTGTCCATTTTCCTCCGCGCCGGCCCCTCGCTTTGCGAGGGGGAAAAAGGATGGGCGCGATTCCGGTATTATAGGAACGCGTTACGCGGGTCGCAAGGAGGAGTCTTGGCGCTTCCCTATCGGTGGCAATGGCGCGTCGAGCGGTGGAAGAGCGCTGTTCGCGGATTTTTCGGCATCGGCAGAAACGACCAGCCGCGGCCGCAAATTTGTCCGGCTTGCGGAGCGCTCGTGGGCATCAGCGCGACGCGTTGCCACGAATGCGGCACAAATTTGCGCTTTTCCCTCGCCGCCCTGAGCAAGAAACTTTCAGGAGTGTTCGGTGAGCACGAAGCTCCGGTGACCTCGGCGCTGCTGATCGCAAACGTCTTGATGTTTGGAGTCAGTTGGATGGCTGTCGCCACTGCTGGAGGGGGCGGTGGCCTGCGCATCCTCTGGGGATTGGGCGGCGAAACAACATACCGATTGGGCGCGAGTTTTGGCCCTGCCATCTTTCATGGGCACGAATGGTGGAGGCTGGTTACAGCTATGTTCCTGCATGGCGGGTTGATTCACATCGGCTTCAACATGATGGCCCTGATGCAGTTTGGTCCGGCATTGGAAGAACTCTATGGTTCCGCGCGTTATCTGTTTCTCTATGTTGTAACGGGCGCTTTTGGCTTTCTGGTCAGCGCCTGGTTCGGGAACTATTCCATCGGCGCGAGCGGCGCGTTGCTGGGGCTTGTCGGAGTCATGCTGGCTATCACCTCAAAGCGCGGCGGCGCCTACATGCGCGAGTTAAAATCTAGGTTAATTACATCTGTGGTAATACTTTTTGTCCTCGGATTTTCGGGAATGGGTATGGACAACTATGCGCATGGGGCCGGGCTGGTATCGGGGTTTGCTCTCGGCAAGTTGTTTGCCGATCGGCAACCCATGAACGCGAGTGAACGCCGTATCGCCTACGGGCTCGGATGGCTCGCGGGACTCGTTGTGATTGCCAGTTTTGTTTTCATGATTCTGCACTATCGCGATCCCCTGCCTGGTCGAGGATAACAAATCCACGTTCCGTCCTGCGCACGGCCAGTAAAGCACTCTCACTTTCTGAATCTCTCATGAGCTGCTCAGCCGGCGCGCGATCGTCACGCAATAGTGGAAGCCGGAGATTACCGTGAGTGCCGTGACGACGTAGATGAGCCCGCGATTGAGCAATGCAAGTCCGGGGCTGGGATACGCGGCGGCCAGGACAATTGCGAAGACGAGAATAATTTGAAATGCCGTGGTGCACTTGCCCAGTATGCTCGGCGGAAACGGCCGGTATCCCGCGATCAGAATAATGACAGCCGCCACGATCAGGAGGAGAACATCGCGGCTGAGCACCAGGATTGTCAACCACCAGGCGAGTTTTTGTTTGAATGCAAGGATAACGAACGAAGAAGAAAGAAGAAGTTTGTCGGCGATGGGATCGAGATAGGCGCCGAGAGCAGAGCGCTGATTCAAGCTACGCGCGAGCAGGCCGTCAATGCCGTCGGAAAGGCCGGCGAGGACCTGGACGAGAAGCGCCCACTTATAGTGTTCGTAGGAAATGAGAATAAGAAAGAACGGCAGAAATCCAAGCCTGAGAAGCGTGATTTGATTCGGTACGGTCCAGATGCGCCCTTTCATTGCAATTGAGGATAACGCAATCAGGCGAACTGGGCCAGATAGTCGGCGAGAGAGCGGCCCACTTTGCGCGAGAAAAGTTCGGCCATCGAAGGGATGGCGCCCGAAGGCTCGTCGAGGGCAATGCGCTCAATGCGGTTCATGGGAAAGAAAACCGTGGGCAATCCGATACGCTCGCCTTCGGGTTCGTTTATCTGGCGGATGAAGTGGTCGAAGGAATTCAGGTCGACGCCGCGCATCGTTATTCCCGCCGGATGAATGGCCAGCAGCTCGCCCCACACTTTTTCTTTTGGAGTGTGGAGGCTCACGATGACGATGGAGTGCGGGTCCATGGAATACGCGCTGCCTCTTTTTCCAGCTTACCGCAAGCTGGTATCTCCGCCACTACTTTCCCATCGGGCATTTACCTGGCATGGTCGTAGGCCTGGTTGAGCCACCACAACGCGTCGCGGAGGTCGGCTGTGGAATTCAGCTCGAAGAGGAACCATTTTGCGCCCGGGACCCTGTTTTCGGTGTCAATGCGGGGTTCTTTCTTGGCGCGCTCCAGAAGGCCGGGCGGCATGGGCTTGATTCGGAAGATAAGCGAATTGGGATTCGTGATCGCGCGCGTTACCGGCAACGCCGCAAAGATTTTCTTGCCGCGATAGAACCCGCGAAGACCGAACATGGGGCGCGTCGTAACTTGGGGCCATGCGCTTAGCTCATTGCCGAGCATGGCGGACCATTGCTTCATTTCCTCGCTGGCGTGCGGCATTCTCGGCCGCGGGCGTTTTGTCTTCTTCGTTTTCATGTCGGCATCGCTTTGGGGCCGCCCGGCGAAGTCGCCGCTACAAAGGCGGTTGCAACGGTCAAGGCGCAGGGGCGACCAAGGCTTCCAGCTTGGCGAGGCGCGCAGCCAAGTCTTGAATCTCTGCCTGTTGCCGCGCGATGGTGCTCTGCTGATCTTCGTTTGCTTTCCGTTGCTCGTCGACGAGCTGGCGCTGCTTCTGGACTTCGTTGAGGAGCATGGCGTTGACGAAGTGGTAGCGCACCGTCTGGGGGGCACCGTCCTTGTCGAAAACGACGAGTTCCGGGGAGACCTGGGCCACTTCCTCGGCCACCAGGCCATACTGCCGGGTGTGCGTCGGGTCCAACTCTGGCTTGTAATAGAACGACACGGGGCGCAGCTTCATCAGCAGGTCGCTCTCATCGGCCATGTCGGCGATGACGTCCTTGAAGCGCCGGGAGGAGAGGAGGGTGCCTAACTGGCCGCTGGAATTGACGAGGACGGGTGTGCCGTTGGCGTTGGTCGCTCCCGAGATTCCGGCGATAAAGGTAGCCTTGTGGGTAAGTGGATCGCCGATGCGGATAACATCCGATTCGCTCTGAGCCCCGGTGTTGCCAATGTAAATGTTACTGCTACCCTGCGTGAGGCTGGCACCCGCAAAAGTTCCGATGGCGACGTTGAAACTCCCGATCCTGAGGCTATCAAGCGCACCGTGGCCGAAGGCAGCATTTTGGAAGCCCGTGGTGTTGGAGGAGAGCGCGGAGTCGCCGAACGCGGAGTTGCTGCCGCCCGTCGTGTTGGACAGGAGCGTGGTGTAGCCGAAGGCGGAGTTGCCGCCGCCCGTCGTGTTGGCGAAGAGCGCCTCGACGCCGAAGGCGGAGTTGGAGTTGCCCAAGCCCCCCGTGTTGCTCTGTAGCGCGGCGGAGCCGAAGGCGGAGTTGCCGCTACCGTCCGTGTTGGACAGAAGCGTGGCGAAGCCGAAGGCGGAGTTGCGGGAACCGTTGGTGTTGTTATCTAGCGCGTGGCTGCCGAAGGCGGAGTTGGACGAAGCGTATGTGTTGGAGCTAAGCGCGACGAAGCCGAAAGCGGAGTTGTCACTGCCCGCCGTGTTCGAGCTGAGCGCGCCCTGACCGAAGGCACTGTTGTTAGGGCCGGTCGTGTTGCGCTGGAGCGCCTGAGAGCCGAAGGCGCTGTTGTATGGGCCGGTCGTGTTGAACTCGAGCGCGGCACTGCCGAAGGCGGAGTCGTTGCTGCCCGTGGTGTTGTTCTGAAGCGCTCGCGCGCCAAAGGCAGAGTTGGCAGTGCCCATGGTGTTCGCGGTGAGCGTGGAGGCACCCACTGCGGTGTTGTCGACTCCCGTCAAGCTGAAATTACCGGCGCCAATGCCGAGGAAAGTATTGTTAGAGCTTGGCGAAGAAGCGAAATTATGTGCAAACGGAACCCCGCCCAGGGTGAGCACGCCCGCCGAGGCGGACGTCGTGTTGGGAAGAGCGAGGTTGCCTGAGAGCGCGATGGTCCCGGCCGCAAAGCTGCCGGACGCGTCCCTTCGCACGATGGTATTCGCGGTGTTGGGTACGACCGCGCTCGAGACAACCGTGGCGTTTTGTGTCCCGGTGACTTCACCCGCGAGTTTGCCGGAGAAATTCGTGGCCGTCGCGGCATTGCCGTTGAGGTTGCCCATGATTGTCCCGGCGATGAAGGTGGCGGTCTGCGTTGAGCCGATGCGGATGATATTCGATTCGCTGCTAACTCCGGCGTTGCCGATGTAGATGTCGTTGCTGCCTGTCGCGAGGTTGACACCAGCAAATGCACCGATCGCGATGTTGGAACTCCCGCTCTTGAGGCCCACAAGCGCGCCGGCGCCGAAGGCGGAGTTCTGCATGCCCGTCGAACTCACGAGCGCGTCCGCACCGAAAGCGGAGTTGGAACTGCCCGTCGTGTTGGAGGTGAGCGCGACGTCGCCGAAAGCGGAATTGCTAATGCCGATCGTGTTGGCAATGAGCGCGCTGGAGCCGAACGCGTTGTTGTTGGTGCCCGTCGTGTTGGAGCCGAGGGCGTTGAAACCGAAGGCGTTGTTCCAGCCGCCGATCGTGTTGGCAGTGAGAGCGCCGTAGCCGAAGGCATTATTGGCCGCACCCATCGTGTTCGAACCGAGGGCAGAGAAGCCGAAGGCGTTGTTCCAGCCGCCCGACGTATTGAAGAAGAGGGCGTTGATACCGAATGCGGAATTGCAGCAGGCCGTCGTGTTGTTGGTGAGCGCGGAGGCACCGAAAGCTGAGTTGTCGAAGCCCGTCGTGTTGTTGGTGAGCGCTGAAGCGCCCACAGCCGTGTTGTGGGCTCCCGTCATGCTGAAATTACCAGCACCAACGCCAATAAACGTATTGCTTGCGGTTGGAACAGCACCGAAATTATGGGCAAATGGAGCCCCACCGAGACTCATCACCCCCATCGTCGCACTTGTCGTAGCCGGAAGATTGAGGTTGCCGACAATGTTCACATTTCCTGCCACGTCGAGTTTGTCCACCGGCGTAGTCGTGCCAATGCCGACGTTGCCGGCGAAAAAATTGTTCGCGTTGGGGCTGGAAGCGTACAGATCGTAGCGATGCGTGATGGTCCCCACGGCATCCGAGTTCTGGATCCACACTCCGTAGGCGTTGGTGATGGTCGTTCCCGGCACCTGATTGAGAACACTGAAGAGCCCACCATAGGCCGAGTTCACCCTAGCTCCACCCGTCGCCGAACGTATCCCCGCTTGCGCCAAAGTACCGATTTGCTGGTTCAGCGTTCCGGCAAAACCCGGGTTATTGGCGTAGGCCAGACTGCGGAGGGCCACGCGAGCGCCTGAGTCGGTGACCCCAGGAGAAATCGACATATTCGTGGTGTCTAAATCGAGAGTATAAACCGTGTTACTCCCATTGGCGGTGGCCAAGGTGCTAAAGATGTTCTGCTGCAGCCACCTAGTGCCGAAGTTCGTTTGACGGTCGGTGAGGAACAACTTAGCGGTGGTCGATGGCGCACCCCCGATTCCCACTTGCCCGTTGTTCTCGGAAATCGCCGAGCTCTGGATGTTACAGGCGGTGGTGAATTTGGCAAGGGAGCTGACGGCTGCAGCACCGTCACTCGTGACGTTGGGGCAGACGGCGGCAGGCTGCGGCCCAGACGCGGCCTTCTTTGGAGTGGTTTGTGCTGGCGAGGTGGGCGACGCAGTGGACGAGGAAAAGGTCGGAGCGGCAGTGGCGGCACCGGCGAGGCTGGCCGCGGTTGCGAGTGTTTCGGTGGTGAGGAAAGCCGAAGCGGGTTTGCCACCGAGAGTTTCCGCATCCTTGGCCTTCAAGGCATAGGGCACGCTCACCAGCAATATGCGCGGTTGCTCCGCTTGCCGCTCCACTTGCACTTCCAGCCAGCGGGCTTCGCCGGAGGCGAACAATTCCGCGGGCACGCCGTCAGCACTGTTGGCTCCCAGCAAGACGGTGTAGAAGCCGCTCGCATCCGGCTTCACGTTCTGCGTCTCCATCCACAGCGCGGCGCCGCCGGTCTGTTGCGCATGAAGAGCAAAGGTCACGCCGACGGGACCCGCCAACGGGCGGTCCTGGGCATCCAGCAGCGTGCCGCTGAATTTGATGAGCCGGGGAACTTCGGCGGCTGAAGCAGCGGAAGAAGCCGCGCCCTGATTTGCGGAATCGGGCGACTGCGCCAACAGCGCGGGAGCAAGAAACAGAGACACCACGAGCAGTGCAGTCGAGATGGGAGAAGGTTTCATCTCATTCCTCCATGACAGACGAAATGGATCGCCGTGCTCGGAAAATCCTGAATGGATCTACCCGGCGTTCTACCATATCGCCTGATTCGTGATCGCCTTACGGCTCGTCGTGTAACAGGGTCGTCGTGGAAATGAAATGTGTGCACACAGACGGCCATACGCATCCATTTTGAAACAGTGCCTCCTCATGTCGCCTATCTTGATGTATGCAGAACCCTTACGTGGACTAGGAATTTGCGTCATAGAGACATATACCAAGCCTTCAAGCTTTGAATGACCTTTTCTGTCACGACCAGGTGACAAAGAAAGGCAACTTTCATTCTGCTAAACAATCTCGGCAACCCGCACAGTTCGATCCGTCGCGGCGCAATAACTGTTCCGGGCTACCGTCTGACACCCCTAGGTGGGCATGATCTTCGGGCCGCCGGGCGGCAAGAGTAGCTTGGGCTCGGTGAGGGACTGAACGAGTTCGAGCGTGGCGTCGGGAGCGAGCTCGCGAAGGAGAAGGCCTGCGGGCGTGACGTCAATGAGTGCGAGCTCGGTGACGATATGGTCCACCACTTCAACGCCAGTGAGCGGCAGCGTGCATTTTTTTACGATTTTGGGTTTGTTGTCGCGCGTGGCGTGCTCCATAGCGATGAAAACGCGCTTGGCGCCAGCGACGAGATCCATCGCGCCGCCCATGCCTTTCAGCATTTTTCCGGGGATGGCCCAATTGGCGAGAGTGCCTTTTTCATCCACCTGGAGCGCGCCGAGAACGGTGAGGTCCACGTGGCCGCCGCGAATCATGGCGAAAGAATCGGCGGAAGAAAAATAGCAGGAGCCGGGAAGCTCCGTGACCGTTTCCTTGCCGGCGTTGATGAGGTCGGCGTCGACATCGCATTCCGCTGGGTAAGGGCCGACACCGAGCATGCCGTTTTCGGATTGCAGGATGACGTCCATGCCTTTGGGGACGTAATTGGCCACGAGCGTGGGCATGCCGATGCCAAGATTGACGTAGTAGCCGTCGCGAAGTTCGAGGGCGATGCGGCGTGCGATGCGTTCGCGTTTTTGTTCGTCGGTCAGTGGCATGAGAAGTTCACAGTCGACAGTTTACAGTTGAAAATCAAAATGCAAATTAGCGCTCCGCACTCCAAGTACCGGCAACGTGTACGTTGAGATCCTTCGGCTATCCTCATCGGATAGCCTCAGGATGACATCTGCACGCTTGTGCGCGATGAGAGCGATCATGGCTTCCTCACGGTGCGGCGCTCGATGCGCTTCACGTAGTTCGAGCCCTGGAAGATGGCGTCCACGAAAATGCCGGGCGTATGAACCTGATCTGGGGAAAGCTGGCCGAGCTCGACGAGCTCTTCGACTTCGGCAATCACGTAATCGGCGGCGGTGGCCATCATGGGATTGAAATTCCGCGACGTCTTGCGATAGATAAGATTTCCCCAGCGGTCGCCCTTCCATGCCTTAATGAACGCGAATTGGCCGCGAATGGCGCGTTCGAGAACGTAGGGGCGGCCATCAAATTCGCGCGTCTCTTTTCCTTCCGCGACCATCGTGCCGTAGCCCGTGGGTGTGTAGAACGCGGGAATGCCCGCGCCGCCGGCGCGAAGACGTTCCGCGAGCGTGCCCTGCGGATTCAATTCCATCTGTACTTCGCCGCTGAGGACGAGCTGCTCGAAGAGTTTGTTTTCCCCCACGTAGCTGGAGACCATTTTCTTGACCTGGCGATTCTGGAGGAGCAGGCCGATGCCGAAATCCTCGACGCCCGGATTGTTGCTGATGATGGTGAGGTTTTTCGTGCCTTTGCGGCGCAGGGCGGCGACGAGATTTTCCGGGATGCCGCAGAGTCCGAAGCCACCCATAAGGATGGTGGCTCCATCGGTGAGTTTTTCGATGGCGGCGTCGGCGGAGGCGATGCGTTTGTCCATACCATGCTCCGAATGGCCAAGGCAGTGTACTGCATCGGGTAGTGGGGCCGGAAGGGAGGGCGAATCCGTGACTGGTGATTCGTACTGGTGACTCGTGGAAGAAAAATCCCGAGTGCCCGACGAGTGCTCGTCGCGGCAGGCTCCTCGGGATAGGAATTCCCGGCAACGGGGACTTCGTGGTCCCCGCCGGGACGCAAACCCCGCGCCCTCTTTGGATTTGAAGAGAGATCCTTCGGCGCCCCGCAGGCACAGCCGGGGCGCACAAAACGCGCGATGCACCCCCTTCGCTGAAATCGCTCAGGGCAAGCAGGGCAGATTCCCTCGTCGGGTGCGAAGAGAGTTCCTTCGGCTCGCTGCGCTCGCTCAGGGTACGCATCCCCATCGGAAGCAAAGAGAGCTCCTTCGTCGCGAGGCTTCTCAGGACAGATTCCCTCATCGGGAATGAGGAGAGGTCCTTCAGTCGCGGTGCTCCTTCAGGATAGAAATGCTTCTTGGGATTTCTAGTTAACAATAAGACCCCCTCCCCCCTATGTTATTCATAAGTGTTGATTCTAAAGATAGTTAAAGTCCTTTGTTTTGATACACTTTTACAAGTGTTGATTCTAAAGGGGATGGAGGAGGTCAGGGGACAGGGGTCAGGAATCAATGAGAAAGAGGCGGAGGAAAGTCCACTGCGACGAAGCCTCGGCGCAGCGGAGCGAAGTTGGAGAGAACCGGTCCGCAAGTGGGATGCTGCACTTCGAGGCTCCCCTCGTTGAATTCTCTCAGGGCAAGCAGTGTAAACACTTCGGGGCTCAGTGCAAGCAAACACGCGGAATGGTAGCATGCCAGTACGGATTGGTTAAATAATAAGCAGGGAATGGGGAAAATTGGGGTGTGAATGGCAATTTTCGGGGCTTGAACGGGGTAAGCGAGAAGTCAAAAAAGCCCACCGTGAATCTGCTCAGCGGTTGACGTCTTCGCCACACGTCTTAGTGTCCGCCAGCCGCCCTCGCACCCTGTCGTTGTGGGAAGAAACTGCCTTGCGTAACCGTCGGCCAGCGGTCACGTGTCCTAGTCTCGCTCGGTGTGAAAGGACAGATTTGATAGCGAAGTAGAGAGTTATGAAGCCTAGCGCAAAGAACGCTGCGCCCATGATCAGGGTTGCAGGCGCGAGCCATGTTTTGTTTGCGATCCCTTCCTTTAACAAATAGAGTCCAAGGGTCAGCATCAAGACGGAGATAAGAGTCCCAAAGGTTGTGGACACTCTCTTCATCGGAGAACTTCTCCTTGTACAGACCCACCGATTGCAGGTCGAGCACGCGCAAGCGTTCAGCGGTGATCGCTTGCTAAACTCAACAGCGACGCTTGGATCTTGGGTAGAGCTGTTTTCTGGCCAGCGTGTGGCATTCGGGCCCTCCCGTGTATTTATCTCTGGGTATCGTCCCTATAGATAACCGTATCAGAACATAAAATCATCCATGCAATTAATAATGTGTCGTGACTAGCAACAGAATTTTAACTTAAAGATACTGCCCCTGAGCCGCATGTTTGCTGGAGGTTGGGCAGGGGACGATAACCTAAGGGTTATCCAGCGAATGGTAGAATTAGCGGGTTGAATGGTAATTTCGGGAGATCGAGCGGGAAGATCGAAAAGTCAAAAACCTACACGCAGGCCCGGCGTATGGGGCACCCAAATTCGTTCCGGGCTTTACGTCCGGGCCACCCGCCTCGTTCGTGACAATGGATCCCAAAGGAGACGCGCATGAGCGGCTACCATCCTGACTGGGTTGGGGCTTTGGCGGCTGGCGTCGGAATTGGGCTCTCACTTCTTATTGGCACAAGAATTTGGCCGCAACAAGATCATCGTAAGAGGGTCGTGTTCATTGCGGTGGTCATTGGAGTTGCGTTAGCAATTGCTGCCCGCACCGTGATGCGGCGTTTCGGAATCTGACAAGCAGGTCAAGTCGATGGGTCGAAGGAGGGGCTGAGCGGGAAGCAGCGCCAGACTTCGATCGCGAGAAGTCATCCGGGACGCAGAATGCGCGCCGCGTCGAAGGATGAGCCACGCGCCAGGAGTTCTGAGCTACAGTAAGACGCAGGAGTCCACATGCCAACGCGGAACGATGCTCTAAAAGACCGCCTTTCCCGATCTCGCGAAATTAACATCACTGTGACCGGCAGAAAATCAGGACGCGCGATCTCCATCCCGGTCTGGTTCGTATTGGAGGGCGACAAGCTTTACCTCCTGCCTGTGCTGGGGTCGGATACACAATGGTACAAGAACGCGCTGAAGAACCCGTCGATTCGGATCGATGCGCGCGGGGCAGAGGCGAAACTTCAGGCCGTTCCTATCACTGGTGCCACAGAGGTGTCGTCCGTGGTGAAGAAATTCCGAGCCAAGTACGGGGCCAGCGACGTGAAGAAGTACTATTCAAAGTTCGACGTTGCCGTCCTCGCTCAGATGCCCTGATCGCTGTCGTTTCCTTAGATGATTGTTTCGTTAGATAATCGTGTTCGAGTGACGGAAGACTCGGAAGTAATCCACTTCCCCGCAAAGGCCGCGCGCCCAACTAGAGAATAGAAACTAGTAAAGGGGAGAAGAGTAAAGACCCCACCCGAAGGCGTTTCTCGGAATTAAGGCTAGGCCACACACCCGTCTAGTGTTCAAGCGCACATCATTAACATCCCTTCGCTAGCCACCCGCTTACCAGGTAGCAAGGGCGCCCGTAATAGGATCTTTTAGGCTCAGGCACCGGCACGTCGTCAAGTCTGCTGTCCGTCATGTCGTTTATCCCCATGGCACTGAAAAAGCGGATGGTGTTTTCATTATAGTTTTGTGGGCCGCCATGACTAAACGAATGCCCCGGTTCTACGGTCCGCACGATCCAAGCCTGTGTCTGCGCTAGCGCCTTGTCAGCATCTTCCCGCGTCAGAAATTTTTGCGCCAGCGGCTTTTGAGGTTGAAATACGGGGCTGAAGTATTTGTTGAGGATGATGCCGCTTCGCGCTAAGCTCGCATACATCACGTCTTCCACTTCCAGGCGACGCGCCTTGGGATTTTTCTCCGCCGCCTGGAGATCGGCGATGCGCGCCAGTGAAAGGTTCAGCTCGAAGCGGCCCATACCGGAAATGGCTTCACCGGGCTGCTTATTCATGAAGAATCGTTTCACCCGCGCCAGCAGAGCGGGATCGCTTTTGCTGGCGTCTTCGACGCTGTCAGTCAACTTATCGATAAACTTAATCTGATCATCACCGGACATACGGTCGAATTGCCGGATTTCCATGGCCGGCGCCAAGGGCGCAAATAGCATAACGACCGAAACAACAATTCCGAGTTGCGATTTCATTGGGATTCTCCGTATCCGACGCGCAAGCAAGAGCGTGGCGGGCACCTCATTCCCCATCCCGGCTCTCCTACCACTTTTGCCGGAAGTTGTCAAACCGAAGAGGGATAGTCCAGTGGCGGGTGGCAGTGGTTTTGAGTGTGTTTTCATGTTGGCTTCGCGCGAAAGGGTGCGGCACCCAGGTTCGTCCTAGAGCGTTTAGGGTCTGCCACCCGCCGGACAAAACGGATCGTACGTTCGAACGAACCCACCTTTAGAAACCAAGGGTGGGGCACCCGCACCCGCCGACACCCCGTTTCCTCCTATGGTCCGGTCTATGGTCCACCCGCTTACCAGCCCAAATTCTCCTGTATGAATCGCGGGCTGAGATGAACGTCCACCTGGACGAGCGGGCCATCCCAGATGACTTTGAAGCTGTGAATCTCGCCGGCCTTGATGATGAAAATGTCCCCTGCGCCACCTTCAAACGTCTCTCCGTTCACGATCTTTTTCACCTCAGGGTTTGCAAGTACAAACCCTGAAACCCGACTCCGCGCCCTTCCCGGATAAACTGGATCTCATCGTAGGGATGCCGATGCGGCCCCGGACCCTTGCCCGGCAGTCCTCTGAACAAAAACACGGAGACGCCCACGTCTCCCTGCTCGGTCCCGACAAATTCGTGTGAGCTCCCCACAAACGGCAACTCTTCCTGACTGACGCGGTACATTCTTTTCCTCCTTGAGGCTCCTTGGTTCGATGCTTACACGAAAAACGTAGCTACAAGTTGCCCTAAAAGGAGAGTGGTCGTCCACCCGCCACGCCTCGAGGAAGCTTCAATCCCCACACGCAAGGGCGGCGTGTGGGGCACCCGGCCGCCACCCGCCCGCTTACGCTACCGAAGCTCGGTTGCCGCGATCTTTACGATCTGACCCGGTCGAATGGATTGGATATGCGCAAGGCAAATGGGCATGAGTGACAACAGGTCTTTCAGACGGCTCGACTTCGCACGGAGTATAATAATTGCAATCTTCTTGGCGGCTAGGTTTTGCTGGTATTCGATTCCTTGGTCCACAGTAAGGAAAATGTCGAATTTGGCTACCTCTGCGGCTTCGAGTGAGAAGGTCGCCATTCTTAAGCCCGGCCAATCCCGCATGGCGGGCTGTTTGACAGTCGTGACCGGTGAGCGAATTGCGGAGTCGTTCGTCGATGCATTCGTCAATCAGGATGCGCATTTAGGGACGCGCGAGTAGCAGGTGCTTTGCTTCTTCGAGAGCAGCGACAGCGGCTTCACGCGACACGGTAGGAAATCCCTGGAGAAACTCTTCGAGCGTCTCTCCGCCTTCCAGATAGTCGAAGAGAGTCTGAATCGGCACCCGGGTTCCACAAAACACAGGGGTTCCGCCAAGAATATCCGGGTCTTTGATGATGACTCCCATGGAAGGATCGTATCACGGCGCGTGGAGCGCGCGGCGAGCAGTGCCACCCTTGCATAAATCAAAACCGCAAGGATGGGCCACCCAGGTTTTCCATGCGGATCAATGGTCGGCCCTCGTTAAGGGGCTGCCACCCGCCTGTTTAAGGGGCTGCCACCCGCCCGTCCTAACCTGGTGGAACGGGTCTGGTTTTCATTTCAGCTCTCATTTTTTCTAGGATCTTATCTATTTCAGGCCATTTTTTCATTCCTCCGTCCACGATCCAATCCGCGGCCATTAGTTTGTGGGAAAAATAGATGTCAAAATCCGAGTCAGCACCCGCTTGAGGACTGTCTATTATCGACTTGAGAGCGTAGGCCGCTATCTTATCTCCGAAATCGTGGCCTTCGGTTTCACGAATTTTCCAAAGGGCTGCAACGCGAGGATGTTCTTCTTTGGGAGGATTCCTACCCCAGAAGCTCCAGTTGAAATATTCTGCGAACACATAAGTTGCGTCAAATTCCTGTGCAGGATCAATATGGGCGGATTGCGGACGGCGTACTGCTTCGCCCACAACGTAGTCGCAGTAGGCTCGCGTAGCATTCGCCGGGTCGTTGATCAACCTTTCGCTAATCAGAATCTCGGAGAGATAGGTCTTTTGCCCGGGGAATTCA
>Ga0307479_10002147_pt1 | contig 17932 bp, 15 predicted proteins | sample atmos_gasesECM4C_FD_203743 | JGI IMG/M metagenome (GOLD analysis project Ga0307479, IMG submission 203743) | Hardwood forest soil microbial communities from Morgan-Monroe State Forest, Indiana, United States - atmos_gasesECM4C_515 | ecosystem: Environmental > Terrestrial > Soil > Temperate... | reverse complement strand
CGCGCGGATGAAATCGTCGGCCGCGGCCGCCTTCGCCGCCGCCACGATCTCGGGCTCGGAGGCGCCGAAGCGGCCGTAGGCGATATTGCCGCGGACCGTGTCGTCGAACAGGCTCACCTCCTGGCTAACCAGCGCGATGGCGCCGCGCAGCGAGGCCAGCGTGACCCGGCGCACGTCCGTGCCGTCGATCGAGACGCGGCCGGAGCCGGTGTCGTAGAAGCGCGGGATCAGATTGAGCACCGTCGATTTGCCCGCGCCGGAAGCGCCGACCAAAGCCACGGTCTTGCCCGCCGGTACCACCAAGTCGATGCCGTTGAGGGCCGGTCCGCCGTTCGGATAGGTGAAGCGCACGGCTTCGAAGTGGATCTCTCCGCCGGCGATCGCCAGCGGCAGCGCGCCCGGCGCGTCGCGGATCTCCGGCTCGATGTCGAGCACCGTGAAGATCCGGTGCGCCGCCGCCAGCCCCTCCTGCAGATTGGCGGTCAGGTTGGCGAGGGTTTTCATCGGCTGGTAGGCGAGCAGCAGCGCCGTGATGAAGGAGAAGAACGTGCCCGCGGTGCGCGTCCCCTCGATCACCTGGTAGCCGCCGTAGAGGATCACCGCCGAGACGGCGATGCCGCCCAGCGTCTCCATCATCGGCGAGGTCGCCGAGCGGATCCGCGCGGCGCGGTTCAACAGCCGGTTCACGCTCTCGATCAGGCTATCGGCGCGCGAGGTCTCGTAAGCTTCCATCCCGTAGGCCTTGACATGGCGCGCGCCCTGAAAGGTCTGGTCGAGCAGCGTGGTGAATTGCCCGATTTCGTGCTGCGTGTTGACGGTGGCGCGGCGCATCCGGCGGCCGACGGTCGCGATCGGCCGGACCGCGACCGGAAACAGCACGAAGGAGGCGAGCGCCATTGCCCAGTCCTGACAGAACATCAAAACCACCAGGAACACGACGGTAATGGCGTCCTTGCCGATGCCGACCAGGACGTTCGCCGATGCGTTGCGCAGCAGCCCCGCGTCGCTCACGAAACGCGAGATCAGAGTGCCGGTGGGATTGGCCTGAAAGAACGCCAGATCCGCGCCGATGACGCGCCGGAACAGGGCGCGCTGGATATCGGCGACCACGCGCTGGCCCACGCGGTACATCAGGATCGATTGGGCATAACCGGCGGCGCCCTTGACGACGGCGATCCCCAGCACCGCCGCGGCGACCACCCAGAGCAGCCCGACCTCGCGTCCCACGAAGATCTTGTCGAGGAGCGGCTCCATGAGCCAGGCGTTCGCCGCGGTCGCCGCCGCGACCAAGACCATGGCGACCAGCGCCAGCGCGATCGGCATCGCTTGCGGGCGCAGGAACTCCCGCGCCAGGCGGCGGAGCAGCGGCAGCGTGTCGTGGCTCAGCGCCTCCCGAGCGCGCGCCAGGCGCGGCGCGGCTACCGGCTCGGAGGCGCGCAACGCGCGCGGATCGGCCTCGGCACTCACCTAGTTTGGCACCCTCCAGACACCCCCAAGTCTAGCACGAGTCAGGTGCCTGCCACCGTCAGACCCTCGATCCGCACCGTGGGCGCGTCGAAGCCGGTCTTGAACTCGAGGTCCGAGGCGGGGGTGAGCCGCATGAACATGTCCTTGAGGTTGCCGGCGATGGTGACCTCGCTCACGGGATAGGCGAGCGCGCCTCGCTCGATCCAATAGCCGGCGGCGCCGCGGCTGTAATCGCCGGTGATGCCGTTGACGCCCATGCCCATCAGTTCGGTGACATAGAATCCCTCGGCGATATCCGCCATCAGAGCCTGAGGCGACAGCGTGCCGGGCTCGAGCCAGAAATTGGTGGGCGAGGGGCCTGGCGGCGAGCCGGTGCCGCGGGCGGCGTGACCCGTGCTCTTGAGGCCGAGCTGGCGCGCCGAGGCGAGGTCCAAGAGCCAGGTCGTGAGCACGCCGTCCTCGACGATCGCGCGGCTCCGGTTGGCGATGCCTTCGCCGTCGAAGGGCTTGGAGCGCAAGCCGCGCTGGCGATGCGGATCCTCGCGCACGGCGACGCCCTTGGCGAAGATCGGCTGCCCGAGTTTGTCCTTCAAGAAACTGGTGCCGCGCGCAATCGAGGGTCCGCTGATGGCGCCGGTCAGGTGGCCCAGTAGCCCGCGCGCGACGCGCGGATCGAACACCACCGGAACCTTTTGCGAGGGGACCTTGCGCGGCTTCAGGCGTTTGACCGCGCGCTCGCCGGCGCGCCGGCCAACGGCGGCGGCGTCCTCGAGGTCCACGCCATAGACCGCGCTCGCGAAATCGTAGTCGCGCTCCATCCCGGTGCCGTTCCCGGCGACGACCGCGACGCTCACACCTTGGCCCGAGGTCTCATAGCTGCCAGTGAAGCCATTGGAGGCCGCGAGCACCACCTTGGAGCGGCCCCAGCCCGCCTCGGCGCCTTCGGAATTGGTCACACCCTTGACCGCGCGCGCCGCCTCCTCGGCGGCGGCGGCGCGCTCGATCAGCGTCTCCGGCGCGGGCTCCGCGGGATCGCAGATATCGAGCTTCGGAATGTCGCGCGCGAGCTCCTCGGGTGCCGCGATGCCGCAATAGGGATCCTCCGGCACCACCCGCGCCATCGTGATCGCCCGCTCCGCGAGCTCGTCGAGTGCCGCGGCGCTCCGGTCGTTCGAGGAGACGGTCGCCTGGCGCTTGCCGAAAAACACGCGCAGGCCCAGATCGTAGCCCTCCGAGCGCTCGAGCTTCTCGACCTTGCCGAGGCGGCGCGCATGGGAGATCGACGCGCCCTCGAACAGCACGGCGTCGGCGGCATCGGCGCCGCGTGCCTTCGCCTTGGCGATGAGCGCGGTCAGTATGTCGAGTGCATCGTCGCGAGCAGCGGCCATCGGAGACTCCGGCGGGGCAGAGGGGCAGGCCTCTTAGCATGCCTCTCCCGATCTAGGAAGCCGGACCCCGATGGTGAAGGGGGTGCCCGCGAGGCGCGTCGATCGGCCTATTTCCAGATCGGCTTGCCCGTGCCCGGCAGGCCGAGGCGGGGCCACTTCTCGCTCACCGCCTTGATGACCTCGTCGCTCATGCGGATCTTGCGACCCCAGTCTCGCTTGGTCTCCGGCGGCAGCTTCGTTGTGGCGTCGAGCCCGATCTTGCCGCCGAGCCCGGACTCCGGAGAGGCGAAGTCGAGGTAATCGATCGGCGTGTTCTCGACCACGGTGATGTCGCGCGCGGGGTCCATGCGGGTCGCCACCGCCCACATCACGTCCTTCCAGTCGCGGGCGTCGATGTCGTCGTCCACCACGATCACGAACTTGGTGTAGACGAACTGCCGCAGGAACGACCACACGCCCATCATCACTCGCTTGGCGTGGCCGGCGTAGGCCTTGCGCATCGCGACCACCGCGATCCGGTAGGAGCAGCCCTCGGGTGGCAGCCAGAAATCGACGATTTCCGGAAATTGCTGCTGGAGCAGTGGGATGAACACCTCGTTGAGCGCCTGGCCCAGCACCGAGGGCTCGTCGGGCGGCCGTCCCGTGAAGGTGGTGAGATAGATCGGGTCGCGCCGCATCGTGATGGCGGAGATCCGGAACACCGGGAAGCGCTCGACCGAGTTGTAATAGCCGGTGTGGTCGCCGTAGGGGCCTTCCTCCGCGTATTCGTCGAGCGAGACGTGGCCCTCGAGCACGATCTCGGCCTCCGCCGGCACCTTGAGCGGCACGGTCTTGCAATCGACGAGCTCGACCTTCTTGCCGCGCAACAGCCCCGCGAACTGGTACTCCGAGAGGGTATCCGGCACCGGCGTCACCGCCGCCAGGATGGTGCCGGGATCGGCGCCGATCACCGCGGCGGCCGGCAACGGCTCCCGCTTCGCCTCGCTCCAGCGCTGGTGATGCTGCGCGCCGCCGCGGTGCTTGAGCCAGCGCATCAGCGTGCTGTCGCGCCCGGTCACCTGCATGCGATAGATGCCGAGGTTGTAATCGTCGGCGCGGCTCGCGCCTGGACCCTTGGTCACCACCAAGGGCCAGGTGATGAGCGGCGCGGGCTCGCCCGGCCAGCAGGTCTGGATCGGGAAGCGCGCGAGGTCGATCTCGGCGCCGCGCAGCACGATCTCCTGGCAGGGCGCCGAGCCGACCGTGCGCGGTTTCATCGCGAGCACGGTCTTGAGCAGCGGCAGCATCTCCAAAGCCTCGCGCCAGCCGCCCGGCGGCTCCGGCTGCTTCAAGAAGGCGAGGGTCTCGCCGATCTCGCGCAGCTGGTGCGGCTCGCGGTCCATGCCCCAGGCGACGCGCTCGACCGTGCCGAACAGGTTTACGAGCGCGGGCATGCCGTAGCTGCCGCCCGAAGGGTGCCTGACCTCCTCGAAGAGCGCCGCGGGACCGGCTTCCGCGAGGAGCCGGGTCTGGATCTCCGTCATCTCCAACACCGGCGAGACCGGCGCCTTGACGCGCACGAGCCGCCCCGCCGATTCGAGGCGGGCGATGAAATCGCGCAGCGAGGCATAGGGCATGGGTGCGGGCGGATCCGGACGATATGACGGGACTATAAGCCGCGGGTCCCTCGCGAGGCCAAGGATTCCCGGCCCTTCCATCCTTGCCGCCGGCCCATGCTAGTCTCCGGAGACGGGGACCCGGCAGTGTCAAGGACCGAAGCCAGCCATGGCGGAGCTGACCAGCGCGAACCTGATCTACCTCTTTCCCGCGCCCTTCCTGCATCACGTCTGGGACGACAGCGCGGCGCTCAACGAGGAGCTGCGCCGGCAGATCCTGGCGCGCGAGCGCGCACACCCGGGGATGGCAAAGACCAATATCGGCGGCTGGCATTCCGAGACCGGCCGACTGGAGTGGTGCGGCAAGGCCGGCGAGACGCTGCTCTCGCGGATGTTCGAGGCGGCCAATTATGCGACCTTTCGGATGATGGCGGATCTCGGCCGGCCGATGCCGGAGTTCAAATGGACCCTGCAGGCCTGGGCCAATGTGAGCCGCGCCGGCGCCTTCAACAAGCCGCACACGCACGGCGGCGCCACCTGGTCCGGTACCTATTATGTCGACACCGGAGACCCGCCGCCCGAGGCCGAGGACGGCACGCCGCTCCTGCTCATGGATTCCGACCAGGGACGCGCCAACACCTTCTTTCCCGGCCTGGTGCCGATGACCGCCTTCGTCAAGCCGCAGCCCGGTCTCATGGTGCTGTTCCCGAGCTATCTGCCGCACATGGTCTATATCCATCAGGGCAAGCGGCCGCGCATCTCCATCGCCTTCAACCTGCGCAAGGAGCCATTCCCATGACACGCTCGAGGATCCGCCGAGGGGCCCTGCTCTTGTGTGGCGGCATTCTGGCCGCGCTTTCCTTGAGCGCGGAGAGTGCCGACGCGCAGGCGGTGCCGAGCCAGCCGCCGCCCGACATGGTGCGGCCGGACACGCCGTTACCGGTGCTGTTCCTGCTGTTTCAGTCGGCGCAGCAGGCGCGGACTCCGGCGCCGCAGCGGGTCACCTGCCCGCGCCACACCAAGCCGCGCGTCGATTGCACGCCGGTCTTGCAGCGCTGAGACCGGCGCCTCAGGGCGCCATCCGCCACACCACGCCCTCGCGAGTGAGCCGGTCCTCGAGCTCTAGGCTCGTCGGCACCGCGTAGCGCGCGAGCGGCTCGAGACCGGTGGCCGGGAGATAGGCCCGGCCGGGATCGCCGAGCAGCACGGTGACGCCCTGGGCCGCGAGCGCCCGCAGCCACCGCGTCAGGCGCTCGGCGAGCGGCCGCTCGTAGCACATGTCGCCCGCGAGCACGGTCTCCCACAACGCGGGCTCGCGGCCGATGACATCGGCAGACTCGATCGCGACCGCGACGCCGTTGAGCGCAGCGTTCAGGGCGATGGCGGCCGCCGCGAACCGGTCGATCTCGGCGGCGGTGACGCGGGCACCGGCCTTGGCCGCGGCGATCGCGACCAAGCCGGAGCCCGCGCCGAAATCCAGCACGGCGCGCCCGAGCACGAGCTCGGGATGATCCAGGACGTGGCGCGCGAGCGCCTGCCCGCCGGCCCAGGCGAAGGCCCAATAGGGCGGCGGCAGCTGATCGCGCGCGAGGCTCGCCTCGGTCGCCTGCCAGAGCGGCGTGATCTCGCTCGCGAGATGAAGCCGGATCTCCGGCACCAGCGGCGGCGAGGCGATCGCGGTGTTCGCGTGCACGAAGGCGGCGGGATCGGCCGGGTCAGGCACCGGCAAGCCCGCGCGCTCCGATCGCGCCCAGCAGCATGGCCCAGCCGACGATCCGGTTCGAGCGAAACTTGGCGAGGCAATCCTCGGGATTGCCGATGTCGACCCGCGCCGCCTGCCAGCCCATCTGCAGAGCTGCGATACCCAGGCCCAGGTAGTAAGGCCAGGCGAGACCGGCGCTCGTCCCGGTCATGGCCCAGAGCACGACCGCTCCGGCGTAGAAGCCGAAGAGCCACGGCCGCGTGCGCTCGCCGAGCGCCAGCGCCGAGGATTTGACGCCGATGCGGACGTCGTCCTCCTTGTCCTGGTGCGCGTAGATGGTGTCGTAGCCGAGGGTCCAGGCGATGCCGCCGAGATAGAGCAGCACCGGCGCCCAATCGAGCTCGCCGCGCACCGCGGCCCAACCGAGGAGCGCGCCCCAATTGAAATTGAGGCCCAGGAAGAATTGCGGCCAATAGGTGATCCGCTTCATGAACGGATAGGTGGCGATCAGCGCCAGCACGGCGAGGCCGACCACGATCGCGAACCGGTTGAAGGAGAGCAGCACGGCGGCGCCGATCGCGAGCAGCAAAGCCATGAAGGCGACGGCCTGCGCCGGCGTCACGGCTCCGCTCGGCAAGGGGCGCGTCCGCGTGCGCGCCACCTGCGCGTCGAAATCGCGGTCGACCAGGTCGTTGAGCGTGCAGCCGGCGCCGCGCATGGCCAGCGCGCCGATGCCGAACAGCGCCAGCAACGCCCAATCGGGCCAGCGCTCCGCCGCCATCGCGATCGACCACCAGCCCGGAAACAGCAGCAGCCAGGTGCCGATCGGACGGTCGAGGCGCGCCAGCCGGATATAGGGCCGAAACACCGCCGGCGCATACCGATCCGTCCAATCGCCGGCGCGGATATCGCTCATGGCGACGCGGCCATGAAAACCCTCTCCGCCCGCTTGCGGAGGGAGAGGGTGCGACCCTGAGCTTGTCGAAGGGGAGCGGGTGAGGTGGGTGTCGATGGCAGACACGATCGTGCCGGGCTAGCACACCTCACCCTCCCCGCGCTGACGCGCCGGGCCCCTCCCTCTCCCCGCTTCGCGCGGAGAGGGGAACGAACTCGCGCCGATTTCCGCTCGAGGAAACATGCTCTAGGCTGCTGCATGCTTAGAGTGTGCCGCTGCCGCGGATCAAGAGACAAGAGCCAGACCCATGGGTTTTGAGCCACGCACGCGTCTCTACGTTTCAGCGGACCTCGCGGCGGGCGGGAGCGTGGCGTTAGACGCGGCACAGGCGCATTACCTCAAGACCGTGCTGCGGCTGGAGCGCGGCTCGCCGATCGCGCTCTTCAATGGCCGGGACGGCGAATGGCGCGCGATGATCGAGGGCTTCGGCAAGGAGACCGGCACGGTCAAGCTGGAGCGCCGCACGCGCGAGCAGGTGCCGGAGCCCGATCTCTGGCTCGCCTTCGCGCCGGTGAAGCGCGCGCGCATCGATTTCCTGGTGGAGAAGGCGACCGAGCTCGGCGTCAGCGCGCTGCAGCCGGTGCTGACCGAGCGCACCCAGGTGGAGCGCGTCAATCTCGAGCGGCTCCGTGCCAATGTGAAGGAGGCTGCGGAGCAGACAGAGCGGCTCACGCTCCCGGAGGTGCGCGCGCCGCTGCCGCTGGAGCGCGCGCTCGCGCTCTGGCCCGCGGGCCGCCGGCTCCTGCTCTGCGACGAATCGGGGAGCTCGCCCGATATCGCCTCTGCGCTCGGCGCAGAGCAGCCCGGCGCCTGGGGCGTGCTCACCGGGCCCGAGGGCGGATTCAGCGAAAGGGAACTTGACGCGCTCAGGAATCTTCCCTTTGTTTGCGCGGTCGGTTTGGGGCCGCGGGTTCTGCGCGCGGATACCGCGGCGCTGGCGGCGCTGGCCGTGTTCCAGGCGCTTCTGGGGGACTGGCGGCGAGCGACGGGGCAAGACGGCGCGGGTAGCGGGCGCTCGCGCCGGAGCCCTTGAAATTCTGCGATGCGGAGACGCTTTCGAGCTCATGTCCGGTCCCACGCAAACCACGAGCGAGCCGATCACCGACTGGCGCCAGCTCGTCGAGTATATCGAGGCCGGCTGCAAGCCGCCGGAGCGCTGGCGCATCGGCACCGAGCACGAGAAGTTCGTGTTCCGGCGCTCGGACCTGCGCCGCGTCCCTTATGAGGGGCCGGACGGCATTCGCGCGCTCCTCGAGGGCCTGCAGCGCTTCGGCTGGACGCCCGTGCTGGAGAACGGCAATCCGATCGCGCTTGCCCAAGGCGATTGCGCGATCTCGCTGGAGCCGGGCGGCCAGTTCGAGCTCTCGGGCGCGCCGCTCGACACGCTGCACCAGACCTGCGCCGAGGTGCACGAGCATCTGCGCCAGGTGAAGCAGGTCGCCGACGAGCTCAAGATCGGCCTGATCGGCCTGGGCTTCGATCCGAAGTCGAGGCGCGAGGACGTGCCGTGGATGCCCAAGGGGCGCTACGCCATCATGCGCCGCTACATGCCGAAGCGCGGCAGCCTCGGCCTCGACATGATGCTGCGCACCTGCACCGTGCAGGTGAACCTGGACTACCAGTCCGAAGCCGACATGGTCCGCAAGTTCCGCGTCGGCCTCGCGCTGCAGCCGGTGGCCGTGGCGCTCTTCGCCAACTCGCCCTTCGTCGAGGGCAAGCCCTCGGGCTATCTCAGCTATCGCAGCCACGTCTGGACCGATACCGACCCCGACCGGGCCGGCATGCTGCCTTTCGTGTTCGAGCGCGGCTTCGGCTTCGAGCGCTACGTCGACTACCTGCTCGACGTCCCCATGTATTTCGTCTATCGCGACGGCCGCTACATCGACGTCGCGGGCCAATCGTTCCGTGACTTCATGGCGCGCGAGCTGCCGGGATTGCCGGGCGAGGCGCCGCGCCTCAACGACTGGAGCGACCACCTCACCACCGCCTTCCCCGAGGTGCGGCTGAAGCGCATCCTCGAGATGCGCGGCGCCGACGGCGGCCCCTGGAGCCGGCTTTGCGCGCTCCCGGCGCTCTGGGTCGGGCTGCTCTATGACAGCGCGGCGCTCGATGCCTGCTCGGAGCTGATCAAGGATTGGACGCAGGAGGAGCGCGAGCGGCTTCGAGCCGAGGTGCCGAGGCGCGGTCTTGCGACGCCGTTCCGCGGACGGCCGCTCCTGGCGCTGGCGCAGCAGGTGCTGGAGATCGCCAGCGCCGGCTTGCGCGCCCGTGCCACGCGCGACAGCAGCGGCGAGGACGAGACGGTCTACCTGGACGCGCTGCGCGAGATCGTCGCCGAGGGCCGCACGCCCGCCGAGGCGCTGCTCGACGCCTATGCCACGCGCTGGAACGGCAGCGTCGATCCGGTCTACACCGAGCAGGCTTACTAGCGCCCGCCTGCCCGCGGGGGCCGTCATTCCTATTCAACGCGGAGAGCCGAGCGGCGCGTCGCGCGGCCGGGGTTATCTTTTGTTTACCAATAGGCGTCAGCATTGCTCGGCCTGGCGGGCGTGGGGTGTGCGCCGGCCCTGGAGACGCGCCGATGGATATGAAGGTTCCGTTCTATCGCCATGATCTCGACAAGAGTGATGCCGATAGGGTGGCCGAGGTATTGGCGTCACCGTTCTTGACCACAGGCGGCGTGGCGAAGGCCGTCGAGGCCCAGCTCTGCGCTTTTTTCGATGTGCCGCACGCGGTGCTGGTCAACAGCTGGACCAATGGCGCCGTCGCGGTCTTGCTGGCGCTCGGCATCGGGCCGGGTGACGAGGTCATCGTTCCCGCGATGACGTTCATTTCCAGCGCCAATGTGGCGGAGTTGGTCGGCGCGAAGCCGGTCTTCGTCGACGTCGAGCCCGATACGCTGATGCCGACGCCGGAGATCGTCCGCGCGGCGGTGACCGCGAACACCCGCGCGGTCATCCCGGTGCATCTCTATGGCCAGATGTGCGACATCGGCGCCTTGCGCGCGGCGCTGGCGGACCGGCCGGACATTGCGATCATCGAGGATTGTGCCCACAGCTTCGAGAGCAGCGTCGACGGCCAGTTGCCGGGCGCCCAGTCCGAGGCGGCGATCTTCTCCTTCTATGCCACCAAGAACGTTACCTGCGGCGAGGGCGGCGCGATTATTACCCGCGACCCCCAGCTGTTCGAGGTGATTCAGCAGACCCGCTTGCACGGCATGTCGGCGGGCGCGATCGATCGGTTCGCCAAGAACAAATATCGCCATTGGGACATGACACGCCTCGGGACCAAGGCCAATTTGCCGGACCTGCTGGCGAGTCTCTTGCCCGACCAGATCGCCACCATCCGGAACCGTTTGCCGCTCAGGGAAGCGCGCGCGCGGCACTATGAGAAAGCGTTTACCGGCAATGCCATTCGCCTGGTTGCGACCGCGCCCGGCGTAGTCCATGCCCGGCATCTCTTTCCGATCCACGTTCCCGCATCCGTGCGCGACGACGCGCTCGGGGCCCTCAACGAGCGCGGTATCGGGACGACGGTCAATTACCGGTCGGTGCCCACGCTGACCTACTACCGCGAAAAATACGGCTATGCCGCCGATGATTTTCCGGTGAGCCACGAATGGGGCGAAGGCACCATCAGCCTGCCGCTCTTTCCGTCCATGACCGCGGACGAGCAGGACTACGTCATCGACGCCGTCCACGCGTGCGTCGTTCCGATGATTTGAGCGAAGACAAATCCGATGAGAGACGATGTGAACGGGGCGGGGAGTCGCTCGAGGAAGAAGGTGCTGGTCACCGGCGCCGGCGGCTATATCGGCAGCGTGCTGTGCAAAGACCTCATCGACCACGGCTACTCAGTGGTCGCCTTCGACCGCTTCTTCTTCGGCGTCGAGACACTGCGTGACGTCAACGGCAGTCCGAACCTGACCCTCGTAAAGAAGGACATTCGCGACATCGAGGAATGCGACCTCGAGGGCGTTCACGCGGTCTGCGATCTCGCGGCGCTGTCGAACGATCCGAGCGGCGAGCTCAATCCCGACATCACCGAGGGCATCAACCACGCGGGCCGCGTCCGGGTTGCAGAGACGGCCAAGCGAGCGGGGGTCGAGCGCTACGTGCTGTCTAGTTCCTGCTCCGTCTACGGCCACGGCAACGGTGCGGCGCTCGACGAGGCCAGCGAGACCCGTCCACTGACCACCTATGCCCGGGCCAATCTCCGCGCCGAGGCCGAGACCCTGGCGCTTGCGGGCGACGGCTTCTGCGCCACCGCGCTTCGCAACGCCACGGTCTTCGGCCTTTCGCCGCGCATGCGGTTCGATCTCGTGGTCAATCTGATGACCTTGCACGCGGTTGAGAAGGGCCGGATCACCATCATGGGCGGCGGGAAGCAATGGCGGCCGCTGGTCCATATTCGCGATGTCGCGCGGGCCTTCCGGACCGTGCTGGAGGCGCCGAAGCAATCGGTGCGAGGCGCCATCTTCAACATCGGCAGGCAGAATGCCCAGGTGCTGAGCATCGCCTATATCATCCGCGAGACCTTGCCCTTCCCCTTGCAGATCGAGGTGGCGCCCGACGATCCCGATCGGCGCGACTACAACGTGTCGTTCGACAGGGCGAAGCAGGTCCTGGGGTTCGAGGCGCAGGGCACGATCGCCGATGGGACAAGCGAGATCTACGAGGCCCTCAAGATGGGGCTGGTCGAGAATGGGCCCAAAACGTCGACCGTCCGCTGGTACCGCAATGTGATCGAGGCCCAGAAGCTCGTGGAGAGCGTCGCGCTGAACGGCCGCCTGCTCTAGCGCCGGAACGGACGGAACCCATGGCAAAGCTCAGCATCGTCGCCCCGGTTTTCCGCGAAGCGGCGGTGCTGCTGGAGCTCTATGCCCGGATCTGGGCGGCGGTCTTGCCGATCACGGAGGATTTCGAGATTGTGCTGGTTTCCGACGGCGGCAATGACGACTCCTGGCGGGTGATCAGCGAGCTCGGCGCCGCCGACCGGCGGGTCAAAGGCATCAAATTCACCCGCAATTTCGGCCAGCATCTCGCGATATCGGCGGGGCTCGATGCCTGCGATGGCGACTGGGTCGTCGTGATGGACAGCGACCTCCAGGATCGGCCGGAGGTGATCCCCGACCTCTATGCCAAAGCCCAGCAAGGCTATGAGGTCGTGTTCGTGTCGCGGATCGATCGGCCGGAATCCTGGATCTACCAGTTCGCGGCGCGCCTCTTTTACCGAGCCTTCCGGATGCTCGCGAACACCAGCTACGATCCCGCTCACGGCAACTTTTCGATCATTTCCCGGCGCGTCGTCGAGCGCTATCGCTCGATGGGCGAGACCCTCCGGTTCTACGGCGGGATCCTCGACTGGCTCGGCTTCGAGCGCGCCTCGATCGAGGCCGCTCATGGCGAGCGCTTCGCCGGGCAGCCCGGCTACAACCTTCGAAAGCGTGTCGGCCTTGCCGTGCAAATTATTCTGGCGCACTCCGACAGGCCGCTCCATCTCTCGGTATTGTTCGGGCTCATCATCTCGCTGTGGTCGGGCGCGACCGGCTGCTACATGATCATCCGATCGGTCTTCTTCGAGCAGTACTCGGTGGAGGGCTGGACCAGCCTGATGGTCTCCGTCTTTTTCATGGGCGGCATCATCCTGTTGGTGCTTGGCATCATCGGCATCTATATCGGCAAGATCTTCAACGAGATCAAAGGCCGCCCGCTCTATGTCGTCGGCGACAGCGTGGGCTTCGATCGCCCGGCCGAGCGGAGCCCGCGGCCGATCATCTTGAGACAAAGTGCAGGCAATCGGTAAACCCGTCGGGCCGGAATCCACAGCGGAGGTAGAGGCGCCAGGCAGCCTCGTTGCCGCATTCCGTGACCACGGCGACGCTCTCCTTCCGCCGGCGCGAAGCCTCGCCGAGCACGGCACTGACCAGATTGCGCCCGACGCCCTGCCTCTTGTCGAGGACCGAGACGAGATCGATGGAAACGCGGCGGTCCCCGGGCGCGAAGCTGCAAAAATTCCGCCCGTGAATCGCGACCTGCATCCGACCCAGCGAGTTCTCGATCCACCGCTCATAAAGGCGGTCATGCTCGGTGGAGTGGATCAGAGGGTCGCGCGCGAAGCGGTCGGCTTGGAAGTTCGCGATATGAGCGCGGATGGTTTCGGCGTCGAACTCGACGCGCGGACGGATATCGACGCGCCCGGTCATCACCGGGAGCTCCGCGAGATCATGAACGAGCGTGACTTGCGTGCAGATCGCGCGAAAGCCGAAGCCAAGCAGGAACCGAATCAGATCGGAGCGATGTGCCGGTACCTTCGCATCGATGATGACGGGCTCGCGCCGCAGCAGCGGCGGCAAATCCCGCGCGAGATCGGCCTCATCCAGATCGATCACCCGATAAAAGGGCAGACCGAAGATCTCGGTGTCGAAGGCTTGCCGCACCACACAGGTCATGCCGCGCTCTGACGCCTCGAGGTGTTCGCGTGCCAATAACCAGCCAATTCCTTCGCTACGCCCTGACCGGCATCGGGTCGAATATCATACTCTACCTGCTGTACTTCGCTTCGACCGGTCTTGGCGCCGAACCCAAGGTGAGCATGTCGGTGCTTTACCTGCTCGGAGTCCTGCAGACCTTCATGGTCAACCGCAGCTGGTCCTTTCGACACCGCGGCGCCGCGGGCGCCGCGGTGTGGCGGTATCTGACCGCCTATGCGATGGGGTACCTGGTCAATCTCGGAATCCTGGCCTTGCTGGTCGATTGCCTTCGTTGGGATCACCGATACGTCCAAGGAGCGGCGATCGTCGTGATCGCCCTCCTGTTGTTCGCTCTGCAGCGCATCTGGGTGTTCAGCCCGGCCAAGCCCTGAAGCGTCGTTCATGGCCGGATGACGCGGTATAGCCTGAAAAAATCGCCGTCGGCCACGAGATCCAGTGGCGCACCCTCGTCCGCGGGGCGGCCGACGAAATCCAGCCAAAGCACGAAATCGAAATGCTGGGGCCAGTTCCCCCAATAAGGTAGATCGCCCAGAAAATCACGGCGCGAATAGGCGGGATCGTCCGGCGCGACGTGCGAGGCCGCGCGCAACACCTCCGACGGCAAGGGCACGGATTGGCCCTGGAACAACCCGGCATTGCGCGGTGTCGGCATTACCGGGGTCCAGCCGGTGAAGAGGTAGGGGATGAAGGCCGACCGATCGATCACCGCAAGCGCCGCGATGTGTGAGAATGTCTCGTCTCGCTGCCGGGCAATGAAGGATGGCAGGCCCTGGAACGGGCGCCCGTCCGTCGGCTTGTCGCCGACGATGAGCAGCCGCGCGCCCGGCGTGATGACCTCCGAGGCGGACCTGAATTCCGCAAAGAGTCGATCGGTGTCACGCCAAGTTTCCGATACGGCCCAGACGCGGACACCCAGCAGCACGACCGCGACGGCGGCGAACCAGCCGACCGCGCGGAACCGCGCCACGTCCAATCGCGTGCCGGCGATCAACATGAAAGGCAACGCCACCGGCACCCTGATATCGGCCAGCCAGCTCCCGCTTGCCCAGTTCGGCATGAGCGCCGCGGCCGCGATCATGGCGATCAGCGGCAGGCGCATCTCCGGCGACAGTTTGAGGGCGCGTACGGTGATCGCGGCGATCAGGAAGCCAAGGGAAAATATGAGAACTGCCCTATCGAATAGGATCGATGTCGGCCCGAAGGTGAACGGTGCCTGGAGCGCATAAGCCTTGTCGGCGAGGTCGCCATACTGGATGGAGCTCGGGCCGGTATTCGACAGGCTCGCCAGCCACAACAAAAATCCCGGAATGAATTGCAGGCCGGCTGCGCTGAGCGAGAGGAAGCCGCGGAGCGAGATCGGGCGCTCCCGGAGCCGATGGCCGAGCTCGTAGGAGCCGACCGCGAGGGCGTAGAGGCAGAAGGCGAAGAGGTGGAGGATCAGCAGAAGGCCGGCGACGGCGGCGAATAGGAGAATGCGCGGCGTGGCGCGCCAGTGTCGGCTCGAGATCCAGCCGCTGAATGCCAGCAGGAACATGCCGATCCCGAACAGGCAATTCAGGAATCCCCAGAACAGCGCGGCGTTGTAGAGGAAGAGCAGCGCGCTCAGCGGCCACAGGCTCAAGCGGCCGTGCAGCGCGCGATGCAGCGCGATCGTGCCGCCCACCAGGCTCAGCATGGTGAGTGCGATGAAGAGGCGTCCCGCGATCTCGAGCGGCATGATCTGGGCGAGCGCCGGCACGATCAGGTCCATGGCGAGGTTCGGCAGCAGCCGCCACGCCACCACATAGTTTTGGGCGAGCTCCGGAACCGCGCCGTTCTGCGCGAGGATCCACATGCGCGCGAGATGGTTGGGGTAGTCGACCAATGGCGGCACCGAGGCCCAGAGCAAGGGCGAGAGCGTCAGCGGCACCAGGACCAGAGACGCCGCCAGCAAGCGCAGCGTCCCGCCGGCGCTCGCCGAGCTCGGCGGCAGCGCCGCCGCCGCGGGAATCGAGAGGCTGCTCATCGGGAATCGATCGCTGGGCTCGCATGCCTTGGGGGCAGGACCGCCCATGCTTATCGATGGGTCTGAAGGGATCGTTAAGGGATCGCCGGTCCCCGCTGTTCGTCCCGGCCGCTCAGCCGAGCCGCATCGCCATCCAGCGCTCCGGATGCTTCGCCCCCTCTCCCGGCGACAGGCCCGAGAGCGACATCCAGCGCGAGCGGTGCCAGGCGGTGGAGGAGACCTCGACCCGGAGCTTGCCGTCCCTGGGCGGGCCTGCGAGACCGAGGGCATCCCAGGGGATCAAGGCCTCGGCGGCGATGCGCGGCTGGTCGGCGCCGAAATAGAGCGCCTCGGCGCCCGGCACCGGAGCGCAGTCGGTGGCGGCGTGCTCCGCGGGCGTGCCGAGGCAGAGCTTCGGCGCCATCGGCGGGTGGTCCTTCACCTTGGTGCGCGGCGGAATGAAGTAATAGGTGAAGTGACGCGGCCCCGCGCCGGCATCGACGTGGAGTTCGATGCGGAAGGCCTCTTGCAGGGGGAAGGCGCCCTCATAGGCGAGGAGCCCGATGTCGTAATAGTCCTGGCCGATGGTGCCGAGGGCGAGGCCCTTGGGGCTCCAGCTCAGATAGGCTTCGCCGAATGCGATCTCGCCCGGGCTCGGCTTGAGCGGCGGCATCAGGGAGGCGGGCTTCGGCCAATCGACGAGCGAGGCGTGCGCGGGATCGATCTCGGTTCTCGGCACCGGGAACGGACGCTGCGAGGATGCCGTGGCCGGCTCCTCGCTGGCGTGGATGCGCGGCAGCCGCTGGTTCGCATCGGTGAGCGCCGCCGACAGCTCCTCGTAGGGTTGGTCCTGCACGTCGACCAGGCCGAAATCGTAATCCTCGCCGTCGGCCCGGCCGCCGTTGGGATCGTCGTAATATTGGAACCAGTGCAGCGCCAAGAGGTCCTTGAGCCTTGCATAATTGAGCGTCGCCGCGGCGGCGCCGGCGGCGCGCTCGGCTTGGGTCGCGACCGTCATGAGATGGCCGTTGTTCCGGTTGCCGGTGCGGTTCTCGCGCGCCGCGTAGAACCACTCCGAGACCATGACGGGCTTGCCGTGCGAGAGCCGATCGAGCCCCGCGAAATAATAGGGCGCGATCCAGCCCTCGGGACTGTCGGCGTTGTAGTTGGTGGAGATCACGTCGACATAGCGTGCCTCGGCCTTGACCGCCACGGGGTCGTAGTAGATCGGCAGCCGATCGCCCAGGAAGAGCGCATCGGGGTCCGCCGCGCGCAGGGACTGGCGGACCATGCGGTAATAAAGCTCGGCGATCGTGTAGGTCCATTGCCGGACCGCTCCGATGCCGTTGCCGCCCACGCGGAGCTGCGTAATGTCGCGCGCCCGGAGCAGATCCCGCCAGGAGTGGACGTTGGCGGGCGGGACGAAATCGCTGACGAAGCGCTGCCAGTTGCCGGAGTAATACCGGCGCAGCATCGCCACCCAATGCTGCTTCGTGTAGTTGAGCGCGGGCTCGCGGGCGTAATAGTTGAAGAGCGCGCCGCCCCACCAGCCCACCTCGTTGTCGCTGAAATATCCGATGCGGTACGGGCTGTCGCGATAGGGTGCCACCAGCTGCCGCGCCTTGCGCGCCATGAACCAGCCCATGTTGGGGTGAAAGGGATCGAGCCAGTGGAAGCGCGAATTGCGGCCGAGCTCGAGGTTCACCACCTCCGGCATCTTCAAGAGATCGGGCGTCAGCGACCAGGCACCCGCGGTGTTGAAGCCCCATTGGCGCACGCGGCCGGTGGCCTCCTCGATCCAGTGCCGCGCCCGGGGATCGACCGGGTCCTGGCTATCGGGCGCGCGGGCGAGGCTCGTGTCGGTGGCACCGGGATGCATCACATTGACGCCCAGCGAGAAGAATCGCTCGCCGCAGGGTGTCAGGAGCCAAGCGCGCCCATCGACCCGAGTGATGCGCCAGCGCGAGCTCGGCGCCTTGCTGAAGTCTTCGCAGGCAAACGCGGCGGTCGCGCAGACAACCCATAGCGCCGCCGCGAGCGCGCCGCGGCGCCACCAACGGGACTCCTCCGATGTCACGCCGCCGTGCCGCCGACGGTCAGCTGATCCATCCGCAGCGTCGGCTGGCCCACGCCCACCGGGACGCTCTGCCCGTCCTTGCCGCAGGTCCCGATGCCGTTGTCGAGCTTCATGTCGTTGCCGATCATGGCGACTTTGGTCAGCGCCTGCGGGCCGTTGCCGATCAGCGTCGCGCCCTTGACCGCGGGTCCGACCTTGCCGTCCTCGATGAGGTAGGCCTCGGCCGCCGAGAACACGAATTTGCCCGACGTGATGTCGACCTGGCCGCCGC
>Ga0307479_10002145_pt1 | contig 17941 bp, 20 predicted proteins | sample atmos_gasesECM4C_FD_203743 | JGI IMG/M metagenome (GOLD analysis project Ga0307479, IMG submission 203743) | Hardwood forest soil microbial communities from Morgan-Monroe State Forest, Indiana, United States - atmos_gasesECM4C_515 | ecosystem: Environmental > Terrestrial > Soil > Temperate... | reverse complement strand
GCGGAATTGTGACTTGACACCCAATTCGAAGGCATGAAAATGCCTACGGAAGCCGGAGCTACGTTGTTGTTCTTGTCTTGGCTGACGCGGACGAATGCGCTGTTGGCGTTGTCGAGCTTTCCGTCAACTCGTAGATTGAACTGGTTGAACGTAAGCGGGCTGGGATAGACTACGTCGAGCTTGGAAAAGATAGGGTGATTGTTCTGTACTGCAAGTGCGGCGGTTTGCCAGTCGTGCTCAAAGTTCGTGAACCAGAAGATTCGGTCTTTTCTTAGAGGGCCACCAAGTCTGAAACCCGACTGCTTCCGCGCAAAAAAAGGGTCGGGATGCTTGAGGTCTAGACGAAAGCCAGGATAGGCGGCCATATTGTGATCGCGATAGAAGAAGAACGCCGCGCCGTGGAGACTCTTGGTGCCATGGCGAGTAACGATGCTGATTCCCCCAGTTCCACTCATCGCTGATGCAGGATCGAAGCTAAATCGCTCGACCTGAAACTCCTGCACGGTTTCTTGCGAGAAGTTCTGAGACGTTCCTCCATTCATGCGATCATTCACTGCCACACCGTCAACCGAAACCTGAGTCAGCAGGTACTGAGCTCCCGCTATGGAAACACGCGAATAGTTGTTGGCGAAGGTGCCGGGATTTGTTACCGACACGACGTTTACGCCGGGCTCAAGACGTGCGAGTTCAAGAAAGTTGCGCCCATTTAGCGGCAGGTTTTGAATCTGAACCTGACTCACACTGCCGTTTACGGCAAACTCGCTGGTGTTAATCCCAGATGTTTGACCGCTTACCAGGACTCGTTCGTTGACCGATCCCGGCCGCAACTGAAAACTGATCGTCAAGTGGTCCCCGACGCGCAGCGTGACATGCTGCACCTCCGTATTGAAACCAGGGGCGGAAGCCTCGATCTCGTAATCGCCGGGCTCGAGATTAGTTATGTAGTACTGGCCATAAGCATCCGTCCCCACGACCCGGCCACCCCCAAACTGCGGCTGGCTGACTCGGAGACTCGCTTTCGTCACGACCGCGCCGGTAACATCGTTAACTATTCCTCGGATGGTTCCCTCTGGAGCTTGCGCCAGGAGAGTGTTCTGGAGCAGAACGAATAATGTAAAAACAATGGGAAGCGCGAGAACGTAAAACGTTGAATGCAGGTAGCCGCATCGATCTTGGAAAAATCGCAACTGAATCGAATTGGACATACGCGGGGGACGTCACTCCACGGTTCGTCCTGTAGGCCCTGTCAATTAGTTCAGGCTTTTAGGGGGCTGCCATTCTCTGATAAGACAGCGATTCTAGGCTAGCTAGTAAGAGTCCCAGCGTGACACTGTCAGAATTACCAGTGCAGCTCGGCTCACCGGCCCACGCCACTTTGGCACAAGCCTCGGATAGAACCATGGTGTGCGCTGAGCAGCGCGTTGATCAGGAGGGTTGGAGTCCCTCCGGTGCTCGGATGAGGAGCGCCGTATCCAAAAGCGGGGTTGAAAGCCTCGCTGGCCGGAGAGGTAGAAGGTATGGAGACGTCTAAACGGGCGGGAAGACGAAAGTCGGACACAGCCAAGGCGGACCTGAAGCCACCACTTGCAGTCTCCGGAGGGCAGGGTGTCCCGTCGCGAGATGGAATCCGAAGGGCAGGAGGAGAAGCTCCGGGCCGTAATCAAAGGGTCACCCAGCGATGAACCGGTCGGCCAAAGGTGGGTTCGGTCGAGCCCGCACCATGAGGGCGAAGGCGTTCTCATTCACCCACCCGTACCAAGGTGATTGCGGACGGCATGGAACGGAAGAACAGCGCGTGACCTCAGGAGGACTGACAGAGTCTCTGGGTGGCACCAGAGAAAGCGGACCTATAAGCGCAAGCGAAGGGGCGAGCCACGCTCTGCCAGTAGACGGACGGCTGTGTAGTACCACAAACGCAGTGAAAGCTGTGTGACCGAGCCATCGGCGATCGGAAGTGGATCGGGGAAGGCAGCCGGCGAAGACGGTTGGGAAGAGAGAGGAAGCCAGATGAGTAAAGGTGAGAAGGTGGATCAGTTCCATGAGTGAAATACCCGTACATTTTCGCCCGAGGAGACTGGCGGACTGGATCAACCCGACAGGAGCCAAGAAGGTCCACTCATTAGTGGATAAGGTGTACAAGCGGAAGAACCTGGAGATGGCCTGGGAAAAGGTGAAAGCGAACCGAGGCAGTGGAGGTGTGGACGGGCAGACTCTGGAGACTTTCGAAGCGCAACTGGAGCAACAGTTGGAACGGTTGCATCGAGAGCTAAGAGAGGAAACCTATCAGCCGCTGCCGGTACGACAACTATCGGATTCCGAAGCAAGGGAAACCGGCTGAGTTTCGAATGCTAGGAGTGTGGCATGTCTTGTAGAGTGCGCACTTCCAAAACCAGAGTAGGTTTGCCACTGAGATCGCCATCTATCTGCCCGAGCTAAGCACGCCTCATGCTTTTTTGTCTCCGACAATCGAGGTCTGTATCGATTGTGGCTTCACGGAATTTTCGATTCCCGAAACCGAATTGCAAGGGCTCGCGAAAAAGGAATCCACTGCGGCTTAGATTGCGATGGAGATTGGGCGTGATCTTTCGATGCGAAGGGATTACCTATGCTCGGTCGACCCGAAATCATCTACTACCACAATGCGGATTAAGGATGCGGCCAAGCAGGCCCCTCGAATAATGGACCTTGACGATCAGTGAAGCGTCGCTGAATCCAAAAACGCAAAATCATCGCATACCGCGATCGTTTGTTCATTGCCCTAAAGCAATGTTCTGTTGATTCCTACGACACACCGAGAGGGATCGCTGAACAGACATCGCCCGCTTTCTTGGACCTGCTGAGGGCTCTCCACTTAAATGCTCTTAATATCGGGGAGAATATGGCCCAAACGGGCTACTGCGAACTGGCGAAAACAGCGTTTACACTCAACCCCGGACACCGGCGTAGTTGGGGAGATGGCGATTTTTCAGCAGCGGTCTGTTTGGTGTGGCTTCACGGAGTTCACCGTTTCTGAAGGCAAGATGCGGGTACTGAGGGAAGGAATCGCGCCGTCTACGGGGGCTTGATCGCTGCTGGCGGTCGGGGGCTTGGGTCAGTTGAAGTTCGACAATCCAAAGCTGACAAACTGTCTGCCCTCAAGCAACGCGTCCACAGCAGCTAGGAGGTCGGTTGCGGTCCTGGTTTTCACAAAGATCGATGGAGTGTATGCGGGGAAGTGACCGGGATCAAAATTATTGGCCCGGCCCGAAGTGGGGGAACCGGCCCGGAGCATCAGCGTGCCCAAACGAGCACGCACCCCCTCAACAGACCGGCGCAACGGACCGAGCCGAGTGGAAGGCTAACTCTGCATGTGGCCAACGGTCGTTGCTCTCGCGCAATGAAGAACTGCACCCTTGTGCCCTTCCCCGCCTCTTTAAGCTTTTTTTCCCCCGTACTCATCACACAAGCTTTTCCCTTGAACTACTTCTTGCCAGGGGTGTTTATGCGTGCGCCAGCCTCGAAGCAGGAAATCGAACAACTCGTCCTCGACCAAATGCTGCTGGTTGTTCAGAACATCCCACCGCCACTGTGATACCTGTCATTGCAGCACGCCCCGTCATCACACCTCGACGTGATAGCGGCCATTGCAGCTCATAGTGAGAGCAAACTAACTTCGACATTTAGAAGGGGCACTGAAATGTCGCGCAGGTCATGTCAATCGCAAAACCAGCGCCGTCTCAACGGAGAAATTGCCATTCATTTTCCCGGGCTCAAGGGTCTGGACAATCCCATAGTGTGGGTCTTTCCAAAACTTCTGGTCTGTTTGAATTGTGGCTTCACGGAATTTGCGATTCCCGAAACCGACTTGTGACGGTTAGTGGAAGGCGATGCGGATGCAGGATAACGAGCCGCACCGGAGATTTGGCGTCTTCACTTAAGTCGGAGGGACAAAAAAGGTTTGGTCTCGCTGATTAACTCTCCACTGACGAAGCGATCCCCCCGCGAAACGGCTTCGACTGCGAATAGAAGTTCTGTGTTCGCATTCTGCTTGGGAAGGTATCCTTTCGCTCCGTCGCTTAAAGCTGCCGCTACTACGTCCGTATCGTTGTCTTGACTGACGAAGAGAATTTTTGCGGCTGGAACGAGTCTCGATATTCGGTGGGCGGCCTCGATTCCGTTTAGTGTCGGCATACCGATGTCGAGGAGAATCAAATCCGGTTGTAATTCTTCGGCCTTTTGAACCGCCTGCAATCCGTCTGATGCCTCGCCAATCACCTGCAATTCCGGTCTTGCTTCCAGTGTCGCGCAGACGACGCGCCTAAACGGTTCGTAATCATCGACCACAAGAATGCGGACGACACCGGGTGATTCTCGCATATTTCGGCCCTCGGTAGGTCTTTAGCCACACCTCCAATAGAGGCAAAGTATGCTCCGATTGGTTGGTTGAGGGGAACGCCAAGATGCGCCAATTGCCGCGCCGAGTAGGGACCGCAGCGGTCCGAAAGTGCTAGGTGTTGAAATCACGCGTTAGGGCGTATTAACCAACGGTCAACTTGTGCTATCGCGACGTTAGTGCGCCGGGCTAAACCGGTGTGAAGCAGAGAATGAAAATTTCTTACGAGAAAGGAGTAGCGACAGCGGTGGACGCGGGGTTGCGAAGGTGTGGTGTCAACCGCCTAATCACAAATTCTTGAAGCACACTCTCGAAGGCAACTTCACCCAGCCTGATCAATGAGTTTTGCACCACTAATCCGGCGCCATTGCGATCGCTTCGGGGATAGTAGAAATATGAGATGCCAGCGGAAGCAAAGGATCCGGCTATATTCGAATAGTTCGGCTGCCAACGCATGTTGTCGCCTTTGCAAATGACAGGACTGGCGAGTGCGTATATTAACCGCGATCGAGCATTACCCGTTCCTTTGTAGAAATAACGCGGGTCTTGTTTCAGCAGAGACGGCAGCATGGCGCTTCCAATAAATGTGCCGGTGACCGCGTCAGTGTAGGACGCACCCAGGCGATTGAAGTAGCCTTGAGCTCCTTGCCCATATCCGTCAAAAGTATTCGTCGCCTGCTCAAGTCCGGCTAGGGCGGCAACTCCCGCAACGGTGAAGGGATCCGTCGTGGTCTTCCAAGCAAGCCTGAACTTCTGCTTCGAGTTGAGAGGGAGTGCGTCTCGGCCGTAGCTCACGTAAAAATTTGGAAATATACCGAGTACGCGTTGCTTCTCCTGCTCTTTAATCTGCATGTCCGCCACCTGGACTTGGGTGAGCGGGCTTTCTTTCACATGCACTTCGCTGAGGGCCGCTGCTACCGTCAGGATGATCGGAGGGATTAGATAGGTTTCACCGGGGCGCACGGCTGCAGAGAATTCCCGCGTTGCGAAGCCTGGCAATGCAACTGTCAGGCGAAAGGGTCCCGGAGCGACATTGGCGAACAGAAATTGACCATTGCTGCCGGACTTTACCTCCTGGTGCGAAGCTTGGTCTTCGTCGGTAAGACGCACATCGGCTCCGGCGCTCACTGCTCCCGACTGATCAAAAATGGTCCCGCTAATGTATCCCGGCAGTTGATGACCGGGCCCATTTTTCTCCGAGTTGCTCAAGTGGGCTTGGTGGATCTGGACGCCGTCGTCCACCGGCGAGCCATAAGCACTGGCTTCTCTCGTAATAGCAGTCCCACTGTCCGGTCTTGTTACCTGCGCGCTGGAAAGGACGCCAACGACAAGTACCAGCAGCACCCGAGCCAATGCTTCAAGAATCGGATGTCTCATGTTGAGGACTCTCAGCCTGCTTCATCTCGCACTGTAGATCTGACGGTTTGCCCGGATCGGGGGCAACTGGCAAAACTCCCAGAGCTTCACGCTGCAGGTTCATCAGCTTGCATCTTTGAATAAGAACTGTGAATGAGTCTCACTAATTCCTTGCGCACCCACCTATCGTTGAGGGTGCCAGCACATGGCTACTCGCGTTTCTTCAGTTGCTGATTGTGGACTGGTGTTCTTGACAGTGCCCCTCAGAGACCATGAATAGTACGGTCGAAGGCAGCCCAACCAAGATGGGAAGAAATTCTTGATGGATCGCTTACTGCCGTTGTTGTTCGTGATGGTGTGTAACACCGCGTTATGGGCACATGCAACCCTGTTTGTGCAAGAACCCTATGGCGTTTTTGGGGCCATCAATCCTACGGGACACGCTTCCGTTTACTTGTCCCGCGTCTGCGCTAAGACACCCGTTGTGCTGCGGCGGTGTGACCCTGGCGAGTTTGGGATTGTGATCAGCCGCTACCGCAAGCTCTCCGGATACGACTGGATCGCGATCCCGCTGGTTCCATACCTTTACGCAGTGGAGGATTTCGCAAGCGTTCCAGAGGAAGCTAATCGCGAGACGGTCGCCTATCTCCGGGACGAGTACCGGCGCAAGGATCTGCGAGAGATTGTTCCCGACGGGCAGGGTGGTCAAACTCCGAAGGGGTCATGGGTCGAATTAATCGGCGCCGCCTACAATCGCAAAATCTACGCCTTTCAAATCGAGACCACGGAAGAGCAGGACCAGTATCTGATCTCCATGCTCAACTCGCGGAAAAACAAAAGCCACTTCAATCTCCTTTTCAACAACTGCGCCGACTATTCCCGTGGCATTCTCAACTTCTACTACGCCGGCGCGATTCGGCGGAACTACATTGCAGATGCAGGCTTCACCACGCCCCAGCAGATCGTGAAATCCCTGATTTCGTATGCAAAACACCATCCGGGCTTACCTGTTTCGGCCTTCTTCCTTCGTCAGATACCCGGCAGCCGTCGCCCGAGCCACCGGGTGAATGGTGTTTCTGCAGGCTTGGTGAAGTCTAAGAAATACATCATGCCATTAGCTGCTTTTCATCCATGGTTAGCCTCCACAATTTTTACAATCTACCTGGCGAATGGCCGCTTCAACGTCGCCCAGTACGCCGAGACGGAGTACGCACCTGTTGATTTGTTGATGATGCAGGATTCCGCAGCTCCAGGACGAGATGAAGTAGCACGAAGAAAGTAGCCCCGAATAGGAAATAGAGCGCTTCAAGCTGAGGTGTGCATGCGTGCGATAAGTCATGTTTTGATTCTATGGGTCAGCCTTGCTGGGCTGGGTGGGTTTGCAGGCAACCTCATCATGGCCCAGACTTCTGGTCTGACCCCTGTTGCAAGTCCCGTTTCTCATGCCTTCGTGGATCCTAATAAGGCTCTCTCGGAATTTAATCACCACGTTGCGGGCTGGGCACTGATTGGAGTCGGAATCCTCGTCCTCACCTGCTTTCTTGCTCCGGATCTCCGCGCATTGCGATATGTCTGGCCAGGCTTGTTTCTGCTTGCGGGGTTGTTCTTGGCTCTGTGGAGTGACGCGGAAATCTGGCCTCGGGGCAACCTAAGCTGGGCTTGGCTGCTGCATCATGACCAGGAAGCTGGACAGCACAAGATCTATGCCCTGCTCCTCATTGTTATGGGCATCGTCGAGTATTTTCGCGCATGCAGTGCCCTCAATCGCTTCTGGAGTGCCTGGTCGTTCTTCTTCCTTGCCATCATCGGCGCGGCTTTTCTCCTCGTCCACGATCACACCGCCAGCTCGGGTGCGACTTCGCCGGAAGCCCGCGCTTACCTTGTCAATCCTGCCCTCGATCCCGACGGCTACCCGCCCGCTTCCCATGCGTCAGATCCGATGCCTAGTATGGACCACTCGATTGTGGATTTGGACCACTCCGAGATGCACATGGATTTTTCCAGCATGGATCACTCCATGCCGATCGGTAACGAACCGGCTGTCACCAACACTCCCTGGCACGGCCATCGGCACCACATGACTCCCTCCATGCTGCTGGTCGAGCGTGAACACATGTGGTTCATGATTCTTGGTCTAGGCGTGGCGCTATTCAAACTCATTTCTGATCGTGAATTTTGGCACGGACGCTTCATTTCCTACGTTTGGCCGAGTGGCATGCTGCTGCTCGGCATATCGCTAGTCCTCTATCGGGAGTAACGCCGGACCGAGCGAACAAGTCTTTAAGCAATGTTGGGTGATCGACGCATGTGAACGAGTCTCATATCAGGTTCTAATTATCAGTGCTGCCGTCAAACAATGGCCGACATTCCATGAGTGCTGCCTCGAAAGTTTTTCTAATTCACTGATTGGAAGACCTGCAACACATGCAGCAAACCGTCGAGCTTCTCAAAAGGGACTCGGATTCCCTGACTTCAATGGTTGCTTGATGCTTAAGCAGATTTTCTTACTGCAGTATTGTGGAACTCGATAATTTTGCCGCGTTGTCGCACGGGCAACCAATGCTTCTTCGGTGGTTTGAAGTTCTGCGGTACATAAAACTGAATCACCCGTGCCATAGTAAACCTCCAACGACCGACCCCGAAGACCCGATGAACCAGCGCAAGAGCCGCTGACTCATAAGTCCCTCCGACGAACAACAGCGGTGTTGCCCGAAATGTCGAGGAGATTCTTTCGATTCCATTGGGCAACATTGTCTTTAACTAACCTATATACAAAGCAACAGTCTGAGTACTGTAAAGGATGACAGGAAAGTGGAACCAGCAGATCACAATGAATGAATTTGAAGCTGTTACTCCTACCAGTGCGAACCGGACTCCGATGAGGGTTTTAGGACCCGGAGCAGATTTGGGGAGCCTGAATCAAGAAAGAGAATGTTTACATGCAGGCGAAGTGTTTTGGCGGATTCATTGGGGACACCTAGTCCTCATATTGTTGTGCAGCGATGTAGCAGGTGACCGGGACGGGTGACAATTTCCGCATGACTGAGAAGTGCTCACCCAGTCTCTGTAACATTTAACAGTAGAAGTATTCACGACTATCAACTAAGCGTACTGCTGCCACCCAGTTCTGGGAGAACCGCATCCACGGCGGAGAGTCCGGCACGGGGAACAAGAACCGGCATAGGAGACTGACATGGCCACAGTAGCGCCCGCAACACCCTCAACGCCCACAGAGCGCGATTGGACGAAACCACAGGCGATGGCGATTCCGAAGGAGGGGTACTTCGAGCTTCAAAAGGGGAGGTACGGCCCAATATATCCACGAACTCCAGCTTGCTATGGATTCAACATCATCGCGAAGATCAAACCGGGAAGAGAGGACGCGATCCGTGCTTATGGCAAGACCATCGAGAAAGCAATCGCTGATCTTCCTGACGCCCTTGCGACGCTTAAGCTCCACTACCTTCGGTGGGTTCTGTTTGACATCGGGAAGGACACCTATTTCATGTACCAGGGGATCTTTGACACAGATTTCGACAAGTACACCGAGGACGCCGTGGCCCTGTTCACAAAGTACGGTGTCAACACGGTTTTTGAGAACCTTGAAGAATTTCCGGAAGACTGGAAAACGAACGTTCCAGCATTCGTTAAGTTCGTTCGTGAACATCAGTGTTCGAGCTTTTTGGAGTACGGGGAGTATCCCTACGCGACAGCGGACGAAATCAAGAAAGCACTGAAGCTCAAGGCGGCCTTTAGCGACATGCTCGACCTAATGCAGTAGCAAGTTATTTTCACTCGCGACGGAGAGAGGCCGTGGGGATCTTGCAACATTCGCACGGGATTTTAGGGGATCTGACCGAACGAAGAGAAGAACCAGATTCGCTCGAGTTTGACGATATTCAACATTTCCTGATGGCGAGGCCACCTGCGCTGGCAGCGCGCTACGAGTTTCTAACGTTTGAGCGTGCGACAGCGGGACGCGAGTGGCTGACGGGCCTGATCGATAAGGTGGGCACGGCAAGTGCTGTCGGATCGAGCCTACTTGACGCAAGGTGGGTGACCGTTGGCTTCACCTGGAATGGTTTGCAAACGTTCGGTGTGGCTGAAACATCATTGGCCACCTTCCCGGAAGAGTTTCGTCAGGGCATGGCGGCCCGGGCAGGCGTCCTCGGCACCATAGGCGCGAATCATCCAGATCATTGGGTGGGAGGGCTCGCCAGTCCTAACCTGCATGCGATTGTCGTACTGTTTGCCCGCGACGTCGCCGAACGTGAACGCTGTCGCGGGGAGCACGAACGGTATGTCGCGCAATGCGGCGGAGTCGAAGTGCTGTCAGCTCTAGATCTGGAAGCTATCCCCCCGTTCGACTACGCTCACGAACACTTCGGCTACCGAGATCGGCTCTCACAGCCGGTCATCGAGGGAACGGGAGTAGAGCCGACGCCCGGATCTGGGCCACCGATCAAGCCAGGCGAGTTTTTTCTTGGCTATCCTGACGAAGAAGGTCCTGCCGCCGGATTGCCGCAGCCGGAAATTCTTTCTCGCAACGGCAGCTATGTTGCCTATCTGAGAATGGAAGAACACGTAGGCGCGTTTCGCGATTTCCTCCGAGCTCATGGTGAAACACCGGAACAGCAGGAGTTGATAGCTGCCAAACTGATGGGACGATGGCGGAGCGGCGCTCCGCTTGTCCTCACGCCGGATAGGGACGATCCAACCCTCGGTGCTGATTCTCAGCGCCGCAACGATTTTAACTACGCAAAGATGGACCCTTACGGCTATGGCTGCCCGCTCGGGGCACACATCCGGCGCATGAACCCGCGCGATACCGCAGTGAACATGAACCGGCGGAAGATGATCCGGCGAGGGGGGACTTATGGTCCGCCTCTGCCGGAAGGTGTCCCCGACGACGGCATAGAACGAGGCATCGCCGCGTTTGTGGGCTGTGCGAGCCTGGTCCGCCAATTTGAATTTGCCATGAATGTGTGGGCGAACGACCCAAACTTTCACGAACTGGGAAACGAGCGCGATCCGATTTTTGGTACACAGGACGGCACCTTCGACCTGACCATCCCTAAGCGGCCCATACGGAAAAAGATCAAGGGCCTGCCAGCTTTCACCACGATCCGAGGCGGCGCTTACTTCTTTTTGCCGGGTATCAAGGCGCTCCGATACCTGGCGTCGCTGCGTGATGGTGTTTGAACCAAAGGTCATGTAAAGCACCGAAAGGTAGGCAATCATGAGTTCCGTTCCTCAACCCCCGCGTACGTACAACCAGAATCATGCGCCGCGCAAGTACACTCCGGGTAAACGGAGAGTTTCAATCTACTGGACGTGGAGTTACCCCTGGGAAGCGAACCGGGACACCACTGAATTAGACAATCGCTTCTCGACCATGACCGAGGTCCGGAGAGTCGCCTGGCCCGCGTATGAGGGAACGGAATGGGACGAGATGCATTTCCTGCAAGGAATTGCTGGGACCCTGGAACTGTTCCACCGCTCCACGCTCGAGTTTCAGAGGGTCGTTGGTGAAGTCACCGGACATTCGGTTGCGGTATTTCAACGAATCGACCAGGCCGGGTACAAGCTTCCGATCGACGAACGAATCCTGGGGGACACAGACACGCTGATGGTGTTCGGTCTCGATCACCTACTTTCAGAGCAGGAGGCGGCCTCAGAGGAGATCGATGCGGTCCGCGAGTGGCTGCAACGAGAAGGGACTTGCCTCCTGCTTGGGCCCCATCACGATGTGGGATTTACAGAAGATCTGCAGCAGCGCCAACTGGAATATACGCACCACGGGGATGCGCTCGTCCCGCGCCAGCAGCGCTTCGGACAATACACGCGTTCGATGATGAAAGCACTTGGTGTGCCGGTGATGAATCAATTCGGACTTCGCCCGGCCCTCGTCAAAGGCACAAAACAAATTGCGCCGCTAACAATCAACAAAGACGTGGATGAGCTTGGTCTCCTAGACGGGGTTACCACATTTAATTTTCATCCCCACTTACCGCATTATGCGCTGACCACCGATGACACAAAGTCCGTCCGCGTGCTTACACGCCAACCGATTGACCTGGACCGACCGCATCCTTTCACCCAGGCGGGCAATACCGAGTTCAACTCGCTCATCTGGATGCCACCTAATGCACAACGCGCCGGAAACATCCTGCTGGCGGACTCCACGATATTTACGACGTTGTTTGGCGGCGTCGAGTCGTTGGAGACCTTTTGGAAGAACCTGGCAACGATACCACTGTCAAGCAGGATGCCAGCGAAGAAAACTCAGGCTGTCGCCTGATCCGAAACGCGAAGTGCCCAAGCACTACACGGGAAAGGTTGAATGGAACTCCTGAGTAAGGCAGTGCCGATAACGATGCTCGCCTTTGTTGTTTCAAGTATGCTGGCGGTTGGTTTGAGTCTCACGGTTCGGCAGATTGTGGCTCCTCTGCACAATGGAAAACTTGTTTTTCTCGCATTGCTCGCCAATTTTGTGTTAATGCCACTGGGGGCATTAGCCATAGCCAGAATTCTCCGGCTTGACCAGCCGCTCGGCATAGCCCTGCTTTTGCTCGGCGCAGCTGCAGGCGCGCCATTCCTTCCTAAACTTGCAGGAATCGCCAAGGGCAACCTTGCCTTTGCCGTGGGATTAATGGTGCTACTCATGGTTTTGACCGTGGCCTACATGCCTCTCGTCCTGCCCCTGCTTTTGGAGGGCGTTTCGGTCGACCCGATCAAAATAGCACGCTCGCTGGTTCTTCTCATGTTGCTTCCGCTGGGTGCCGGGCTTGCTGTGAACGCCCGGTTCGGAAGCATTGCTGAAAGAATGCGCGCGCCGCTTAACCGAATCTCCAGTCTCAGCCTGGCACTCCTGATCGTGCTGCTGTTGGTGACCAACATTCAAAATGTGATCTCCTTGTTCGGAACACGCGGCATTTTGGCGAGCATCCTCTTTCTTTTCGCAGGTGCTGGAATCGGGTGGCTCCTCGGCGGTCCGGGCCTCCAGACAAAGGGCGTGCTGGCGTTAGCGACTGCACAGCGCAATATTGCCGCTGCACTTGTGGTTGGCGGCAAGGACTTCGACGATCCCAAAGTACTCGTCATGATTGTCGTCGTTGCCGTAGTCGGGCTGCTTATTTTAATGCCGCTGGCGCGCGTTTTAGGAACCCGAAGTGCGGAAACTCCGGTTTAGAACACCACAGGTTTGGGACCGCAGAGTTTCCCCCACATTTGGAACAACCCGTGAACGTTGATGAGAGCACATTTCGTATGGCGCCTCTTTGCTTTCGTTGTCCTCTTTGCGGTCGCTAACTTTGTTGTCTTGACTCCCGTGCAAGCGCAAGTCAGAGGCGTCTATCCTGTAGGCATGAGTGCCACCAACTCTGGGGTAACACCCGAACCCGGAATCACCTATTCAAACCTTTTTGTTTTTTTCTCGCGTGCTGAAGAGAAGGGCCCTCATGGCGAAATAGTGGCCACCGGTCAGAACTCGATCATGATGGATATGAACAGTCTTGTCTGGGTGAGCAAAAAGGAGATGAGTTTCCTCGGCGGAGCAGTGCTCTCGGCATCCGCTACCCTTCCGATTGCTAACAACTCGCTCACTTCAGATGTCAATGGTGCCCTCAGCGGTGGTGGCGGGTTTGCGGATTCCTATTATCAACCGTTCATTCTCGGCTGGCGCAAGCAGCGCTTTGCCATTCGGGCGATCTATGGGTTTCTGGCGCCGACCGGAAGATTTAGCGCGGGTGCCAACACGAATATCGGTTCAGGTTACTGGACCTCAGTGATTGCGAGTGGACAGACGATCTATCTCAACCCGAGCAAAGCCACTGCCTTATCTGCCTTTCAGATGTATGAATTTCACGGTACCCAGCAGGGCACGATGGTCCACCCGGGCCAGACGTTGAACCTCGACTATTCGCTGACCCATACCTTACCCCTTCAACGTAGCTTGAACCTTCAGTTTGGGTTGGTGGGTTACGGCCAGTGGCAGACTACCGATAAACATGGCCCGAACATTACGCCGGAACAGGCAGCCGCGCGCTACAAAGTTAACGCCCTGGGCTTCGCCGCAAACGCATTACTACCTGAGCAGAAGGTGAGCGTCGATGTTAAGTATTTTCATGAATTCGAGTGCAGATCTACCTTCCAGGGATACACACTCCAAATCTCCGGTGCGATCACGTTCTAAACCGGTTGCGTTGCCGTGTAGGCTTTTGCATTCAGATTGTGGACCGTCTCCATCGTCCGCTGATGTGGCGCATCATTGCCTGGTAGGTCTTGGGAGATTGCAGCATATGAAGCACCCGCGAGATCAAGGCCAGAAAACCTGGTACCGACGAACTGCTCGCCTCGCAGAACGGCGTCGACGGCCCCAAGCAGTTCACTTCCCGCGTCAGCCTTCACAACGTAGCCATGTGCGCCCGTGCCAAGAGCTCCCTGCACAATATCAGGAGAGGATTCTTGGCTTACGAAGAGTATTTTGGATTCGGGGGAGCGCTTCCGAATTCGTCGAGCAGCTTCGATTCCATTCAGCTTCGGAAGGCCGATGTCGAGCACAACCAAGTCTGGACGCAAGTTTTCGGCTTTCTGAACGGCTTCTAATCCGTCCGTGACCTCCCCGACGATCTGCCATTCCCGTCTTTTCCCAAAGGTGGAGCAAATGAATTTCCGAAAAGGCTCCGAATCCTCAACCACAAGAACCCGCCTTGATGATCTTTCCAACGCAGCCTCCCCCCTTAAAGTTCAAAACCCCACTCTGCGAATTTAGTTGCTGACAGGACTTAGAATCACACACTCCGCTAACTCCGGTCGTTGCGCACGAGCACAGTCCGGCATCGGAAATAATGGCTGGATTGGACGACACAAACGAGAAGATGCAACGTACGCCCTAGCTTCGGCTTAACAGCAACTGAGACGTGAGGTCATTCTGACATCAAAGGAGAAAATCACGCGATACAGCGAGAACCGGAGTCGCAACCGTCAGAATTGACAGATGCTCAACCGTCGAACATGTGCTAGGGAATTGCTCGCTTCTGGGTGTTGATCGGGACTACATGAGCGCAGCATCCTCCCGCTTCCGCGTCGCGTACAACCACGTCGCACGGCATGCGATGTCCCGCCCGTCACTGGCGCGCCGTTTCTGCACTGCCCGGCTTTCTGACACATGCACCGGCTGGGGGGCACAACCTTCGACATCTTTCACGAGTCGTCATCCAACGGGTGGAAAGCAGACAACTCAATGAAACCGCGGCAGTTGGGAGCTCAATGGATAGACGCGGAAGGTATAGCAACTAGTCACAACCGGGAAATCGCCTTCCACGCAGAAGGCGAGTCCAGGTCACGCGTCAGTCCACATTCTCGAGGAGCGATTCATTGCGCTCGCGCAACGACTGTACTGCTCGTTTATGCGATGCTCTTAGGTTTGTATTCAGCAACCTTTCGATGATTTTGCGGTTTCACTAGATCACATGAAGGAGACTGCTTGGCTACGTCCTCCATTCGCATTCTGTTGGTAGATGATTTCGAACCTTTTCGGCGGCTCCTCCGCTCGATCCTTCAGAGCAAACTGGAATTGCAAACCATTGTCGAAGCGGCTGATGGAGTAGAGGCCATTGAGCTGGCGCAGGCACTGCAACCGGACATGATTCTGCTGGATGTTGGACTCCCGAAGATCAACGGAATCGAAGCTGCGCGAACAATCCGTAAACTGGCCCCGCAATCGAAAATCCTATTTGTCAGTCAAGAATCTTCCGTAGACGTTGTGCAAGCAGCTTTCAATGCAGGGGCGTGGGGCTACGTCGTTAAGATGGATATTGGAAGCGAATTACCGGCTGCTGTGAGAGCAGTTCTTCGTGGTAAGAAGTTTGTTGGGAACAGATTTGCGGCTTACAGTTTCGCCGGGACATCGGGTCGACAAAGCGCCGGAACCGAGCGAGACAATACGATTTTCGTACCCGTACAAGGGCAAAATATGCAGGTAGCCCGCCGTCACGAGGCAGGTTTTTATTCTGATGATGCAAGTCTTCTGGATGGCTTCACCCAGTTCATCGGGGCCGCTCTCAAGGCCGGGAATTCGGTGATTGTTGTCGCGACTGAGTCACACAGAGGCAGCCTTCTTCCGAGGATGCAGGCCCATGGCTTGGATATTGTGGCCGCTATTGAGCAGGGCAGATACATCTCGCTGGACGCTGTCGAAATGCTCCCGACATTTATGGTCAACGGCATGCCTGATCCGGTTCGATTCTTCAATGTCGCCGGCGATCTCCTGCTGAACGCAGCAAACGCTGCAAAGGGGAAGAACCCCGGTGTTGCGGCGTGTGGAGAAGGTGCGCCTCTTTTATGGGCCCAAGGCAACTCAGAGGCGGCGATCCGACTCGAGCGTCTCTGGAACGAGATAGCCAAATCCTACGATGTACATATTTTCTGCGGGTACCCACTGGGTAGCTTTCAGGGCGGAATGGGCAGCCACGTATTCGAAAAGCTCTGCGCGGCGCACTCAGCCGTCCATTCGCGCTGAAAAGAGCACTGAAAGTCTTAGATGCCCGGGCCCCTCGTTTTTCGGCTCCAAACGATTTTCTGCAGCGCAGGCAAGCAATCAGAAATAGCGACGTGAACTCGTCATCCAGCCAAGCTGGTACGATAGTCTTCCGGCTTGAAGGGCACGCGGGCATAGACCGTGGTGCCGCGGCCTGACTTCGACTCCATAGAAAGCTCGCCCTTCACCAACTGGATTCTTTCGCGCATACTGATGAGCCCCAAGCCCGGCCCGCTAAGGGCAGCCTGTGGGTCAAAGCCAACGCCGCTGTCACTCACCATCAGTTGAATCCCAGCCGAGGCTGTGATCCTTGCCCAATAAAGTCGTGCGATCCGTCCGGACATTCTTGATACGCCCGCCGCCGGCTGAGACGTCCTCAATGATCCACTCGTCGGCTATGGGCGGCAGTTTACGTCCGTGGTCATCAAGGCGATGTGGTGTCGGCTTAAGTTGCACGCGGGCACCCACGTTCTTCTTCATCTGCTCCCAGTTCACGACTTAAATTGTGACATAGAAAGAAGAGTGGCTCTCGACTGGGCCATGGAAGGTAGCTCAAAGCGGGTAAAGTCTTGCGGTCCGGGCCACACTGCTGCCGTTAAATGTTCCTGAGCCTCTTCCGAACGTCTCCTCCGTCACCGATCTATCAGTACTGCTGGCGCCCTTCGGAAGTAACTAAGCCGTTCTTGAGGACGTAGGTCTCGAACTCGTCGGCACCGCAGCAAATGTAATCCGACGTAACCACGATCTCACGGTTTGGAAAGCGCTTTGCCAAAGCTTCCAAAATCGGTTCAGGTGCATTCCACGCCGTGTCGAAGTCGATGCCGTTGTCTTCGGAGTACTTGGCGAAGCAGGCATTCCGTGTTGTACCCCAGTTTTCCGCTGTCCACGCTTTCGACAGAGGCACCATCACGCCGTGCCGCTCCACCTCTTCGTTCGAGTTCGCGATCTCATCTGGCACCGGAACCAGCTTGCGGAAGTCAAAAATCGTCCGTTCGCTACGAATTACGTCGAAGACCTCTTTAAGATTACCGTTGTCTACCCGAAGCGTGTTTTGTACGTAATTTGCCATTGTCTAAACCTCAGTTTTGGAATTGACGGCGCCTCTCAGCACCACTGATGTCTAATACTGAGGTTTTGGGAATTCGCGCATTTATAGGAATTCTGATTGACCGCAGGGGTCATTCGCAACCCAGGCGATTGGTCATTGCATGCAGAGTCCTCGGTTCCGGAAGTTTGCCGCCCAGAACGATTGCGGCCTTCCCCTCGGCTTCTAGCCGCTGATCAGCGTGAACAATAGAGTCACGAAAGGAGAATCACTGCCGATGTCAAGCTTGTACGACTACGATGCCTTTCAGTCATACCTCTTCGAACTCGAGTCCGCGCTTTCGCAAATCGGCCTAAGAGACTGCCAAGACCTGAAGGCCAACACTCAGCTCAGCGCAGCAATCTATGCACTACTCCGGGCAACGTCCCTTTTCCGCTCAGGCCTCGTTCTGCTTCACGCTGGCCTTATGGACGCTTGTGATGTCATTCGAAGGGCCTACTAGGAGGCGTGGATGCTGGGATACGAGTTTCGAATTGGGGTCTCAAGCACTCACGCGGCGCGCTGGCATTTGGAAAAGAACAAACACGGAGAGCCGAACATTGGAACAGTCAAAACTTTTGAAAAATCA
>Ga0307479_10002144_pt1 | contig 17943 bp, 17 predicted proteins | sample atmos_gasesECM4C_FD_203743 | JGI IMG/M metagenome (GOLD analysis project Ga0307479, IMG submission 203743) | Hardwood forest soil microbial communities from Morgan-Monroe State Forest, Indiana, United States - atmos_gasesECM4C_515 | ecosystem: Environmental > Terrestrial > Soil > Temperate... | reverse complement strand
AGATTCTGGATTTGTATTCGTGCGAGCGGCCGGTGCGTTATTACGAGGGAGTTCCCTCCCCCGTGAAACATCCGGAGAAGATGGACATAGTCATCTTTCGGGAAAATACCGAAGACGTTTATATCGGGATCGAGTGGCAGTCCGGCTCACCCGAAGCCAAGAAGTTGTTGGAGTTCTTGAACAACGAGATGCTGAAGGGCGGAAAGAAGCAGATTCGCTGGGACTCCGGGGTGGGAATTAAACCAATCTCGCCGATGGGGACGAAGCGGCTAGTACGGAGAGCGATCAAATACGCGCTGGCGCACGGACGCAAGAGCGTGACGCTTGTACATAAGGGAAACATCCAGAAATTTACGGAAGGCGGGTTTCGCGATTGGGGTTATGAACTGGCGCGAGAGGAGTTTCGCGCGCAGACAGTGACGGAACGCGAGACCTGGATCGTCGACAACCTCGACAAAAATCCGGCGCTGACCGTGGAACAGAACGGCGCCATGGTCGAGCCGGGGCTGGAGCAGGCTACCGATGCTTTCAAGAAGAGTATCTACGAGGAAGTGAAGCAAACCCTGGATGCAATCTACGCGACGCACGGCAATGGCCAGTGGAAAAAGAAACTGATGATCAATGACCGCATCGCGGACTCTGTGTTTCAGCAGGTGCTGCTGCGCGCGGATGAATACAGTGTGTTGGCAACTTCGAACTTGAACGGCGATTATCTGTCGGACGCTTGCGCGGCGCAGGTCGGCGGGCTAGGCATGGCGCCGGGCTCGAACATTGGAGATGGTTACGGCGTGTTTGAAGCCACGCATGGGACAGCGCCGAAATATGCGGACAAGGATGTGATCAACCCGAGCTCGGTGATGCTCTCGGGCGCGATGATGTTCGAGTTTTTGGGTTGGGGAGAAGCTGCTCAGCTCATCGAGGACGGCATTGCGCGGACGATTCGGCAGAAACGGGTTACGTATGACCTGGAACGGCTGATGATCGGAGCAACCAAAGTGGGGACTTCGGCTTTTGCTTCGGCGATTATTGAGAACATGGCGGCGCACGCCGTCGCGCGATAGATAGAGACGAAATTAAAGATAACGCTGAGGCGCTGAGTACGCAGAGCATCGCAGAGAGAGCGAGGAGCGAGACGGATGCGGAAGAAGGTTACAGTGGTGGGCGGCGGATTCGTAGGGTCGACGACCGCACAGCGCATTGCGGATAAAGAGCTGGCCGACGTGGTGTTGACCGACATTTTAGATGGACCGCCAGCGGGCAAAGCGCTGGACATGATGGAGTCCGGGCCGATAACGCGAACGGATTCCCGCGCGACGGGAATTTCCACGGCGAATGGAGATTACAGCACTACCGCGAACAGCGACGTTGTGGTGATCACGGCGGGATTTCCGCGCAAGCCGGGAATGAGCCGCGACGATCTGCTGAAGGCCAACTACGACGTGGTAAAAGCAGTGGTCGAGCAGATTGTTCGGCACTCGCCGAACTGCATCATCGTGGTGGTGACGAATCCTCTGGATGCCATGGCGCAAGCCGCTTGGAAGGTGAGTGGATTTCCGAAAAGCCGCGTGCTAGGCATGGCGGGGGTACTGGATTCCGCGCGCATGAGCACGTTTGTGGCGATGGAGTGCAAAGTTAGCGTGGAAAATGTGCACTCGTTCGTGCTCGGCGGACACGGCGACGACATGGTTCCGCTGGCGCGCTATTCCACGGTGGCGGGGATTCCGCTGCCGGACTTACTGCCGAAGGAGCGCATCGACGCGATTGTGGAGCGCACGCGCAAGGGCGGCGCGGAGATAGTGAACCTGCTGAAGACGGGATCCGCTTACTACGCGCCTTCAGCGGCCGCCGTCGAAATGGTTGAAGCAATCTTAAAAGACAAGAAAAAGATTTTGCCCTGCGCGGTGTATTTGGACGGCGAGTACGGAATCAAGGGACTATTCGTCGGCGTGCCGGTAAAGCTTGGCGCCAAGGGTGTGGAAGAGATTATTCAAATCAAGTTGACCGCGGAGGAAAATGCGGCGTTGCAAAAGTCCGCTGCCTCGGTGAAGGAATTGGTTTCGGTGCTAGGGATTTAGTCCATTTGGTCGTGCGGAGTCAAACTAGAAACCAAAGAGCTTCCCTGCTCCGGCCACCAAAGCCAGCGTAAAAACCGCGATCACTATTTCTCCAATCGCACCTACCGCAAACGGACGCAGGCCTTGTTTGCGCATTTCGCGGAAGTTCGTGCGGAGTCCAACGCCGGCGAAGGTCAAGAGAAAGGCCCAGCGCGAGAGATTCGCCAGCGCCGTGGTCTGCTCCTTGGTGAAGAAATGATACGTCGCGAGAATCGATATCAGCAGGAAACCGAGGACGAACTTCGGGAATTTTTGCCAAAGGAACGCTGCTTTGTTCCCTACCGCCTTGGCTTGGCCGCGGCTGGCCCAATAAATCGCATAGGCGAGCACTACAAATCCGATCATGGCGTTGCGCGTAGTCTTGGCTAGCACGGCTAGCTTGCCGGCCGCGTCGGAATACAGCGCACCCGCAGCCGTGGCCTCGGCGGTGTTGTCGACGGCGAGTCCGGCCCACAAGCCGTATGCGTGGTCACTTAGGTGCAGAGCGTGGCCAATCAGCGGAAATGTGAAAAGGGACAGCGCACCGAGCGCGAGAATGGCGGCGATGGCGAACGACGAGTCTTCGTCGTCAGCTTCGATGGCGCCTTGCGTGGCGATAATGGCACTGACGCCGCAGACAGCCGACCCGACCGCGAGTAGCGAAGTGAGCTTGGGACGCAGGCCGAAGGCACGGCCCAGGAAAGTCATGAACGCAATGGCCATCGCAATTTCGATGGCGACGAGCCCAAGGCTGACTCCGCCAAGTTTCAATACGTCACCTAGAAGAAAGCGGGAGCCGAGCAGCACGATGCCGGCCTTCAACCAAAATTCGTAGGTGGCCACACCGGAGCGGAAAACCTGGGGCACACCGACCGTATTTGAGATCGCCAGGCCGATAAGGATGGCCCACAGCACGTACTCAATATTGGGAAATGTCCAATGGTGAGATTTTGCGTAGGCGCCCACGTTGCGTTCCAGCAGCTTGCCTCCATAACCAACCGCCGCGAGCAGCAGCACACCAGGGATTACGCGAAGAAATTGCAGAGCAGGCTGCGCCGGCTTTGCTTGAGGTAGTGCGATTGCGTCCGCCATAAGTCGCCCTTTCGTTCGTTCTGCCCCGGGTGCTTACCAAGGAATACGAGCGAACACGCCGGCCCGAATTAGCAAGGCCGCGAGAAGCGCCGCCACAACTGCCCAGCCATCGAGCGACAATAACCAACCCTTGCGGGAATTTAGCGATACTGCGTTGCTGCTCATGGTGCTCTCCTTGAATCGGTTCTTCAACTTACGACTGTGCGCGGCACATGACGAGCGTCCGGGTGATCGTGCCAAAACGCCTTGCTGATTTCTTGAACCTTGCGTGACGCGACGCGCCCCACGATCATCAACGCAGGCGCGGGAAGCTTTTCCTCGTAGGCCAACTGCGCAACCGTGGTCCATCGAACTTGCTGCTCGGCACCCGTGGCATTCGACACGATCACGCACGGCAGGTCGCCCGGCAGGCCGCCCTCGCGCAAGCGATGCGCTACTTCCGCATAGTCCGGTCCGGGCATGTACAGCACGAGGGTCGTCGTGCTGGTGATGGCCCCAAAATCCATCGGCGCGCCCTCCGTGCCGCGTGAAAATGTGCTGATCACTACTTGCGAGGCAGCGCGCCGGTCGGTGAGCGAAATTCCCGCAGCCGCCGCCGCACCGAGCGCGGCGGTGATGCCCGGCACGATCTCAAACTCAACCCTCGCGTTGCGCAGCGCCTCGATTTCTTCTCCGGCGCGGCCGAAGATAAGCGGGTCGCCCCCCTTTAGGCGGATGACTACTTCATGGGTTGCGGCTGCCGAGACCAACAACGAGTTGATTTCCTCTTGCGTGAGCAGCTTTTGTCCGCAGCGCTTGCCTACATCAATTACTTCGGCATCGCGCGCGATAAGCCGCAGAATTTCAGGGCTGACCAGAGAATCGTGAAACACGATGCCAGCCCGCGCGAGCGTACGCGCTGCTTTCACGGTAAGGAGTTCCGGGTCCCCCGGTCCCGCGCCGACCAAGTACACCTTGCCCATCACGCCGCTCCCTGCCCGACACGCCGCCGGCGCGCTTCCTGAAGGAAACGCTCGAACATCGGTTGGCTCGCAAGATGGTGCAGCAAAACTTTCTTGGAATCCGCGCCGCCATCGCCGGCGCGCAGCAGTTCGCGCGCAGCGCCCAGCCATTCAAGCCATAGTTCGTATTCCGGCCCAAATTGCTTTTCTAGCTGAAGGCGGAGGCGCTGCGCCAGCGCGGGGCTCTTGCCGTTGGTGGAAATAGCGATTTGCAGGTCGCCGCGCTGCACAACTGAGCCATAGTAAAAATGGCAGTGCTCGATGTCGTCCACGGCGTTGCACAGAATGCCTCGCGTGTCAGCCTCGCTGAAAACAGCTTCGTTAATGCCAGGCGCGGAAGTAGCGGCAATCACCAGATATGCGCCGTCGAGATCCGCAGGAGCAAATTTCTTCGCTCGCCACTCCACTTTTCCCTGCGCGATCCATTGCGCGACGGCCGGCGTCACTTGCGGCGCGACAACGCGGACGCGAGCCTCGGCCGCGAACAGGCCGTCAATCTTCCCTTCCGCGACGGCGCCTCCGCCAACAACCACAACCAGGCGATCCCGCAACTTCACGAAAATGGGCAGCAAGCTCACGCTAGCCTTCGACTCCCATCGGCACGGGGCCGGCCGCGGCGTCGCGTTCCACAGCAGCGACGAGTTCTCCAGCCAGCCATCCGCGAATCTGCTCGTTCGAGTGGCGCGCGAAAAAGCGCCTAAGATTTTCGCCGGGCTCGCGCTGCTCGTTGAATTCGCCCAGCAGCCGCTCGATAGCATCCGGCACTTCCGACGCCGCGCAGCGATAGCCAACCGGCCGCGCAATCGATGCGAACTCGCCCACGCTGCCACCGACGCAGAAGTAATACGCATCCACCATCTGGCCATCGATCTTCAACTTCTTGCCTTCGATTCCGATGTCCGCGATCCAGTGCTGGCCACAACTATTCGGGCATCCGGTGATGTGCAACTTGAGCTGCTCCTGAAACCCCGGCAGCCGCTGATCGAGCTCTTCCGTAAGCCAGCGCGCGAAACCCTTCGTCTCAGTCAGCGCCAGCTTGCAAAATTCCGAACCGGTGCACGCCACAGTGCCGCGAGCAAAAGCGGAAGCGCGCACCGGCAATCCGACCGCGGTCAACTCCGCCGCGACGCGTCCGGCATGCTCATTGGGAACATTGACGATCAGCAGGTTCTGCATGATGGTGTTGCGGAGATGCCCGTCTGCGTACCGGTCGGAGAGGTTCGCAGCCGTACGCAGTTGCTCGGGTGTTATGCGCCCGCGCAGCACGTTCGCGCCAACGTAGGAAAGCCCCTGCTGCTTCTGTGCGTTAATGCCAACGTGATCGCGATGAATGTCCGGGGGAAGTTCCTCTGGTTCGGCGGGATCGAGCGCAAAGCCAAGCCGATCTTGCAATGCTGCCAGGAAGGAGTCCGCAGTCCAGCCATGCTGCAAGAAAAGAAATTTCAGCCGCGCGCGCTCGCGGTTTTGGCGGAGCACCTCCGATTCGCGAAAGAGCTCCGCCACTCCGCGTACAACCGGGACCGCTTGCTCCCACCGCACGAAAGCGTTCAAGCGAACGCCAAGGTGGGGATCAGTGGAGAGGCCGCCAGCAACGCGCACCGAGAATCCGACCTCATCCCCGTGCAAGCGTTTTCGCATGACGGCGGTAAGCCCGACATCATTGATCTCAGGGTACGTGCACCAAGAACGGCAACCGGTGATCGAAACCTTGAACTTGCGCGGCAGATTGTAGAACTCGGAATTGCCTCCGAGTTGCCCGTTCAACTCCAAAGCCAATGGCGAAGCATCGCAGTACTCGTGCGCGTCAAAACCCGCCAGGGGACACCCCGTAATATTGCGAGCGACGTCGCCGCAGGCGCCGGTGGTCGTCAATCCCACCTCCCAAAGCGCCTCGAGAACTTCCGGCAGCGATTCGATGGTCACCCAATGCAACTGCACGTTCTGCCGCACCGTGATATCCGCAACGCCGCGCGCGTGGCGCTCCGCGAGGTCGGCGACGGTACGCGCCTGCACACTGCTCAGGAGGCCGTTGGGAATTCGGATGCGCACCATAAAGAACGGCGTCGCCTTCCCTTCGCCATTCTTGCCGCCGACCACGCCGACGCCGTCGCCCTGCGTGTAGACGCCCCACGAACGAAAATACGTGCCCAGCCATTCCGGTGGAATCGAAGCGTGGCCCTGCCGCGCAAACGCCCGTATCTCATCAAAGTGCTCCCAGGCGTTCTTCTCGCGTTTCAGCCGCTCGACGCGTTGCGCTTTGGTTTCCTTGATTTCGCTCATCTTCTGCCCTGAAAAGTCGCCCTAAAAACAAAAAACCCACGTTGGCCTGAACTCTGGCAACGTGGGCTTCGGAACTTGCGTTTACTTTACGTCTAAGTCCGGAAACTCCCCTGGCCAGAGATGGTCCCCTTGCGACACGCAGCGTCGCACGCGCAAGAGCAACAGATCATCTGGCAACAAATATTCATTGACGGTACAGAATACGTTTGGCAGCCCAAAAAAGTCAAATTGCTACGAATGCAAAAAACAGATTCATGCAAGCGAAAAAACAGATGCCCGCCTACTGCGGCTTCTTCGTGGGCGTCGCGGATTTAGACGCAGCAGCGGGCGTCGTGGTGAGCAGCGTCGCTGACTTGATGGTATCGAGCTTCGGCCAGCCCTTGTCAACGTACGGTTTTCCCTGGCTTTCGATCTTCGGCTGGTCGGGACCTGCGGTGTCGCCGTATTGGTCATAGAACATTTCGACCACCTTCATTCCGTCGCCTTCCACCACGCCGAATGGCGCGAACCCCATACGGTCGAGGCGCGTGTTGTCCTGGAGATTGATGAATACCTGCGTGGTGCGCGTATTTGGCCCAGCCGTGGCAAACGTGATGTACCCCTTTTTGTTGCTCTGCGTCACAGGGTCATCCTTAATATCGGTTCCCTTCCAGGCCGTAGTCACCGCTGGGTACGCGCTGATCCCAAATTGCGCGACAAAGTTCGGCACCACGCGGAAGACGCTGGCGTTGTCAAAGAAATGATGCTTCACCAGATTGTAGAAGCGGTCTGCCCCCAGCGGCGCCCAGGAACGGGTCACATCAATCATGAAGTCGCCGCGCGTGGTCACGAACTTTACCTTGTACTGCGCCGGAGCTTTGTCCTTCAGCAGCGCCGGCCGCAGCAGCGCGCGGTCATAGGCTCGTACGGTGGAAGGGCCTTTCTTCGTCGTGGTGGCTTGCCCGGCTGCTCCACTCTTTGGCGCAGCGCTTTGCGCGGGAGCCTGAGCTTGCGCGCCAGCCGGCTGAGCCGAAAGCCCGACGATCATCGCGATAAAGGCCACAACTGCGGCTGTAATTTTCCCCATCTTGCGAGTCCAGCTCATTACAACTCCTTCTCTCGTATGGTGTCTCTGCTCTTACTTCGCGGAACTAAGTCTCGAACTGACGCGTTCCACTTCCGTCATCACGCGTAGCGTATTCTCCCCCAAAATCTTACGCACATCCTCGTCAGAATATCCTTTGCGAAGCAGCGCCTCCGTGATCAGCGGCAGCTTCGTAGCATCTTCCATCCCAAATGGCATGTTGGCGCCATCAAAATCGGACCCGAGGCCAACGTGGTCCGCACCGACCAGTTTCACCGCGTGATCGATGTGCTCGATTATCTTTGTATAGTCCACGCGCGGCAGCTTGCCTTGCTGCACGTATTCCCGGGTCAGGCGGTCGCCTTCAATCAACTGGCAGCCTTCTTTGTCGCCGCAGCGCTTCTCCACCTCTGCGGCGATGGTTTTCGTGATCTCTGGATCCTTATCCGCGTTCATGAATTCTTCACTCAGGAATCCGGCGTGGTAGTTGATCTGGATGACTCCGCCCTTTGCGGCGAGGTCCTTAATCATCTGGTCCGTCATGTTTCGCCGTGCATCGCAAATCGCGCGGCACGAAGAATGAGACGCGATCAGCGGAGCCTTGCTCACCGCCAATGCGTCGTAAAAAGTCTTGTCGCTGACGTGCGAAATGTCCACCATCATGCCGAGCCGGTTCATTTCGTGAACAACGTCTTTGCCAAAATCTGTCAGCCCGTTGTGCACCGCCGTGTCAGTCGAAGAATCCGCCCACTCATCATTGCCGCTGTGCGTCAGCGTCATGTAACGCACGCCGAGCGCTGCGTACAAGCGCAGTACTGCTAGATCGCTGGCGATCATATGCCCGCCCTCGACGCCCATCAGCGCCGCAATCCTGCCTTGCTTCCGCGCCTCGCGTACTTCCGCCGCCGTAGTGGCAAGGACAATGTCCTTCGGACGCTTGCGTACCTGCTCGCGTACCGCGTCGATTTGATCGAGCGCGCGCTTGATAGCTTCAGGCCCCGTGATTTTGCTGGGAATCCAAATGGAGAAGAAAATCGCACCGAGCCCGCCCTCCTTCATTCGCGGAATATCGATGCTGCCGCTCGAGCTGCGCGCCCCCAGATCGAAATCGCCATCCAGAAAGCGTTGCGTCGTATCGTCGTGCGTATCGACCACGATTGATGCAAAGTGCAGCTTGCGCGCACGCCCCGAGATTTCATCCGCTTTCGGCGCCGCCGTCATGAGAACCCCCTCAGCAACACACAACGCCGCAATAACAGCAGGAATGTTTCGAAGCATTTCACCCCACTGGCTTCCCCCGGGAATTAAAGTTGCGCCCGCAACTCGCGGCTCACGCGCTCCACCTGCTCCATCAGTCGCAGTGTGTTTTCTCCCAAAATGCTCTGAATGATCCTTATCCGAATAACCTTGCCCAAAAAGAGGCTGAAGTGTGGGAGAGAGTTTACCCTACAAGCCAACCGAACAGAGCCTGTTTCCACGCCTGGCGATTAATTTCTGCCAGCGATTCAGTCAAAGGAATTTCCTTGGGGCAGGCTTTGACGCAATTTTGCGCGTTCGCACAGTCCTCGATCCCGCCGTGCCCCATCACTGCCTGGATGCGCTCTTTGGCGTGCATCGCGCCTGTTGGGTGCATGTTAAACAGCCGCACCTGGCTGAAAATCGCCGCGCCCATGAAGTTATTGTGCTCGTTGACCTGCGGGCAGACTTCCAGGCAATTCCCGCACGTGATGCAACGCGAAAGCGGATAAGCCTTTTCCTGAACTTCAGGCGCGATACGCGGGCCTTCGCCCAGATTGTACGTTCCGTCAATCGGAATCCACGCCTTCACCCGCTTCAAGCTTTCGAACATGAACTGCCGGTCGACCGTCAGATCGCGGACGACTGGAAACTTCGACAAGGGCTCGATGCGGATAGGCTGCCCCAGTTGGTCCACCAGCGCGGAGCAGGCCATCCGCGCCTTGCCGTTGATCAGCATCGCGCAAGAACCGCATACCTCTTCCAAGCAGTTGGAATCGTAGGAAACAGGAGTGGTCTGCTTGCCCTCGCGTGTGACCGGATTCTCCGCAATGTCGCGCAAACAGATAATCACATTCATCGACGCCCGCCAGGGCAGCGCAAACTCCTCCCATCGCGAAGCGTCCCTCGGGCTCGCTTGCCGCTTTACCTTGACGATGACTTTCTTGCTTTCTGCCATCTCAGACCTAACTTCCCCCAACCCGCTCCTCAAAGTTTCACCTGTTACTTCGCCGCGTCATATCGCCGCGACCGCGGCGGTATCTGCGAAATGTCCACGGGCTCATAGGTGAGCTGGATTTCGTCGTTAACCCATTTTGCCCGCGTGGTCTTCAGCCAATTGCTGTCGTCCCGCTCTGGAAACTCCGGCTTGTAATGCGCCCCCCGCGACTCGTTTCGGCATAGAGCGCCAACGGTAATAACTCGCGCGAGAATCAGCATGTTGCCCAGCTCCCGCGCGAAGTTCAGCGTCTGATTGGACCACCGCGTGCGATCGCTGAGATTGATTTTCCGGTATCGCACCTGCAAGTCTTTGAGTTTCACCTTCGCGCGTTCCAGATTCTTGTTGATGCGCGTAACCGTCACGTGCTCGGTCATCACCTCACCCAATTCTCTCCAAATGGTGATCGGATTCTCCGAGCCCTGCTGCGAAATCAACGTCTGGTTCATCTCCTCCTGGCGTTTTTGCTCGCGCCCAAAAACGCTCGCGTCGACCGCCTCTGCGCCTTTTTCCAGACCGCGCGCGTACTTCACCGCCGCCGGCCCCGCGATGCCCCCGCCAAAGATGCACGACACGAGCGAATTCGCCCCTAAGCGGTTCGCACCGTGATACTGATACTCGCATTCCCCCGCCGCGTAAACTCCCGGCACATTCGTGGCCTGGTCTTCGCCATTCACCCACAAGCCGCCCATCGTGTAATGCATCGCCGGAAACACTTTCATCGGTTCTTCGCGCGGATCGACACCTAGAAACTTTTCGTAAATCTCCAAAATACCCTCGAGCTTGCGGTCCAGCGTCTCGCGTGGGATATGCGTCACGTCCAGATAAACGGCCGCCTGTCCCCCGATCCCCAGCTTTTCCTGATACACAATGCGATGAATCGCGCGCGTGGCGATATCGCGCGGCACCAAATTTCCGTACTTCGGGTACCATTCCTCCAGAAAATAAAATCGCTCCGCTTCTGGAATGCTCTTCGCCGCGCGCTTGTCCGCGGGATTCCGCGGCACCCACACGCGTCCGCCTTCACCACGCGCTGATTCGCTCATCAGGCGCAGTTTGTCTTCTCCGGGAATCGCCGTGGGATGCACCTGGATGAATTCGCCGTTGGCGTAGTCGACGCCCTGCTGAAATAGAGCCGACTGTGCCGAACCGGTGCAAACCACCGAATTCGTCGAACGCCCGAAAATCGCTCCGATCCCGCCTGTACAAAAAATCACCGCGTCCGCGGGAAACGTTTTCACTTCCATCGACCGCAAATCCATCGCACAAATGCCGCGTCCGACGCCGGTCTCGTCGATCACCGCAGACAAAAACGTCCAGCCCTCCCGCTTGGCCACTCTGCCTTCCGATTCGTGCCGCCGCGCCTGCTCGTCCAGCGCATACAGCAATTGCTGGCCGGTCGTAGCTCCAGCAAAGGCTGTGCGATGGTAAAGCGTCCCGCCAAACCGGCGGTAATCGAGCAAACCCTCCGGAGTGCGATTGAACATCACGCCCATGCGGTCCAGAAGATCGATAATTCCAGGCGCCGCCTCGCACATGCGCTTGACCAGCGGCTGATTCGCCAGAAAATCCCCGCCGTAAATCGTGTCGTCGAAATGTTTCTGCGTGGTGTCGCCTTCGCCCTTTTGATTTTTCGCGGCGTTGATTCCGCCCTGCGCGCAAACCGAATGCGAGCGCTTCACCGGCACGATGGAAAAAAGTTCTACCGGCACGCCGGCCTCGGCCACACGAATCGTCGCCATGAGGCCGGCCAGTCCACCGCCCACTATGATGATCTTGGGCTCTCTCATCTCTGCGTTAAATACGAAGCAAAGGGGTGCCAGTTCAATCGGAAACTCAAAACAATCAATACCCCTACACAGCTAAACACCACGCCAATAGCAACGCCCAACTGCCCGGCAGCGCGCTGCGCGCGTATGGTGGCCGCCAATCCCCACTTACACAAGAAATTCCAGATGCCAACACCCAGATGAAACGAAGACGACACAACCCCTACGATCATGAACGCCAGCGCCCACGGGTTCAGCAACTGCTGCGCCATTTCCGCATACGTGGACATCCCGTGCGTCAGCCAGCGTTGCGTGTAAACGTGCCAACCAATGTAGGCAAACGCAATCAGCCCCGTGTAGCGCTGGAACGTGTACAGCCAGTTCTTCACCCACGGATATTGCGACACGTTCGACTCGCCGCGCAGCCAGATGTAGACGCCGTATCCGCCGTGAAACAGAATCGGAAGGAAAATAAATGCCCACTCGACAAACACGCGAAAGGGAATGGTTTGTAGTTCTTGCGAGGTTTCGTTATATCTTGCCGCGCTGACCAGCGCAGCACTGTTAGACCAAAAATGTTCCGCTAGAAATGCACCTACTGGAACGATGCCACTTAAAGAATGGAGTTTGCGAAGGAGGTAACTGGTTTCAGGCCGGGTTGCCGTGGCAGACATGCCCTCTCCGCCGCGTCATTCCCGCATCAAGCTCATGAATCGCGGCGAATTCAGTATAGGGAGTTGCCAAAAGCGATGCAAGTTTGCCGCAACTCTGCCGGACGTTCCGAACATTTCACTTTTGTCGCCGTTTACGGATTGAGCCCAAGTGACTTCGTTTTTACAATCAGGGATTCGGCGCGGTGCTATCCTGCGTCGGTAACTCTCTACTGGGATCTCTCACCTGGCGCAAGGTAACCGGCGCGGTTTCTGGACAAAACATGAAGCTCGTGACAGAACTGGAGCGCCTTGCCGACGCACTGGATAGAGGAGCCGGCGACCAACCGCAAATTTCTTTCGCCTCTCTTGCGGAACGCATTGCTAAGGCGCTTTCTGTTCGCCCTGACGAAGTAGCCATCCTCGGTGTCTCCCATCGCTGGCGGCATCTACACTTCATCGTTCCAGAAGCGCTCAAGAATGTCGGCTTCATACCGCTCTCCAACAAGTCCGCCCTCGCTGCGCGCACGACCCGAGAAAACCGCCCCGAAATCATTAACGATTTCACCTCTGTTAAGCACGCCCGCATCTTCGAAGGCGTCAAAATTGCAACCGAGAGCGCCGAAGTCATCCAGAAAATCATCAGCGCGCCAATTCTCTGCGACGATCACGTCGTCGGCGTGATACAAATCAGCCGCAAAGGCGCCAACGTGAGAGCTGCGGGCCCCGATTTCACCTCCGACGACCTCGGAAGAGTCCTTTCGCTGTGCAAACCCCTCGGAAAACTCCTCCAGCGCGCCATCGCGGAATAAAAAAGGTCGTCTCGTCCGCCGGCAATCGCGCTTTTGTGACAACGTCATTGCATTCCGCGCAAACTCCACGACAAACATTTCCGCAACCTCGGAAATGCGTTGACACGCCAAAACCTTCTTGTTACTTTTCCACAGCACAAAATTTTCCGATGTCACATTCCCACGGAGGCACCGCACACCGGCACCATGGCGTTTGTCGCTAAGAAAATATTCCTCACCAAAGGCGTCGGTAAACATCGCGAAAGGCTCTCCAGTTTCGAGCTCGCGCTTCGAAACGCGGGCATTGCGGCGTGCAATATCGTGCGCGTCTCGTCCATCTTCCCGCCCAATTGCAAATTGATCTCACGCAGTGAAGGATTGAAGCACATCAAGCCCGGTCAGGTTGCGTTCACGGTCATCAGCGAAAATTCCACCAAGGAACCGCATCGCCTGATCGCCGCCAGCATCGGCCTGGCCCTTCCCAGCGACAAATCGATGTACGGCTATCTCTCCGAGCATCATTCCTTCGGCGAAACCGAGGAAGTCGCCGGCGAATACGCCGAAGAACTCGCCGCGGAAATGCTCGCAACCACTCTAAACGTGGAATTTGATCCGGATCTTTCCTGGGACGAAAAAAAAGAGGTCTACCGCATCTCCAACAAGATCGTCCGCACCCTCAACGTCACCCAATCCGCCGTCGGCGACAAGCGCGGCCTGTGGACCACCGTTCTCGGCGCCGCCATCCTCATCGGCGAAGACGACTGATTTTTCCGGAGCGGCACACCAAGGAGCTAAGCCATGAATCTTCTTCGCGATTTGCCGCGGTTCGCACTGGGTTGCTTCCTTTTCTTCCCGTTCCTCAGCCCGTACCCAGTACACGCTAAGGATAGAGTCACGATTTTGTATGATGCGTTTTCGGAGTCCAAGGAAGTAACCAAGGACTGGGGATTTTCCGCACTCATTGAGCACGACGGAAAGCTCATCTTGTTTGACGCCGGAAATAACGCTGAGATCTTCCAACGCAACGTAAAGTCCCTGGGTGTTGACCTCAGCAAACTTGATTTTGTCGTGATTTCCCACCGCCACAGCGATCACACGACAGGCCTGAAATATCTAGTCGAGGTGAATCCCACCGTACCCATCTACGTCGCCAGGGAAAGCTTCGGCATGTTTGGCGGAATCGTGCCACCCGCCATTATTCATCCAGTTGCGGCTTTGCCGTCGCGCATGCGTTACTTCGACGGTAACGTGCCATCCAACTTGCCCACCGGGAATGTCTTCCGTGCCGGCAATTTCGTTCTGGTGGATAAACTTACGGAAGTTGCCCCTGGCATTTATCTCGTGCCCACTGTTTCGAAGAATGCCGGCACTCTTGAGCTTCACGAACTAACCCTCGCTATCAAAGGAAAGCAGGGACTGATTCTGGTTGATGGATGCTCGCATGCTGGAATCGAAGAAATTCTGCAGGCTGCGTCCGCCATCGACCCACATTTTCACATCATCTTCGGCGGGCTGCATTTAGTGACCACACCTGAACCTGAAATCGACGTGCTTGTTGCAAATCTGAAAGACAAATGGAAGCTGGAGAAAATTGCGCCAGGCCATTGCACTGGAGAGCCGGCATTCCTTCGCCTCCAGAAGGCCTTCGGCGATAATTATCTCTACGCGGGCGCCGGCACGCGGATTGACGTGCTCTAATGGGCAGTCATGATCCACTTGATACGCCGTTCTTGCCGGCCATGTGGCACCTCTATTTGCAATTCTCCCGCTTAAAATAGCCGATGCGCTCCAGCACCGCTCTCACAATCAACGGCAGCGCAACCGTCGCATCGTCAAAGACTTCCGCGAAGCGCCCGCCCTCTTCCGGCGGCACAAACTTCCCCCAAGAAACGGCTTCCGTGTACGTGCTCCCGCTCAGCCCGCCCCAGTGCACCGGCTCCGGACAAATCCGCACGCCATAGTTGTAGCGCTTTAGGGGCAGCTTGCGGTACCCGCGCCGCGCCAGCAGCTCCGCATAAACTCCAAACTGCTGTGACCAATTGCGCGGCACGCCACCGCCAATCGTGAAAATCCCCATTTTCTTCGTCGCCAGCATCGTTCCCGCGAATTTCTCAAAATCTTCAAAAGGATCGAAGCGTAAAAGCGGCCGCTTCGCATCCTGCCGCGCGATTTTGTGTAGCGCGAAATCAATCCCCAGCTCCGAATCGCTGAATGCCGGCACAAACACCGGCACATTATGTTCATACGCTGACTTTAGAATTCCCCGCCCCGGAAAACCCTTGTGCAAGTACTCGCCGATCTTGGAATGCAGTTTCCAGCTGCAAACCACTTCCTCCGCGTCCCAATTGTTTAGAATCTCGTCCATCACGTCTTCGACATGATCCAGGTTCGTTTCCGGCTCCAGCGAATCGTAGACGCGGTTATATCCCGCCTCGAACAATTCCTTGTCATCCATCGCCGGGTTGTAGCGAAAATGTGAAAGCCCCGTGGCCTCCACCAGCCCGTGCGCCATCAGCGCGCCCGTGGAAACAATCGCGTTCACGACGCCCGATTCGATCAAATCGCAGAACACCAGTCCCATCTTTGCAACCGTCAGCGCCCCCGAAAGGGTCATCACCACGAAGCAATCCTTGTCCCGTGCCATCATCTCCACAATATCCGCCGCGTCGCCGATCTGCCGCCCGGTAAACGCGGTGTTCCCCATGGCCCGCACCAGTTCGTCCACCGTTCGGCATTTCGACAACTCCAGCGGAAACATTGGCCGCAGCTTGTCTTTCACGGGATCATGCAGCACGCGCCCCGTGACGGTTTTCTTCTGCTGCTTCGGCATTTTTTCTCCTGGAAAGAATTCGCCACTGATTTTTATCACGGTTTCGGAAGTTTCACGCGCATTTTTTCGTCATCTACACTCATCTGCTTGCCATTTGAAGGGAACAACGTGCGCACTCGCCGTCGCTGGCGCCCGATGTTAAACTAAAATTCATGGCTAACAAGTTTAGCGTCGGGCTTGTGCAGATGCGTTGCACCACTGACGCCGAGGAGAATCTTTCCCGCGCGATCGATAAAATCCGCGAAGCTTCCGCGCGCGGCGCACAAATCATCTCATTACATGAACTCTTTCGTAGCGAATATTTCTGCCGCAAGGAAGACCCCGAGCTCTTCAATCTCGCCGAGCCCGTCCCCGGTCCCGCAACCGACGCGCTCGCGAAAGTAGCGAAAGAGGGGAAGGTCGTCTTGGTCGTTTCTCTCTTCGAGCGTCGCGCCGCCGGCGTCTACCACAACACTTGCGCCGTTCTCGACGCCGACGGCAGCTTCCTGGGTAAATACCGCAAAATGCACATCCCTGATGACCCCCTCTACTACGAAAAGTTTTATTTCACTCCCGGTGATCTCGGCTTCCCCAATTTCCAGACGCAATACGGAAAAATCGGCGTGCAGATCTGCTGGGATCAGTGGTATCCGGAGGGTTCGCGCGTAACCGCTCTCAGCGGCGCGCAAGTAATTTTTTACCCCACGAGCATCGGCTGGCATCCCAACGAGAAAGCGGAGTTCGGCGCCGCGCAACTCGACGCCTGGAAAACGATCCAACGCGCGCATGCCATCGCCAACGGTGTCTACGTCGCTGTCGTCAACCGCGTCGGCTTTGAGGGCACGGGCACTAACGGCGATCCTGGCCTCGAGTTCTGGGGAAATTCCTTCGTCGCCGATCCCTTCGGCCAAATCGTCTCCGAAGCTTCCAACGATAAAGAAGAAATCCTCGTCGTCGAGTGCGATCCTGCGAAGAGCGAAGACACCCGCCGCAACTGGCCGTTTCTCCGCGACCGCCGCATCGATGCATACGGTCCCATCTTGAATCGCTGGCTGGGCGAATAATCCGCATGCCCACACCCGCGAGCGGTTCCACTCCTTTCGAACGAGGTCTTTGGATGCCCGCCGAATGGGAGCATCACGAAGCTACCTGGCTCGGCTGGCCCCACGAACAATCGGACTGGCCCAGAAAATTTCCCGCCATCCCCTGGGCCTACGCCGAAATCGTTCGCCACCTCGCGCTTGTCGAGCGCGTCTACCTGCTCGTCCAAAATCGCGCCGCCGAATCGCACGTGCGCGACATCCTGAAAAGGTCCGGCGTGCATCTCGCCGCCATCGATTTCTTCCGCGTCCCTACCGATCGCGGCTGGATGCGCGACTCGGGCCCCATCTGCGTCAGAAGCAGCGCCGGCGAAGTCGCCTACACGCACTGGCAATTCAACGGCTGGGCCAAATACAGCAATCACAAAAAAGATGCTCTCGCCGTCACCAACGTAAACAAAAGACTCAAACGCCTCGTCTGGCAGCCCACCTACAAGGGCCACCACGTGGTCCTCGAAGGCGGCAGCATCGACGTCAACGGCCGCGGCTCCCTGCTCACCACCGAAGAGTGCCTGCTCAGCAAGCGTCAGCAGCGCAATCACGGATTCACCCGCGAAGATTACGCTCACGTCTTCCGCAGCTATCTCGGCGTCACGCAAGTTCTCTGGCTGAAAAATGGAATCGCCGGCGACGACACGCACGGCCACGTCGACGATCTCGCCCGCTTCGTCAGTCCCACCACGATCGTAACAGTCGTCGAGCAGAATCCTCACGACGCCAACTACATCCCTCTTCAGGAAAATCTAGCCCTACTGAAATCCATGAAGGATCTCAACAGCCGTCCCTTCCGCATCGAAACCCTTCCCATGCCTGCGCCAATCTATTTCGACAACCAGCGCCTCCCCGCCAGCTACGCCAATTTTTACATCGCCAACAAACTCGTCATGGTCCCTACGTTCAATGATCCCAACGATCGCGTCGCGCTCAACACCCTCGCCGGTCTGTTCCCCGGACGCGAAGTCGTCGGCATCGCCTGCCGCGACCTGGTCCTCGGCCTCGGCACGCTGCACTGCATGACCCAGCAGCAACCCGCCGGCGCGTGATCTTCACTCACCTTTATTC
>Ga0307479_10002143_pt1 | contig 17954 bp, 14 predicted proteins | sample atmos_gasesECM4C_FD_203743 | JGI IMG/M metagenome (GOLD analysis project Ga0307479, IMG submission 203743) | Hardwood forest soil microbial communities from Morgan-Monroe State Forest, Indiana, United States - atmos_gasesECM4C_515 | ecosystem: Environmental > Terrestrial > Soil > Temperate... | reverse complement strand
GCCAGTCAGACAAGGCATTGACGACGGAAACGCCCACGCCGTGCAAGCCGCCCGAAACTTTGTACGTTTCGCTGTCGAATTTTCCGCCGGCGTGCAGCACGGTCATCACTACTTCCGCAGCCGGCCGCTTTTCCGTCTGGTGCATGTCTACGGGAATGCCGCGGCCGTTATCCACCACGGTGACCGACTCGTCGGCGTGCACGGTCACGTTAATTTCATCGGCAAAGCCCGCGAGCGCTTCGTCGACCGAGTTGTCCACCACTTCCCAGACCAGATGGTGCAGGCCCATCTCGCCTGTCGAGCCGATATACATCGCGGGCCGCAAGCGGACCGCCTCCAGCCCGCCAAGAACCTTGATCGACTTCGCGTCGTACTTATGGCCGCCTTGTGGTGTAGCAGCAACGTTTTCTTTATCGCCCATCTTTTCTCCCTGCGCGGCAACACAGCGACAGTCTGCGGTCAATATGGAACGAACTCCGGGCAAAGCCGGACCTTGGTCCGTGCGAAAAAACTACTTTTTCTTTTGAAGCAAGGAAGGCGGGTTTGCGGATTTTTCCGTTGCGTCGCCTCACCCTTTGATCCCGGCTTTACTGGGCAAATCCGGAACTCGTAGGGCTTCCTGCTCCATCCCGTCCCGCGCAGCGAGACGTGGCGAAGACTCATGTTTCTCCAGGTTCAGCGGCCTCGCAGCTCCTGGCGCAGAGCTAACTCCGGGCCACTTTCCCTGGCGGACGTGCCGATTCTGGGAGGAGTCCAAGGAGAATCGACAACCTAGAAAGTATAACTGAATTTGAGTACATTCTCAAGGTTGCGAGGGACCTTGAGCGCACCTGTAAGGCATTTGTTTTGTATTATTTGCGCTTATTTCGATGGTTCCTGGCGGACTTCGCCGATAGCTCCAGTCTTGCGTGAAATCCGATCGGTCTCTGGGTTGGAAGCGGCGTCTCCAGCATCTGGCGGATGGCCGCGAAAACAGCCTGAAATCTAGCGTCGTACCGCTTCTCCATAGCATCCACTTTACGCCGTAACTCTTCGTGAGTTGCCAGCATCTCGCGGATCCGAACGAAAGTTCTCATGATCGCAACGTTTACCTGCACGGCGCGTGGGCTGCGAAGCACACTTGAAAGCATGGCGATGCCTTGTTCCGTGAAGGCGTAAGGAGCGTAGCGGCGGCCGCCTGGCCTTCTTTTTGAGGTTCCAATCTGGAACCTCAACTTCTCCAAGTCATTGTTGGAAAGCTGAAACGTGAAATCCGAGGGAAAGCGATTCGCATTTCGCTTCACGGCTTTGTTCAGGTTTTTTGTTGCAACCCCGTAGAGACGCGCGAGATCGGCGTCCAGCATAATGCGGGTGCCGCGTACAAAGAAGATTTTCTGGCTGATGAGCCCGCTCGGAACCATAGCGAACTTGGAAACGGCGTGCATGGGAGCGCTATTTTTGAGGTTCCAGTCTGGAACCTCAAAACGACACCGCGCAGACTACATGACAATACTTAATAAAGCAATATATTTATTATTGGTAAAGAACCCAGAAGCAGCTAACTCAAATGCGCATGGGCATGATGATGTAGCGATACCGGTAGGATTCGTCGGCGAGCGGCCGCATTTGCCCCGCGGACTGCTCATCTTTCAGCTCGATACTGATCGGCCCATCCGCTGCGGCGGAGAGAAAATCCAGCATGTAGCTGGAGTTGAATCCGATGGCGATCGGGTCGCCCTTGTATTCCTTCTCAATGCTTTCCCTGGCTTCGCCATACTCCGGGCTGGACGCGGAAATTTCCACGCCCTCTTTGGAAACCGCGAATTTCACGGCGTGCGAGCGCTGATCGGCGAGCTGCGAAACGCGGCGCACCGCATCGGTCAGCTCCGCCCGTTCGATCACTACGTGCTTGTTGTTGTCGCGCGGCAGGACCGCTTCGTAGTTTGGGAACTGTCCGGTCAGAATGCGCGAGATCAGTAAGCGGTGGCCCACTTGGAAGAACAGATGGCTTTCATCCTTCGCAAATTCCACTTGCGCGTCGGAGCCGGCCGTATTCGCAAGCTTCTCCACCTCGTCCATTGCTTTCTTCGGGACCAGAACCTTCAATTCGGCGTTCATACCCGCCAGCTTGTGGTCTGTCTCCGCGACCGCCAGCCGGTGGCCGTCGGTCGCCACCATCGCCAAAGTGTCCGGGCGCAAGATCAGCAATCCGCCATTCAATGTGTAACGCGACTCTTCCATAGAAATTGCAAATTTTGTCTTAGCGATGAGGCTCGCGATAATTGCGGCTGGGATGGTTAGCAGTGTGTGGGGCATAGCTGGCAAGGCCGGAAAATTCTCCTTCGCCATGCCCACCAGCTTGTACTTTTTCCTATCACTGACGATCTCCACCCAGTGATTGTCCAGCAGCTTCACCTTGATCTCGCCCTCCGGTAACAGCCGGACCAGTTCAAGCAGCTTCTTTGCGGGAATTGTGCCCGCCCCTTCTTTCTTGATCTTTGCCTCGCAGGAAGTGCGAACACTCAACTCCAGATCCGTAGCAGTAATGGCGAGTTGGCTTCCTCTTGCTTCCACAAGCAGGTTGGAGAGGATAGGAATAGTGGTCTTGCGTTCGACGACGCCTTGCGTGGTGCTTAGCTCATCTAGTAGCGCAGATTTCGCGACGCTGAATTCCATTGCCTCAAATTCCTCGCGTGCCGTTCCTGGTGCGGTCATAATAAAGTTTACCCTCAATACGGGCGGGGACGGCGCCCTTCTCTTTCAATTCTACAGCTGCCGTACTCTACTCGCTTTATGGTTTCCCCGCAAAGGGATAAAGCCTACGGAGACGGACCCGCTTGTGGAAATGTGCTATTACACTAGCGACCTCATACCACCCAAAGAATCCACAACTATCACAACAAGGAGCAAGAGATTTCTTCAAACAGCCCCTTGTTGTTGTGATGACTCCTGTGAATCTGTGGAAAGGCTCCGCAAGTCATTCTCCCACTTTTGCTTAGAGCTAGCCGTTACAAACTCGCTCCCTATAATCTTGGTGGAAAACCGGAGTTGTTGTGGCTGACAACCATACAAGCCACGGACTCATGCGCCGTCTTCAACATACGCTCCTTTCCTTTTCCGACTCTTCTCCACAGGAAACACTTTGAAGAATCTTGGTACCTGGAAGCTAACGCGAGCGACCAACTGGGCACTGCTGCAGGAAAGCCCCAGTCAGCATCCATTCAAGAACTAAGTTTGCTTGGGGGCTTACAACTCCGGTCTTGAGCGATCTATTGCAGCGCGTCCATCAGGCGGGTAATAGTCCGGTTCAGGTCTTTGTCTGTCCGCCGAAGTTCCTCGATCTTATTGATGGAGTGAAGCACTGTAGTGTGATGCTTGCCGCCGAATTGCCTGCCGATCTCCGGCAGCGAAGCCGTAGTGAGCTGTTTAACGATATACATGGCCACTTGCCTTGGGAAAGCGATCGCGCGCGTATTGCTGCGGATCTTCAGGTCCTGTTCCCGCAAATCGAAGTGTTCGCTCACCCGCTTCTGGATGAGGTCGATGGTGACGCGCTTTTCCTGCGAGGCGATGATGTTGCGCAGCACCTGCTGGGCCGTGGCCAGCGAAACCGTCGCGCCGGTCAGCGACGCGTAAGCCATCAAGCGCGTCAGCGCGCCTTCCAACTCGCGCACGTTGGACTTGATCGCCCGCGCGATGTACTCCGCCACGTCATCGGGCAGGCGAAATCGCTCGTTCTCCGCTTTTTTCTGCAGAATGGCGATCTTCGTCTCCAGGTCCGGTGGCTGGATGTCCGCAATCAACCCCCACTCGAACCGCGAGCGCAGCCGCTCTTCAATGGAGTTGATGTCCTTCGGCAGGCAGTCCGAAGAAATCACGATTTGCTTTTGCTGTTCGTACAGGGCGTTAAAGGTGTGGAAGAACTCCTCCTGCGTGCGTTCTTTCCCAGCGATGAACTGAATGTCGTCCACCAGCAGCACGTCCACGGTGTGAAAGCGCTCCCGGAAGCTGATCATGCGGTCGAACCGCAGCGAATTGATCACTTCGATGGTGAATTTCTCCGCGCTCACGTAGCTGAGCCGCATAGCCGCGTTACGCTTCTTGATGGTGTGCCCGATGGCGTGCATCAAGTGCGTCTTGCCCATGCCCACCCCGCCGTAGAGAAACAACGGGTTGTAGGCCTTCGAGGGCTGCTCGGCTACCGCCCGCGACGCCGCGTGCGCAAATTCGTTGGATTTTCCCACCACGAACGTGTCGAAGGTGTACCGCAGGTTCAGTTGGTGGTCGCTATTGTCAAAATCCAGCTTAGTCTGCCCCGGCTTGGCGCCTGACGCCGCCGGCGCCTTTGCCGGCTCTTCTTCCGTGCACACGTATTGCACTTTCACGTTGGGCGTCCCGATTTCATGGAACACTGCACGGACGATCTCTCCGTACGTTCTCGTGAGCACCTGGCGGAAAACCGCGCTGGGAATCTGCACGTACAGCGTCTCGCCCTCGGCCCGGTTCAGGCGCGTCGGCTGGAACCACGTCGTGTAGGTATTGATGCTGACCCGGGATTTTACGCGCTCTAGGAGCTTGTCCCAGTGATTCGCCGCTTCGCGTTCACGTCCAAGTTGAGGCGCAGTCGTCATCGGAAGAGCAAAAAAACCCTCTCTCAATTTCCACGGATGTGCAAAACCTGTGGAAAGTAACCTTACGCCTTTTTCTTCAGGCTTCGGGAAGCTTGCCGTGCTGGAACGTCTGCGCTGCCCCTGTGCGACTCTTGCGCGGCCCGTCAGGACTTGCTGCCGTCAGGACTTGCTGGCCCGCCTGACTGCCACTCTAAGACCGCGCGGGATTGTCTCCGATTGGTTCGTGCGGGGCAAGCGAAAAGTGTGCGAAGGTCCTAGGGTTGGTGCACATCTCATGCACAACTTTTCCACAAGCAGGAATTCGCTGCCCGCGTGAAATATCCGCAGTTCTTTCGCCGCATTTTCGCGCAGAATCTCTCGCCGCCACGAAATCTTGCACAAGCCCTCGCCGCGGGGGCTGAGGAAAACTTTTCTTACTTCCGCAATTTCTTGTCTGGCCGCTCGAAAATGTACAGTCCCAAGGGGTCGCTTCCGATGATCAGCGAGTCCTTCTCAACCACAATCGTGTTGGCCTCCAGACGCGCTCCCTCGGCCGTATAAATCTTGTACGTGGCTCGCCGGTTTCCCACGGCGTCGAAGTGCAGCAGGTTATTGTTCAGCGCCATCCAGACTTCCCCGTTCGCGCGATCGACTCCCATCCCGGTCACAACTCTCTTGAATGCCGGCTCATCGCCCCGCCGCTCCTGCCGCTCGATTTCTTTTCGTACCGCCACCGCCGTGGGCAGCGCTTCGATCGCCGTGTATTGAATGTCCTGCCCCGCATAGCCCTGCCGGTCGTACTGCCTTACCGTCGGTTCCGGCAAATACGCGAAGGCATAGTAAAGGTGGCCCGCTCCGTCGCTTGCCAGCTGCCCGATGTTCAGGAAGCGATTCAATTCCGCGCGCTCGGCGATGGGCTCCGGGTCGCCAAACTCCCGCACCTCTCGCCCGTTCTTGTCGAAGACGATGACTAAGTGAGGTTCGCGCAGTGTCGCCACTGCCACTTCCCCTTCCGGCAGGGCCGCAACGGAAATGGGGTTTTTCACTGCAGTCGAACGAACGGGCGCTCCTTCCGCAGAAAACACGCGAAGAAGATTTGCGCCGCGGTCGGCCACATAAATCTTGCCCTCGGCATCCACGTCGCAGTCTTCGCCGAAAGCAATCAACGCTTGTCCTGGTTGTTCTGGTTTTCCGCCTCCCGCCGAAGGAGCAAGTTCATTGATGGACAGAACTTGCTTGCCTGCAGCGTCAAATACCGCGAGTCCCGGGGACGGTGAAGCCAGCACGTACAGCCGCCCGTCCGCGCCGCGCTTTGCCGCGCGCAGCCCGGGACCAATCCCCGTCAGAATCCTGTTCTTGGCCGAAAGCTCGCCCTCTTCCGGTTCTTGCGCCCGCGCGACGGCCCACGCGCACGCCGCCAGGCACAGTCCCGCCACAACTCTGCGCTTTGCACCCATCCCCATTCGCATTCTTCCTCAGATTGCTACGGCGGCGCCAGTGGTTGCCTTGGCTGGCCAAGCGAGAAATATCCCAGCTAAAGAAAGCTTTCAGTCAATACAAAGCCTGACGCGCTCGATGGCCCGCGCGCGCAGCCTCCCGGCCGCGTTTCGTGGGCCGTCATCATCGGTTTCCACCAGCACACAATTCATCTGCACGTCGCCTTCGGCCACGTCAAACTTTGTGGGCAGGCCGCTCAGGAACTTCCGAATGATTGACTCGCGGTCCATTCCGATCACCCCGCCGTGCGGCCCGGTCATTCCTACGTCCGTGATGTAAGCCGTCCCCTGAGGCAACACGCGCTCATCCGCCGTGGCCACGTGCGTGTGCGTCCCGACCATGGCCGTCACCCGGCCATCCAGGTACCAGCCCATGGCCACTTTTTCGCTGGTGGTCTCCGCATGCATGTCCACCAGCACGAAGCCGACCTCCGCCGGAATCTTGGCCAACTCACTGTCGGCTTTGCGAAACGGATCGTCGATGTGGGCCATGAACACGCGGCCCTGCAAATTCACCACCGCGAACTTCACGCCGTTTTTCGCCGTCCCCAAATACAAGCCGCTCCCCGGATTCCCTTCCGGAAAATTTGCCGGGCGCAGCAGCCGCGGCTCGTGCGGCAAATACTCCAGAATCTCTTTGCGGTCCCAGCTATGATTCCCGCCGGTCAGCACGTCGATTCCCATGTTCAGCAACTCTTCTGCCAGCCTCGGCGTGATCCCGAACCCGGAAGCGGAATTTTCCCCGTTGGCGATCACCAGGTCGATCTGCCGCTGCGCCACGATGTCCGCCAGCCGGTCGCGCACGATCTGCCGCCCGGGCGAACCCACAATGTCTCCCACAAAAAGTACGCGCATGAAGATGTCCGCAGTCGACAGCTAAAAGCCGACAGGCAGTTCAAAGCAATAGCAGGGTTACCTGAGCGGCTATCCTTACCCGATGTAAAAATGGAGCGGACCGCTCCGCCGTGGAGAGCTAGGCCGTGAACCTCTGAAATAGGTGGGCGCCACGAGCCAGCCGTTAGGCTTTCCTGCCCCGCTCGCGCGTCGCTCTCGGCGGCCCGCCAGCGGGACAGGCCGTGCTCACGGGCTGTCTATCCGCAGCGCCCCAGAGATTCGTTACGGTTCAAACGGCTTTCGCGCCCTCACCTGCGTCGAAGTACCGCTCCGCCTCCAATTCTATCCTCAGCCTTCACGCCCGTCCAACATCTTGCTCCACGGTTTCCAGGGAATCGCAAACCTTTTTCCTCTGCGTCTCCTCTGCCACCGGCCATTACTGGATGTAGAATCCTAGGCGTTAGAGGTGGACGTTTTCATGACCCACGCTCGCCGGCACTTTAAGGCTGTCATCGCGGTTCTTGCTTTTCTGTTCCTCCCGTGTGCTCCCACGCTGCTCGCGGCGACGCCCGACCAGCTCGGCAAAGTGCATTTCCCCACTTCCTGTTCCTCGGCTGTGCAGCCCACCATCGAAAAAGCCGTCGCCCTGCTGCACTCCTTCGAGTACCAGGCGTCCGAGCAAACCTTCGCGGACGCCGCCGCGCGTGACCAGGATTGCGCCATTGCCCATTGGGGCAAAGCCATGGCCCTCTATCATCAGCTCTGGGATTTCCCTAGCGACAAAACCCTCAAGGAAGGCCATGAAGACATCGAGCGCGCGCAGAAGCTCCAGTCCGCCAGTCCGCGTGAGCAAGGTTTCATCGATGCCGCCGCCGTTTTCTTCCAGAAAAAATCCAAGCTATCCCACGCCGACCGCACCAGGGCGTACTCCTCGGCCCTCGAAAAACTCTGCGCCGCGAATCCCGGCGACGCTGAAATCGGCTCGTTCTATGCCCTTTCGCTTGTGGCCCTCGCCGGAGAAGAAGTCGATAGCACCGCCAACCGCAAAAAAGCCATCGCCATCCTCAACCCGCTCCTCGAAAAATTTCCCGATCATCCCGGCGTCGCTCATTACCTGATTCACGCCGCTGACCGTCCCGAGCTCGCGCCCCAGGGCCTGGAAGCCGCGCGCCGTTACGCCGCTATCGCTCCCGACTCCCCCCACGCCTTGCACATGCCCTCGCACATCTTCGTGCGCCTCGGCCTCTGGCAGGATTCCATCACCTCTAACATTGCCGCCAACGCTTCCGGCGCGCATGCCGCGGAAATGCACCATGCCGAATCGGATCCCCAGACTCACGCCATGGATTTCCTCAGCTACTCCTATCTGCAAAGCGGCCAGGAAGCTAGAGCCCGCGAAGTCATCGAGCACACCGATCACGTCGTCGGCGCTGATGCGGAGGTCAAAGCCGACCACCGCGCCTACCTCGCCGCGCGCACCGCTCTCGAGCTGCACCGCTGGAAGGAAGCGGCCGGCTTGCCGGTCCCCGCGATTCGCCGCGAATGGCTGGACACCACCTACTGGGCTCGCGCCATCGGCGCGGCTCGCACCGGCGATGTTCCCGCCGCGGAGTCCGCCGTGAAGGAACTCACCGCCCTCGTCGCCGAACGCGAAAAGCGTTCGCGCAAACTCGGTTATGGTGTGTCCACGGAAAAGGCTTCCGACCTGCGCGAAGCCGAGGCCTGGCTCGCCTTCGCCAAACGCAACTCCGATGGCGCGCTCGAAGAATTGCGCGCCGCCGCCGACCGCCAGGACAAAGAAGGCGGCGAATCTGTGGGCATCCCCGCGCGCGAAATGCTCGCGGACATGCTCTCCGAGCTGAAGCGCCCCGCCGACGCCCTCGCCGAATACAAAACCGCCCTGCAGAATTCCCCCAACCGCTTCGACGGTCTTTGGGGCGCCGCTCGCGCGGCTCAGGCGCTCGGCGACTCCACGGGCGCGCAATCCTTCTACGCCAAGCTCTCGGCGATTTGCCCCGCCGGTGCTGACCGCCCCGAACTCGCCGAAGCCAAAACCTTCCTCGCCCAAAAATAATTGAGTTCCAGTACTATTTAGCTAACCATTTGATTGACTTTTTCGTTTCTGTCGATCATATTCGGTTCAGCGGGGAAGCCCGCCCGTTACCGTTGTTGACCTCGATGCATCTCAACTAGAGAGAAAAGACATATGGTCACTACGCTCAGCAAACTCGTGGATATGATTCAGAGCGGTGCTGTTCCTGCGTGGCTTCGCGATGAAGTTATCGCACACAGAGACCAGATCACGAACGCGCTGCTTGAGAATGGCGTCTACGCTCTTCATGGCCCGAGCGGCGAAATCATTGAGGTTTGGACAGAAAAACAAGTCGCCGCGGCTTAGTACCGTCAGGTCGTGCTAACTCTCGTCTTTTCGGTTCTTCTCACTGTTTACTTGATCGTTCCCGAAGCGATCTTCAGGTTCTTTTTTGGTTTTTTCATTCCCACCCGGACCTTCACATTGACAAGGACGGAAACTGCATTTAGAGCTGTCCTCATTTCGTTTTTCCCTTTTTGGCTGGCGATGTGGCTTTCCTGGGACATTCCGGGACCGCGCTCTTGGCCACTGTCTGTTGAGCAAAATTCTGTTCAACAACGAAGGGTGGACTACAAAATCGTTACCTCCAGCCTCTATGGCGACGCGCAGTTTGCAAGATCCAAAGACGTGTTCTGGCCGGCCTTGACACGTTGCGCTAGACAGCCCCATGTCACAGCGTCTGGGCAAAATAAACGTGAGAATTACTAAGACACACGAGCCTTCGTCTGGAAAAAAAGAGGACCAACAACGAGGCAACCGGCCCCCCACGAAATAGCTATCACTTTGGCCCACGCCTGCGGTTTCGCTAGACACAAAAAGGGCTGCTTTTGCCGAGCCTCTCAGAACCCAATCCTGGAATGGCCGGAGGCACCCATCTGCCTACTGGATCTTGTTGTGCTGGGCGTTGCCGCCCCAAGCGTACCAGCCGTCAGCGTCCTTGTTGCCCGTCTTCAGGCAAATCAGCCGTCCGTCGGAGGTTCCCGCGTAGATATTGCCCTTCGCCAGCGCCGGTTGGAACGCCATGGGCGCCTTCAACGAATAGGAAAAGCCCACGCCGCCGTCGCTCTGCCGCACCGACACGAGGTAGCCTGCCGCTCCGGCGAGGTACATGTAGTCTCGGCCCACGGCCGGAGGCGAAAACACTTGCCCGGCCGCCGCGGCATGACCGTTCACAACTTCCGCCTGCCAGGATTGCTTCCCGTCCGCAGCGCGCACGGAGTTGATGGTATTCCCCTGCGCGTTCAGGATCTGTCCTTTACTGAGCGCCGCGCGCGAACCCTGGTAGGCCCACGCGCCGACCACGGAATTCACTCCCACCGCGCCGTTGGCCTCCGCCAGCTTCGCCGAAGCGGGAGCCGCGCCAAACCCGACCGAGGAGTCCAGGGCGGTCACTGCATGCGCGGAAAGCGCAACGCCGCCGCCGCTTCCGGCTTTCAGGTAGTCCGCTTTGCTCTCCGCGATCAACTCCTTGTCGCGCGCATCCCCCTTCTTGGCGTCCACACGCGCCAATCCCTCCAGCGTGTCTTTGCCCGCTTGTTCCTTCCGCGTTTCGTAGAGTTGCCCGTTGGCAACCACCGGCGCGCTCGTCGCGGCATTCGCCTTGACCCACACCACCGAGCCATCCGCCGCATTCAGTGCGTAGGAGAAGCCGGCAAACGTCGTGAAGTACACGGTACCGTCGGAAATCACCGGCGCCGTAATCACGTCGCCGGCAATCTCCTGCTCCCAGATGTGCCGTCCGGTACTCAACTCCGCCGCGAGCAGCCGGTGGCTCCCGCCCGGTGTTGCCGGCCGCGGATGGTACTGCGCTGGCTTCACTGGCCTTCCGGTCGCCGCCGGATGCGCCATGTACAACACGCCCTTTTCGATCGCGGGCTGGCTCATCAGCGGGTCGCCCAGCCATTCCTGCCAGATCACGCGTCCGCTTCTTTCGTCCACGATCACCAGCGTGCAGCTTTCCGTGTTGAACGCCACCATCCCGTCCGCCACCACCGCGGCGGTTGGCCCGTCGTCACCCGTCTGAATCTGCCAGATGATTCTTCCCGTCTCGGCGTCCACGGCATAAAACTCGTGCGACCCGTAACCCCCGCCGACGAACAGCATCCCGTCCGCATAGGCGGGCGTGGCTATTGGCCGCCCACCCGGAAGCCGCAGTACCCAGCCGGTCCTGCCGTCCGGCGTGCCGAACGATGCGGCTTCCAGCTCCCGCGCCGGCGCTGGGAGACTGACGTTGATCGCTTTTTCCAAATCAATCCGTTGCGGCGTTGTCTTCGGCGCGCGGTCCGCAGCTTCCTTCGCCGCTACCGGCTTTGGCGCGCCGGTTCCGGCCTGCTTGGGTGTTTCGGAACGCATCACTGCAACAAAAACTGCCAGCAAGCACACGCTCGCGCAAACGGAAATTCTCCAGCCAATTCGGGATGCCATGGGTTCCTCCAACGCGCAACTCTTACGGGGACTGTTGCGCCTGGAGTTAGAACGCTTCGCCGTCAAAAACTTGCAGGGGCAAAGCCGGCAGTTTTCGTAGTGGCTGAAGCCAAGGGGGAGCCAGGGACCGGTGGCGATAACCAGGTCAGGGACGGGAGATGACAGGTTGTTTCGGCTATGCGTGAAACACGAGTTCGTCGGAGCCGGGGGATTTCGGCTCGACGTAGAGGTTGTCGATCAGGCGGGTTTTGCCGATGAACACAGCGAGAAGCACGTAGCAGGCTTTGCTGACGCGTACCACCGGCTCGAAAGACTGGGCGTCCGCGATTTCGGCGTAGTCAACGGCGGCAAGACGTTCGGAATCGAGTATGCGCCGCAAACTAGTTTGCAAATGGAGGGCGTCGCGAACTCCCGCCGCGAGCTCCTCTTTGGCCGCGCTCAGCGCGCGGTACAAGATTGCCGCGGCTTTGCGTTCTTCCGGACTCAAGTACGCATTGCGCGAAGAAAGCGCAAGGCCGTCCGGCTCACGGACGATGGGGCAAACGACAATTTCCGAATCGAGGTTCAGGTCGCGTGCCATTTGCGCGATAAGACGCGCCTGCTGCGCATCTTTTCGCCCGAAATACGCAAAATGCGGCTGCACGATTTGCAGTAGCTTCAAGACCACGGTGGCGACGCCGCGAAAATGCCCGGGCCGCGAGCGCCCTTCCAGCCGCTCGCTAAGGCCCTCGACGTGGACGTAGGTGCAAAAATCCTTGGGATAGATTTCCGCGGCTTCCGGCGCGAAGAGCCCATCGACCCCGGCTTGCTGCAGCTTGGCGCTGTCGCTCTCGAAGGTGCGGGGATATTTCGCGAAATCCTCGTTGGGGCCGAATTGTTTGGGATTGACGAAAATCGAGGCGATCAGCGGCGAGCACTGCTGTTTCGCGCGCGCGATGAGCGAAGTGTGTCCCGCGTGGAGCGCGCCCATGGTCGGCACCAAGCCGATGATGCGGCTCTCGGCGCGGGCCTGCCGCGACATCTCCTTCATCCAAGCGATGGTTCGGATGGTTTCCACGAGGAAGAGGAATGGCGAGAGCTAGGCTCCGGCGGCCACGGAGCGCTCGCGGTAAAAATGCATCAGGTCGGTCAGGATGGGCTGCGCGCCGAGCTGCCGCAGCAGCGTAGTCACCTGGCCGCGGTGATACGTTCCGTGATTCACCAGATGCTGCATGGACTGCCACAGCGCATTCTTGTACACGCCGAATTTCAGGGTTTTGTATTCCATGACGCGATCCAGGTCGGTTTGCGTGAGGCCGTGGACGAAATTCAGCAGCCGGGGCTCGAACTCGGTCCAGCGCTGGCGCAGAGTTGGCAGGTCGTTGAATTGTGCGGCCTCCGGCAGGGCGGAGGGCGAGCGGCCCTGAAAACGCTCGAGCCAAAGCCATTCCGCGCCGAAGATGTGTGCCAGGGTGTCGCGCACCGAGCCGAAGCTCGAGCCCATGGGCTTGAGGAATTGTTCGGTGGTGAGCTTCGCCGAGGCTTCCAGGGTGCGACGGTTCGCCCAGGCGTCGTAGTCGTAAAGAACGCGCATCTCTTCGGGAGTCATCCTCTCCTCCACTTGTAGGATTTAATTTCGATTGCGTATCCAAACCGCGAAGACAGGTTCTCCATGTGCACTCGATTGCCAAGCTGGGGCGCAGCATGCTGCGCCCCTACAAGAGACAAGACCGCATCGTGTGCGCAGCGTTTGTTCGGGCTACGAGCCATGATTATTACGCCGGGCCCCTTTTTACCAATCGCCGTCCGTGTTGACCGGCGCCTCTTTCTCCTCGCTAGCCTTTTGCGCCGCATGATAGGACTCGGCATCCGAAGGGAACAGCCCCGCGCGGACATCGGCGCAATACTCCCGCGCGGCTTTGGAAATCAGCTCGCCGAGGTTGGCATAGCGGCGAGCGAACTTCGGCAGGGGAGAAAAGGTGAGCCCCAGGATGTCGTGCAGCACAAGCACCTGGCCGTCGCATTCCGGCCCGGCGCCGATGCCGATGGTGGGAATGCGCAAGTCGCGGGTAATGCGCGCGGCCAGTTCGCGCGGCACAGCTTCCAGCACGACGGCGAAGGCGCCCGCAGCTTCGACGGCCCGGGCGTCGCGAAGCAACTGTTCCGCCGCGTCCGGTGTTTTTCCCTGGACGCGGTAGCCGCCGAGGGCATTAACGGATTGGGGCGTCAGGCCGACGTGGCCCATCACGGGAATTTCCGCTTCGGTGAGGCGGGAGATGAGCTCGAGGCGGCGCTCGCCGCCTTCGATTTTCACCGCTTCCGCGCCGGCTTCCTTCACGAAGCGCACGGCATTGCGCAGCGACTCGGCGGTTTCCGCGTGGTAGCTGCCGTAGGGCATGTCCGCCACGACCAGCGCGCGCCGCGCGCCGCGGCGCACCGCGCGTGTGTGGTGCAGCATGTCTTCGAGTGTGACCGGCAGAGTGCTCTCGTGGCCAAGAACGACCATGCCGACGGAATCGCCGACAAGAAGCACTTCCACGCCGGCTTCATCGAGCAGCCGCGCGGTGGGATAGTCGTAGGCCGTCAAACAGGTGATTTTCTGTGATTTGGAAACTGAGCCTGCAGCCTGATACTTGCGCTGCAAGAGGTCGGGGACGGTGATTTTGCCGCTCGCGGAATGGGGGACAACACTCATGATGGCCTCCGGTGCCGCTCCCTCCCTTTTTCAAAGGCGACCGCTCGGCGGTCGACGGGATGCAGCCCTGTACCTTCTCGCCAGAATAACAGATTGCGTTGCGAATCGCCACACTGGGTGCAGCGGAGGAACGTTTGCGCAAACAAACCGTTGTTTGCCAAGGTTGGGCGAAGCACCTTTCTGCTTCGCTGAGCGTAAAGCTGTGCTTCTACGACTGCACTTTACCCGGAGCCTGGGAACGGCCTTTCCATTGTGCGCCGCGGCCGAGCCAGTAGCGCGCGGCGGAAAGGCAAGTCGCGCAGGCATAGAAGATCGCGGCGACCGGCAGCGTGAGCGCCCACAAGAATCGCAAATTGTAGAAGCGCACGGTGACGCCAAAAGAAACGGCCATCAGGCAAATCGCGGTAGCGGCCAGGAACCAGGCGGGATCCTCGCCGGTGAAGAAAGAAAAGAGCGGCAAAACATAGGTCACCATCAGACCGAGAAGCGCCGCCAGCAGAAGAAAAAAAGAATAGCGGAGCTGTGTGAAGGCGGTGCGGGCAATAAGGTCGCGAATCTCGGAGAAACTGCCGTAGCTGCGCAGACTAACGCTTGCACGCGTCAACCCCATCCAGATTTTTCCGGCGCTCCTTTTCACGGCGCGCGCGAGGGCGCAATCGTCGATGACTTCGTTCCGAATGGCGGCAAGCCCGCCGATGCGTTCGAGCGCCGCACGCCGCAGCAGGATGCAACCGCCGGCCGCACCAGCGGTACGAGATTCCGGGTCCGCAATCCAGCGCGGCGGATAAAGCATCAGGAAAAAGTACAAGAACGGCGGAATGAGCAGACGCTCGGGAAAGGTCCCAGCTTGCAGCAGGACCATCAGGGAGACAAGGTCGAGCGAATCGGCCGCCGCGCGGACGGCGAGGCGGCGCAGAGTGTTCGGGGCATGAACGATGTCCGCGTCGGTGAACCAGAAAAAGCCGGGCGCCTTGTCGGCGGTGCGAACGCCTTCATTCATGGCCCACACTTTTCCGCTCCAGCCAGGGGGCAGTTCCGCCGCGGAATGAACGGAGACCCGCCCGGCCGCGCTGGCCTCTTTCGCGGCTTGCAACGCAAGCGCCGCGGTGCCGTCATCACTATGATCATCGACAACGATCACCGAAAATTCGCCGGGATAATCCTGCTTGACCAGGGAAATAACCGAGCGGGCGATGGTTTCGGCTTCATTCCGCGCGGGAACAATGGCGACGATAGGCGGCCAAAGATCGAGGGGCGCTGGGTCGGTATTGTCTTCCTGAACTTGCCAGAAGTTTCCGCGGGCGAAGAAAAGGTAGATCCAAATGGCGAGCGGAATTGCGGCGATGAGAGTGGCGAGAGACACGCGCTATTGTGCAACAGATGCAGTCGTTAGCAATCAGTTTTCAGTTCACGCCAGGCACGGTCGTGCGAGCCGATCGCGCGCGACTGGAAGCCATTGGACAGACAGCACGGCGCCCAGTTCTTGCGGGCGTGCCTTGACCTCGGTAAACGGCGCCGATAAGCTTGATATCTCTCCTTCCTAGCGAAGGCTCACATGGAACAGATTCACATCACGTTGCCGGACGGCAGCGTCAAAGAAGTGCCCAAAGGCAGCACGCCCGCGGACGTGGCGCGCAGCATCTCGCCGCGCCTGGCGGATGCCGCGCTGGTGGCGCGCGTCACGCAGCCCAATAATGGGGAAGGCGAGCTGATCGATTTGCGGCGCGCGCTCGACCATGACGTGAAACTGCAAATCCTTACTGAAAAGGATCCCGACGCGCTGTTTGTGTTCCGGCATTCCGCGGCGCACCTGCTCGCGGCGGCGGTGGTGGAACTCTTTCCCGACGTAAAGCTCGGCATCGGGCCGCCCATCGATACCGGTTTTTTCTATGAATTTTTGCGCGAGGAGCCATTCACACAGGAAGACCTCGCGAAAATCGAAAAGAAGATGCACGAGCTCGCGGCGCAGGATCTGCCCAACGAACGGAAGCTCATCCCCAAGCCCGAAGCACTGAACCTCTACAAACAGAGCAACCAGATCTTCAAATGCGAACTTGTAGAAGAAAAAGCCACCGAGCCGATGGTCTCGTTTTATACCACCGGAAAATTCATCGACTTTTGCCGCGGGCCGCACATCCCATCGACGAAGAGAATTCAGGCATTCAAGCTGATGAACGTCGCCGGGGCGTACTGGAAGGGGCAGGAAGGCAATCCGCAGCTTCAGCGGATTTATGCCGTAGCGTTCTTCACGCAGAAGGAGCTGGACGAATACCTGCACCGCCTGGAAGAGGCCAAGCGCCGCGATCATCGCAAGCTCGGCACGGAACTCGATCTTTTCAGCATTCAAGAAGAGGCCGGCCCGGGCCTGATCTTCTGGCATCCCAAGGGCGGGCTGATTCGCAAGGTCGTGGAAGACTGGCTGCGCAACGAATTGCTCAAGCGCGGCTACGACTTGGTGTACACGCCGCACATCATGCGGTTGGACTTATGGAAGACCAGCGGCCACACAGGTTTTTACAAAGACAGCATGTTCGGCCCGGTGGAAGTCGAGAAAGCCGACTACCAGCTCAAACCCATGAACTGCCCGGGCCACATTTTGATCTACAAATCGAAGCTGCACAGCTATCGGGAACTGCCGGTGCGGCTCGCCGAGCTTGGGACGGTCTATCGCTACGAACGCAGCGGCGTGCTCCACGGCTTGCTGCGCGTGCGTGGGTTCACGCAGGACGACGCGCATATTTTCTGCACGCCTTCGCAGATTGAGGGTGAAGTGGAAGCGTGCGTGGATTTTGCGTTTGCGGTGATGAAAAATTTCGGCTTCAACGAATTTCAAGTCGAGCTTTCCGATTGGGACTCCGCGCACCCCGAGAACTATGCCGGCAAGCCGGAGGATTGGCACAGGGCCAGTGCCGCACTCGCCGGTACGATGAAACGCATGAACATTCCTTACAAAACGATCACGGGCGAAGCCGCATTTTACGGCCCCAAGATCGATATCAAACTCATTGATGCCATTGGCCGCCCCTGGCAACTCACCACCGTGCAATTCGATTTCAATCTACCCGCGCGCTTCGGTTTGCAATACGTCGCGGAAGACGGCGCCAAGCATCAGCCGCTGATGGTGCACCGCGCACTGCTCGGCTCGGTGGAGCGTTTCTTCGGCATTCTGATCGAGCACTATGCGGGCGCGTTTCCCCTCTGGCTCGCGCCCGTGCAAGTGGAAGTCTGCCCGGTGAGCGAAAAAGTGGCCGACTACGCGAAGCACGTCACGGAAACGCTGAAGCGCCACAACCTGCGCGTCCATCTCGACGACCGCAACGAAAAGCTGCCCGCGAAAATCCGCGACGCGCAGCTGCAAAAAACTCCTTACATGCTCGTGGTAGGCGCGAAAGAGGCGGAGGCCGGCACGGTCAGCGTCCGCCACCGGAGCAAAGGCGACCTCGGCCCCAAGCCTCTCGCCGAAGTTGTGGAAACCCTTCAACGCGAAGTCGATTCCCGCGCGATACAGTAGAAATCAGTATCCTTTGCTCTCAAGAATTCACTTTGGCGTTGATACTGTACTGTAGTAAGTTCCCAGTTATGTCCACGCCGCCCAACAACCCCGTGCCGCAATTTGCCACCGCGGAGTACGCAACAAAGGGCGACACATGCAACTCCTGTAAGCAGCCGATCACTGGCGCGTATTATCGGATTAATGGCGTTGTGACTTGCGAGCGCTGCACCAATCAACTGCAAAGCCAGATTCCAAAAGACAGCCATGCGGCCTTCGTTAGAGCGGTTCTATTCGGTATTGGCGCTGCAATCCTCGGCTTGATTCTCTATGCCGCGTTTGGAATCATCACCGA
>Ga0307479_10002141_pt1 | contig 17957 bp, 16 predicted proteins | sample atmos_gasesECM4C_FD_203743 | JGI IMG/M metagenome (GOLD analysis project Ga0307479, IMG submission 203743) | Hardwood forest soil microbial communities from Morgan-Monroe State Forest, Indiana, United States - atmos_gasesECM4C_515 | ecosystem: Environmental > Terrestrial > Soil > Temperate... | reverse complement strand
CCAGAGCTTCAAGGAGGACGTGAACGCGCTCGGCATCTCGGTCGACTGGTCCACCGAGATCAGCACCTCCGACCCCGAGTACTACAAGTGGAACCAGTGGTTCTTCCTCCGCATGCTCGAGCGCGGCCTCGTCTACCGGCGCCGCGCCAAGGTGAACTACTGCCCGGTGGACAACACCGTGCTCGCCAACGAGCAGGTGGAGGAGGGCCGCTGCTGGCGCTGCGGCACGCTGGTCATCGAGCGCGAGATTCCCGAGTGGGCGTTTCGCATCACCGCCTACGCCGACCGGCTCCTGGAGGGGTTGAACCATATCGACTGGCCCGAGCGCGTGGTGGCCATGCAGCGCAACTGGATCGGCCGCTCCGACGGATTGGAGATCGACTTCGCCGTCCGCGGCACGCACGGCGCCAAGGCCTTCCGCGTCTTCACCACGCGCGCCGACACCATCTTCGGCGCGACCTACGTGGCGGCCGCGCCGGACCATCCGCTGGTTCAAGAGCTGGCGCCCGCCGAAAAAAAGCCGGCGCTGCAGGCGTTCGCCGAGAAGGTGCGCCGCGCCGCCAAGGAAGTGGGCGAGGGCGCGCAGGCCGCCGAGAAGGAAGGCCTCGACACCGGCATCCGCGCGCGGAATCCCTTCACCGGCAAGGAGATCCCCGTCTGGGTGGCCAACTTCGTCCTCGCCGGCTACGGGACGGGCGCGGTGATGTCGGTGCCGGCGCACGACCAGCGCGACTACGAATTTGCTATCAAGTATAAATTGCCCGTCGACTGGGTGATCCGCCCGGACGAGGAGGAGGTCACCAGCGTCGTCGCGCGCAAGCTGGTGGAGCGCAAGCTGGCCTTCACCGAGTACGGCGTGCTCTTCGACTCCGGCGAGTTCAGCGGCATGCTCTCCGAGCACGCGCGGCTGGCCATCGCCGCCGAGGCGCAGCGGCGCGGCATCGGCCGGCCGGCGGTGAACTACCACCTGCGCGACTGGGGCGTCTCGCGGCAGCGGTACTGGGGGACGCCCATTCCCATCGTCTACTGCCTGCGCTGCGATCCCGAGCACCAGGGGATTCCGGTGCCGGACTCCGACCTCCCCGTCGTGTTGCCCGACATCGACGTGAAGGAGGTGCTCACCGGCAAGGGCGAGCCGCCGCTGGCCAAGGTGGCCTCGTGGGTGAACACCACCTGCCCGCGCTGCGGCGGGCCGGCGCGGCGCGAGGCGGAGACGATGGACACCTTCGTCGACTCCACCTGGTACTGGGCGCGCTACCTCGATCCGCACAACTCGCGTGAGCCGTTCGCGCGCGACAAGGCCGACCGCTGGCTGCCGGTGGACGTCTACGTCGGCGGGCCGGAGCATGCTGTATTACACTTACTATACTTCCGCTTCTGGACGATGGTGATGGAGGAGCTGGGGCTGTGCGGCATCTCCGAGCCGGCGCAGAAGCTGGTGACCCAGGGCATCGTCAAGGGTCGCGACGGCGAGAAGATGTCCAAGAGCAAGGGCAACGTCGTCTCGCCGCGGGAGATCATCGGCGAGTACGGCGCCGACACCGCGCGGCTGTTCATCCTCTTCGCCGCGCCGGCCGAGAAGGACATGGACTGGTCCGACGAGCAGGTGCAGGGGATGCACCGGTTCCTGGGCCGCGTCTGGCGGCTGGTGCACGCCTCCCTGCCCAAGATCGGCTCCGCCCAGCCGGGCGCGCCCGACGAGCTGCGCAAGCGGACGCACAAGACCATCCTCCGCGTCACGCAACAGCTGGAGCGGCTGCAGTTCAACACCGCCATCTCGTCGTTGATGGAGCTGTCCAACGCCGCGACCGAGTGGCAGGGCGACGCCGGGTCTTTGCGCGAGAGCCTGGAGGTGCTGGTGCAGCTGCTCGCGCCTTTCGCTCCGCACGCCGCCAACGAGCTGTGGCACGAGCTGGGTCATACCGACGGCGCTCGAGAGCTGGCGCTGCTGCACTGGCCCGAGGCCGATCCGCAGCTGGTGGTCGACGACGCCTACCAGATCGCGGTGCAGGTCAACGGCAAGCTGCGCGGCGAGGTGCAGGTGGCCGCGGCGGCGGCCGACGCCGAGATCCGCGACACGGCGGCGCGCGACCCCAAGATCGCCGGCTGGCTGCAGGGCAAGACCATCAAGAAGGTCGTCGTCATCCCCAAGCGGCTGGTCAACTTCGTCGTCGCATGAAAAAGGCAACTGCCCTCGCGGTGTGCCTCTTCTTGTCGGCGGCGTGCGGATATGCGCCCGTGCGGAGCCGGCCGAGTCATGGATTGCGGGTTGCGGCGGTGAAGAATCAGACGGCGCAGGCCGAGGTGGGGGGGATCTTCGCCGCCGAGCTGCGCGGCGAGCTGGCCGGGCGCGGGCGCCTCGAGCCCGACGGGTCGGCGGCGCCGGAGCTCTCGGCCGAGTTGCTGTCGCTGATCTCGATTCCCACCGCGGCGGGCACCGAGGGCGCGGCGGCGTTCCAGCTCAGCGCGACCTTGCGGCTGGGGGCCGGCGACTACCGCGACACGGTCTCGGGCGGCGAGACCTATCTCGCCGGAGAGGACGTGCTCGGCACCGAAGCAAACCGCCGCGCCGCCCTGCGCCGCCTGGCCCGCACGCTGGCCCGCGAAGCCATCGAACGCTACGACGTCAACGAACGCCTTCGTTAGCTCTTCGCCGCCGGCTGGTGCGCCGCCTTGGTCAAGCGCGAGATGCGGCGCGAAGCCTGCGCCTTGTGGATCACGCCCTTGGAGGCGGCCTTGGCGATCTGCCGGACGGCCGCGGCCAGCTCTTCCTTGATCTTCGCGGCGTCGCCCGCGGCGGCCGCCTCGCGAAACTTCCGGACGCTGGTCCGCAGCGACGAGAGCACGTGCGTGTTGCGCGCGCGGTGCTTGTGCGCCTGCCGGTTCTGCTTCTCTGCCGATCGCGTGTTGGCCACCAAAGCTCCAAAGAAGGCGGGAAAGGGGCGACGCTCGTAGCACCCGGGGGCCGTACTGTCAACGACGCCGCGGCCGATCTCCCGCACAGGTTGTCCACGTCCCCTCTGGGCGCGCTCGCGAGCCTTGTGCGGGTCGTCACGTACCCTCTGGGCTCCCTCTGAAGAACCCGGTAAGCGACGGAAACGAGGCGTTCTTTCATCGAGTGAAAAATACCTTTCCCACCGCTTTACGCTCGTCCGAAACGGCCGGTTTTTTTCGAGATCGAAGATGCCCACAAGCTGTCCACAGCCGGCGGCGAGATTGTGGGAAACGCCGCCTCCCTGCGTCAACCGACCGATCCCTTGGCCTCGTCCCAGAGGGCGTCCATCTCGGCGAGGTTCGACTCGCGCGGAGATTTCCCGCGCTCCCGCAGTTGCGCCTCGATGTAGTGGAAGCGCGCTTCGAACCGCCGCAGCGTCGCCCGCAGCGCCTCCTCCGGGTGCACCTTCACGAAGCGGCCCAGGTTGGCGACGGCGAAGATCAGGTCGCCGAGCTCGTGCTCGATCTCGAGCGCGCCACCGTGCTCGAGCGTCTGCTCCAGCTCGGAAAGCTCCTCGCGCACTTTCGCCATCACCGCCTTGGCGTCGGGCCAGTCGAAGCCTACCGCCGCGGCCTTCTCCGTCAGCCGCTCCGCGCGCACCAGCGCCGGCAGCGACACCGGCACTCCGCCGATGGCCGACCGCTCGGCGAGGCCCTTCTCGCGCCGCTCCTCGGCCTTGATGCGCTCCCAGTTCTGCACCACCTCGCGCGAGCCGGAGACGCTCACCTCCCCGAAGACGTGCGGATGCCGGCGGGTGAGCTTCGCCGAGATGGCGTCGCAGACCTGGGCAAAGTCGAACTTGCCTTCCTCGCGCGCGATGCGCGACTGGAACACCACCTGGAAGAGCAGGTCGCCCAGCTCCTCCTTGTGGTGGGCGGCGTCGCCGGCCTCGATGGCCTCGATGACCTCGTGCGCCTCCTCGAGGAGGTAGGGAGTGAGCGAGCGCAAGGTCTGCTCGCGATCCCAGGGGCAGCCGCCGGGATCGCGGAGCCGGTCCATGATGTCGAGCAGGCGTTGCATGGCGCCGCTGGCAACGGACATGGCGCGGGCCATACCACCATTCTCGAAAAGTGCGGGCTGTTTCCTTGCTGCTACGAGCGGGCCCCGGCTAGGATGTGCCGCTGATGACCGGAAGTGGGTTTGCCCTGCATGCGCGCAGGCTTCTTTTGACCTGTGCGGCGGCCGTTGCATTGGCCGCCGCGGGGGCCGTGGCGCAAGAGATTCCGGCGCCGCCGCTGGTCGGGCTGACCACGGCCGCGCCGACGCCGGCCGCTGCGCCGGCTCCTGCCCCTCCGCCCGCCGCCGCTCCGGTGAACCGCGGCATCGTCATGCCGGTGGAGAAGAGCGCCGACATCCAGCTCCACTGGAGCGCGCGCCGCGACTACGTTCGCGAGCGCGACGAGCGCCGCGCCGACGACGAGGAGCAGCGGGTCCGGTCGCTGAAGGACGAGCTGGCCATCGAGAACCTCTTCTTCATCAGCGGAGCGCTGGTGCGCGAGAGCCAGGACGCGCTGGCCGCGGGCTCGCCGGCGCTGGCGGTGCAGCGCTGCAAGCTGGCGGTGGAGTTCGCGCCCATGCTGCCCGAGGCGCACAGCTGCCTGGCGCGCGCGCTGGTGGCCGACAACCTCGGCGCCGTCCGGCCGGCGCTCGACGAGGAGATGGCCTCGCTCAGCGCCAGCATGGACGACCCGCGCATCTCGCGCGCCGCGCTGGCCAACGTGCTCGGGGTGCTCTTCGCGGGCGTGCTCGCCGCCGGGCTGCTCTTCGTGCTGGTGCTCTTCGCCCGCTACGCCAAGCTCTACGCGCACGACGTGCACCATCTCTTCCCAGCCGGCGCGCGCCGCTGGCAGACCAAGCTCCTGGCCGGCGTGCTCTTGCTCTTGCCCGTCTTCCTGCAGATGGGGCCGCTGCCGCTGGTCTTCACCGCGCTGCTCGCCTGCGCCCTCTACGCCAGCACGCTGGAGGTGGGGCTGTCGGTGGCGCTGCTCGCCGTCCTCGCGGCATCGCCGTGGGTGGGGCAGGCCATCTCGCGGGTGGGGGCGTTCGGCGGGCCGGCGGTCGACGTCTGGCTGGTCGAGCACGGCCTCGGCACCGGCCCCGAGATCCAGCGCCTGCAGAAGCGGATGGAGACCGGCAACGAGTTCCCGGTGGACTTCGTGCTCGCCCACAAGGCCAAGCGCGACGGCGACCTGGGCGTCGCCGAGAGGTTCTACCTGCGCGCCCTCGACGCTCCGGGAGCGACCGGGCTGGGCCTGGCGGGAGTGCACAACAACCTCGGCAACGTCTACCTGCTCGAGGGCGACACCACCCGCGCGCTGGCCCAGTACCAGCAGGCGCTCGACCTGCGCGAGGCCATCGCCGCGCCGCACTTCAACATCAGCCGCGCGCTGGGCCTGGGCGGCGTGGACACGCTGGAGAAGGTGCAGTCGGAGCAGACGCGCGCGCTGGAGCTGGACCGGGCCGCGGTCGAGGGGTTCACCGGCGGCTCTCTGCAGGCCAACCGCCGGCTCAACAAGTTCGTCATGGACGTGGGGCTCGACGAGGAGTTGCTCGGGCCGCTCAACGACGCCGAGGCGCGCGTGGCCGACCCGGTGGGCGACGAGATCCGCGCCCAGCTCGCCGGCGGCCTGCCCACTGGAATCGGCTGGGCGCTGCCGCTGGCCACGGCGGGGCTTCTGCTGTTGCTCCACGGCTCGCGCGGGCGCATCCGCCCCAGCGGCCGCTGCGAGCGCTGCGGGCGCGAAGTGTGCAAGCGCTGCGATCCCGACGCGCGGCCCAGCGAGGCCCTCTGCGCGCAGTGCGTGAACGTCTTCATCCGCCGCACCGGCGTCGACGCGGCCGAGCGCATCCGCAAGGAGTACGCGGTGCAGAACTACCACCGCCGCCGCCACTCAGTGGCGCGGGCGCTGGCCATCATCTCCGGAGCCGGGCACGTGATGATCGGCTATCCCCTGCGCGGGCTCTTCTACCTGCTCCTCACCGGCTCGCTGCTCGCCAGCGTGGTCTTGTGGCGCGGGCTGTTGCACGACCCCATCGCGGTGCGCAGCGGAGTGTCGGTGGTGCGCATCGCCGTCACCGCTGCGCTCTTCATCGCCATCTACGTGCTCTGCCTGCGCGACCTGCTCGCGCGCCAGCGCGCCGAGGAGGGCTGATGGCGCTCTCCGGCACCCTGAAGGATTTCGGCATCGCCGACATCCTCCAGCTCATCGGCCACCAGACCAAGACCGGCCGGCTGGTCCTCAAGAGCGGCGGCGACGAGGTGGAGGTCTTCTTCATCGACGGCAACGTCGTCTTCGCCAGCGAGAAAGCGCGCCACTCCAAGAACCTGCTCGGCAACCTGCTCCTGCGCGCCGAGCTGCTCAGCAAGGAGCAGCTCGACGAGGCGCTGGGCACTCAGCAGCGCACGCTGAAACGTCTGGGCGACATCCTCATCGAGAGCGGCATGGTCACCCAGGTGCAGCTGGCGCAGATGATGCGGCTGCAGACCACCGAGACGCTCTACAAGCTCTTCTCCTGGAAGAACGGCTCATACGAGTTCTCGCAGGAGGACGTCGATCCTGCACGCAGCACCTTCGAGCCCATCCGCGCCGAGAGCATCCTTCTGGAAGGCTTCCGGCGGATGGACGAGTGGCCGCAGCTGAAGAAGAAGGTCCCCTGGACCGACGCCACGTTCGAGGGCCTCAAGGAGCTGGACACCCGCGACCTGCCCTCCATCGACGACGGCGGCCTGGGCCTCGACGGGAGCGGCGACTCCGAGGGCAAGCCCACCGAGCGCCACAAGCTCGTCTACCGCCTGGCGCTGAGCGGCAAGGACGTGACGCGGCTCATCGACGCCTCGCGGCTGGGGGAGTTCGAGGCCATCAAGGCCGTCAACGACCTCATCGAGTGGGGCTTCGTCAAGGCGGTGCCGCCGCCGCGCGGCGCCAAGGCGCTGGCCCACGGCCTGAAGAGGGGCGGGCGGACGCTGGCCCGAACGGGTGCGCTGGTCCGGCTGGCGCTCTCGCTCGCTTTCTTCGTCGCCACGCTCTTCCTCATCCGCTTCGTCGCGCCGCAGCTCGGCTCGTCGCGGTCCGAGAACCCGGCGCGGCGCGGAGCGGTGGCCCGGCTCATCTCCCACGACCAGCTGGTGCGGCTGGAGAGCGCGCTCGAGCTGTACAAGACCGAGCACGGCGAGTACCCCGAGCGGCTCCGCCAGCTGGTGGAGGGCCAGCTGGTGAGCGATCAGGACCTGCGCTACCCCTACCGGGAGTCCTATTACTATCGCCGGACCGCGCAGGGGTTTGTTTTGTTGCCGCCTCTTGATTAAATCTATGGCCAAGGCGCGATCCCGCGCCGTGAGGTGTGTTTGGCCGAACCATCTGCGCGGCTGGAGCTGCTCGACAACGACGGCGCAAGGACCCTCGCCGGCGGGCGTTCAGAAAACCTGAAACTGATCGAGCAACGTTTCGGGGTCCACATCGGACAGCGCGGGAACGTCTTCCTCATCTCGGGCGAGCCTTCGAAGGTGGGGCTGGCCGAGAGGCTGCTCGCGCAGCTGACCGAGCTGATCCAGCGCAAGTACCCGCTGGGTCTGGAAGACGTCGAGCAGGCCAGCAAGGTGATGCTGGCCGACCCCGGCGCCGACCTGAAGGACATCTTCCTCGACACCATCTACGTCACCAACCGCAACCGGCCGGTCACGCCCAAGGGCTTCAACCAGAAGGCGTACATCGACGCGATCCGCAAGCACGACATCGTCTTCGGCGTCGGGCCGGCGGGCACCGGCAAGACGTACCTGGCCATGGCCATGGCGGTGGCGGCGCTGGTCGAGCGGCGGGTGAAGCGCATCGTCCTGTGCCGGCCTGCGGTCGAGGCGGGAGAGAAGCTGGGCTTCTTGCCGGGCGACCTGGCCGAGAAAGTGAGTCCATACCTGCGGCCTTTGTACGACGCGCTTCACGACCTGATGGACATCGACCGCGCGCAGGAGCTGATCGAGCGCGGCACGGTCGAAGTCGCGCCGCTCGCCTTCATGCGTGGCCGCACCTTGAACGACGCCTTCGTCATTCTCGACGAAGCGCAGAACACCACCACCGAGCAGATGAAGATGTTCCTCACCCGCCTGGGCTTCGGCTCCAAGGCGGTGATCACCGGCGACGCCACGCAGACCGACCTTCCGGTGGGCAAGGCCTCGGGCATGCTGGAGGCGCGGGTCATCCTGCGCGACATCGAGGGCATCCGCTTCTGCGAGTTCACCGACCGCGACGTGGTCCGCCATCCGCTGGTGCAGGAAGTGGTGCGGGCGTACGAAGTGGCCGCGGCATCGAAGAAGCAATGATTCTGCTCGCGCTGCTCGCGGCGCTGCACGGCTCGCTCGACTTCATCGACGACGACTACCCCAAGGCGCTGGCGGTGGCGCGCGCGCAGCACAAGCCCGTGTTCATCGATTTCTGGGCGACCTGGTGCCACAGCTGCTTGTCGATGCAACGCTTCGTGCTCGCCGATCCGGGCATGAAGTCGGTGGCCGACCAGGCGGTGTGGCTCGCCATCGAGACGGAGACGGAGAAGAACAAGCCGGTGGTCTCCATGTTCCCGCTCGACGGCTGGCCCACGTTCCTGATCGTCGATCCGGACGGCGAGAAGATTCTCGGGCGGTTCCTCGGCTCGGGAAGCGTGCAGGAGATCCGCGGCTTCGTGCTGGAGGGCGTGCGCGCCTATCACCAGAAGGGATCGAGCGATCCGGCCTGGGCGGCGCAACGAGAGGGAGATGCGGCGCGCAACCGCGGCGACCTCACGGCCGCGGCGGCGGCCTACGGGCGCGCGGTGGCGCTGAGCAAGCCCCCCGGCTCCGGAGACGCGCAGCGGCCGGAGCGGCTCAACCTGTACCTCTCGGCGCTGTTGCATGTGAAGGACTACCAGACCTGCGCGGAGGTCGGGCTCAAGGAAGCGCGCAACATGCCGGCGAGCGCGGTAGGCGCAGATTTCCAGAGCTACATGTTCAACTGCGCAGAGAACGACCCCAGGGTGCGTGAGACTGCGATCGCGCGGCTGCGAGAGATCCTGACCAATCACGACGCCGCGCTGTCAGCCGATGACCGCAGCGACGCGCTGGCGAATCTCGCGGAAATGCTCAACGCGTCTGGCAAGAACGCCGAGGCGCTGGACACGATGGAAGAGCGTGCGCGGGTGCTGGAGAAGGCGGCCGGGGCCGCTCCCGACGGGGCCATGGCTTCCACCTTCGATGCGCACCGCGTGGACACGTACCTGTACCTGAAGGAACCGCAGAAGGCGGAGGCGCTGCTCGCCCAGCGCGAGAAGCAGATGCCTGGCGACTACAATCCGCCCGCGCGCCTCGCAAGAGTATACTTGGTAGAAAACAAGTTGCCCGAGGCGGAAAAAGCGGTGGACCGGGCGCTCGCCGAGATGCCGCGGTCGCAGCGGCGCATCGGCATCCTCGAGCTGAAGCAGAAGATCCTCGCCGCGCAGGGCAAGCCGTTCGAGGCGGCGCTGCGCGAGGAGCTGGAGACGCTGCGCGCGCTGCCTTCGACGCAGCGGCGGCCGGAGCTGGAAGCGGAGATTGAGCAGAAGCTCGCAGCCGCGCAGAAGTAGTAGAATGCGCAGCTCATGGCGGAACCGACCCTGACCTCGCGGATCTTGCGCTTCAAGCGGGTCAGGCAGGCGCTCGCCCTCTCGCTGCTCGGGGCGGTGGCGGTGAGCGCGGCGTTCCTGCTCACGCCCTCGCGCTTCACGCCCGCCATCCCCGGCGACGAGGCGCTGGGCATGCTCTTCTCCGGCACGCTCAAGGCCAACCGCGACTATGACGTGCTCGACGAGCAGACCACCGCCGAGCGGCGCGAGGAGGCGGCGCGCTCGGTGTGGCCGGTCTACGACTTCGACGGGAGCGCGGCGGAGCTGCTGCAGCGGCGCATCGCCGACGCCTTTGCCGGCGGGCGGCAGGCGCTGGCCGACTGGAAGCGCGCCAATCCGGCCAAGGCGCCGAAGATGTCGGCGCTGCACCCGGACCTCAAGATCGACTCCGAGGTGTTCCGCTTCCTCCTCTCGCAGCGCGACGAGTTCTGGAAGGCGCTGCAGGCGGTGGTCGACGACGAGGACTACCTCGAGCTGGCCAAGACGCAGTTCGATCCGGCGGTCGAGCGCGCGGCCCAGCGGCTGGCGGGGCTGGCGGCGTCGGGCTTCATCGTCGAGGAGCGCGGGCTGCTCGCCGCCGACCGCGAGCGCGGCATCATCGTGCGGCCGGTCTCGGGCCCGCCCGCGCCCGAGCAGGCGGTGCGCGACATCGAGCGCATCCAGGACCTGCCGCGGGCGCGCGCCTTCGTGGAGAAGCTGGCCGCGGAGCAGCTCGGCGATCTCTCGCCTCCGCGCACCGCCCGGGCGGTGGCCGCGCTGGTGCGGCGCGCGCTGCGGCCCAACCTCGCCTACGACGACGCCGAGACGCGGCGGCGCCAGGAGCTGAAGCGCGCGCAGGTCAAGGACGTGCTCCTGCAAGTGCGCAAGGGCGAGAAGATCATCGGCGACGGCGAGCAGGTGACCAAGACGCACCTGCTCATCTTCCACGCGCTGCGCGCGGCGGGGCGCGTCTCCGAGGCGGAGCAGGTGCGCTGGGGCGGCGGACTCTTCGCGGCGCTGGTCTGCGCGGCGGTGTTCGAGTTCGGCCGGCGCAACGTGCGCAAGTTCCGGCTGCGCAGCCGCGACGTGCTCCTGCTCGCCGGCGTCCTCGTCGGCCAGCTCTTCCTGATCAAGGGGGCGCTGTTGGCGGCGGACTCGGTCCACGACCTGGTGCGCGACGCGCTGCCGCCGCGGCTGGCCGCGGAGGTGGCGCAGGCGCTGCCCGCGGCCATCCCCTACGCGCTCGGCTCCTTGCTGGTGCGCTTCCTGCTCAACTCGGAAGCGGCGCTGCTCTGGACCGCGGCCTTTGCTCCGCTCTGCGGACTGCTCGCCGGCGGATCGCTGCAGACGGCGGTGGCCGCGCTGGTGGGCGGGGTGGTGGCGGCCGATCGCATCGGCCACGCCGGGAGCAAGGCGGCCGTCTTCCGCGCCGGGCTCTTCACCGGCCTCGCCACCGCGGTGGTGCTCTCGGCCTTTGCCATGTTCCAGGGGCGGCTGTGGACGTTGGAGACGGCGGCCACCTTCGCCGGCGCGGTGGTGGGCGGCGCGCTCATCCTGCCGCTGTTGGCGCTGCTCTTCTCGCCCTTGCTGGAGCTGCTCTTCGGCTACGTCACCGACATCGAGCTCTTGAAGCTGGCCAGCTTCAACCATCCGGTCTTGAAGGACCTGATCGTGCAGGCGCCCGGCACGTACCACCACGGCATCCTCATCGGCCAGCTGGTCGAGGCGGCCGCTCGCGAGATCGGCTGCAATCCGCTCCTGGCGCGAGTCGGCGCCTACTACCACGACATCGGCAAGGGCAAGAACCCGCTCTACTTCGGCGAGAACCAGAAGGGCGAGAACCGCCACGACACGCTCTCCGCGCAGATGAGCGCGCAGATCATCCAGCGCCACGTCGCCGAAGGCATCGAGCTGGCCAAGGCCGCCAAGCTGCCGCGGCAGGTGATCGACTTCATCGCGCAGCACCACGGCACGCGGCTGATCGGCTACTTCTTCCATCGCGCGAAGGAAGAGGCCGAGCGCGCCGGCGCGCCGCCTCCCGCCGACACCGACTTCCGCTACGCGGGGCCCAAGCCGCAGACGCGCGAGGCGGCGCTGGTGATGATCGCCGACATGGTGGTGGCCACGGCGCGCAACCTTCCGGCGGCTGCGCCCGACAAGCTGCGCGGGGTGGTCGACCGCGCCATCGCGGCGGTGGTGGCCGAGGGGCAGCTCGACGAGTGCGAGATCACGCTGCGCGATCTGGAGAAGACGGCGCGCAGCTTCACCGCCTCGCTGGAGGCGCTCTTCAACGCCCGCAGCGACGCGCCGCCGGCCGCGCCGCGGCTGCGCGTGCTGGAGCCGGAGCTGAAGCGGGCCTAGAGCGGGCGGCCGGGCAGGCGCGCCCGGCGCGACGGACGCAGTTTTCAGCTCATGCGGGTGAAACCCGGCCGCGTGGTCGTGCTCGATTACCAGGTTCGCGTCTCCACGGGCCAGGTGGTGGAGACGAGCGCGGGCAAGTCGCCCATCGAGTACCTCCACGGCGCGGGGCAGATCCTGCCGGCGCTCGAGCAGGCGCTGGAGGGTCTGGGCGAGGGCCAGCAGGCGGCCTTCAGCATCGCGGCCGAGCAGGCGTACGGCGAACGCAAGGAAGACAACGTCGTCGAGCTGCCCAAGAGCGTCTTCCCCGAAGAGATCCGCCTCAGCCGCGGCCTCTGCCTCTACGCGCGCGCCAGCGGCGGGCAGAGCTACCCCATCACCGTCAAGGACGTGAAGGACACCACGGTGGTGGTGGACCTGAACCACCCGCTCGCCGGCGAACGCCTCTTCTTCGAGGTGAACATCCGCGGCGTGCGGCCCGCCGGCAACCAGGAGATCTTCTCCGGCAAGGCCGCCGAGGTCGAAACGGTATAGTCTCGCGCGATGGAGAAAGTGATCGGGATCGGGGGAGTCTTCTTCAAGTCGCGGCAGCCGGAGAAGCTGGCGGAGTGGTACCGGCAGCACCTGGGCGTGGAGATCGACCCCAGTTTCGGCGGCGCCATTTTCGGGCCCACCGGCGATACGGTGTGGTCTCCGTTTCCGCAGACCAGCAACTACTTCGGCAGCGCCAAGCCGTTCATGATCAACTACCGCGTCGCCGATCTGGCGGCGATGCTGCAGCAGCTGCGCGACGCCGGCGTGGCGGTCGACGAGAAGACGGAAGAATCGGAGTCGGGCAAGTTCGGCTGGGCCACCGACATCGACGGCAACCGCTTCGAGCTCTGGCAACCGCCGCCCAAGAGCTAGAGCAGCTCCAGCCAGCGCGAGGCTTCGAGCGCGCGGCCAGCAGGTGCGTCTTTTCCCAGCGCGGTGAAGGCGGCGCGGGCGGTGTTCTGGTCGCCCAGGTGCCAGGCGGCGATGCCCTGCATGCGCAGAGCTTCCTGCAGGAAAAGAGGTCCGGGCAGCTCGCGGCCGAGCGCGCTGGCCGCATACTTCGCGCACTCCTCCCACGCGCCGCGGTTCTGCAGCTGCTTGGCGATGAGATACGCGGCGAGTCCGTTGCGCGGACGCAAGAGGTCCAGGTCGCGCAGCGCGAGCAGCACCGCCGGCGAGGTGTCGCCCTCGACGAGCAGCGGCCGCAGCGCCGGCCACGACTGCCGGTCGGCCACCGCCCCCAGGCGCACTGTCAGGCCGCGCTCGGCCGGCTCGGCCTGCGGCAGTTGTGCCGCCTCGCGGTAGCGCTCCTGGGCCTCGCCGGCGTCGCCCGCCTTCCAGGCCGCATCGCCCAACTCGGTCAACAGCTGCGCCCGCTGCGGGCGCGCGAGCTTGGGATGGCCGAGCGCCTTCATTTCCGTCTCGCGCGCCGCGGCCGGGTCCTTGGCCGCGAGCTGCGCGCGAAGGAGCGAGATGAGGAGCGCCGGATCGTCCGGCTCCAGCCCCGCGCACTTCTGCCAGAGCGCGGCGGCAGCGGCGGGATCGCGCGCTTGCGCCGCTTCGCGAGCGAGCCCGGCCACCTCGTGCGCGCACCGTTTGCGCAAGATGGCGGGCGCGGAGTACCGCTGCGAGGCCAGGGCCAGTGCGCGGTCGGGAGCGGGCACCGTGTCGAGGAACTGCAGGTACTGGGGCACCAGGTCGCGCGATTCGCGTGATTCGCGCGATTCGCGTGATTCGTACGATTTGCGCAGCCAGGCAGGACCCCTGGTCTCCCACAGCCAGCAGACGAAGGAGCCGGCTGCGGTGTACGCGCGCGGTCCCGACTCGGCGTAGAAGAGCCCGGGCTGGAAAAGCCGGTCGAGATCGGGCAGGAGCTTGAGCTGGCGCAGCGCGCGCGCTTCCTCGTGCAGCGTGAATTCGCCCGGCGACCAATCTCCGGCCACCGCGACGCCCTCGATCAGCGCCATCTCGGGCAAGAGCCCGCGCAGCCGGCCCGGCACGCCCCACGGCCCGCCGGCGATGCGCGCTCCCAGCGCGTGCACCAGCTCGTGGCGCAGGATCGGATGCGGCGCGGGGGCGTCGTTGGTGTGGATCTGCCGCAGCCACGGCTTGGTGAAGCTGGTGTCGGCCGCGCCGACCAGCGTCCGCTTCTCGTCGGCGCTGCGGTAGAGGTAGACGTCAATCTTCGCTCCGCCGGGCTCGATGCCGAGGAATCGAGCCACCGCGCGCAGGTCGGCCTCGGCCGATCGCGCGAGCAGGTCGCGCTCCGCGTCGGGCTTCTCGCGCGGAAAGTGAAGGACCAGGTGCGGCGTCTCCAAACGCCCGCCGAGCTCCGCCTCGAGCCCGGCCGCGCTCGCCTTCCAGTGCCACCTCTCCGCCTGCAGCGACAGCAGCACCGCCGCTCCGCCGCACAAGAGCAGCAGCAGAAGCCCACGCCGCCTGGGCCGCGGTGGTCCGGCCAAGAGCGCAATCCCCGCGCACGCTCCCGCGTAGAGCAGCGTCGCGGCGCGGAAGAGCCACAGCCCGCGCGAGGGACGGATGGCCTCGTCGTAGATGGGCCCCGGGTACATCCCGCCCAGGTGATGGAAGGCGAAGACTTGCGGACCGCGCACGACCGGCCACAGCGCGACGACGAGCGACGCCACGAACGCCGCTGCGTAGAGCAGGGCCGCGCGCCGCGAGGCAAGAAATCCGCAGGCCACCCCCAGCGCCGCCGCCAGCGCGGCCGAGGGCGCCGCCAGCGCGACGAAGAGCGGAAGCCCCGAGAGCGGATCGCAGGCCGGGCGCCGCAGGCCATTCAAGAGGATGATCAGCAGCGGCAGCAAAAGCGCGCCCAGCCCGAAGAGGACGGCGCGGCCGAGCGCGCGGGCCGACGACTCCCGCTCGATGCGCGCGGCGGCGATGCCGGGCGCCGCGCCGAAGATGCCGGCCGCGAGCGCCACCGCCTCCGAAAATTCGTAGCCGAGATGGTCGGCGAGCGGCATGAAGCAGCAGCCCACGCCGAGCAAGGCGAGGAACAACAGGTACAGCCGCGCGCCGTCCCTTGCCGCGAAGCGCTCGGTCCTGTCAGACTGCCCGGCGATGGCGCCCCCCAATCCCGAGGATTTGCGCTCCAGCTTCCGCGCGCCGCTCCGGCTGCGAGTGGACTACGAGCGGATGAACTCCTTCTTCGCCGACTATACGAAGAACATCTCCAAGGGCGGCACCTTCATCAAGACCTCGCGCCCGCTGGAGATCGGCGCGCGCTGCCAGTTCTCCTTCACGCTGCCGGCGCTGAGCGACCCGCTGGTGCTGGAGGGCGAGGTGACCTGGATCCTCCCCGTGGAGGCGGCCGCGGCGCGCGGCGAGGATCCGGGCATGGGCATCTGCTTCATCTTCGCCAACTCCGCGGCGCAGAGCGAGTTCGAAGCGCTGGTGCAGCGCATGATGGAAGATTCGCTCGGCCCCGACGCTGCCCACGCGCTCTTGCAACGCTGAGTCACTCCGCCACGTCGACGAAGCTGACTCGCGTGCCGGGGCCGACCGCGTGCGCGGCGGCTTCGCCGGCGGCCACCTCCACCACGTAGCGCGAGGGCTGGCCCACGCTGCGGGGCGAGTCGGTCATGGGCGCGGCGTTGGCCACCACGCCCACCACGCTGCGGTCGTCGGCGAGGAAGATCATGTCCAGCGCCAGCAGTGTGTCGTGCATCCAGAAGCCGTGCTCCTGCGCCGAGGGAAAGACGAAAAGCATTCCGTGATCGGGCGGCAGCTCGCGGCGGAGCATCAGCCCGCGGGCGCGCGAGGCGTCGCTGGCGGCGATCTCCACCCGCACCACCCAGGGCCCGCGCGGCGTCTCGAAGCGCACCGCGCCCTCCGGCAGCTTGGGCATGTTCCTCTCCGCCGCGGCCTGCGTGTGGCACGCGCCGGCGACGAGGAGGACGGCGAGCGCGCGGCGCATGGCCGCGAACCATATCTCACTGCGGCGGGCGCAGGCAGTACCAGCTCGAGCCGAGCTGGCCGAACATCTGCTGGTAGCGCTGCGCCGGCAGCCGCGCCTTCATGACGTCGAGGTACTGCTGGTTGAGCGCCAGCTGCGTGCAGGCCATGCCGGCCGGGCAGCTCCCGCTGGGCCCGCCGCACGCTTGCGAACAGTACCCGCCGGAAGATCCGACGGTGCCGAGGCAAGCAAAGCTGTCGCACTCGCTGCTGCCGAGAAAGACGTACTGCCGCCCCGGCTGCTGCGGCAGCTCGGCGCCTTGCGCGTCCTCCAGATGACAGGGCGCGGAGAGATCGCTCCGCGCGCAGGCGGCGAGCGCGAGAACTGTCAGCAGCAGGACGGTCCGCGATGCAGGCATGGCGCGGGAAAGTTGGTCCCCCGGCCCGCGGCCGCAAGGGGTTGCCCGGCCGGGGGGCGCCCACCACATTTGCGCCGCCATGCGCATCGCGTCGTTGTGTCTTTGCCTGCTCCTCGCGGCTCCGCTGCACGCAGAGGAGGATTCGGGCGACACCGTCTCGGCGGTGCAGCCGAAGCCGCTGCGCCAGGCGCACCGGCTGGAGCTCTTCAGCTACGGCGTGATGGGCATCGCCGACCCGTATCTACAGAGGTGGGGTGGCGGCCTGCGCGCGATGTACCACTTGCGCGAGGGGCTTTCCTTGGGCCTCGACGCCAATGGCCTGGGCAACTGGGCCACCGAGGAGCTGGTGATCGCGCGGCGCGAGCTGCACGCGAACATTCTCGAGTCGCGGCAGCACGCCTCTCTGGCGGCGTTCGCGTCCATCGCGCCGCTCTACGGAAAGGTGGCGCTGCCCGGCGACGCGCTGGTCCACTTCGAGACGTTCGTGGACGCCGGCCTGGGCGGCGCGTACACCGAGACCGACGCCACCCGCGGCGTGCGGCCCATGCTCGCCGGCGGCGTAGGCCAGCGCATCTTCCTCGGCCAGGACTTCGCGCTCACCGCGCGCGTGGGCGGCAACCTCTACGCCGAGCGCGTGATGGTGGACGGCAACGTCCAGACGCACGCGATGGGCTTCTGGACGGTGATGCTGGGCATCTCCGCTTACCTGGGCGGCAAGCCATGAGCTGGCTCGCGCTCCTGCTGGCGGTAGAAGCCGCGCCGCCGCCGCCCACGCCGCCCGCGCCGGTCAAGGTCGCTGCGGTCGCGCTGCCGCAAGCTCCCGGAGGCGCGCAGTACACGGCGCCGGGCGCGCTGCCGCCGGTGACCGCGCAGCTCTTCCACGTCGGCGGGCTGCTCGAGCTGCAACCGGTGCTCGCGTTCTCCGTCGGCGATCCCTTCTGGCGCACGGTGGGCGCGGGCGTGCGCCTCGAGCACCACTGGGACGAGCGCTGGTCCGTCTCCGCTCACGCCATCGGCGGGCTGTCGCTGGTGGCCGCGCCGGTGGCCCTCTGCGGCGACACCGCCTGCGATGGTCCGGCCGCCGGCAAGCTGCGCACCACGCCCGGCAAGCTGTCGGTGCTCACCGGCGCCGAGCTGGGCTGGGCGCCGGTCTACGGCAAGCTCTCGCTCATCGGCGAGCGCACGCTGCACTTCGACGCCTACGTCTCGGCGGGGCCGGAGCTGGTGCGCGAGCTGATCGCGCAGGACGCCGCCTCGCCGGTGCTGGGCCGCTGGGAGCTGGGCGGGCGCGTCTCGGTCGGCGAGCGGCTCTTCTTCACCGACCGCTTCATGTTGCGCCTCGCCGCCAGCGAGCTGGTCTATCCCAGCCGCGTGCGCGACCACGGCGAGATCGAACGCAAGCTCGGCTTCGAGGGCGGGGTGGCCTGGCTCTTTGGCGGGCGCTGACGGGGGGAGTCGATGATCGTACTTCTGGCAGTGCTGTTGGCGGCGCCGGATCCGGCCGCGGCGTACCGGCAGCTGCGGGCGGGCGGGCGCGTGGCGACCGTGGTCCAGGCCCTCACCAACGCTGGAATGCCGCGCAGCGCGACGGTGCTTCTGGCGGCGCTGGCGGCAGACCCCGCGCAGCCCGACGA
>Ga0307479_10002140_pt1 | contig 17965 bp, 14 predicted proteins | sample atmos_gasesECM4C_FD_203743 | JGI IMG/M metagenome (GOLD analysis project Ga0307479, IMG submission 203743) | Hardwood forest soil microbial communities from Morgan-Monroe State Forest, Indiana, United States - atmos_gasesECM4C_515 | ecosystem: Environmental > Terrestrial > Soil > Temperate... | reverse complement strand
TGAGACAGTTTTGAATGACACACGTGCCATTGAATTGGGTTTCGGTCGTTCATTGCTAGCCGGGGATGAGGTCTGGAGCAGGGACGGCGTTTGCGTTGCCTGGAGCCCTACCGGGAAGCGGCAGGCGACAGCAAGTGAAGACGGGACGGCAAGGCGTGGGACGTCAAAACGGGCAAGACATCCCTGACGCTGAGTGGTCACAAGAGCATAGTTGAGAACGTTACTTGGAGCCCGGACGGGAAATGGTTGGCAACGAGAAGTGACGATGGCACCATAAAGGTGTGGAACGCCGAAACAGGCAAAGAGTTCCTGAGTTTGAGCGATTACAATGTCCCTGTCATGAGCGTGGCATGAAGACCGGATAGCAAAAGGCTAGCCACCGCGAACATGGATCATATCGTTCTTGATGGCACTAGCCTCGCGACGTATCACGGGTTATCCATCGGATGAGAGATGCAGGGACCTTCACGTGGACAAGTGCCCTGCTTTTCCGACTTTATCCTTCTGGTAAGTCAAAAGAGGCACCTAGGAATCTCCCGGTTGGTTTTTGGTGTGGGAGACAGAAAGGATGCACTGCGACTTCAGATGTTATAGAACGGAGGACTTGTGGGAATCTCTCCCCAACCTAGCAGCTCCGCAGCTCTGAACAAGCTGATCGGGCGAATCAAAGCCGGGCAGTCTGTCCTGTTCCTTGGTGCGGGGGTGCATGCCGCCCCACCTGAGGGCTCAGCATACGGGTATCCGGAAGAGCAGAGGCCGCCTTTAGGAACAGCTCTCTCAAAGGTGCTCGCTGCGAGCTGTGGCTTTGAAGAAGCATTTCCTACTGAGCCTGTGGGCGATCTTCAACGTGTGTCGCTGTACGTCGAAACCACGAGCGGACTAGGGCGCAAAGCGCTAGTGGACTTCCTACTCGCGCAACTGATTCCGAAGAGAAAACCGTCGCCCGCACTTACCATGTTGGCTGAACTGCCTTTTACGATCATCGTTACTACCAACTATGATCACTTGTTGGAAACTGCACTCCGCTCTTGCGGCAAAGACCCGGTCACATTCGTCTATAACCCGGATTCGAACGAACCCACCCCTGACACTCTTGAAGACCCGACTCGCGAGCGTCCACTTGTGTTCAAGATGCATGGGGATCTCGACACCACCCGTTCAATTGTGATTACCGATGAAGACTACATTACATTCGTGCAGCGCATGTCCGACAAGGACGCTCTGCATCCTGTCCCGCAGAGCATTCGCGTCCGCATGAAACAGTGGCCTACTCTATTCATCGGTTACAGCCTACGTGACTATAACCTCCGGTTGCTATTTCGCACCTTGCGCTGGCGCATAGATCTTGCCAATTTCCCCCCCGCGTTTTCGGTCGATCAATTTCCTGATCCTTTGGTAGTAAGGGTCCTGGAGCAGAGTTTGAGGTTTGTCACCTTTATTGCGCAGGACTTGTGGGCATTCGTGCCTTGGCTTTACCAAGAAGTGCTTGGGAAACAGCCTGTACTATGAGTGATCTTCTCCAACTCGACTATATTCCCGATTCCCCGTTTCCCGGAATCGATCCGTTTGGCTACAAAGATCGGAACGTCTTCTTCGCCCGAGCAACTGAAATCCGAACCTTGCGGCGACTAATAATTTTGTATCGCGGGATTTTGCTCTACTCCGAATCCGGCAACGGCAAGTCGTCCTTGATGAATGCGGGTGTCATCCCTTGTCTAGCAGAAGACGGATTCCAAGCTGAACGGATACGAGTACAACCGAAACGCGGCGAGGAAATTGTTGTCCAGCTTTCGGAAAAGGTCGGCGCCGAGACGATCTATTACCCGTCAATTTTTGCGTCTGCCAAGAATATGGATCGCGTAATCTTGTCGGTTGAAGGCTTTGTTGCCAAGCTGCATCAACTCCCGGAAGACACGCGACCTCTCCTGATTTTTGATCAGTTTGAGGAGTGGGTAACATTATTTGAGGAGGCGGTAGGCCAAGATGGACGAGCCGCGAGGGATAGCCAGGACGCCATACGAGATGCCATCTGCTCTCTGATTAACGACAACACTCTACCTCTTAAGGTCTTGTTGGTCTTGCGCGAGGACTTCCTTGCGAGGTTCACGCCGTTTTTCCGGCGATGTCCAAACTTGCCGGATCAGTATCTCCGGTTGGTGGCGCTTGGAGGGGACCAGATCTACCAAGCCATCCGGGGACCGTTTGAGAAATACCCGGGAAGATTCCGGCCGGAGATCAGCACGGATCTTGCGAGGCAAATTCAAGCCCAGTTTGAGAGTCGTAGCGCAGGGGGCGACATCCGTCTTACGGAAGTGCAAATCATCTGCCGCAGCTTGTTCGAGTCTCGCAGAGAACCGTCAAAGTTTTTTGCTGACCAAGGAGGGGTCCAAGGCATTCTCGAGCACTACCTAGAAAAAGCCATTGAATCACTTGACGTCGAGCAACGCGGCCCGGCCGTCGCCCTCTTGAGCCGAATGGTAACAGCCGCAGGTACGCGGATTGTAATCCCGCACAGTGATCTTTGCTGGCGAGTAGAGAGCGAGGAGGGGATTCAGCGCACCGTGCTTGATGCGACGCTGGATAGCCTTGAGCAAAAGGCAAAGCTGGTGCGCCGGGAGCGAAGAAGAGATGTTTATTACTACGAGATTGCAAGCGAATTTCTAGTTGACTGGATTCGCAAGAAGGCCCAAGACCGCCAACGACGAATCGATCAGAAAAAGCTTGAAACTCAGTTGCTTGCCGAGCAGGAACGGCAACGTGCGCAGGAAAATGCAAAACAGGCCAGAATCCTCAGGCGGCTGGTCTGGGCGCTTTGCATGTTGTTGGTGATCGCCGTTGGTGCCATTTTCTTCGCTTTCTATCAACGCTCACTGGCTCAGGCTCGCCAGTTGGTAGCAATCGCTGTGTTGACTGAGAGTTCAGATCCTGAACTCTCAGTCCTGTTCGCTGCCAATGCAGTAGGCACAACTTGGCCTTGGGGTCACAGAGTACTCCCACAAGCTGAGAGTGCGCTGCATCAAGCGATCATCGCGTCTCACTTGAGGCTGACATTGAATGGCCGGGGTGGCCCTGTTCTCAATATTCAATGGAGTCCAGACGGTACGAAGCTGGCGATCGGTAGTAGGGATGCCCCCCCCACGGTGTGGAATGCCGAAACCGGTAAGCAGCTATTAGCGCTGTCTGGCAATGCTGACAACATAGGCAGTGTGGCCTGGAGCTCAGATGGCAGGTGGCTCGCCGCTGGCAACGGTGAGAATGGAGTCGAGGTATGGGATCTCGAAACTCATACGAAGCATGTGGTTTTGGCCGGTAGTACAAACTCCGGACCGGTATTCAGTGTTGCTTGGAGTCCAGATGAAGGGCGTATTGCGATTGCGAGTGAAGACGTGGTTGAAGTGTGTGATATGGACAGTGGCAAGCAGTTGCTGACATTACGCGGCCACACTGACAAGGTGGGGAGTGTGGCTTGGGGGCCCGATGGAAAGCGACTGGCAACGGCCAGTTGGGACATGACTGCAAAAGTCTGGGATGCCGAAAGCGGCAAGGAGTTGCGCGCACTGCGCGGCCACACTGACAAGGTGGGGAGTGTGGCTTGGAGCCCCGATGGGAAGCGACTGGCAACAGCGAGTTGGGACATGACAGCAAAGGTCTGGGATGGGGAGACCGGCCGGGAATTGTTGACCTTACGGGGCCATTCGAAGCCAGTTTATACGGTGCGTTGGAGCCCTGACGGGCGGCAACTGGTAACTGGAAGCCAAGACAATTCGGCAAAGGTGTGGGATACCAACACTGGCCAGGAACTTCTGACTTTGCACGGCCACAGCGGATCGGTATCGAGCGTATCTTGGAATCCTGATGGTGAACGATTAGCTACCGGTAGCTACGATAATACTGTCAAGATCTGGAGTGCACAGAGCGGTAGCGAAGTGTCAACCTTGCCTGGCAATGCGGGCATTGCTTGGAACTCTGATAATACGCGGCTGGCAACAGCCAATTCGAGCGAGACCGCGGCTGTCTGGGATGCAAAGAACGGTCGACAATTGTTGAGTTTGCGTGGACGCATCGTATGCTGGAGCCCAGATGGGAACTGGTTGGCGACCGTTATTGCGAATCAAGTGAAAGTATGGAACGCGCAGAGCGGCCAGGAAGTGCGGACCTTGCGCGGAGATGAGTTCTTTTACGGCCTGTCTTGGAGTCCTGACGGACAATGGATAGCCGCAAGTGCAAATCCAACAGTGAGAATCTGGAATGCCCAGAACGGGCAAGAACTAAGATCCTTAGCTGGCCATGTAGGACCGGTTTACGGTGTGACTTGGAGCCCGGATAGCAAACAACTCGCAACGGCAGGTTCCGATCGAACAGCCAGAGTTTGGGATGCACAAAACGGTCATCTTTTACTGACATTGAGCGGTCACGGCGGAGTGGTTCGTAGTATCGCATGGAGTCCGAATGGGAAATTGCTAGCGACAGGAAGTTCGGATCAGACAGTCAAGCTATGGGATGCCAAGAGTGGCAAACAACTACTAACTTTGTTCGGCCATCGCAATCCAATAACGAGGGTCGTTTGGAGCGCTGACAGCAGTCGGCTTGCTACCGGAAGTGATGACGAAACGGCCAAAGTGTGGGATGCCAAGAGTGGTCAGGAATTGCTGACGCTTGGCGGCCATCGTGCATCAGTTGTCGACGTATCCTGGAGCCCAAATGCGAAGTGGCTGGCGACATCGGGCGATGACAACGTACAGATCTACGCGATGGATCTTCGCGAACTGATGACCATTGCTCGACAGAGGGTCAGCACTGCCCCCTCTGACCAAGGATGCAAAAAGTACCTTGAAGTAGAGAGGTGCCCCCCATTTCCGACATTGTCTCGCTGGTGAGAATCGCTACATTGCTCGATATGGGGGTACATGGGGCGTATTAACATTATGACAACCCGCACTTTCACCTGGTACGGATACGACAATGTGCCTGAGATATCGAAAACGAAGCTTTACCAAGGTTTTCGCAGGCGCCAAAATGCTATGTGAATGTTTTGAAGTCTGGCTAAATTGGAGCTATTGGTCATGAACCTGGACCCTCTCGAGAAACATGTTGAAATAGTCGACATCCCAACGGCCGACGTCTTTTTAAGAAAACTGGATCCCCTCTCTGGAGATGCGTTCGGCTCCGCTTATTTCCCGAGAGAAGTCTTGTTTCGTGGCCAAGCTAATGCCAATTGGCCGCTACTCCCCTCAGCCTTGAGGGATGGAGCTTTTCTCGAGGTCGGTAACTGGACTAAGGGTGTGCGCAAGTCAAATCTGGAGCAGATCAGGGCTGAAGCACAACTTCTTCGCATGTTCTTCGATATAGCAGACCGTAATGGATTGCCCCTGCCGGAGGACTCGCAGGTGCTTCGTACATTAGTCAGGGCGTTTGCCGAAATAGGGAACGAGCGTGTGGTGGCAGATCACCTATCGACTGGAACGCTTGTCTGGCCGCCGAATGAATTGCTTTCACTATTCGCCATTGCACAGCACCATGGACTTCCCACGAGGCTGCTGGACTGGACGAGAAGTTTTCATGTCGCTTCGTACTTCGCCGCGTCCGCAGCAGCCAAATGGCATTACAAGACCCACAGTCATTTCAGACCCAGTGACGCAGAGCACTTGTGTGTTTGGGCCATTCTGCTCGACTTATTTGACCTCAACAAAATTGTTTCGGAAAAGAAACCTCAGATCTCCGTTGTTACAACTGCCGAAGCACACAATCCCAGATTGCATGCACAAAAGGGATGTTTCTTGGTTAGCCGAGTCGACCACCTCGATCCCAAAGCGCCTGTGGACAAGCGTTCATGGGACCAAATTCTTCGTGAAGATCTTGACTTTATGGGAGGCTCCCCAATTCTTTACCAGTTCCGGCTCCCCCTTCGTGAGTCGGAGAGATTGCTACGGCTCCTAAGTTCTTATGACATCGATGCTGCTGCGATTCAGCCGGGGTTCGACGGGGTTGTCGAAGCACTCAGTGAGCGCAAGTATTGGGAATCTTCCGAAGCTTTCCATAAACGCTGGAAAGACGCGCAAGCAGCAACGTGAGTTGAAGCCCACCTACACCTAAAACCCCCGTGATTTCGGATTGGGACGAGGCGAACGAAACTTGATCCCAGTTTCCATTTGGTTCCTGAAGTAGGGCGCTGAGTGTAATCGTCTAGCCTCAGCATACATAGCGTCTTTCAACGGATCAGCGTACATGCCTGACAAAAGGTCGCTCTGCGTAACATTCGTTGGAACCAATTTTCCGTATGTTGGGTAATTCGCATTCCCGACGCATCGCCCTAAATGTCATAACTGCATCGCACCCATGGACCCATGAGCTGCGCGTACGTGTGAGAGCCTCTTTCGGCCAACCCTTCGTGTAAATTATTCTCTGACAAAGTCCGATTGCAGACGAAGGAATCCGACGTACCGGACGCAGGTGTTGCGCCTTTGAGCAAGACTATCGGGCGATGTTGAAAAATACACAACACTCCTTGAAGAATGAGGTTCTGGCAATGATCGCTGCAATGCAAGCGGGCACAGTTCGCGAACTACGGCGTGCGTTCGACGAGGGACGTCTTTCCCTCTTCTTAGGGGCTGGCTGCTCTGTCGCGAGCGGTGTTCCAACCTGGGACCGCTTGGTGACCCAACTGTACGTCAATGGTATCGCACGTAAGTTGGGTCGACATCTTCGCGTCCCAGGGGTCGTTCCCGCAGTTGGACGTTGGGCGTTTGGGCGTCAGATCGTTCCCCTCGAGGTTGCTGCACGAGGACTCCGGCGACACTACGAAAGTGACGCTACCTTTGTAGAGATGGTGAGGATCATGCTGTACGGGATGAGTGGGTTGCAGCAGTGGTCCCGCCCTCGGTCTGCCGACGTTCGAAAACTTCTTCGGAACAATCGTACGCTTCATGCGATCGCGGGCTTGTGCCGACGAAGTATCCCGAACAAGCAGGGGGTACAGGCTGTCATCACGTACAATTACGATGACCTGCTCGAGTGGATGCTGGACCGGCGGCGCTTCCAGTCAGTGTGGAGGGCCTCGACTCTTCGGCCACGGCTTATGCCGATCTACCACGTCCATGGCTTCGTGCCGCTGCGCGAGGGCAGGGAGTCGCTCCTCGACGACATCGTGCTGTCCGAAGACCAATACAACCGTGCTGCGCAGGATCCGTACACTTGGCAGAACCTGGTGCAAATGCAGGCACTGTCTGAAACCATCAGCGTGATGGTCGGGCTATCGCTAACGGACCGGAACCTTCGCAGGATTCTCGACAACCTGCGCGCTATGCCGCGACGGAACCGAAGCTACGCTCTGCTGAAGCACCCGCCTGCTTGGGACATAGGCAACGAAGAAGTTGCTGCCATCCTGAAGGAGATGAAAGAACGCGTGCGGACGGGATTTGAGTTTGGCTATGACGAGCAGGCGGTTGCGTTGCTGGATCGGCCAGCCGTCCACGAGCGGATCGTGAGCATGATTCGCGATCTCCAGAGTCTCGATCTGAGACGCCAAGAGGAAACGGCTATGGAATTAGGTGTCACTGTGATCTGGTACGAAAGCCACGAGGATGTCGCGAAAATACTCGCGTCGATTGTTCCGCGCCGTAGACGCTGATCCTCCCGCACAATTCCCTTGGGTGGTTTTCTTGTCTTGGTGGAGACGGCACAGGGCTAACGCCAGTAGATTGCAGACTGGTGGGCCGCCAGCGACGGCGACCTACGAGACGATTCCGCATTGCACCGTCCATTTCGTGCCTGGGGATATCCGTTTACGCCGATGGCTTAGAGCGCCACACTTGCGGAACTCGAAAGCGTGACCGTTCGCATCCTCAAACTCACCGTACAAGAATTTGGTCTTCAAGGAGTAGATACTTCTGATCGAAGGTAGACTGTTCGGGTGATGTCTCCCATCTACCCGTTGACATTATTGAATATCGGAGACTATTCTGTTGTCGATTAGGCGGGACGAAGGACGAAGCGTTCTAAGTCGCTTCTCGTCCGAGGGGGCTTCTACTCGCCGACTTCCCTAACAAATCGGAGTGTGTCCCTACCCTTATGCCCCGGGATCCCAAGAAACCGCCTGCACCAGAAACGGCAAAGAGTTCCCCTCTGCCAAACGAAAAAGACGATTTCAATCTTGGTCGATCAACGGTGCCGCCAGCATTGTACGATCCCAAGGAACGTCTGCGCTGCGGTTTGCCTGAGAATGAGCATGACCTTGGGCGCTACATGATTGAACTCAATCTCCTGTATGGAAAGGGACTACAAGCAGCCGCGGAAGCCTTCGAGGAACTCTACAGGAACGTGATCGGCCCACAAGCTGCAGAAGGACGCCGTCCCCGCCGAATCTCAAAGACGTATTATTCATGCGAGATCAATGTAGAAGAATGGAAAAGGCTTACCGACGCGGATGCGAAAGACAGCCATAAGCGGGAAAAGGAGCCAACTGAGCGGTGTATATACAAGATTTGGCCTGATTTTCCAGTTACACCGCTTATCGATCACTCTGTAGCCACTGTCAAGGCGGATGCGGCGTGTCGTTCTTACTCTGCGAACGGTGAAGGAATCTGTTGGGCCGTGATTGATTCTGGAATCGACGTAAACCATATCCACTTTGGGGACCCAAAAAAGAACCGGGAGTATTCAACACTGCTGGATCCGAGCGTAAAGGACTTGCACAGGGATTTCACGCTCGATGACTCTCAACTGAAGCAGAACAACTCAGCCCTCACTGATGGATTTGGCCACGGAACTCACGTTGCTGGCATCATTGCCGGCGGCTTAGACCCCGACCTGACGCCGCGTCAGGATTTCATTGTTTACGAAAATATCTTTGAGGCCGATTCCGGCGGCAGGAAGACAACAGTTCCCAAGCAGCGCACCGTCAAGGCAGAGGCCTTGCATGGCGTCGCTCCCCTATGCAAATTAGTGAGCTTGAAGGTTCTGGACTCGCTCGGTCGCGGACAGACCAGCAACATCATTCGTGCACTCAACTACATTAGCGAGGAGGTAAATGGGGATCCGAAATTCCTTCGCATTCATGGTGTGAATATCAGTTTGGGGTACGAGTTCGATGCCGAGATGTTTGCTTGTGGTCAGAGTCCTTTGTGCATTGAAGTCGATCGACTGGTTCGCACCGGCGTCGTAGTTGTGGTGGCAGCAGGAAATACGGGTTATGCCCAAATACAGACGATTCAGAGGGCCACCAAGATCAGAATTGCGAGTACGATTAATGACCCGGGCAACTCTAGACTCGCTATCACTGTAGGCGCAACCCACCGGGATTCACCGCATACGTACGGTGTCTCTTTTTTTTCATCGGCGGGTCCTACAGGAGACGGTCGCCTAAAACCAGATATCGTAGCGCCTGGCGAGCGGATCACATCCTGTGCTGTCGGCAGAAAGGCAGCTGGTTTAGCTGCGGGTAACAACGTTTCCGCCTACATAGATGACAGCGGCACAAGTATGGCAGCCCCCCACGTCTCAGGCGCCATCGCTGCGTTCTTGTCTATCCGCCGCGAGTTCCTGCAAAAACCCGAAGAGGTGAAGCGGATCTTTCTAGACAGTGCGACTCCACTGGGAAGAGAAAGGTACTTCGAAGGCAAAGGACTCGTCGATCTTATGCGAGCTATCCAGTCGGTTTAGCAGAAAGGACCATATTATTACCATCGCGGATACAGTCGCGGGGTTTCCATTCTGGAATCTCTCGTTCGATAAGGACGGAGTGCAGGTGAAACCAGACTTGTTCAATCAGCTGATGAATGAGCTCAAGAACAAGGAGACTTCCGAGCTATTCATGTTCTCTCACGGCTGGAACAACGATCAGCAAACTGCCCGCGCGCTTTACGAGAATTTCTTTGGCGAGATGAGAAAAATCCTTGACCAAAGAAATGTGCGTTCCGGCACTGAGATAGGGGCCGCGGGAGTGTTCTGGCCCTCGATCCTGTGGCCCGATAACACTCTAGAGGACACAGGCGGTGCGGCGAGTGTGTCACAGGCTCCGGTTGAAGTTGGGCGTGACATGAAGAAGGTGTTCCAGGAACGCTCGCAGCAGGATGCCATCGATCGAATGATGAACACTTTGCGGGAGCAGCCGCGGACCGAGGATGCGGTCGATGCATTCATCCACGACCTTAAGAGCCTGGTAACGGGGCAACCGCCTGCACCTGAATACCATGATTTGGAGATCAGGGCGTCGATGGCAACGACCGAGCAGTGGCGGCAAGTCTTCGACGGCTTGGCCGACGCCGAACCCGGCGGCGATTCCGAAGGCGGCGCAGCTGGTCTGGGGGATTCCTTCAGTCGACTTTGGCGTGGCGCCAAGGGAGCACTGCGAGTAGCAACCTACTGGCAGATGAAAACGAGGGCTGGAGTCATCGGTAGGAAAGGACTTGCGCCCGTTCTGAACCAACTCTCTCGTGATCTTCCAAAATTGAGGGTTCACCTGATCGGTCATTCGTTCGGTGCACGTCTAGTTTCTTACACCCTGCCAGACGTAAAGATGCCCACCCCGGTGAAATCTTTGTTCTTGATTCAAGGGGCTTTCTCACATTTTGCTTTCGCTGAAGCTCTGCCCTTCGACCGCGCCCGAAAAGGGGATCTTGCGGGCTTGAGTAGTCGCGTTGACGGTCCTTTGCTAACGACGTTCTCGGCTTTCGACAAAGCCGTCGGATATGCATACCCTGCGGCATCGGTTCTCGCCAACGACGACGCTGCAGCTGCGGATGACCTTATGTACAGGTGGGAAGGAATGGGCTGCGACGGAGCGCAAGCAGTCAGTGCGGCGACCTCACCGCTCGGCGATCCGGAGTGTCACTACGATCTACCGAAAGGCAAGTGGCTCAATCTCGATGGTAATGCAGTGATTACACACGGCGGATTGCCGTCCGGAGCCCACAGCGACATCATTCATCCACAAATCGCCTGGGCTGCTCTAAAGGCAGCCGGAATCTACTGAACTTGTACGCGCTGTAGAGCGGAGATAAAAATGACTAGATACACCTCACCATCACTCCCAAGCATTACTCCCTGGTTTGTACCTTCGGGATCGCCTGGCTTGGATGCTGCAATTGCAGATCCTGGCATCTCGACTTTGGGTTTGCCCGGTGACGAAGGAGGGGCAGCGAGTTTTACGTCCGGCGAAGCGACAGGCCTCAGCGCTCCTGACATGCAGGACCAATTCTTCGTGTTTCAACTAAGCCCGGAGGCGACTGGACCAACAATACTTGAATCCACTCAGGTAAACCCTGCCATCGAAGGTGGAGCCGATAATCCTGATGTCTTAGCTCACGTGGAGATGGTGTCCTTCCACCTGGGTGCTAACGAGGCTGTAGATCCAAAAACCAAAGCTACTCTACGCATGAATATAGGCAAGGATGAGAATTCCACCGACAAGAGATTTGATGCCCTGTTCTGGTCGATTGCTGCAGGTCTTAACTTGTACGACCAAGCAAAGAAAGGACCGCCGGCTAGCAAGGACGTGAAGAGTGATTTTCAATCAGCACTCGGCAATCGCCCTATCGAGATCCCCGGCGGTCTTGGCAAAGTCACATTTGAGGTTGTCAAGCACAAAGAACCTCCGTGGTGGAAGAAGATATTTTCCTTTGCAGAGAGTGGCACAGGAAGTGCGTTGATTAGTACGCTCGGTTTTCCAGCTCTCACCTCGGCAGCTATCAATGTAGTAGACCAGTTGCTCGACAAGTTGGATGATTCTGGACCTCAAGTGCTCTTCAAGGGCTTCCCGATGAGGCTGGCCTTCTCTAAGTATGCGCGCGATGAATTTGCTGGGGGACTTTCGCGCGTAAAGGTAGGAGCTCTCAATCGAGGATTCGCTGTCTTTGTGAGGGGTAGAGACTTCAATAGCATTGCAAGTTCCGATTCCATCTACTACCCAACCTACGGGAAGTTGGTTCCAGCGAATGTTGCACAAAGCGACCTTTTGTCGGGCAAGTACGATGATCCGCTCAAAACTGTAACCTATGCAGTATTTCGGATCGGCACGAAGGAGACGAAGCTTGATCCCACGTTTCAATTTAGCTCGTAAGGTACTCGGTCGCTAGTAGTTAAGACGTGACGTATGGAATGGTCAGGCACAACCCGCGACACACGGGTCGTCATTTTTGGTGCCGGTGCAACGAAGGATAGCGGCGGGCCGCTGAAGCACGCCGATTGGGTAGTGGTGGCGCTGGTGCTGCTCATATTGGACGCGCACGCGGCTAAGGATGTAATCGATATTGGGATCTGTAAAACTAAAACCCAGGAAAAGAAACGTCTTTTCAACGAGGTCCCCGCGCAACACTGACATGAAAGCACTCATCTTTAGGGGTACGCTTCGTAGTCGTCTTTACTGATGTGGCATCAGCAGGATTATCAGTGTCACCATGCATCTTGTAAACGACCACGTCACGGTCGGGCCGCGTGACAGAGAGCTGTCTCAACGTATATTTGACATCGGGAACTTTCTTGGCTTCCTCTAGTGCTTTGTCGATCAATTTGTCGTAGTTGGTCGTCCAGTACGTGAAAATCGGAAGGCGCGCCAATATCTGATGATTGATCGTAGGCGCTTTGGTAGGCGCGAAGTGATTGAATATCGCCTGGGTAAGCCGTGTCTTGCTGCCGCCAGCTTGATTACAGTGATATTGTGCTACCGTCACCAAGTCGTGCTCTTTTTCTGGATCAAGGCCGAGATCTTGAATGAGTTCTTTAAGCAGACCAGGCCAGTCCACGTAGCCCGATTCCACCGATAGACCAGCACCGGCGAATATCGCGTTCTTGTTGTGTAACTCACGCGTGTATTCGCGGACGAAAGTAGCGGCTGGCATTGCATCATTGCGGAACTGCTAGGCCAATCGCAAACTATTCTGTTTGGAGAGGGACGTCGGCGACATTGTAGTCTCCAGAATTTGGGGACATCCGAAGAATTACTCCGGACTCAGGTGGCGATGCCCGGTTATGGTGAACCGAACAAACTCTGTCGTAGAGGACGCAATGCGGGACTGCATCGGGTAGCCAGTGGCTTCTTTGTGGCGATGGAGATCTGCGCTTACAACCGGTCACAACCCACCAACAATTCACCTACCTTGGCCACAATGCGGTGTTGTTCGACAAAGCGGCGGAAGGGGTATGGGTAGAGAGCGAATCTTGTCGAGACTGAGGCCCGGTTTTCCTGCACCGGAAGCTCTCTTCACCAGTTCGCCTCGTCCTCCCATCGGTCGCATCCAGCGAGAGCGGTAGGCGTGCCGAAACGTCTCGGGAGATTGCTTCTCTGGCTTTGCAGATGGTCTTGTCCGCCAGTGTCACGTTTGGCGGCGGGCGTCTGCTTCGGAAGTTCATCTGTGTGATGGGCGAGAAGTGCTTCGAAGATCTTCAGGGCGTCGAACGGGATTTGTTAGACTTAAGATGACCAGTGTAAATGCTGGAGACGATTAAATAGCATGACCGACACCGGGGCCGTTCGCAAGGGTACCGCTAAGGATTTAGCCGCTGCACTCAGGGACGGTCTGGCTCAGGGTGCGCCATTCATATTTTGGTTTGGAGCAGGCGCATCCAAGAGCGCTGGCATACCCACAGCGGGCGGCGTTGTCGATTGGTTCCTTGAACGAAAATGGAACGAGGCGACGCGCTTTCCGGACGGTTCTTACGATCTGTCCCTTCAAAGAAGCCGACCGAGCCTTTCTGAGCTTAGAAAATGGGCGCGGGAGGCAATCCCAGGAATCGCAATGGGCCTTGCCAGCAACTCTTCACTTGCTCAAAACAATGACCCTGAAAGCTGGGCATCGCTTTATCCGACAGTTCTTGATTGCTTCCCGGGAAGAGCTCTAAGACAGGAACTGATCCTTGCCCTGATAAATCAGGCCAAGAAGCTTAATTATGCTCATATTTTGTTGGCTCTGCTCATGCGTAAGGGGTACGTGAGCACCTTTCTCACCACGAACTTTGACGATCTGCTCAAGGAAGCGCTGGATTTGAGCGAGCATCTGCCGGTGCGGGAGGTAGACGCGGATTCGACACAAGAATTGACAGTGGATTCAACCATCTTGCAGGTAGCATATTTGCACGGTAAAGGTACATCGTATTCACAGCGCCACACCGGGGCCGAAGTCTCGAATACGATCCCCGGATTTGAAAGCTTTCTTGAGCAAGCGTTCAAGCGACACGGGCTAGTAGTAATAGGGTACAACGGTGGGGATGAGACGCCCATGAATGTCTTACTCGACGTGCTCAAACGAAACGGAGCTCCCGGGCGCGGACTTTTTTGGGTCTCCTATTCATCAAGCCTAGACCACCTGTCGAATAATACTAAAACAGCGCTAGCCAACAAGGATGTGCGGTGGATACCAGGCTATGATGCCGACAACTTCATGATTGATCTCTGTGAAATAATTCATGTCGGATTCCCCCGCAAAGAAGAGCTCCTGTACAAGAAAGTACCAGAGGACTTATTCAATCGTGCTCAATCTCTCGTACAGCAAGCACGAAAACGGTGGTCTCTGGGTTGGAGGAGTGATCCCCTGAGCGCTACAGACGATGGCACAGCAACGGACGAGGTGAGGGCCAGGCGGCACCAGGAAAGCATAATCGAGCTCTGTGAAAGAGCAACGTCAATCGATCCTGGTTATGCTCCCGCCTGGCTAGAACTGGGAAAAGGTCTTGTCCGAATCGGAAGATGTGATGAGGCGATATCTAGGTTCAGGAGAGCACACGAAATTGACACCACCACGATAGCCCCACTGCTTGAATGGGGAAAGGCATTGCAGCTGAAGGGGAGCCATGCAGAAGCGCTGGGTCTCTTCAAGCGCGCCTCGGATATCGACAAATCGAGTGCGATGGCTCACTATTTCTGTTCCAAAAGCCTTATCGCTTTGGGGCGCCTAAAAGAGGCCAAATCGGAAGAAGAGCAAGCGCGGCGCCTCAACCCAAGGGTCTATCCCAGGATGATTCCCAATCGACAGTGGAGCTGACTAAGATTCCACGTGTGCTCCGCAGAAAGCTGATCCGATCTCACGCTGCAATTTCTTCGAGCCAATATTCATGGTGCAACCCGCCGAGAACATCTCGCGCTCGTATCCGGCAAATGCCTGGCAACTCATGGCGATGGATACTTGGGCACAGCCGCGGCCTGCTGTCGGAATCCGGAATGCCTGGTCCCAAGCTCGCATGGGGTCGTCCCTGATTGTAGTGGGTAACCCACTCCCGCAAGATCGTCCGAAGATGCTTCTCGCTCAACGGGATCACGTAATCCAGACACTCACGGCGGATCGTTCCCATCAGCCGTTCACAGTAAGCATTGGCCTTCGGCGCCTGCACAGGTGTTCGTAGAACCTTCAGCCCGAATACCCCAACCCATCGTCGACTTCTGCCGAAAAGATCGAATCCCGATCATGAATCAGGAATCGGTAGGTGTGATCGCTCGGGATGGCTTCTCGAAACTGCTGCAAGGTCCAGGCGGCAGTCGGATGGGCCGTAACATTGCATCGCAGAATCCGGCGACTTCCCACTTCCATCACCACGAACACGTACAGCACGGAAGCCGGCTGTGATTCCCACCAAAAAATCACTCGCCACGATGACCTTAGCGTGATCAAAAGGGGGATGTTAACGGGAAGGTAATGAGACCGGGACGATCGGGACACCGAAGATTGCCAGGGCCCTGGGCCGATGGTCCCGTTTGTCCCGCTCACTAGACGGGAGACGGGATACCCCATGTGCATGCCTCACCACGCGGCTGAGTATCGTCAGGGGCGACCAGATCAGGGCCTGAGAATCGCTCGCGCTGCGGGAGTTTTCGGGGTAGCAGGGAGCCTTCCGGCCGAGTCGTGAAACGATCTATGCCTCGCTTCCCGCAATGATCTGCAACACGCGATCCAGATATGTAGCAACCTGCTTAGAATCGACTCTGCTACGTAGATGCTCAGGGATCTTGCGGAACCACTCGTCCCGAGACTTAGGACGAGTCTCAAGAAATTCGTCGAGGAGGCTCTTCCTGAGGAGGCCGCGTTCGGCAGGGGAATCCGGAAAGGCAACCTTAATTTCGCACTCACGCAACTCGATCAATTTCTTCCTTAAGAAATCCAAACGTTGGCTTTTTGATTTCTCTTGAATGTAAGCTGGATCCTTTTTAAGAATCTCTTCTATTCGAGCAAGCAGCCGCACAATCTCGCCATCCCGGTTCCTAAACCAATCCGTGGACCATATTCGATGGAGCTTCCAGCCGAGGTTCTCCAGGATCTCTTGTCTCAGGCGGTCCCGATCTCTCGCCGATTTTCCAGAGTGATAAGTCGCACCATCACATTCGACGCCTAAAACGAATGAACCAGGCTTTGTTGGATGTCGGACTCCCAAATCTATGAAGAACCCGGCTACACCTACCTGGGGCACGACTTCATACCCCTTTTCCCTTAGTACCCAGGATACGGACCTTTCGAAATCATTCGCCTCCTGCCCCTCTGACTCTTCTGCCTGTTGTAGGTTGCCGGATCTCGCAAATTGCAGATACTGCTTCAACGCTCGAAGTCCCCAGGGACTGTTGGCTGTCGTCTGTATGCGATCGGGATCAAGGGAACTGAAGACAACTGTTCGTTTCTTCGCGCGAGTAAACAGTACGTTCAAGCGGCGGTGGCCATTCGCACCATTTATCGGCCCAAATCGCTGGAATTGGTTTCCGCGGGAGTCCGGACCATACGTGGTTCCTATAAAGATGACGTCCCGCTCGTCGCCCTGTACATTTTCGAGGTTCTTGACGAAGAAAATCTCCTGCCCTCCCTTCATCCGCTCTTGGTAAGCGAGCGCCGCTGGATCCTCTCTCAACCTGCGATCAAGTAGATCCTCGACGAGTTCTCGTTGCTCGAAATTCAAAGTGACCACGCCTAGAGACTCGTTCGGATGATCCCGCATGTGCTCAAGGACAGCATCCACGAGAACCGCGGCTTCACGAGGGTTTCGGCTATTCTCAAAAGCACCATCAGCCACAAAGTGATATTTAACTCCCAACGACGGATCATCATGATATGCAGAAGGGAAGATGATCAGATCGCCGTAGAACTCTTTATTGGAAAAAGCGATCAGACTGTGATGTCTGGATCGATAGTCCTCCGAAAGCAGATTTAAGGGCTTTTCCTTGCCCGTTTGCGCAATAACAATCCTTGCAGTTCCTGTTGGAACATAGAGCCATGCAAGTATCAAGCCCCCGCGTCCGCGATCCGTCTTCTCAATTCTCCATTCTCTGTAGGTGGCAACATGCGCGCCAAAGCGAATCTTTTTCTCGATTGGTCGGGTCTGAAGAAGCTCGTCAAGCCATTGCGTATACTCACTGTTTGTTTGGCTTGTCGCAAAGGTCGTGAGCACAAGCACCGTAGTGATAACGCAACTGAACCGGACCAAGACGGAGGCCCATGGTGAGTAGGCCCGGATTTTTGCGTGAGATTCCATCAGGGTTCAAGATGGCCTCAGAGTTTATAATGCGAGGTACTATTCTCTCAAGGCCCAGTTGATGTGACTTCGCTAGAACATCTTTGTGTGCGGGAAAGGTCAGGCATGGGCCCCCGTCTGCAGACGCGTTCGAACCGTACCGGGAGATGCTTCCACGACCTTCGCAATCTCGCGAAAACTGGCTCCTCTTGCTCGCAGGCGTCTCATCTCGTCGCCGTTGATAATCCGGCGGGGTCGCCCGGGTGTTTTACCTTTGAGTTTCGCGTTGCGCAAGCCCGCCCTGACTCGCTCTTGAATCAGCGAGCGTTCAAATTCCGCCATAGCACCGATGATCTGAAACATCAGCCTGTCTCTCGCGAATTGATATCGTGGCAGTGAAACGACCAGATCCGCCAACCGGCGCTGCGATTGAGAACTCAAACACCGAATGATTTCATTCCGACTTTTGCCGACGTTGACTGGATACCGCACTGAGCGCGAGGCTTTGAAAACATCAGGCAGCCACGGGTGTCTGATAGAGGCCTCG
>Ga0307479_10002139_pt1 | contig 17969 bp, 15 predicted proteins | sample atmos_gasesECM4C_FD_203743 | JGI IMG/M metagenome (GOLD analysis project Ga0307479, IMG submission 203743) | Hardwood forest soil microbial communities from Morgan-Monroe State Forest, Indiana, United States - atmos_gasesECM4C_515 | ecosystem: Environmental > Terrestrial > Soil > Temperate... | reverse complement strand
TAGCTCACCAGACCGAGCAGCCCCGGATCGTCATGCAGGCGATAGTTCCCTGCTGCGGTTTTCGCGGCAAGCTCCTTCTCGATTTTGGCGCGACGCTCGGCCGGGCGGACCATGACACCGTGGGCGCCAAGCTTCTTCTCGTATTCGGCGAAGGTTTTTACGCGGATATTCTGTGTTCCGAGGAAGCGATGGCCTCGGGTGGTGTCACCCGCCAGAATTCCGCCAAACGAAAATTTCAGCGGTTTGCCATCGAGCACCGCCAGGATCCAGCGAATCGGCCGGATGAAGCGCGCTCCCTGCTGGCCGGTCCAGGTCATAGACTTGGGCCAGGAAAGGTCGTGAATCGCTCGAGGCAGGATACTGTTGAGGATTTCTTCAGCCGTGCGCCCGCGCTTGATCTGCTTGGCAGCGACATATTCCCCTTTGGGAGTTTGTACGAAGTAGAGTTCTCGTAGAGGCACGCCTTGCTTTTCGGCGAAGCTCATCGCGGCGCGTGTCGGCTCGCCGACCGAGTCGTAGGCCACAGACTTTGGCGGCCCGGTTACTTGGCTGACGACATCCGGCTGTTTTGCCGGTAAGCCCTGGACGTAAGCCGTCAATCGACGGGGCCCGCTGAAAGTTTCGACTGTGACGCCAGTGCCGAGACCTTCCGCCGCGAGTAGCTTATCCAGGTACTCGCGGAGTTCCCTTTCGGCCTTGGGCAGCATACCCGCCGGGATTTCCTCGCAGCCGATCTCGAAGACGAGTTCCAACAATTTTTCGGCTTCCGCCGATTTTGGCGACGCCTTCGCGCGCGTCCGCTTTATGGTTCGCTGGGCTAGCCCTCTCACGGCTGTCATACTCGTGCCTCTTGTCGGGCAGGCACGGCGCCGATCTGCTCCAGGTACGCTTCCGCCGCGCGGCATGCCACCGCGCGAACTCGCGCCATCAACGCCGCGCGTTCCGTTGTAGAGATGACCCCTCGGGCATCCAGCAGATTGAAAAGGTGGGAACACTTCAGGCAGTGATCGTACACGGCGAGCACGGGAAACCGTGAACGCGCAGTTCCCTGCACTTCCCCAAAGGATTCAAGTAATTCTTTAGCTTGCTTCTCGTGCAATTCAAACTCTTCGCGAATCGCTGTGGCATCGCTGCGGTCGAAGCTGTACTCAGAAAGTTGCTGCTCTTCCGCGAGCCGGATGTCTCCATAAGTTTTGTCGTTGGACCAACGAAGGTCATAGACGCTGTCGACGCCCTGCAGAAACGCGGCGATGCGCTCCAGGCCATACGTTAATTCCACGGAGATTGGGTCGAGGTCGATTCCGCCGCTCTGCTGGAAATAGGTGAACTGGGTAATCTCCAACCCGTCGAGCAGAACCTGCCAGCCAATTCCCCAGGCGCCGAGCGTCGGCGACTCCCAGTTGTCTTCCTCGAAGCGAATGTCGTGTGCTTTGAGGTCAATGCCAATAGCCGCGAGACTTTTCAGATAAACGTCCTGAACATCGGCCGGGGAAGGCTTCAGCACCACCTGAAACTGCAAGTGCTTGTACAGGCGATTGGGATTCTCGCCGTAGCGGCCGTCGGCGGGCCGACGACTCGGTTGCACGTAGGAGACGCGGTACGGAGTCGGGCCCAGCACACGCAGAAAGGTTTCCGGGTGCATGGTGCCGGCTCCGACTTCGACATCATAAGGCTGTTGCAGCACGCATCCTTGCTTTACCCAAAATTGCGAGAGCCGCAAGATCAAGTCCTGAAATGTCGGGCCTGCCTTGCCTTCAAGTTTTACTTTAGGGTTCAAGCGCGCTCCAAAAGGGTTCGCGTTTTCAACTTTCGATCGGTGTGATGCTCAATCCAATTCAGCGCTGCCTCTCGTAACTCCCCCGCTGGCACGCGCAACCCTGAATCTTCGGCTAATCGATCCAACCGTTCGCCAGTGAATCGCTCCCCCAATTCCCTGCCCGCACGGTGCAGCGGTTTCATGTGGGCGCGCCGACATTTCTGACACAACAGGCCGGGATCGGAGGCCGCATGAAATGCCGGCTGGTCACCGAAGGCCGCTCCGCACACGGCACAGCGATCAAATCGCGGGAGCCAGCCACCGAGCCGCACCGTCCAGAAGGCGAAATAACTTAGCGCGATCGACCAATCACTCCGCCGCTCGATTTCGCGCACCGTTAGCAGAATCAGGCGGAACATCGGCTCCGCCGCCTCGTGTTCCGGGAGCACTAACTCCGTGGTCTCGCTGACCACCGCCAAGCCCGTGCTCAACTCATAATCGCTCTGGGCCTTGTGAAAGGATTCCAGCAGTTCGCACTGTTGGATGCGCACCAGTTCGCGGGTTTCTTTTTCCACGTACCACAGTTGGACGTGAGACAGAACTTCCAACGTGGATCCGAAGCGATTTTTGACGCGCCGGGCGCCCGCCGCTACACCGCGAATGCGCCCCGAAGCACGCCCCAGAAAGCTGACCAGGCGGTCGGCCTCGCCCAGCGGAAAAGTCTTCAAAATGATGGCTTCCGTTTCCCGGGCGGGCATCTCGCTGTCGGCGCGCCGACGCTGCGTCGAACCCTACTGTGGCCACTGTCCGAATCGCACGCACACGCAGAACAACTTTAATTACCATACGCGCCCCCGCCGCGCAAATCATTCCGCGAAATTTCACGCGGCAAGAAGAAAACGGACGAGCGCCATACCGAAGGCGAAGGCAAATCCATACCAAAACGTTTCTAGCTGCACCGCCCTCTTCCCTTTCCGCCGTAGCACGGATCCAATCAACCACATGACGGAGCCAGTGGCGATCGGGCTGACGAAGAGACTGACCCCGTGAAGCCGCGACGCGTGAACAAGTGGATGCGGAAAAATAAACAAGCTGAATCCCCCCGTTAGTGCGCCAAAAACGAAGTAGCTGCTCGCAGCCCCGGCCGGAGTCTTGAATTCGGCGGTCCTAAATAAACTGCCGAGTGCACGCAAAGCGAGATCCAGAACGGCCTCGCCAAACAACTCCAAGAGCAACTCACCAAACACTTCCAGGAACAAAAACAAAAGCTCGAGCAGGCATTCACCTACCCTGCAGCGATAGGTTCTACGCTCTCACGGGACCCTGGCGAATGTCGAGGAATTCACGCCATTTCTGCGTCAGTTTTCCGGAAATACGCGCCTTCCAGGTTCTGTTAACCAGCCATTTGCCCGCAAAATATTATCGGACACAGTTACGCGCCGGCCCTGCCTTGCAATTCACCAGCTTTCCGGTACTCTGCTCGGGCCGGCGCCGACCCATGTTCATCCCCCTTAAAGATCTCAATCCCCGCCGTACCTTCCCCTTCGTAAACACGGCCCTCATTTTGGCGAACATAGCGGTGTTCATCTACCAGCTATCCCTGCCGCCCAACGCCTTTAAAGCTTTCGTCATGTCCAACGCCACGGTTCCGGCACGCTTTCCAGCCTGGCTATCGGGACATGCGCCTTTCGAGATCGCCGTTCTTCCCCTACTGACCAGCATGTTCTTGCACTCCGGGATTCTGCACCTCGCCGGCAATATGCTGTTCTTGTGGATCTTCGGGGACAACGTCGAGGATTTCTACGGTCACTTCGGTTATCTGTTTTTCTATCTCGTTTGCGGCATAGGCTCGGGCCTGATGCATGTGCTTTTCAACTTCAACTCGAACGTGCCGGCACTGGGGGCAAGCGGGGCCATTTCCGGAGTGATGGGCGCCTACGCCGTGCTCTACCCCGGCTCCCGCGTTTTGACCCTGGTATTCATCTTTTTGGTGCCGATTCCGGCGGTGATCGTTCTAGGCGCCTGGTTCGTTCTGCAGTTCCTCTCAGGAATAGGCTCGCTCGGCGCGGCCGCCTCTGGTGGCGTGGCTTGGTGGGCGCACGTCGGAGGATTTGTCTTGGGGATGCTTATCACATTCGCGCTGAAGCGCCGCTGAGCCCGCTTTCCGCGGGGAATCCTACGCGCCAAATTTCAGGTGGAAGCAGTCGCCCGTCGCCCAACGAAATCGGCCACCCAGTCGCCCACTTCTGTCGTTTTCTTATTCCCGCCAAGATCGGGAGTCACCCAATTTTTCAGCAGTGCTTCGCGAACGGCGGTCCGCAAAGCTGCCGCTTCCTCCCGCCAGCCGAGAAACTCCAACATCATGGCTGAGGTCAGCACGGAGCCCAACGGGTTGGCAATCCCCTTTCCCGCGATATTCGGAGCTGAACCGTGCACCGGCTCAAACAAAGAAGTCCTCCCCGGGTGAATGTTGCCTGAGGGAGCCAGTCCCAGACCGCCTGCGAGCTGCGCGCCCAAATCGCTGATGATGTCGCCAAACAAGTTGCAGGTCACGATGACATCAAATTGCCGAGGATCGCGCACCACCTCCATAGCCAAGGTATCGATGTAGAGGTGGCGCGACTCGATGTCGAGATACTCCTGCCGCACCTGCTTGAAAACGCGCTGCCAAAGATCGTGCGCAAAGGTCATAGCATTGGATTTGTCGCTCATGCATACGCGCTTCAGCTTGTTTTGCCTGGCGTACTCAAAGGCATAGCGAATGATGCGTTCGACCCCTTTGCGCGAGTTCACATCCTCTTGCACGGCGATTTCGTCGCTCGTGTCTTTCTTGAAAAAGCCGCCCACGCCGACGTAGAGCCCTTCGGTATTTTCCCGGAAGACCATGAAACGGATGTCCTTCTCGGAACGGTCGCGCAGAGGTGTCAAGCGCTCGTGGAGCAGTTCCACCGGCCGCGCATTTACGTACAGATCCAGCTTGAAGCGCAGCCCCAGCAAGATATCTGCGGCATGCTGATTGGTTGGGACACGCGGGTCGCCGAGCGCGCCAAAAAGAATGGCATCGAATTCATCGCGCAAGATTGCCACCGCGTCGGCCGGTAAGCTCACGCCTTCGCGGAGATACTTGTCCGCGCCCCAATCGAACTCCACAAATTCCAACGGTCTTCGTGCAGGTGCGGTCGCCGCCCGGAGAACCTTCACTGCCTCCGGCGTGACCTCTTTGCCGATGCCGTCTCCCGGAATCACCGCAATGCGAGCCGCAGGTCCACCGTCGCGTAAAGGAATATGCGCCACTTGCTCTCCCGTCGACCGATTCTACGCCTTACAACTGGCGTGCCGCTTCCGCTTCCCTGCCTGACTCTACCCAATAGACGCCGCCCAGCGCGAGGCTCCCGCCCAAAATTTGCAGTACTGAACCGCGTTCGCCGAGCCATAGGATGCCGAGCACGGTCGCCAGCACCGGAAGAAGGTACGTGAAAGCAGCCAACTGCGAAGCCTGCAGATAGCGAAGCAACCAGTAATAAAGCACGTACGCCACGGCGGAGCTGAACACGGCCATATACAAAAGCGCTGCCCAGCCGTTCCACGGTACCCGCCGCGACCTTACCCATGACGCCAGCCCTATCGCCTGATGAACCGCGATGGGAAGCACTAGCAAGGCTCCCGCAAAATGATTGAACGCCGTCATGGTAAGGGCATCGTATCGACCCACAACCTTTTTCCCCAATACGGCGTAAGTGGCAAAGCCAATTGCGCCACTCATGGTAATGGCGTCGCCCAGCAGGGACGCTGAACGCGCCGAAATCCCGTTCTCTGCGGCCAGAATGGCCACGCCGGCGAGGGCCATCGCCATTCCAAGGGCTTTGTGCCATGTAGCGCGCTCGAGCCTTAGGAAGACCGCCAGCACCAGAGTGTAAATCGGGCCCATGCCGACAAACACAGCCGCGTGACTCACCGATGTGTAGTGAAGCCCAATGGTGAAGCACATTTGATTGACGACCACTCCGAAAAAACCCAAGTACATAAACGTCCACAGGTCTTGGCGTGAAAAGCTCCTTGGCCGTACCTGCTTGGCCCTTCCGAACGCCGGCAACGGCCTGCCAATAAAGTACGCGGGAATCATAGTGATGCCGGCCAGAACTACACGGAAGGACCCCATGGTAAGCGCCGGAAAATAACGCAACCCTGTCTTCGCGGCGATGAAGTTGATCGCCCAAATGACAACGACTAGTCCAACGGAACTCGCGATGACCCAACCAGCAGGAGCGCGTCCTTGCGAGGCTTCGACGAACACTAGTCAGACCAGCCGCTCTTGTTTCACAGTGCAAGCCTCAATGCGGTGTAGCTGAGGCTCGTAGCCGATTCCCGGCCCGGTGGGAACGCGTATCGTTCCCTGTGTCGAGACGCTCACTTCCGGTTCGATGATGTCTTGCTCCCAGTAGCGGCGGCTGGCGGCCACATCTCCAGGCAATGTGAAATTCGACAACGTGGAAAGCGCGATGTTGTGAGCGCGGCCGATCCCTGACTCCAACATGCCCCCGCACCACACGGGAATCCCGTTGCGCTCGCATAGGTCTTGAATTTTTCGCGCTACCGTATACCCTCCGACCCGACCAAGTTTGATATTGATGATCTTGCAGGCCTTCAAAGCAATGGCGGCTTCCGCCTGTTCCAGAGTGTGAATGCATTCATCGAGGCAGATGGGCGTTTGTAATCTTTCCTGCAGGCGGGCATGACTGTACAAGTCGTCCCACCCCAAAGGCTGCTCGATCATCATCAGGTAAAAGGGTTCGAGTTGTTTCAGCACGGGCAAATCAGTAATCCGATATGATGCATTGGCGTCCACCATCAACTTCATGCGCGGAAATTCCTGACGCAGACGCTTGACCGGCTCCAAATCCTTTTCTGGCTTGATTTTGATCTTGATGCGCTGATAGCCCGCCGCGAGTTCCTTCTTTACCGCGGCAACCAGTTCGTCCAGAGAGCCTTTGATCCCCACAGAAACGCCCGACGCAATTTCTTCGCGTGTTCCACCTAGGTGCTTCCACAGCGGCAGTCCTTTTTGCTTCGCTTCCGCGTCCCAAACGGCGGCTTCCAGCCCGCCTTTAGCCATGTTGTGGCCACGAACGCTATCGAGCAAATCCCAAACCTCCGCCGCCGCCGGGAAATCTGTTCCGCGCAGCAGCGGCCAAAGATGGTCGCGCAGCACGTGCCAGGCGGTGTCGGTGGTCTCCGGACTGTATGTCGGCTTCTCGCCCGCCACGCATTCGCCCCAGCCGGTCACACCGTCGACATTGGCTTCGATCAGCAGAACGCGCCGTATGTCGGTTCGCTCCACGCTGGTCTCGAACGGCGTCAGCAATTTCATTCTCAATTCGCGGAGAACGACTTCCCGTATGCGCATGGAATGAGCTTGCCTTCCTGAAGCCTGGTTTAGGAATCACTCCCCCGGGCCAGAACATAAGCGGTTCCAGAGGATCTCTTTTGCACGGCAACGGCAGCGTATCCGCCGGCAAACCGCTCCGTGAATTCCTTGCGAATGTGCTCCTGCACGCTCTTCAGTTTTGCGCAATCGCGGTGTTTCCACTCGTCTAGCGCCGCAGGCAATTCAATCACCGTGGAGGCGTCCCCCGATTCTCTCGACTTGCCACCGATTGCGTCAGCAACCCGCTCTGAGTCCAAGTACCATTCGGCCACTAAGCGATCTGTCGCGAGTCCACGATGCAGCGGGCTGGTGGTGATCCCGTAAAGGTTGGGTATGTACTGACGACAGATGGCGCCGAGCCGATTGAGGTTAAAATGCGCGTTCTTCAGCTCGAGTGGATCGAACGTCCACTCAATCCGACGGATTCCGCGGGACAAGGCCTCTTCGCGCTGGAACACCTTGAGCATGCGCCCCACGCCAAGGTCGCGGTACTTCGCGTGCACGCCGGTTTGATGCGAATGCAAATAGGGCGCGCCTTTGCGCACTCCCACCACTGCGAGGGTGTAACCCACGAGCTTTCCGTCATCGAAAGCACCGAGAATCTGTCCGCCCGTGAGCGATGCCACTACAAACATGGTGGTCGGCTCGATTTCGAGGTCGGCCTCGCCCCAAATTTCGCGCTGCAGTTCGACGCAAGATTGGAAATCTTCCAGCTTGGTGCACTTGCCAACGACTATGTTCGTCGCGGTCATCGTTTACTTTCGGCCGCGTGCGCCGCCCGCTTGGGTTCGCCCTGTTTTGCTATGTCCCACAACGCTTCCATCTCCAGCCTGGGGACACTGGCCAGCTTGCGGCCGCTTTCCGCAGCGAGGCGTTCCATCTCTCGAAACCTTTGTGCGAACTTGGCGTTCGCGCGCTTCAGCGCGATTTCGGGGTCGATTTGCAAAAAGCGCGCCAAATTTACTGCGGCGAAAAGAAAATCTCCCAGCTCCTCTTCGATTTTGCGCGAATCGTTACTCCGGAGCGCCTGCTCAATTTCGCTGCGCTCCTCGCGCATCTTGCTCAAAATCCCCGCAGAATTCTCCCAATCGAAACCGATGCGGGCCGCTTTCCTGGTTAGCTGCAGGCCTTCGAGCGTGGCCGGAAGTCCGCGGGGAACGCCGTCCAGCAGCGACGCAGGCGTAACAGTCTCGGGCAACTCTCCCGATACGCCCTTTGCGCGCTTCTCTTTCGCCTTGATCTGCTCCCAATTCTTGAGCACTTCAGCCGCATCCTTAGCGCGTTTCGTGCCAAACACGTGCGGATGGCGCCGCACCATTTTCTCGTGCACTTCGCGGATCACGTCAGCGATACTGAAGCGCCCCTCCTCGGTTGCGATTTGCGAATGAAACACAATCTGCAGCAGCAGATCGCCCATCTCCTCGGCAAACTTCGAGTCGTCGCCGCTCTCCAGCGCATCGAGAACCTCATACGCTTCTTCGATCAAGTAGGTCCGCAACGTGCGATGGGTTTGCTCGCGGTCCCACGGGCAGCCATTCGGCGCGCGCAAACGTTTTTGCAACGCCACGAGCTTTTCAAACCATGCACCCGTGGTCAACTGGCGAGGCCTTGCCTCCCTTTTGCCGGCCGTACGCCCTCGTTTCGTCTTTTTTTTGCTTCTGGCCATATCTCTTTCCGTCCGTTACTCGCAAAACAGGCGTTTCACTTTACGGTGCATTCGGCTGCTTTGACAAGCATCCCTAGCGCGGTATCCCTCCGAAGGAAGGCCACCGTCACCCAGGGCGCTACCAAAGGCGTCGGTGCGATGCTAAACTTTACTGATAAAATTAAACTGAGGAATGAGCCTTGGCCGATCAAAAGCAAGATGAAATGTTTCGTGTCATTGACCGCCGGCCGTTCACGGCGGAAGGGGAATTGCGCAAGGATGTAGTGGAGCAAGAAGAGCGCGAGGCGCGCCGCGAAGCAGCCCAAGCCGCAGCGGCGTCGGCTCCAGCGCAACCTAAAACGCCCAAAGCCGCGCCGGCCGAAACGCCGAAGCGCTCTCCCGGCTTTGAGAATCTGGTCCGCATGCTTGGCAGCAACGCCGCGATGGTTCTGGGCGCCTACGCGGATCCGAGTACGGGGCAGCCCGTGATCGATCCCGAAGCCGCTCGAGAATTCATTGATATGCTCGACGCGCTTCACGAAAAGACCAAGTCCAATCTAGCGCCCGAAGAAGAAAGCATGCTCCTGGATCTTCTTGGGAAATTGAAAATGACATATCTGGAAGTCAACCAAGCCGTCGCTGCACAGGCCCAGGCTGCGCAAGCCAAAGCAAAGACGCGTTCCTAGCGGTTTCTGTTTACACCGCTGTGAATTAGCGCGTCGCAACCCGGCCTGACCGATCATGCCTTCGCCTCCAATAAAATTGACCGTACTTGGATCGGGAACCTCCATGGGTGTGCCCTCGCTCGGTTGCCATTGTCGCGTGTGTACCTCGCCAGATCCGCGCGACAACCGCTTGCGCCCCTCCATCCTGCTTTCCCGCAACGCTCAAAACGTTGTCATCGACACCACGCCCGATTTTCGCCAGCAGGCCCTCCGTGTTGGACTGGATCGCTTGGACGCCATTCTGCTCACGCACGGCCATGCCGATCACATCCTGGGCTTCGATGACATTCGCCCCTTCAACATTCGCCAAAAGACCGCTCTGCCCGTGTACGGCACGGAAGAAACGTTCGCAGTGCTTCGCCGTGCTTTTTCTTATGTATTCGATCTGCGGCCGACGCTAAGTACCGTTCCGAGTGTGGAGCTCCATCCCGTGCGCTACCCTTTTGAGCTGCTGGGCGCTTCCTTCGTGCCTGTGCCGCTGCGTCACGGAGATCTCGAAGTGCTCGGCTACCGCTTCGGCCGAGCCGCCTATCTCACCGATTTCAGTTCCCTGCCGGACTCCTCGGCCGCGTTGCTCGAAGATCTCGATGACCTTATCCTGGATGCTTTGCGTGACGTTCCTCATCCCATGCACCAGACCGTCGAGCAAGCCTTGGCCTTGATCGATTTGCTCAAGCCCAAGCGCGCGTGGTTTACGCACATCGCTCACGACCTCTCGCACGCGCAGACGAACGAACGCCTGCGCAAACTTGGCCGAAACAACGTCCAGCTCGCCTACGACGGGTTGCAGCTTGACGTCGGGGTCGACGAGCAACGCGAGGCCCAGACCGCGCCGCGAAGAGCCACTGGCGCGGCGACCAATTCCAAAACATTCGTCGCTTTCACATCCGTGGAGAGTTGGGCGGCGCACAACAGCTTTGCCGCGCGCGGCGCCGTCCTGACCATCGGTAATTTCGACGGCATCCACCTCGGGCACCAAGCCATCTTGAACGCTGCGGTTAAGCGCGCCGCACAAGACAACGCCGTGGCCACGGCGCTGACCTTCGATCCTTCTCCGCGAAAAGTCCTGAGACCAGAAACCGCTCCGCTGCGTTTGTCGACCAACACGCAGCGTATGGATTGGTGTGGAGTCCTCGGGCTGCAAGCCGCCGTGGTGTTGCCCTTCACCGTGGAGCTTTCCCGCCTTTCCCCCGGCGAGTTTATCGAGCAAATTCTTGTCCGCGGCTTTCGCGTTCGCGCCGTGCTGATGGGAGAGAACTTTCGTTTCGGTCACCGGCAAGCCGGCGACGTCAAACTTCTCCGCGAATTCGGCGAGCGCTACGGGTTCGAGGTCGTGGTGATCCCGCCCGTGGTCTATCAAGGCGAAGTCGTCTCCAGCACGGTCATCCGCCGCGAAATCGCGGAGGGCAACGTCACCCACGCCGCACGCCTGCTGGGGCGGCCTTTTGCCCTGACTGGAAGAGTCGTCCCTGGCACGGGCACGGGCCGGCGCTTCACCTTTCCAACCCTGAATCTTCAGCCGGACCAGGAACTGTTGCCGGGGCGCGGAGTTTATGTAACGCGGACTCTTCTGGAGGGAGAAACACAAAGCCGCCGCAGCGTAACCAACGTCGGCGTGCGCCCAACCTTCAACGGCGCTTCGTTGAGTGTCGAGACGCACTTGCTCGAGGATCCTGGTGCGATCCATCCGGAACGCATCGAGGTTCGCTTTTGCAAACGCCTTCGCGACGAAAAGAAATTCGCCGGCCCGGAAGAACTGCGCGCCCAAATTGCCCGCGACATCGCCGCCGCGAACCGCTTTTTCTCCCGCCTCCGCCGCTTCCGTTCCGTCCACCAACCCGCTTGATGGCTTAGTGGCGAGTGACGAGTAGCGAGTAAAAAGGCAACAAACGATTGCTTTTGCGTCGGCGTTGTGGAAAAGCAGGGTGCCACCCCCGGTATTTCGCAAAAGAGTCCGCAAGCTGTTGAAAAGATAGACTTGAGGCTCCAATGGAATCAGTAAGTTACTGAAAACAAAAGCGTATGGAACGCATGAAACGCACAGAATTGCGTGGGAGTATGCCGATTTTAAGCCAAGCACCGTCTTACTTCACGGGCGTCCATTGAGCTTTAACAATCTCGTCGCGTGAAATGTTCCCAACGGCTTGGCGGGTGGCCCACCCTTTCGGTTTGTGAAAGGTGGGAAATTCCGCGGTGCAATTGCAACTACTTTGCAGGTCGTGCGTTAACTCCCGCTTTTCCAGCCGCTAACGCGTCGCAATTCATTCGAATGGATACCTATTGATAATAGTACTTGACAATTCAATGGAAGCATGCTATCTCCTACAGTGAATTCGTCGCCGCCTGACACGAGGCCTGTCCGCCGTGGTGGGGCCCCGCCCGGCGCAAACAGGTTCCCGCCACTAAACGCTTCTGCATCTTCAGGCCAGACAGGACGCAACGGGTCGCCCATGCCCAAAATTCTCTCTCCAGCTTCCCTTCAACTCTCGACAGTCAACTCTCGACTTCCCATAACTCCTTTCTTTTCTGTTTTGCCGTACAATTTCTCTGTAAGTCCTTTATCTGCCGCTTTTACGCATTTCGACCGGGGTGGCAGGGTCTCGCTTCTTCACGATTTTCGTGTTTCGAGCTTCGATTTTTCGAGGAAATCACGCCTTTTCTGCAGCTTGCGGACTCTTTGTGCAAGCTTCGCACGCTCGATCGTGTGTTTTCAGCAGTTTACGGACTCTTTTTGCAAATACAGGGGGGTAGGGCTGCGTTTTCCACAGCGCCCTGGCTCAGTGCTTTCCCGGGCGGCGTCAAAAATGACTGACCAGCGCTTTTCCTCAAGACGCGCGGATCCGGCAGATCGAGAGTCGCTCGTTTCTCGCCACTCCCGTCATGCTTTAGCCGGCGGCGGACCAGCCTTGGCGGTATTCGCGCTTCAGGTAGTCATTGGCCGGCAGCACATTGGTGACGCGCATGTTTGCCGCGTCGTAATCGATTTTCTTTCCGGCGTGCAGGGCCACGACGCCGAGCAGCATCACTTCCGTCAATCGCGACGCATACTCGAACGGGCACGAGGCCTGCGTTTTTCCTTTGGCGGCATCGACCCAGTTCATCTCATGAGCTTGGTCCGCAATCCGCGGCAGCTTCTGCGGCGGCTTGCCGAACGAATCGTGCAGCGACTTAGGCAACAGTTGCGGCCGATATCCATACGTTTCATACATCAACTTGCCCTTAGTTCCGATGAGCAGCGCGCCGCCTTCTTTGTTCAACTCTTCCTCGCCGAGCTCTTCGGGCTTTTTAGGCATAAAGCCGCCGTCGTACCAGGTCAGCTTTACGGGCGGCATTTTGCCGCGCGCGGGAAAATCGTAGAAGGTCAGCGTCGCCTGCGGATAAGACGCTCCGTTGAATGGCGTCGACACCGTTTCGACATTCGTGGGGAGCCCCAGGTTCAGCGCCCAGAACGAATGGTCAATCAGGTGCGCACCCATATCGCCGATCGCGCCGACACCCCAATCCACCCAGCCCCGCCAGTTGAAGGGATGATAGATGGGGTGGTAATCCACACGCGGTCCTACGCCGAGAAAAAGATCCCACGCCAGCGTATCCGGCACCGGATAATTCCCGGCCAGCGCCGCCGCCAGCCGCGCATTCACGCCCTGGCCGTTCCAACGGAGATCGTCCGCTGCCGTCTTCAGCGGTTCAGGACGCGGCACACCCTGCGGCCAATAGCCCAGCGGCCGGTTCGTCCAAATGTGTACTTCGCGCACATCGCCGATGGCTCCCGCCATAACGTATTCCACCGCCGTGCGTCCATCATTGGAAGAGTGTCCCTGGTTGCCCATCTGTGTGGCGACTTTGGTTTCCTTCGCCTTTTGCGCCAGCCGCCGCGCTTCTTGGACTGACCAGCACAGCGGCTTCTGCACATACACGTGCTTGCCAACCTCCATCGCCGCCAAAGCAATAGGAGCATGCATGTGATCCGGAGTCGCCACTATGACCGCATCGATGTCCTTCTGTTGGTCCAGCATGTCGCGATAGTCCTGGTAGCGCTTCGCCTTGCTCGCCTTTTCTTTCAATCGGACCATGCCGTCCAATCGTTGCTGGGCCTTCGCGCGATCAAACTCGGGCCGCGTCTCGCCCGCTACCGGCTCGGGATCCGGCTTATTGAGGCGATCCTGGAGTCTGGTGATGTCGCCATCGAGCCGCTCCAGCGATTTGCCCGCGTAGCCCCAATCCACGTCGCAAAGCGCCACGATGTTCTGGCTGGAAACATTAATCAGGTTCTGCCGGCCCATGCCGCCGCAACCAACCCCTGCGATGTTCAGCGTGTCGCTCGGCGGAACGAATCCGCGCCCGAGTACATGCCTCGGCACGATCGTCAGCGCCGCGCCGCTAACCGCCGCCTTCGTTACGAAATCTCGCCGCGTAATCTTTGTGCTTTCGCTCATGAAGCCTCCGATGTCCCGGCAGATGATAATGCAATTTCTGAAACTTTGAGTTGAAATTAAAAGCCTTGGTCAGCACCCGCACTTGACGTTCCCACCAAGCATGCTCCTTCAGCGCAGATCTCTATCGGCCCGCCTGCGCCAGACACTCCGCGCAGTAACCGCCCACTTCCGTGCGCGATACGGTCACCTTCATATGGAAGTCTCGCGCAATCTGCTGTTTCAACTGCTCATAAAGCTGGCTCTCGAACTCGCGCACCTTGCCGCAACCGATGCAGGCCACGTGAATGTGGTCGCGGGGACTATGGGTCTCGTAATAATGCCGGTCGCCGCGCAGGTGCAGCAGGTCCAACTCATCAATCAAGCCGTGTTTTTTTAGGAGGTCAATCGTGCGGTAGACGGTAACTAGGTGTACCCCGGCATCGATCTTCTGCGCGCGCGCAAAAATCTGATCAATGTCCAGGTGCTGCTCCGCGTCGTCCATTACTTGCAAAATGACGCGCCGCTGCCGCGTCAAGCGGATGCCGCGCTTCCCCACGGCTTGCTGCAACCTTCCCGTAGTTTCCGCCGTGTTGAGGCGCTCACCGGTGGACACCCGGTGCTGCGATGCAGGCATGACTTCGCTCTCCGGACGTGCGGCGCCCAGGAGTTAGGAGTGAATCGGCAACAACCGCACCACGTCATTGTACATAACGATGGCGAACACCACCAAGAGGAACACCAGCCCGACCTGGACGAAGCGCTCCTTGAACGCCAGGCTCAGGTCGCGGCGTATGCCGCCTTCGATGGCCAGCAGCAGAATATGCCCGCCATCCAGAATCGGAATGGGCAGCAGATTCAATATTCCCAGGTTGATGCTGATCAGCACCATCAATGAAATGATCGCCAGCGACCCTTTATGCGCGGCTTGACCGGCGGCGCGCGAAATCCCCACAGGCCCGTACATTTGCTTGAGCGAAGCTTTCCCGCTAAACAATTTCCCAACCACGCCCACAGTCTCTTGAATGGTGTCCCACGTCTTGGCGCCCGCTAAACTCACACCCTGAGCCAACGACACACGCCGGTAGGCGACATCCTGATGCACCTGCACGCCAATCTGATAAATGGTCTCGCCGCGATCATTTGCGGCCTGCTGCGGTGTCACCACCACGTGAACGTCGTGGCCATTTCGGTCCACATCCAACGAGACCGGGTGCCCATTCGATCCGCGAATGCGCTCCGTAAACTCGCCCCACCACTGGATCTTCTGCCCATTGACCCCGGCGATCAGGTCGCCTTCTTTCAGACCTGCTCGCGCCGCCGGCATCCCGGGCATAACGTCTTCCATGATTGGCCGTATCGGAGCGAAGCCCAACAGGCGCTCCGGCTGCTCGATATCTTTTTCCTCGACCGGAACCGCAAGCGTTTTCCGCGAGCCCGCTCTCTCCACCTCGAGCGGCAGCTTGCTTTTCGGCGGAGTCTTGCTCAGCACCTTTTCCGCTTGCTCCCAATTCGGATTTTGCTCGCCGTCAATGGCCGTCACTCGGTCGCCCGGTTGCAGTCCCAGGATTTCTGCTGTCGAATCTGCCGGCAGGGCCGTAACTTGGATCGGTTTATCCTGATAGCTTGGGTAAGGCACGCCCACACTGACGAAGTAGGTCGCCAGCAGGAGCACAGGGAAAACCAGATTCACTGCCGGCCCCGCAAACGAAATGAGCGCGCGCTGCCAGCGCGGCTTGCTCATCAGCTCGTCTTGCGCTCCCGTGGGCGCCTTATTCCCGGAGTCGATCTCCGACAAATCTTGCCCCGCCATGCGCACATAACCGCCGATAGGCAGAGCGCTGATCCGGTAATCCGTATAGCCGCGTTTCCATCCAAACAAGCGCGGACCAAAGCCAATCGAGAACACATCGACGCGCACGCCAAACAACCGCGCCATAATAAAGTGCCCCCACTCGTGCACCAGAATCATTACGCCTAAAACGAGGGCTACTCCAATTAACAAATCCATACGATTGTGTTCCCCTCTCGATTCATTCCGGCTCGACGCCGGATTGCGCTGCAATTTCTACGATGCGGCCGCCGCGGTCACTGCCAGTCGTTCCACTTCTTCTTTCGCCATTCGACGCGCTTCCCGGTCTGCCGTAAGCACATCCTCCATCTTCTCAAATCGCACCTTCGGCGTGCGTCCCAGCACGCGCTCAATCACTTCGGGGATACCAAGGAATGGAAGCCTTCGTTCCAGAAATGCCGCCACCGCAACCTCATCGGCGGCATTTAATGCGCAAGGCCACGCCCCGCCCTTCTTCATCGCTTCCCTTGCAAGCCGCAGGCACGGAAAGCGCCGCGTGGAGGCTTTCGCGAAATCAAGGCGGCGGAGTTTCGACCAATCTAGGGCTAAGTCATTAGATGCCACCCGCTCCGGATAGGTTAATGCATATTGGATGGGCATGCGCATATCTGTGCGCCCGAGTTGTGCCAGAACTGAACCATCCACAAACTCCACCATCGAGTGAATCGTCGATTGCGGGTGAGTCACCACATCGATCTGCTCGGGTTTCATACCGAACAGCCAGCGTGCCTCGATAATCTCGAAGCCCTTATTCATCATCGTCGCCGAATCGATGGTGATGCGGTTGCCCATGCGCCAATTCGGATGCGCCAGCGCTTGTTCTGGCGTAACGTTCGCGAGTGCTGCGATGGGTGTCTTGCGAAACGGTCCCCCGGAGGCGGTCAACACCAAGCGCCGCACCTCTCCTCGTTGCCCGCCGCGCAAGCACTGGTGCACCGCGTTATGCTCGCTATCGACCGGCAGGAGCTCGCGCCCCGACTGCTGTGCCGCAGCCATAACCAATTCCCCCGCGGCCACCAGCACCTCTTTATTTGACAGCGCCACTCTCTTGCCAAGCTTGATAGCCTCGTACGTCGCTTCCAATCCAACAACGCCTACCGCTGCCGAAACCACCATCTCTGCCGCACTATGCGTGCCCACAGCGCGCATGCCTTCGGAGCCTGACTGAATCTCCGGCACGGGCGAAATTCCCTTTGCTTTCAGGCGTTCCACCAACTCGTCAGTCTTGGTCGCGTCCCCTACCGACACAAGTTGCGGCCGATGCCGCTCCACCTGGTTGGCAAGTTCTTCTAAATTGCTTCCGGCCGCGAGCGCGGTGACGGTAAATCGACCCGGAAGCGATTCGACCACCGAAAGACACTGCCGCCCAATCGACCCCGTCGACCCCAAAATGGCCAATTTCGTAAGTGTCTGCGTCACGAACCTGTCTTCGTCAGGGCACGGCTTCAGGCGTACCGCACGTCGCGAAAAACAATCCGGCTTCAGGCGCTTGGGTTTCTTGACTTGCCGGAAGACCTTTCAGCACCCGGGCCGCAAGCTTCGGCCTACATTCCGGGTGAGCACACTAACGTCCAATAATACCAGACCACCGGAATCGCCAAGATGAGCGCGTCGATCCGGTCGAGGACGCCTCCGTGGCCCGGCAACAGCCCGCCGGAGTCCTTCACTCCCGCGCTGCGCTTGTATGCGGATTCCAGCAGATCACCCATTTGCCCCGCAACATTGCCGAGTCCGGCCATTACCAATAAATGGACCAACGGCGCGCTCAGCCATCGCGTAAACAGGGCTCCGACAAGCAGCGAACCCAGAAAACTGGCAACGCTTCCCTCCCAAGTCTTCTTCGGACTGAGGTTTGGCGCCATGGGGTGCTTGCCCATTCCACGTCCCACAAAATAGGCCACCGAATCGCCCACCCAGGTGATCACCAACGCAAACAGCAACAGCCGCGGCCCTTCTGCGCTCAGCCCGTGTAAACGGATTCCGAAGCTGAGAGGAAACGCCACCAGCAAGAGCCCGCTCGCGCTAACGCCCGCGGCAGGCAGCGCTTCCACCGGGGGGCGCCTCGTCCACAACGTCAGTGCCGCCACTCCCAGCACAAAAACGAAAAACGCGTCCTGCGCGCTCGGCAGTCCGGTCGCAAATCGCCCGATCTTG
>Ga0307479_10002137_pt1 | contig 17976 bp, 19 predicted proteins | sample atmos_gasesECM4C_FD_203743 | JGI IMG/M metagenome (GOLD analysis project Ga0307479, IMG submission 203743) | Hardwood forest soil microbial communities from Morgan-Monroe State Forest, Indiana, United States - atmos_gasesECM4C_515 | ecosystem: Environmental > Terrestrial > Soil > Temperate... | reverse complement strand
CCATTCGTCGATACCCAGTGCGGATTCAAGGCCTTCCGCCATGAGCCGTGCAAAATCATTTTCGAGCAACAGAGGATCGAACGCTTTGGATTCGATCCGGAACTTCTATATCTGGCGCGCCATCATGGTTTGCGCGCCGTGGAGATTCCCGTCCGCTGGGGGCACTCGCCGGCCACGAAGGTTAGCATGTTGCGCGACAGCCTGCAGATGTTCATCGACGTGTTCACCATCCGCTGGAATTCGCTGGCGGGCCGTTACCCGCGAAAACATTGAGTGTTTTTCGCTCTATACTTTGCACCACAAAGTACTTGACAGCCAAAACCTTTTGCGCTATCTTTTTTGGCATGGCGCTTCCAGGTCCGCTTCGCTCCTCGAATCGCGAGCCCATTCCCATCGATGCTCGCGCTGCCGACCATCTCCGTTACATTCGTGAAACCATGGAAAGTGCCGCGGAGTTCACCGCCGTTCCGGGTTGGGGTGGCGTAGCCATGGGCATTACCGCGCTGGTAGCGGCATTCGTCGCATCACGGCAGGCCACTCCTCGCGCCTGGCTCGCCGTCTGGTTGGTCGAGGCTTTCGTCGCCGTGGCGATTGCGGCGCCCGCGGCCGCCACAAAAGCGCATCGCGCCAATTCGGCGCTTTTTTCCGGGCCGGGCCGTAGATTTGTTCTGAGCTTTGTGCCTCCCATTGTCGTCGGCGGTTTCTTGACGTTCGCTCTTTATCAGGCGGGCGTCCTCGCAGCGCTGCCGGGTATGTGGCTCCTGCTATACGGGACCGCCATCGTTACTGGCGGGGCGTTTTCCGTGCGCGTTGTGCCGGTGATGGGTTTGTGCTTGATGCTGTTCGGCGGTGCGGCACTCTTCGCACCGGCGAGCTGGGGAGATGCCTTCATGGCCGCGGGATTCGGAGTGGTTCAAATGGGATTTGGCTGGTGGATCGCCCGGCATTACGGAGGCTAGCGGAGAATGGCAAAGTCATCTGCAGCTCATCAGGAACGTCAGCACCGCTCGCGCGAACGCGAAACCTCCTTGGAGGCAGTGCGTAATCCCGCCAAGGAAACTGTGCCGTCGGATCTGGACCGCCTCATTCACGAGCACATCCGGTTGGGAATCGTCAGCGCGCTGGCGGTCAACCGTTCGCTCACTTTCAATGAATTGAAGGCCCTGCTCAAGACCACCGACGGGAATTTAAGCGTGCACGCGCGCAGACTGGAAGAGGCCAACTATCTGGTGTGCGAGAAGTCCTTTGACGGACGGACGCCAAAAACCCAGTACCGCCTGACGGCGGCGGGACGGAAAGCTTTGGAGCGCTATCTCAATCATATGGAAGCACTGATTCGCGCGACGCGGGAGCGTTGAAAAGAAAATTTTTTGCGCGTTGACTTTGTGTAGCAAAGTAGTTTGCGACTATCCCTCCGCGGCGGAGAAAAAGAGTATCCATGAAACTGATCACTGTACTTCAACAGAATGCTGCGCAGCAGGCCGTGGCTGTGGCCCCGCGCCTGCACGTGGCCATTATTTCCGACGGTAACGGCCGCTGGGCCACGTCGCGAGGTCTGCCACGCTCCGCCGGGCATCGCGCGGGAGCGGAAACGGCCCGGCAGGTCATTCAGGCCGCACCGCGCCTGGGGATTCACACGCTCACCCTTTTCGCGCTGTCGTCGGCGAATTGGAAGCGGCCCGCGGCGGAGGTCAACGCGATTCTGCGGCTGCTGCACGAATACCTGCTCACGGAAACGACTCACTGCATCGACGAGGGCGTGCGCCTCAGCATAATCGGGCGGCGCGATCGTTTGCCGGCGACGCTGCGCCAGGCCATCGCGGATTCGGAAGCCGCGACGGCAAAAGGCGAGCGCTTGCATCTGCGGCTGGCGGTGGACTATTCCGCTCGCGAGGCCATTTATCACGCGGCTTGCCGATTCTATAAAGTCACCGAGCTTTCGCCCGAATCGTTCAGCACCGTTCTCGCCGAAGTTCTTCGTGGCGGCTCGACGGAAGTCGATCTGCTGATCCGCACAGGCGGCGAGCAGCGATTATCGGATTTTCTTTTGTGGGAATGCGCGTTTGCGGAATTCGTGTTTCTGCAAAAGCGCTGGCCGGAGTTCACCGTCGCCGATCTGGAGGCCGCCGTGAAGGAATTTAGCAATCGCGAGCGCACGCGCGGCGCGTTGCCGGATGGGTTGCCGGACGCGATCGCGGGATAGTCTGAGTCAAGGAAAAGAGGATAAAAGAAGGTCGCGCAGAAGGAGAAAAGAAAATGTCTGAGTTCATGCCGCACTTTGCTCCTATCGTCGTGCTTATATTTCTCGGAACTATCTTCTTGATTGGCGTCAGTTTTCTCGTTTTGTTCTATGGGGCCGTGAGGCGCTCTGCTTTTTTCGCAAAGCTCGGTGCGGGCGCGGCACTCACCGTCGTGATTGGATACCTTCTTCTGCTCAGCGCTGTTTCGTTTGCCAGCAGCGAAGAGGTCCTGCCCCCCGGCGGCTGGAAATATTTCTGTGAGATTGATTGCCACATCGCTTACGCACTGGCGGGTGCCCAGACAAACTCCGCGCTGGGCCCCGAGATGCAACAGGTTTCCGCGCACGGAAAATTCGTGATCGTTCGAATCAAGACTTGGTTCGACGAACACAGTATCTCCGCGCATCGGGGAAACGGCCCACTGACACCCAACCGGCGCCTGGTACTCCTGGTTGATGGCACGGGACGCAGTTTCGAGCCAGCAGTGGAGGGCCAAGCGGCGCTCGCCCGCCTCGGGGCTGCGTCCACGCCGCTCACGCAACCGCTGCGCCCCGGCGAATCGTACCTGACGGATTTCGTTTTTGACGTACCCAGGGATGCCCAAGGACTTCGGCTGCTGATTACCGAAAATGACCCCGAAACCCGGCTGGTCATCGGTCACGAAAACAGCCTGCTGCACAAGAAGATTTACTTCGGCGTCGAGGGCGCTCCCGCAATTCCCAAAACTCTCCGATAAGCTATTCAAAACAAGCAATTTCTCGCGGCGCACACCACCGGCTACCAGCCCTGACATTTTGCGTCTAGCCGTCGTCTATACCTCAGGAGCCAGGGATGGGAACTATGGGACTTGCGCTGCCTTGGGGGGCTAGAATCTCTTCCGCGCCGCGCGAAGCTGCCACGGCAGGCAGCTGGGGGACGCGAGTGGAACCTTCCGACTTGACCGGCGGCCCGAGTCCGGCCGCTGTAGAAGGACTGAGCGAGGATGCCGCACTGGCAGAGGGCTGCCGGTCCGGGGACGTGCGCGCCTACGAGCGCCTTTATACGATGCATGGCGCACGGATGAAGAACCTTGCGCGGAACGTGCTGGGCAGTCCCGTGGATGCCGAGGACGCCGTCCAGGAGACGTTCCTGAAAGTGCAGCGCGGCATCGCGAGCTTCCGGGGGCAATCGAGTTTTGTGACCTGGACGTACCGGATCCTGATTAACACCTGCTACGACGCGCGACGGAGCCGGCTGCGGAAGAAAGAGATTGCGAACGACGACAGCGAAGAAACGTCGCGGATGGAGCCGCGCGCGCCGGGGGCGCATCCTTCGCTCCGCATGGCGCTGGAGCGCGCCCTGGCCACGCTCACGAAACACCAGCGGGACGTTTTTCTGCTGTACGAAGTCGAAGGCTTCCGCCATGCGGAGATTGCCGGGATGCTGGAGATTACGGAAACGGCTTCGAAGAACACGCTTTTTCAGGCGAAGAGAAATCTTCGCCTGATGCTGGAACCTCCGCGCAGCGCCGCGGGAACACGGTGAACGACGATGAATGTGACCTGTAAGGATCGAGAACGGATTTTTGAGGACGGCACGCCCACGGAATGGGCGGCGCTCGAAACGCACTCAGCCGATTGCCCGCTCTGCGCGGAAGAAATTCGCGCCTGGAAATCATTGAGCGTGGCCGCGCAAGAGCTGCGGGACTACACCGAAAGCCCGGCACTGTGGACGCGCATCGAACGCGCGCTGATCGAAGAGGATGCAAGAAAGACGGAGCGCGCCGGACGCAATCGCTGGTTCTCGTTCTTGCCTGCTATTTCGCTCGGCTGGCAAACCGCACTGGCCGGCGCTTTCCTTCTGATTCTGACTGTCTCAGCAGGATGGATGATTCTGCGCCAGCCAAGGTATCCGGTGTCTTCCGATCCATCCCTCCTGAAGAGCCAGGCGCTCCTGGATGTGGAAAGCGCGGAGACCGCCTACGTGAAGGCGATCGACAAGCTGGCAGCCGAAGCCAAGCCGCAGCTTGAGATTCCCGCGACGCCGCTGCTGGCGAACTACCGGGAAAAATTGCAAGTGCTGGACAGCGCGATCGATGATCTGCGTGCGCAGGCGGGATTGAACCCGTCGAATGCGCAACTGCGCACTCAGTTGCTGGCCATGTACCAGGAAAAGCAGCACACGCTACAAGAAGTTTTGGAGGCTAAACAGCAATGAATCGCATCGTAACCCATATCGGGAGAGGACTGCTGCGTGTGGCAGCAGTTGCGGGATTGCTCTCCGCGCTCCTGCTCTTTGCGGCAAGGCCTGTGCATGCGGCCAATCCCGCGCAGGATCAAGTGACAAGAGATTTTCAGAAGACGCTGACGCTGGGCGCAAGCCAGTCCGTGCACATCGAGCACAAGTTCGGAGAAGTTCGCGTGCACGGCGAATCCGGACGCGAGGTGAAAATTTCCGCCACCATCCGCGCGCAAGCCAGTTCGCACGAAGAGGCCGAAGCGTTCGCGCAAAAAATCCAGATTGAGGTGCAGCAAACCAGCGAAGGCGTGCGCATCAAGACGATTTATCCGGAAGAAGAGCATCGATGGTTTCGCCTCAGCAAGAATTCATCCTGGTCGGTCAGCTATGATATCGGAATGCCTTCGGACGCGCCGCTCACGGCGCGAAACGGTTTCGGCAACGTGGACGTGGGGCGCATTCACGGGGACACAGACATTGACAATAGCCATGGCTCGCTCACGGTCCGGGATGCCGGCGCGGCGCGGCTGAACAATTCCTTCGGGAGCATGGAGGTCAGCGGGGCGGCGGGAAATGTCTCCGTGAATGACAATAACGGCACAGTGCAGGTGTCCGACGTAAGGGGCACGCTCGACCTGCATAACCGCTTCGGAAGCATCACCGTGCGGAACATTCAAGGAGCAGCGACCATCGTCGGCGGCAATGGCATGGTTACCCTAACCGATGTGGCCGCCGCGAACATTACGACTTCGTTTGGGAACGTGGAGGCGCGCAACGTTCGCGGCGATCTCACGATCCGCGACAACAATGGGAACGTGGAAATTTCCGGTATCGGGGGCGCGGCGGAGATCACCGACAGCTTCGGGAACGTGACGTTTTCCGACGTGCGCGGCCGCGTGAGCTGCATGACCAGCAATGCGCGCGTCAAAGGGAGTTCCGCGACAGGCACCTCCGTAACCATTCGAGATTCCTTCGGGAATCTGGAGTTGGACAATATCAGCGGGGCTCTGGACGCCGAGACGTCCAATGGAAGAATTACGGTGCGCGACGCGCGCGGCAGCGTCACGCTGAAGACTTCGTTTGGGGCCATCGATGCTTCGAACATTCCAAAGGGGATTCGCGCAGTTACCGGGAACGGCGGAATCACGCTCACCGACATCGGCGCGGACACTTTTGCCAAAACGAGCTTCGGCAGCATTTCGGCCGAACGCATTAACGGCAATCTGACTGTGGAAAACAGCAACGGCTCGGTGACGGCGCGCAGCATCAAGGGTGACGCCATCGTGAACACCTCGTTTGCGGGGGTCACGCTGGAATCCATCGGCGGACGGATCAGGGTGGACAACCAGAATGGCGCCATTTCGGTGACGGCCACGCGGCCTGCAAGCGGTTGCCGCGATATTTCGCTCAAAACATCCTTCTCGTCCATTCGCGTGCATATTCCTGAGGGAGTGGGCTACAACCTCTCGGCGCACACGTCATTTGGGAGAATCTCCTCTGAACTGCCAGTGACTTCGACGGGGAGTATTGGGGGCGATTCGTTGAATGGAACGATCGGATCCGGAGGATGCCAGCTGCAGCTCACGGATTCGAATGGGAGCATTGAAATCGCCAAAGCACCGTGACTTTCTGACAGGTCAAGCGGTTCCGCGGCGGGATCGATTCATCGTAAAAGCTTTCTTCAGGATGCGCGTCGCGGTTTCCGTCAGGTGAAAGTTGGCGAGTTCCTCTTCGCTGGCCAACGCCACATCGGTGACGTCGCTGCCGGCTCGCAGTTCGCCGCTGACGCGTTCGCAAAGATAGTCGGCAATGACGTAGTGGAAGCGCGGTCTTTCGATGGCTTCGCCCGTGGCGACGCCATCGTCCCGATAAATCCTGTCAAACACTTCGATCAATTCGAGAACGCGAACTTCGAGCCCCGTTTCTTCGAATAATTCACGAGCGACGCCTTGTTCCAGAGTTTCGCCGAGCTCGAGGGTGCCGCCCGGAATGGACCACTCCCCGCGCAGGGGTTCGCTACCGCGGCGAATCAGCACCGCGCGGCCGTGATCGATGATCACACCGCCAACTCCGACGACCGGCCGGTCGGGATACTGCCTGGAAGAGGTCATTCGAAGAGTCCTCGGGTCGTGTTGTGGTAGCGTTCTAAACGGTCTCAGCACGCACGGGAGTTGATTTCATATACCGCGGTATATAATACGCTGCACGGTGGGGGAGCGGTTCCTTTGCCACCGCCAGACCAGCAGCCGTACGGAGGATGGAGCCGTGATCCGTTGCCCTGAATGTTCCGCCGAAATCGATGTGGATGAAGACGAAGTCGAAGAAGGCGAGATCCTAAGCTGCCCGGAATGCGAATGCGAACTCGAGGTTTCGCAGACGCACCCCGTCCATCTGAACCTCATTTCCGACGAAGACGAAGAAGATGACGAGGACGATGAAGAAGAGGCTGGAGAGAATGGCGACCTCGTCGACGAAGATGAAGAGGAAGACGAAGAAGATGACGAGGAGTGACCGGCAAGCTCCTTCCCGCGTGGCATCTTTCCGTGAGTGACTCACCATCTAAACTTTGCAGGAGCAGTGCAATGCGTGGTCTGTGGTGGAAAAGCGTTTTTTGTGTGGCTGGACTTATCGTTCCGCTGGTTGCGGGTTTTTGCGGGGCCCAGGAACCGGCACCGCGCCCTTCTGCACCTGCTGCGCCGGCTCCTGCAGCCAACCCGAGCAAACCGGGGAAGCAAAAATACAGCCATGCGAATGACTACCTGATCCGGGGAACCGTGTTCAACGAAAAAGCTCTGTCTTTTCCCGGCGTGCAGCTTCGCATTCGACTGGCGGGAGAGAAGAAATTCCGCTGGGAGAGTTACACCGACTCGCGCGGGGAATTTGCCGTGCGCGTCCCGCAGGGCTCAAAGTATGAGATGGTTGTACGTGTGAAAGGATTTGAGGAACAGACACGCACGATCGACGCAAAAAATGGGGGAGATGCGGACAACATCGTGTTCCGGATGCAGCCGGCCGAGGGAGGCAAGAAATGAGCGTTGCGCGACGCATCTGCTGTTTGGCGATCGCTTTATTGTTTTTGGCGAGCAGCGGGATGGCGCAGGACAAAAAGCGTGAGGCACAGCTCCGCACGGTGCGGGGGCAGGTGCTGGATAAATCCGACAGCCCAGTTTCGAGCAGCGTCGTCTTTCTGAAAAACATGCGCACCAATTCGGTGCGCAGCAGTTATACCGATGAAACCGGCCTGTACCGCTTCAGCGGCCTGGATCCCAATGCTGATTACGAATTGCATGCGGAAAAAGAAGGGGCCAAGTCGCAGACCCGCACGGTTTCGAGTTTTGACGGCCGCAAGGACATCGTGCTGAATCTAAAAATCGACAAGAAAAAGAGCTAAGCGCCGTGGCCGGGCACACGCCATGAACGTCCGCGCCCCTGCCCGGAGTTTCTGGCGCATTCCGGCGTGACCGCAGGCAAGGGTGAAATCCAGGCATACGCGCCGCTTGCTTGTGAAACCATTCCAACATTAAGGGAATCTGAATTGCAGTGGCGCGTCATGGAAACTGCGCCATCCCTTTTGTTTCTGGAATACCAAATCTCCGGGAGATAATTGAAAATTCGTATGAGAAGACAAAATGGGATGCAGCAACGTGCCGCTACTTCAATCTTGATTGGGTTATTGACTTTCGTTTCGTCCGGACGGGCGCAACAGCAGGAGTCCCAGCAGCCCGTTGCCCCTGCCACACAGCCTCAGTCGCCCGATCCTAAGAGGGAACAGCGCGGCAAGGAGAAAGGCAAGCAAGGGGAGGCCGTAGGAAAGAGCAAACTGGAGAAAGAAACTGGAACCGTCAACGATCGCATTTTCGAGGTATTACCGAATTACGGAACCGTCGAAAACGCCAAAGAGCTTCCTCCACTCACAAGCGGCCAGAAATTCAGATTGGCGACTGCCGGGGTTTTCGATTGGGGGGCTTATCCGTTCAACGGCGCTCTCTCGGCAATAGCGCAAGCGAAAAATGATCCAAAAGAGTGGGGACAGGGATGGGCAGCCTACGGAAAACGTTATGGCGCATCCTTTGCCGACAATAGCATTGGTACCTACATGACGACAGCGATTTTCCCGAGCTTTCTTCGTGAAGACCCGCGCTACTACCAATTGGGAAGAGGGCGGTTTGCCCATCGCGCCTATCACGGGATCAACCGGCTGTTTGTCACGCGCACAGATTCGGGACATGATCACTTCAATTATTCGGAATCCATCGGCAATGCCGCGGCCGCGGCGATCTCTAATATTTACCATGTTCCGAATGACCGAACAGCTTCTCGCAACGCCTCTACATTTGGTTTTCTGATTCTGTATGACGGATTGTCCAATGAATTGAAGGAATTCTGGCCGGATATACGGCGCAAGGTGTTTCATAAAGATACGCCGTAGTTCGGTTCGAGCCTGCTCTTAGCTAGAGCATTACGGAGCGTAGTGGCGCTCGTGGGTTTTCAGGCACACCGCCGAAAATACCACATAACGCACGAAGGGTTTCTCGCGTCGAATCAGAAGTCGAAGGGGTGGGAAATTGATTCTTATCGAAGAGAGTTTTGTCGGCTTCAGAGTGTGCCAGCAAGAACAATGAAAATGACTGAAAGATTATTGTTTGCCGTTTGTTTCGCGATTTCTAGCGCATTGCTGCTGCTCGGCAATCCAGCATTCTCTCGGCAGCCGCAAGCTGCAAAGCCTGATGCTCCCAAGGCCTCCGTTACAGGCAGGGTCACGGCTATCTCCTCGGAAGGGAGTCCCAATAGTATTCCCGGAGTCTCGGTGAAGTTGAAATGGCCATCCGGAGGACCGGCACCCCAATCGACGGTGACCGACGCGGATGGCCGTTACGAGTTCACCCAGCTTGCCGCCGGAACCTACACACTGGAAGCGAGTGCCGATGGCTTCAAGCCTTGGTTCGCCACGATATCCCTTGGAGCCGACCAAGCGCTTGTGAAGGATATCGTTCTGCAGATTAGTACCGTCAGTCAGCAAGTCGAAGTTCAAGGGGAGGTTGCTGAAATTGCTACGCAGAATGTGGCGATAACGGCCACGGTCAACAACGATCAATTGGAGAGCCTGCCCTTGCCTACTCAGAAATTTACAGAGGCACTGTCATTGATACCTGGCGTCGTTCGGACTTACACGGGCGCGCTGACGTTCAAGGGCCAGTCTGAAAGCCAGGGGATGCTGGTGGTGGACTCCGCGGAAAACGTGGATCCCGTCTCGGGGAGCTTTTCCGTTCCCATTCCTGTCGACATCATTGAATCGATGGTTGTTTACAGTTTGCCCGAGAGTTCCGAATATGGAGGTTTTTCAGGTGGCCTGACGACCATCGTAACCAAGCCGCCCTCAGGCACATGGGATTACAAGCTTCGGGATTTTATCCCGGCATTCCGGGGAAAGAACGATCATCTTGTGGGGCTCGCCAACTGGACGCCTCGATTTCTGTTCGGTGGCCCGCTGGTCAAAAACAAGGTGAATTTTTATGAAGAGGTTACTTACGAATTGCGCAAGCAACCTATACGCGGACTGTCGTTTCCTGAAAATGAAGTCAAGACGCGTAGTATCACCTCCTTCACGAACGTTCAAATCATCCTTTCTCCTAAGCACGTGCTGAACTTCAACGTCAATGTTTTCCCCCTGGAACTGGACTTCTCCAACATCAATGCGCTGATCCCGCAAACGGCGTCTACAAACTATGGCCGGAGTGGAGCATCGTTCGGCTTCTCCGATTCTTATCAGTTCGGCTCGGGAGCAGTGCTGAACACTCTCGTTCGGTACACCCGGTTCGATAGCAACGCTCACGGGCAGGGGCCCGCCGACATGGAAATCTCACCCGAGGGGTGGGGCGGCAATTACTTCAACAGTTGGAACCGCCGGGCCAACCAACTGGAAGTGTTGCCTTCATATCAGCTCTCAGCAAAGTCCTGGCACGGAAGCCACGAAGTGAGGATTGGAACCGACATCTTATATCGTGACTATAGCGGCGCCAGTGTTTCCCATCCGATCGACCTTCTGGCGCAGGATGGCTCGGTTGCCGAACGGATCGACTTTCAAGGGGCCGGCCAGTTGAGCGCATCGGAAGCAGAGATTGCGGAATTCATCCAGGATCACTGGACTCTGAACAGCCACTTGACGCTCAACTACGGGGCGCGTTTGACCAGTCAATCGATCGGCCGCGAAGCTGCTTTCGCGCCACGCATCGGCGGAGCCTATTCGTTGAACAGCGGAAATACGGTAATTCGTGCCAGCGCTACTGAGGTCTATGGCCACGTCCCCATGCTTGCAGCGGACTTCACCAGCAATCAGTCGCGGGTGCTCAGCTTTTTCGATTCTACTGGCGCCTTGATAGGGCAGCCCACAGTTCTAGTAAATTCCTATCTTATTTCGGGCGCGCCTCCGAGTGCTCCTGGCGCGCCGCGTGACCCAGGGTCAAGTCCTCGCACATTTAGCTGGAACGTCGTGCTTGAGCACCAAATACGTAAGAATCTAAACCTCCGAGCTAGCTATCTTGGCAGCCATACCGCGGACCTCTTTCTGTTCAATCCGGTGTTCAGTGCCACTGGAGGAAACGGCTTGCTGGCTCTGGAGAACACAGGAGTTTCAAACTATCGGCAGGCTGACATTACGGCCCACTATCGCTTTGGTGAGCGTGCCGATTTGAGCCTGTCCTACGCCTGGAGCCAAGCGCGCGGAGACCTTAACACGCTCTCGGAGATTCTTGTCCCTTTTCAGGTTCCGGTCATTCGAGCGAATGCCCGGGGTATCCTGTCCTCGGACGTTCCCCATCGCATGGTAGCCTCAGCGTCCGTCCGTCTCCCGTGGAAAATGGTCATGAGTCCCGTAGCTGACTTGCACTCGGGATTGCCCTACTCAAACGTCGACGTTTTGCAGAACTATGTCGGAGTGCCCAACGAGCAGCGCTTCCCTATTTACTTTTCCCTGGACGTGAGGCTTTACCGGGAGTTTGCCTTCCACATCCCGCGCACGGAGGTTTCCAAGAAGCACAAGGTTCGTCTCGGGGTTTATTCGACCGACATCGCGAATCGCCAAAATCCGCACGACGTCTTTAACAACGTCACGTCTCCCATTTTTGGAGAGTTCGCGGGGTTCCAGCGGCGTTACACGGGTCTGGTGTTAGATCTGGTCCAATAAAATTTCCGCAGCGCCAGGGTTGGGCTTAGTGAAGCTCTGGCGCTATGACGCGCGCTCCCTTAGGCACTACTTCAATTTCCACCGGAGTCTGGCCGAGAATTTCACCGTCACCGTGAAACACGCTGGGGCGATTCGTGGTAAGCCGAAGACGGTGCACCCGCCAGCGTTTCACGTGAGGAGTGCGCAGCTCCCCGCTGAGCGCCAACCTAGGGAGCAGTTTCATGACAGCGAGCGCGTTGAGATCCTCGATCAATACGACGTCCAGCGATCCGTCGTCGAGCCGCGCATCGGGAGCGAGTCTTAATCCGGCGCCATAGGTCGGGGTGTTTAACACTGCCGCGAGAAGCGCTTTCGCGCTTACCGAGGCAAGATCGCTTCCGGGAAAATCAATTTGAACGCCAAGGGGCACGTAACCTGCCAGAGCGCCCAGAGCCGACGCGATATAGCGGAATCGGCCCGGAAAGCGGCGGTACGGACCACTTGCGTAACGAGCCGCTTGGGCATCGAGCCCAACCCCTCCTCCACCTACATACAAGCGCGTCCTGCCTTCGGCGGTGCGAGCCCTCACTAGATCCACCTGGCGCGGGATGCCGCGGAGCACGGCTTCGGCAGCTTTCACTGGATCACTGCGTAATCCAAGTGCGGCGGCGAAATCATTTCCTCCTCCAACGGGGAGAACGCCCAAAAGGGCATTGGCCTTGAACGCCGCATTCGCCAAGGCTTGAAGGGTACCATCTCCCCCCATTGCAAAAAGCACACGCAGGCCTTGCGAAATGGCTTCCCGCGCCAATGACTCGAGCTCTTCCGCGCTCTTGGTGATCACGAATTGCGCTTGAATATCGAGCGATTCGAATAGCCCGCGAATGGGGGGAAAAAGGGCGCGCGCCCGGCCGCCGCCCGCGGAGGAATTGACGAAAACGAGGACCGGAGATTCACGCAATTCAGGGAGAATTTCAGCGCGATGATTCATGCCTTCATTCTAGAGGGCAATCCTATGGACCAAATGCGAATGGACAATGACTGGTGCCGGCGGGGGGAATCGAACCCACGGCCTAGGGATTATGAGACCCTCGCTCTGCCACTGAGCTACGCCGGCGTGACGCGATTCTTAATGCTACGGACTCGCCCATGAATGTGTCAAGGCGCTGGGACCTGCCCACCGTCGAATTGGAAGATCTTCAGAGAACAAACCAAGCTGGGCGTGCAAGCGTTGGAGATTCGCCGAAGGGCTCGGGAGTTCAGGCCAGGTCCGTAGAAAGCGCCAGAAAGCACGCCAGCCATGGAAATCCAAGCGGGAAACCGGATCCAACAGTGGAGCTTAAGTTGGTACGAGAGGCCCTCAGGGGTAGAGGTAGTCCTGCTCGGCTTAGTACTACGGTACTGTTGACCCGTACAGGTCCAAATCCTACTCTACACACGTTGGAGCACTGTCCCACCTATCAGGGTAGGCGAAAGCTTATCGAAACGATGGGACGGGTCGGTGTGTATCGTTTAGGAACAGGCTCCTAGCCTGAGCTACTTGACATTGCTGTATTAAGATATAGAGTGCCACCAGGGTTCTTTCTTCCCTCGGAGGCACAATGTCACGTAAACTCACGGTTACTTTCCTCACCATGCTCGTTCTGGTCGGGGCGATGGGCCTGAAGACGGTGGTCGTCACACATGGTGATGGCTCCGTCATGATGGCCAACGGTGGCGGTGGACCAGTTCCTCCAACACCACCATTAGGCAACGGTGGCGGCGGTCCGGTTCCCCCGACTCCTCCGGCATCGGCACCCTGGAAGTAAGTTAGGTAGTTCGACCTCCTAACTAACTGGATCAGGGCGCGGAAGGAGTACCTAGCGTGCTTGGTCCATACACGTATTTTACATGGCTTGCCTGCACGTTACTTGAGGCATCAGTGGTGGTGTGTGCGCTGAAGCAAGGCGCCTTCCGACGTTATCTTCCCCTCAATTTGTGGATGCTTCTGGAATTGCTCTCCGGCGTTTCTCGTTTTTATGTCCTCTCTACCTACGGGCTGCAGTCGAGCGCCTATGCTTATTTCTATTACTATTCCGATGCGCTTACGACGATCGGGCTGTATTTTGTGCTGGCCAGCCTCTATTCTCGCGTTCTTGATGAACTTAAAGTGGAGTACTACGTGCGCATGGCTGCCATCCTGCTTTTGTCGGGAACGGCAGTGGTCTCGTATTTAATCGTTCGCCAGTCTTCCCATCTTCTGGTGACGCGTTTCGCCTACGAACTTCACCAGAACCTGTATTTTGTGGGCCTGGTTCTGACCTATCTGTTGTGGGGCGTGATGCTGAAGCTCCGGGAGAGCCGGACGCGCGTGATCCAATTTGTTCTTTCGCTGGGCCTGCTTTTTAGCATGTTTGCCGCGAATTACGCGCTCAGAAATCTCTACCCGAACGTCAGCTGGTTGTGGAACGCACTGCCACCGCTAATTGATTGCTTCCTCCCGCTGGCATGGTGCTACACATTCTTGAAGATTCCTGAAGAGGCCCGCCTCATGCCTTCCCGTCTGGCGGAGGCGTCGCGATGATGGCCGGAATCATACTCGTTTGCTCGGTCGTCTTGTTCCTGCAGTTCTTTGTGTTTTACTGCCGGTCGCTGATTGCCGTCTCCTCGAAGCAGGCCCTTTCGCCCGAGGTGAAGGATGTCACCGGCATCCAGAGAACCGCTTCCGGGGAGGATTTTCAGCGCGTCATGCAGCTTCTGCAGTTGTGCCCCGAACGCCGCGAAGACCGGAACGGGATTCAAGCGATCAGCACTTATTTTAGGCTTCTGAATTTCCTGCGGTCGACGGTAGCGCGCCTCGTTCCGTCTATGCGAGTTTGGACGGAAACCGAGCGGGGGCAATGCGCCTATTACGCCGCCGTGGCGCTGGAACGCCGCATATCGTTCAGCCGCGATATGCTGGCTCAGCAGATGGACGCCTGATTTCCCGATCCATCGCCTGAACAGCAAATCCTGCTGCCTTTTTCGCTACAATCCCGTTCCTTTATCTCCTTGACATTTCGAACGCATGGTATTCTGAGCGGGTACCCTCCTCGCCGGAGTGGATGCGTCCGCAGCGCAAAACTTACCGGTGACAAAAACATGCTCGCAGTGTGGCGCGGTATTGCCGTCAAGCGTACGCGTCTGCCATTTTTGTGATTCATCCTTTTCCGTCGGCTTTTCCTTATTGGAAGAATCCCCGAACACCCGCACCGCCAAAGGGAATCTGACGCTCGATGTGATCCCAGACCCAGAGGCGGCCGGGAAAGCTCTGCGGCGCTCCGCTGCTTCGCAAGAGATAGAGCAGGATGCCGCGTGGCGCGGCGAACTCTCGCAGCGACTCAAGGCTTATCGCACGCGGCGGGGGAAACTCACGTCCAACGCCGGCCAGGCGAAGTTCTCCTTCGATGGGCCTTCAGAGAAGCTTGCACAACACAGTTCTCTTTCCGTTGAAGAACGGCCGCCGTCCACTGAGGAGGATTTTTCCTTTACCATCGCCATCGGGCGGCCCTCGAAGAAACAGGTGCAGGAAGAATCGAGCATGGTGATAGATGTCTCGCTCGAGCGGGGCGCAGAGAATCACGCGCACCCACAACTCAATGCGGAACAGGGCAACACCCAGCCGGGCTTATATCCTGTCGCATCGATCGATGACCGCCGGCTGGCTGCGATTATCGATCTCTGTTGCCTGCTATTCGCGTACGGTGGATTCCTCGTGCTTTTCGGCTCTCTCGGGGGGCATTTTACGCTCAGCAAATTGAGCGCTGCAGTCTACACAACGACCTTTGCCATCGTCTATCTGCAGTACTTTGCCCTCTTCACGATCTTCGGCGGGACAACGCCCGGCATGATGATGCGCGGACTGCAGGTCGCCAGCTTTTCGGGCGAACCGCCCACACCAAGACAAATGCTTCTGCGCAGCGCGGGCTATCTGCTCTCCGCTGGAACTTTCTTTCTCGGCTTCCTCTGGGCCATGTGGGACGAAGACGAACTAACCTGGCATGACCGCCTTTCACGAACCTACTTGAGTGCTACCGAGACGTTCGCCGATATCGAATCTTCCAGCGCGGCGCACAGCCGCTAGCTTTGAATGGAAAGATCCAAGCAGCTGCGTTAAAACTCCGGCTGAAAACACGGACCTACGCAACGTCTCGAATGCCAGTGTGTTATCTCCATCCGGATTGCCGGGCAATGCGAACGATTGCCGCAAGACTTTTCTGGACATCCGCATCTGTCGTGGCCCAAGAGGAGACGCTGATCCGCATCGCGGTCTTTCCTTGCCAGACAGTCCCACCACACCAGCAGGTCCCGTCTTCCTGAATGCGCCGGATCACTTCCCGCGTCACTTCCGGGCGGCCAAAGGACACGAGCACCTGATTGAGCACGACATCGTTCAGCACCTCGAAGCCAGCTTTCCGGAGGCCGTCAGCAAAACTTTGCGCGTGCAGGCACGTGCGCTCGATCAACTCACGCAGGCCGGACCGTCCCAGCGACTTCAGTGCCGCCCACAACTCGACGCCGCGCGCGCGCCTTGACGCTTCCGGCGTGTGATGCATCGGCTCGCGACGCGAGCCGGGTTCGAGATATGCCGCCGTTATTCCCATGGATGCCCGCAGTGCAACAGCATCTCTGACGATTACCAGTCCGCTGTCGTAGCCCGCATTTGGCCACTTGTGCGCGTCCGTCGCCCACGAATCAGCCTTTTCGAATCCCCGCGTCAAGTGTTCATACTTTGGCGAAACTCGAGCCCACAAACCGAACGCGCCATCGACATGAACCCAGGCGTCTTGTTCTTTCGCCCTGCGGCAAATCTCGTCCGCGGGATCGAAAGCTCCGGTATTCACGTTGCCAGCCTGGATGCACACAATGGTGCGCTCCGATAGCCGTGGCAGTTTATCTGCACGCATTCGTCCCTGCTCATCGGCTTCCACAATCGTTGCGCGTTTCACTCCGAACCCCGCCATGCTCAGGGCTTTCAGAAGCGACGCATGCACCTCCGCACCAACGACAATCTCAAGGGGCGGGGCGCCAAACATCCCATCTTCCGTGACGTTCCATCCCGCACGCTTTAGGAGCGCAGAACGCGCCGTCACCAGAGCCGTGAAATTTGCCATCGTGGCGCAGGTGACCAGGCCTCCTCCGCAATTCGCCGGCATTCCCAGCGCTTCGCAAACCCACTGGAGGACCACGTCCTCCAACTCAGCCGCGACTGGTGACATCACGCGCAATGCGGCGTTCTGGTTCCACGTCGCCGCGAGCCAGTTGGCGGCCAAGGCAGCAGGAAGAATGCCGCCGATCACGTAGCCAAAATACCGCCCGCCGGTCATTGCCACGGTTGCGGGGGAGCCGATTTCATCGAGTTTCTCCAGCACGTCGTGTGGATCGCTCGGCATAGATGGAAGCGGTTCGTGAAATCCAGCAAGGGCAGCGAGCCCGGCCGCCGAGGGGTTTACGTTTCGCTGGTCAATCCGGCTGACGTATCGAATGGCCTTTTCTGCAACGACCTTCAGCAGCTTGCGGATATCCGATCCTCTGGTCTTCACCGATATGGACGTCATGAGACACACCCTCTTTCTACGCGCACACTCCAGCCGCAGGAGGTGGAACGCAGTCGCAAAATCAGCCTAGCAAGGATTTGAAGGAGGGAAAGAGCCGAATTGTCCGCTTACTTCTTTATGACCGCTTCGTCGGAGGCAATCTTGCCGTCGCGGATAAAAATAATGCGGTGGGCGTGCTGCGCAATGTCGTGTTCGTGGGTCACGAGAATAATGGTATTTCCCTGGCGATACAATGATTCGAAGAGACCCATGATTTCTTCACCGGTCTTGGAATCGAGGTTGCCCGTGGGTTCGTCGGCCAGCACGATCGAGGGAGAATTTACCAGGGCGCGTGCAACCGCCACGCGCTGTCGCTGACCGCCAGAAAGCTCATTGGGCTTGTGATGCATGCGGTCGGTCAGGTCCACGCGACCGAGAGCTTTTTTTGCTTTCTCAATCCGCTCTTCGGCAGGCGTGCCATTATAGATTAGGGGCAGTTCGACGTTGTGAAGTGCCGACGCGCGCGGCAGCAGATTAAACGTCTGGAACACGAAGCCGATTTCTTTGTTACGGATGTAGGCCAATTCATCGTCGTCTAGATCGCTCACCAGCCGACCTGCCAGCCAATACCTTCCCGAGCTTGGGGAATCCAGGCAGCCAATCAGATTCATCAATGTGGACTTGCCGGAGCCGGAAGGACCCATGATAGCCACGTACTCGCCCTTGCGGATTTCCAGATCCACTCCGCGAAGTGCGTGCACTTGCTCCGCGCCCATCTCGTAAACCTTGGCAAGCGCTTCGG